>Ga0302229_10002148_pt1 | contig 14437 bp, 11 predicted proteins | sample II_Palsa_N1_3_FD_193518 | JGI IMG/M metagenome (GOLD analysis project Ga0302229, IMG submission 193518) | Peat permafrost microbial communities from Stordalen Mire near Abisko, Sweden - II_Palsa_N1_3 | ecosystem: Environmental > Terrestrial > Soil > Palsa > Peat permafrost | place: Sweden... | reverse complement strand
GCCCTGATCACCGCCACCCGGTCCCACCCGCAGGTCACCGTGGGCGCCTCGCCACGCGGCACGCTAGCCGTGATCCAGCTCGCCCGCGGTCACGCCGTGCTGGACGGCCGCGAGTTCGTCACCCCCGAGGACATCAAGGCCGTGGCGGTCCCGGCCCTCGCGCACCGGCTGGTCCTGCGCCCGGAAATGTGGGTTCGCCAGGTCACTGGCCAGGATGTGGCGGCCGAGGTGCTGGCCACCGTGCCCGTCCCCCGAGGCCCCGCATGATCGGCCGAACGGCCCGTGGTTCCTCCCCCCGGTCACCCCTAGCTGCACCCCAGACCGAACCCCGCTGGTACCCCGCCGCCCGCGCCCGGGTCCTGGCCACCGCTGCGCTCTTGGCCCTGGTCGCCGCGGTCCTCACCGGCCACGCCGCGCTGGTCCTGCTAGGCGCGCCCGCCCTAGGCGCGCTGGCCCTGCTCCCACGCCGCCGCCCCGCCGAACCCACCGTGGCCGTCACCCGCTCCGGCTCACGCTGCTTCGAGGGCGAGGAGGTAACGGTCACCGCCACCATCGACGCCGCGTCGCCGCTGGACGAGATCGTCATGGAGCTGGAGATCGCGCCGCAGGCCAGCCTGGCCGGGGCGAGCCCGCGCACGCAGACGTTCCTGCGGGCCGGGCGGGCCAGCGCCCGGTGGGTGATCCGCCCGGACCGGTGGGGCCGGTACTCGCCGGGCACCGTCCGCCTCACCGGGCGGGCCGGCGCCCTGCATACTTCACGGCGGATCGAGCTGGACCCGCTGGAGGTGTTCCCCCGGCCCAACCGGATGCGACCGCGATGGGTGCCCGCCGAACTGCTGCGCCGGATCGGCGAGCACACCGGCCGGGCCGTCGGCGAAGGCGTCGAGTTCGCGGGTATCCGGCCCTACCAGCCCGGCGACCCGCTGCGCGACGTCAACCGGGCGGTCAGCATCCGCCGCGGCCAGCTGCACGTCAACCAGCGGTCCGCGGCCCGGGCCGCGGACCTGGTGGTGATGATCGACGCGTTCGGCGACTCCGGCCCGATCTCCGAGCGCACCCTGGACCTGGCCGTACACGGGGCAGCGGCCCTGGTCACCGCGTACCTGCGGGTCAGCGACCGGGTCGGGCTGGTGGTACTCGGCGGGCTGCTCCGCTGGCTCGGCCCGGCGGCCGGCGACCGGCAGTTCTACCGCGTCGCCGAGATGATGCTCGCGGCCCGCTACGAAAGCTTCGTCACGCCCGACGTCGGGCGGATCCCGCGCACCGCGCTGCCGCCGGGCACGCTGGTCGTGGTGTTCTCGCCGCTGCTGGATCCCCGCGGGTTCGGCGCCATCGCCGACCTGCGTCAGCGCGGGTTCCCGCTGATCGTGGTCGACACGCTGCGCGATGAGCCGCCGCCGGGAACCCGGACCGACGCCCGGCTCGCCCTGCGGCTGTGGCGCTTGGACCGGACCGCGACCCGCACCCGCCTGCAGGCCCTCGGGATCCCGGTCCTGCACTGGGACAGCGATACCGAACTGGACACCGTGCTGGCCCCGCTCCGCCAGCCGCCCCCCGGTGCCCGCCGCCTCGCCGGGAGCCGTCCGTGAGCCCCGAGCCGTCCCCGAGCCGCGTCCCGGTTATGAGCGGCGCGGCCGTGGCCCTCGGGCTGCTGACCGTGGCCTGGCCGCTGGCGTGGGCGCCGGGCTGGGCCTACGCCGTCGCGGTCCTGGGCGCCGTGGCGGTGCTCGCCGCGGCCCTGGCCGACTGGCGGCAGGGACCGGTGATCGCGGTGGCGGCCGCGATCGCGGCGTGTGCCTTCTCCCGGGCCGGGATCGCCGGCCTGACCGCCGAGGGACTGTTCATCCTCGGCTACCTGCTCGCCGCCGACGCCCCGGCGGGCCTGGCCCGGCCCGGCTCGTGGCTGCGCCAGCAGGCGTTCGGCGGTGTGGCGGGCCTCATCGCCAGCGGCGCGGTGCTGGCCGCCCTGGCCTTGCACCAGGTGAGCTCGGCCGTCCTGACCGTGGCTGGCCTGGCCGCCGCGGCCGGCGCCTACCTCGTCGCGCTGCCCGTGGTACGGGCCTCGCGGCGCGGCTCAGACATCGATGTCCAGTGACACCTCGTCGATGGCCGTCACCGAGTCGGGCATGGTGATGCCCAGGCGTTCGGCCAGAGCGCGTGCCCGGGCCAGCAGGGGGTGCGCCTCGCCCATCGCGGCGTAGCCGTGCGACAGCAGGGTCCGGTCGAGCATCGGCTCGAGCAGGTCCGCGGCTTGCCGGGTGGCGCCGGTCGCGGCCTGGCGCACCGCCTCGTCGTAGCGGGCGGTGAGGATCACCGGGTGGCCCGGGTCGATCCCGCCCGCCCTGAGCTCGGTGATCAACCCGTGGCACTCAGCGGCGCGGCCGGGCTCGCCGAGCTGGTCCGCTGCGCGGCCGAGCAGGACGAGCGTCCAGCCTCGGGCCGGCCGTGGCAGGCTCGCCCGCGCTTCGGCCTCGGCCAGGCGGGCCAGGGTCGCCATCGCGCCGGCCGCGTCGCCGCGTCGCAGCGCGACCTCGCCCAGGGTCCGCTCGAAGTCGGCGACCAGCGGATCCAGGCCCACGTCGAGCGGCTGGGCGGCCAGCCGCTCACGGTCGGCCAGCAGGGCGGCCGTGGCCTCCTCGGTCCGGCCCAGCTCGCAGGCGGCCAGCGCCAGCAACCGGCGCGCGGTGTAGCCGAGGCGGAACGACACCTGGTCACAGAACCAGTCGGTCCTCGCCGCCTGGCCGGCCAGCAAGTCAAGCACCGTCTGCGGCTGCTCGAGCACCAGCGCGGTCCGGGCCAGCCAGAGGAGATCTTCCTGGACCCGGTAGGACGCGGCCAGGAACCGGCGGCGCCGCGTATCAGCGGCCTCCTCCAGGTGACGGCGCGCGGCGATTGGATGCCCGGCCGCCAATAGGGCCTGCCCGAGTACCAGCTGGGCCTCGGCGACGTCGGCGTGCGCCGGATCACCCAACCGGGCCTGCCGGTTCGCCAGTAGCTCGAGCGCCAGCCGTACGGCCTCGCCCACTCGGCCGTCGATCCGCGCGATGTCGGCCTGGGTGCGCGCGGTCACGGTCAGCCGCCGCCAGGCGGCGGCGTTGTCCGGTTGGCGTTCGGCCAGGCCGAGTCGGGTCCGGAACACGCCGGAGATGAGGCCGGCCGCGTCCGGTCCGTCCTCGATCTCCGCGGTTAGCCCGGCCAGGTTGGTGTCGGCTCGCGCGGCCCTGGACACGTCATGGCCGAGGTCCTGTTCGGCCACCCGGCGGGAAAGCTGCCACGCGTCCGTAGCGGCCGTCCGGTCGCCGTAGCGGAACGCGGCCAGCCCGAGGTGGCTCGCGGCGTCGCTGAGCCGCTGCAGGTCGTGCCCCTTGGCTCCGGAGTCCGCTACGCCGGCGGCTACCAGGTCCTGCCAGAGCGAGACGGTACGGCGCGCCTCCCTGACGCACCGCTTGTGGAGCGTGCCCGCCTCGAGCAGCACCCGGACCACGACCGAGTTGGCGTTCGCCTCGGCCCGCGGGTCGGTGCGCCGCCGGACCACCGCCGCGAGCGCGGTCTCGCTGCTCTCCAGGTCCCGCGGCAGCGTCCCGGCCAGCCGGGTCAGGTCCCGCTCGAACCACAGCGCGGCCAGCCCGCGCGCGACCAGGTCGACCGGGCCGTCTCGGTCGGCCAGGCAGGTCCGGAAGGCTATGTCGGACAGCCGGGACGCGTTTTCTGCGGCGTCGGCCTCGGCCAGGTAGGTGACCGACTGCGCGCAGTCCCGCAGTACCGGGCCGAGGAAATGGGTGAAGACGTCGCACCGGCCGCGCCAGGCCGCGGCCGCGACCTGACCCCACTCGCTAACCGGCCAGCGCGGCGGGGTGACGTCGTGGCCGGCGGCGAGCTGCCGCTTCTCGGCGGTGGAGATGTCGCCGATACCGTAGCCGACCTGGGTCATCAGCGGCTGCTCGGCCCGGTGAAACGCGACGACCACGGCCAGCGCCGCGGCCGCGGCCGACCGGGCCGCCGTCACCGACTGGATGGGCTGGGGATACGGCCTGTCCGTGCGGCCGGGGAAGTCCCGCCAGGCGTACGCGGCGGCCAGGGCGACGAGCACCCTGCGGTTGTGCACCTCGTTGTACAGCCATACCGCGGACCGGCCCCGCTCGCCCGGCAGCCGGACCGCGGCGGCCACGTCTCCGGCGCGGACCGCGTGATAAGGAGTTCGGCGCAGCACGGTGGCGGCCGCCTCGGCGATGGCCGCGAGCCGCTCATCCTGCGTCGCCAACGCTCGCTCCTCTCGCCCGGCTGGCCAGCGTCAAGATCATAATGATAGACGGTAAACCTGAGAATGAGTTTGCCGTATTTACTTACCTAAACCCCATATGATTCGTTGGTGTTGGTTTAGGTACTAGCTCCGGTTCGCGCGGACGCCGTAGACGCCGTACCGGAAGCGCGAGCTTCGGAGCCACGTCCATGCCCGATGGGTAGTGAGATGCCCGGCCCGGGGGATGACGCCCCCGGGCCGACGCATGTCGCGGCGTCCGCCGCGTATGCGTGGGCGATCGCCGCGGCGAACGCGGCGGTCGAGGTGCCCGCCGTCAACGCGGAGGCGGCCGCATGGGCCGTCCGGGGATGGGCCGATGTGGCGGTCGGCTGTCTCGCGCTGGACGACCCCGCGCCCGCTCGGCCGCCGCGGTCCGCACGGGACTTGTCCGGTCGGTCCCTCGGGTCCGCACTGGACTTGTCCGGCGCCTTCGGCGGTCTCGATGAGGTCGTCCGCGCCGTGCCCATCGTTTCCGGCGGGCAGCACGCGGCCCGGCTCCGCCGGCTGCGCAAGCTCGCCGGCCCGGTCCCGCCGTGGTATCCGGACGCTCGCCTGGTGCCCGGCCCGGTCCGGGGCGTCGGGCGGTTCATCTGGCAGGCGGCCGATCTGCTGACGCGCTTCGGCGAGGACCTCATGACGACCGGCGCCGGGCTCCCCTGGGCCGCCTCGTGCCCGCTGAGCAGCGCGCGCCAGCTGGCCTGGGGCGCGCGGTACCGGCCTTCGCCGAGCGACGCGCACGTCACCGTGCGCCTGCCGGTGAACCGGTTCCTGGCCCGGCGGACCTGGATGTGCCTGCCCGGACGGCCCGGACCCCGTCCCGCGGTGGCCGAGGTCCCGTCCACCGCTTCCCCGCTCGCGCAGCAGATCTGGCGCGGCATCCACGAAGGAGCGCACCTTGACCATCTGGGCGCGCTGACCGCGCTCGGCCCGGCGGCGCCAAGCCCGGCGGAGTTCGGCACCGGGCTGCTGATCGCTGAGTCGTACGCGATGGCGGTCGAGGTCCTGGCCGCTGTCGAGTGCATCCTGGCCGAGGAAGGCCACGCGGTGTGGCAACTCGGCGCCGGACTGATCGAGCGGGCCACCCGGCTGCCCGGCGGCTCGGATCCGGCCCCCGAGTTCGTCGACCTGCCCACCCTGGCCGAGGTGTACGTGCGGGGGCCGCTCGAGATCCTGACCGGCGGCGACGCGGCCCGGGCCCTCCCGGATCAGATCGTCGGCTCGCTGCGTGCCCGCTGGCGGTCCGCGTGTGCCGCCTATCCGCCCGCCACCGCGTTCGGTTCCGCCGCCGCGGAACTCCTCGGCCGCTCACCCCGGCCGCCCGGCTACTAGCCTCCCTAGATACGCTGCCACCCCTCGCCGCCCGGCTGGTAGCCGCGATGAGTACCCTCCCACCCTCGGCCGCCTAGCCTTCGCCCCCGATGTATACCGGATATTTATCTACGTAAATCCTGTATTGATAGACATCGTTAATCGAGCTACATTAACATCAGTCGCGTGTTCATGGGATCCGGGCTGCGCCTCGCCCGGGTGGGCCATGAGGGGTGGATGAGGGGAGGAGCCGCCAGGTCGATGCGGGAGCCATCGGGGCGAGCGCTGAGGCCGGCGGGAGGGTCATGCGGGATGGATACGATTTAGGGTCACGCGATGCGTGGTCGCATCGCCCGCACATGTGCGCTCGTCCCTGTAGGGAGACAGGTACTCGCAGCGCACCCGGCTGTAGCCGGCGCGTACGTCGCAAGCACGATCAGTTCAATTGCGCTGCTTATTAATGCGTATTCGCTAATCACGGCCATAGCCCGCCTGCGCGGGTGATTGTCGATCGTCGTCTTTAGCCCGTGGGGGGCCCACATGAATTCCCGGCTGCAACCAGCCATTCATCGCACGCCGATAGCTCGTCACGGCCGCTGGTGCCCGTGATGTTCAGGACCCAGGTGACGGCCGAGTATGACCCTGACGGAGCCGGCCGTCACCTGGCTAATCTACGAAGGGCGCTAGGCGCGGGGGAAAGCGCCGACCCGGCGGCGCCGGGCGGCGCGGATCTCGACGCGGCCATCGAGCGCGCTCGCGCGGCCCTGGCCGCACTGCTGCGGGCCAAGGCCGGCGACGGATCCGGCGAAGCATCTCCGCTCATCGCTGAGGCTCGCGCCCTGCTCTGCACCCTCCTGGATCGCCGCATCGACGTGGCCGCGGAGCGACTGGGCCACGACGATCCAGCCGTGGTCGCGGCCGTCCGCGCCGACCGAAGCGAGGCCATCGCGGTCAGCGGCGCGCTGCTCTACGAGCTGCCGCCCGGCGATCCGGCCTGGGCGGAGGTGGCGCTCACGGTCGGACGGCTGAGTTACGACCGCTACCGCGACTCGCGGCCGAAGGCCGAGCCCTCTGATCCCGACGACCTTGACGCCGCATGTGACCTGTTGTTGCGCGCGGCGCGCTACCAGGACGTCGATGAGCGCACCACGCTGTATATCGTGCTCGCGCTGCGCGACCGGCACCGCCTGCTGGCCTGCCCGGCCGACACGCGGGCGCTGACCATCTGGGGCGAGCGGCTGCTGGCCCTCGGCACTAGGTCGCGCTCCGCTTAGCCCGCAGCGCCTTCGCCTGCGGCGCCGGCTATGCGGCGCCGGGAGCCGGGACGCCGATGGGGCTGGGGTAGGGCAGGACCGCCGCGCAGGCCTGCGCGACTGGGGTGAGCGCCTCGGCGATGCCCGCCGTCGTCTCCGGGGCGAGCCGGGCCCACGGTCGGGCCGCGGCCCAGTCGGTGGCGATCTCCACCGCGTCGTGCGCGGCCTGGCCCGCGCTGGTTAGCTGGCCGTCGGCGCCGACCCATCCGCGGTTGGCTAGCCTCGCGAGTGCGTTGTCCCACGCCTCGTCGGTCCAGCCCCGGACCGGCTGCAGGTTCTCCCGCCGCAGGTCCATGCAGGACCGCAACGCCACCGCCTCGCAGCCGTCGATGTCGGCCGCGGCCAGGGCGGCGAAGTGCCCGTCGCCCCGGTGCTCGCGCAGCAAGGTGGCGGCCTGCCAGAGCCGGGCCAGGCCCGCGGATTCACCGTCGGGTACCGGCAGGGCGGCGTTGGCCGCGGCCAGCACCCGGCCCGAGAAGTCCAGCTCGGCGATCGCCAGCCAGAGCAGGTCGGCGGTCTGTGCTGCCTCGGCTTCCCGGCCGGCTAGCAGAACGCGCAGCGCGGCGACCGCCCCGGCCAGCCGGGCCGCCAGCGCGTCCTGCGGTGTGATCAGTTCCCAGACCGCCGGGACCGCCCGGCCTACGAAGGCGGGGGAGAAGTTGAAGAACGAGGCGGTCACCACCGCCGCCTCGGCCGGGCCGAGCGGTGCGGCCCGGCCGGCGAAATAGCCGCGCCAGTACCCTCGCAGCCCCGCCTCCTCGAAGGCCGCGCGGGCCTCCGGCGCGAAATAGGTCACCGCGTGGACGGGCTCGAACAAGGTCCACATGGCACGAGCCGTATGCGCCGCGTCAGCCACGACCGCTCCCTTCCCGGAGTTTGTTTTCGCAGGATAGCCTTCGGCCGCGTGCTTGCCGGGCAGCCGGGTAGGAGCTTTCCTATGCGGACTGACCAGGCCCAGGCCGACCAGCAGCCCGAGGCTGATCCACGCTCACCGCGGACCTGGCGCGGCCGGTGGCGGCTGTGGCGGCAATGGCTGCCGTTCGTGCTCAAGCCGCTGCGCCGCGGCATCGTCATCTTCGTCCTGCTGCTGGTCATCGAGTACCTGGTCGTGCCCGAGCTCGTCGGGGCCGGCAAGGACCTGCACCTGCTCGGCCGGGTGAACCCGGGCTGGCTGGTCGCGGGCCTGGTGCTGGAGGGCGCGAGCCTGTTCTGCTACGGCCTGCTGACCCGGGCCCTGCTGCCGCCGGGCTCGGTCAACCCCGGCCTGTCCCGGCTGTTCCGCATCGATCTGGCCGCCGCGGCGGTGGCGCACGTCATCCCGGCCGGGACGTTGGGCAGCGCCGGGATCGGCTACCGCCTGTTCACCGCCGAGGGCATCAAGGGCAACGACGCCGGGGTGATGATGGCGACCAAGGGCCTGGGCTCGACCGTGATGCTGAACGTCCTGCTGTGGCTGTCGCTGGTCATCTCCATCCCGCTGGCCGGCTTCCACCCGATCTACGTGACCGTGGCCATCCTCGGCGCCGTGGTACTGCTCGCGGTCGCGCTCCTGTTCTTCGGCATTACCCGTGGGACTCAGCGCGCGTCCCGCATCCTGCACGTGGTCGGCGACCGGATACCCGGCCTGACCGGGGAGGGCCTGGAACGGGCCTTCCGCGAGGTCGCGGCCTCACTATCCGCGCTGGCCCGCGACCGGCATGTCCTGGTCTGGTCGCTGACGTGGGCGGCGCTCAACTGGCTGCTGGATGCCGCGTCGCTGTGGTGCTTCGTGGCCGCCTTCGGCCGTTTCGTCAATCCGGTCGAGCTGTTCGCCGCCTACGGGATCGCCAACGTGGCCGGCGTCCTGCCCGTGTCGCCCGGCGGGCTGGGCATCATCGACTCGATCGCCCCGCTGCTGCTGGTCAGCTTCGGCGTCACCCGCAGCGTAGCCACGCTCGGCGTACTGGGCTGGCGGCTAGTCAACTTCTGGCTGCCCATCCCCGCGGGCGCCGCCGCCTACGTCTCGCTCAAGGTCCCCCGCGGGGCGGGCCTGAAGGCGATGCGCGCGGCGGTCTCCACCATGCTGGCCCGCCCCGGATCACACCAGGATCACCCGAAATCGGCCGAACGCCATCCGGACTCGCCCGAGGATCCCGGGGGACCGAGCCCACCGGTTGATAGTCCCGCCGGTTCATAGTTAGGCCCGGAACCGGCCTTCGGGGTTGGGGATAACTCCGGCCTGGGCCGTCATCCGGTACACTCCAAGCGAGTAAGGGATATAGTTAATCCGCTATATGATGGCCCCCAGGACGGTGCGATGACAACCCCGGCGCCCCCGCCCGTGGTCGCCGTCGCCGAGGTGTTCCGGGCCCTGGCCAGTCCCAAGCGCCTGCAGATCCTCGAATGGCTCCGCGACCCCGTGGCGAATTTCCCGCCCCAGCGCGACGGAGACCTCGTCGATGACGGCGTCTGCGTGATCTTCATCGCCGACAAGCTGGGCGTCACCCAGCCCACCGCCACCGCGCACCTGCAAGCGCTCGCGCGGGCCGGGCTGGTCACCTCCAAACGAGTCGGGCAGTGGACGTTCTACAAGCGTCACGAGGCCGCGATCCGCGCCTTCAAGCACCAGCTCCGCGACGAGCTCTGAGTTCCCCAGCTGCTCCCCGGGCGCCCTCTGGCTGCTCCCGGCCGCCTTCAGCCCAGCCGTCGCGATCCCCATAGACATAGAAACTTAGCTATATTATTATCTCCCCTGAGCGGGTCGCCCCGCGCCGCACTGGAGGGAGCACACCCCATGAAGGAAGTCATCAGCGCCGCCGGGGCTCCGGCGTCGGCTGGCCCGTATTCACCCGGGCTGCTCGTGGGCGACTGGATCTTCCTCTCGGGCCAGGGCGGATTCGATCCCGCGAGCGGCCAACTGGTCAGCAACGACATCGCCGGCCAGACCGCGCAAGTGTTCCGCAACATCGAAGCCCTCCTGTGCTCGGCCGGAGCCGGCCTGGATGACGTCGTGTCGTGCCTCGTGCACATCGGGGATCTCGCCCTGTTCGACGAGTTCAATGCCAGCTACGAGAAGCATTTCCCCGGGCCCGCCAAGCCGGTGCGCACCACGGTCCGGGCCGACCTGGTAGCCGGCATGCTCGTCGAGGTGACTGTTATCGCGGTTAAGCCCCGCCGGTAACCCGGATGCCGCGGGCGACACGGCTGTTCCTCGCCGGGAACACGGTCTCGATGGCCGGGACGGGCTTGGTCATCGCGTTCACGCTCATCTACCTGCACCAGGTGCGCGGCCTGGCCCTGCCCGTCGTCGGGGCCCTGCTGGCCGCCTCGGCTGCGGCCGGCCTGATCGTGATGCCGGCCGTCGGGGTGCTGCTCGACCAGGTGGGCGCCCGGCGGGTGCTGACCGGCATCCTCGTCGGCCAGGCCGTCGCGCAGGTGCTGCTGGCCCGGGCGCACGACGCCGCGACCGCGCTGCCGGCCCTGCTGGTGTACGGCGCGAGCTGGGCTCCGATGTTCCCCGCGCTGCAGACGATGATCTCCGGACTCACCCCCGAACCGGCCAGCCAGCAGCGCGCGTTCGCGATCAACTTCACCCTCCAGAACGCCGCTCTCGGCGTGGGCACGACGGTCGGCGCCGTGGTCGCCAGCGTCCGCGACCCCGGTTCGTTCCAGATCCTCTTCCTGGCCAACGCCGGGTCCTGCCTGGTGTTCGCCGTCGTTCTCCCGTTTCTGCCCAACCTGCGTCGGCCGCGGGTCCAGGGCGAGCCGCGGTCCGGCTACCGCGACGTGCTGGCCCACCGCGGGCTGCGGCTGGTCATGGTGGCCTCGCTCATCCTCGCCTTCACCGGCTACGCGGCGTTCGACTCCGGCCTCCCGGCCTACGCGACGGTGGAGGGGCACGTGTCGGCGCACGTCGTCGCGCTGTCCCTCACCGTCAACACGGTCGTCATCGTCGCCGCGCAGCTCATCGTGCTGCGCGTCCTGCGCCGGGCCCGGCGCACCCGCGCGCTAGCCGTGACCGGCCTGATCCTGGCCGTCTCGTGGGTGGTGCTGGGCCTGGCCGCCCTCCCGATCACCGCGGCCGGGCGGATCGCCTGCGTGTTCGGCTTCACCGCGCTGTTCGGGCTGGGGGAGACCGTCCTGGCGCCGACCATGGGGCCGCTGGTCAACAGCCTGGCCGCCAACCGGAGCCGGGGCCGGGCAAACTCGCTGGCCGGATTCGGCCAGTCGCTCGCGCTTATCGTGTCGCCCGCCATCGCCACCGCCCTGATCGCGGCCGGCGCGGCCGCCGTCTGGATCGGCCTGCTGTGCCTCGGCTGTCTCGGCACGGTCGCCATTAGTGCCGTGCTACGCCGCACGCTTACCGTCGAGCAGGACCGAGTGCGGCCAGGAAAGGAGCGGAACATGATCAACAAATTCATCGCGCCGCGGAACGTCTGGGAGGCCGGCGAGAGCTGGACCCTGACCGACCAGCCGCATATGCACGTGCAGCAGGAGCGCATGCCGCCGGGCAATGCCGAACGCAGGCACCTGCACGGCGCCGTGGAACAGCTCTACTACATCCTGGAGGGCGTCGCCACGGTCCGGTTCGACGATCACGAGGAGACGCTCCAGCCCGGAGACGCCGTGCACGTCCCCGCGGCCGCGCCCCACCAGTTGCGCAACGACTCGCCAGAGGCGCTCGAGTTCCTGGTTATCTCCTCATCGCCGCCCCGCCGGGACCGAGTCGATCTCGATCGCGCGTAACCAGGGCCAGCCGAGGCACAGCAGGCCGAGAATCATGGATAGGGCGCGGTGCGGGTCCTGAGGAACAGCCCGGGCGCTCACCGGTAGGCCGGGGCGCTACGGTCGGCTAGAAGACCTCGATCAGTGAAGTACCTGATCGACACTAGCGCCCTGGTGCGAATGCTGCGCCGCCGCGGTCGTCCCCGACATCCAGCAGCAGCGGATCCTGACCGGCGAAACCGACTCGTAGGGTCCGCGGAGTTACGGCGGTCGTCGGCCCGGCCAGCCCCAGGATCACCTGTAGGCCCGGGCCTGCAGTTCGTACAGCTCGGCGTACAGGCCGCCGGCCCGGACCAGCGAGGTGTGATCCCCGCTGGCCACGATCCGGCCCTGGTCCAGCACGATGATCAGGTCGGCCATCCGGACCGTGGAGAACCGGTGCGACACGAGCAGCGTGATCGCGCCCGACTGGGCGGCCAGCTGGCGCGCCGACAGGTAGCGCTCGAACAGCGCCGCCTCGGTGATCGCGTCCAGGCTGGCGGTGGGCTCGTCCAGGATGAGCAGCAGCGGCAGGTCGCGCATCATGCCACGGGCCAGCGCGAGCCGCTGCCACTGCCCGCCGGACAGCTCCCGCCCGCCGGTGAAGGAGCGGCCCAGCCGGGTGGCCAGCCCTTCGGGCAGCTCCGCGGCCACCGCGGTGGCGTCGGCCCGGTGCAAGGCCGACTCCAGCGCGGCCGCCTGATCGATACGGGGCAGGTCGCCTACCCCGACCGCCTCGCCGGCCAGCAACTCGAACCGGACGAAGTCCTGGAAAGTCGCCGCAGTGCGCTCGCGCCAGGCGGCCAGGTCGATATCGGCCAGCGGCACTCCGTCCAGCAGCACCTGGCCGGCCGTCGGCTGGTACATGCCGGTCAGCAGCTTCACCAGCGTGGTTTTGCCGGCGCCGTTCTCGCCGACCAGGGCGACGGCCGCGCCCGCCGGCAGGTGCACGTCCACCCCGTCCAGCACGGTGCCGCCGTCCGGCGGGTAACCGAAGCTGACCTCCCGCAGCGTGATGCCGCGCCTCAACACGGCGGGCGGCAGGCCCCGGGACGCGACCGCCGCCGCGACCGGCGACGCGGACGCGACGGCGACCGCCCCGGCGCGCTCAGCCCCGGCGTAGTCCTCCAGCCACAGCAGCCGCCGGGCCGTGCGTACCGTGGTCAGCAGCTGGCCGATGGCGGCGGCGGCCTGGCCGACCTGGAGCTGGGCCCGCTGGACCAGCGTCACGGCGAGCACCACCTCGCCCACGCTGGCCGTGCCGTGCGCGGCCCGCACCACGACCACGGCGATCCCGGCCACGAACGCCCCCGCGAACAGCAGCCAGCCGGCCACGCCCAAGAGGCCGCCGAGCAGCGCGGCCCGGGCCGTGCCCGAGTTGATCCGCCGGGCCAGCTCCCGGTGCCGGTCCCGCAGCGGTCCCGTGACCCCGAACACCCGCAGCTCCTTCGCTGGCCCAGCCGACGTCGCCAGCTCGAACAGCTCGTTGGCCAGCCGCCGGTCCGGCGCGAGGCGCTCATCGGAGCGCTGCCGCAAGAAGACCGACAGCCGCTCGCCGGCCACCGGGAAGACCGCGGCCAGCGGCAGCACCCCCAAATACGGGAAGATCACGGACAGGATCACCACGATCCCCACCGTCCGGACCAGCACCTGGATGACCAGCAGGATCTGGCGCGGGCCGTTCCCGAGCAGCCGGAGGTTCTGCTGCAGCAGGTCGAGCTCGGTCAGGTAGGCGGGCCGCTCCAGGTGGTCGACCCCGCTGACCGCGTTGAGCTGCTCGGCGATGCGCGCGGTCAGGTAGAAGGTCGTCCGGTCCGACAGCAGGGCGCCCGCGGTGCCGGCCAGCATGGCCAGCGCCCAGGACACTGTGTACAGGCCGCCGACCAGGATCACACCCACGAGAACGCCCTCCGCGTCATGCCGAAGCGCGGAGTCGATGACCAGCGCCAGGCCGACCGGGTACACCACGGTCGTGATCGCGTTGGCGACCAGCAGGGCCGCCGTATACAAAAGCCAGCCGGGCGCGGCCCGCCAGCCCCAGCCAAGCACCGACCTCCAGACCCGCCGGCTCACGGCCCGCCCTCCCCGTCCGAGCCAGAACCCGGGGCCCCGTCCGAGGCAAACCGCGCCGCCTGCAGCCCGAACAGCTCGGCGTACCGCCTCCCGGCCGCGATCAGCGACTCGTGGTCGCCCTCCTCGAGCACCCGCCCCTCGTCCAGCACGCAGATGTGATCGGCGCGCCGGACGGTAGAGAACCGGTGCGAGATGATCAGCGTGGTGGTGCCCTCGGTGATCTCCAGGAACCGGTCGAAGAAGTCGGCCTCGCCCCGGGCGTCCAGCCAGGCGGTCGGCTCGTCCAGGACCAAGATCGTGGCGCCGTGCCGCACCGCGAACAGCGCGCGGGCCAGTGCGATCCGCTGCCACTGCCCGCCGGACAGGTCGACCCCGCCATCGTAGGAGCGAGACAGCACGGTATCCCACCCCGAAAGCCCCGAAGGCCCCGAAGGCCCCGAAAGGCCGGACAGCACGTCCAGCGCCCCCGCCCGCCGGGCCGCATCAGAAAGCCCGGCCACGTCCGACAAGAAAGACGGCGACCCGAACCCGATGTTCTCCGCGAACGACAGCGGGTAGTGCGCGAAGTCCTGGAACACCACCGCCACCTGCCGCTGCCACTCCGTCGGCCGCAGCAAACTCAGGTCTGTCCCGTCCACCAGGATCCGGCCGGAAACCGGATCGTGCAGCCGGGCCAGCAGCTTCACCAGTGTCGTCTTCC
>Ga0302229_10002125_pt1 | contig 14551 bp, 10 predicted proteins | sample II_Palsa_N1_3_FD_193518 | JGI IMG/M metagenome (GOLD analysis project Ga0302229, IMG submission 193518) | Peat permafrost microbial communities from Stordalen Mire near Abisko, Sweden - II_Palsa_N1_3 | ecosystem: Environmental > Terrestrial > Soil > Palsa > Peat permafrost | place: Sweden... | reverse complement strand
TCTTGCAGCGCTTCAGCACGGTTACCGTAAAGCGAACCCTCTCCGCTGGCCTCGACGCAAGCCCGAAGCTCCGAAAGGATCGCGTGTGCAGTTTCTTCCATGTCCATAAGGCTAACGCCTGAGTTAAGCGGCGCGCGGTACGCGCGTCCGCTTGGATGATTAGTTAGGGCCCGTGACTACCAGCCCGGATTGCGGCAAGGATAAGCTGAGGTTGATATGCCGCCCACCAACCAAAACTCAGAACGACACCGCTGACCACAACACCGCAGACGAGTGATGCAACGCCTCGATGTTTGGGCTGCGGCCATGCAAACCAAGCAGCAACGACCGTCAACGGTAGAAGTGCCAACCAACGATACCCAGCAAATAGTAAAGCGGTCTGTGGAGGCAAATGCGAACTGACTTGCAAATACATGCTGATGAACATAGGCACGTAGAGATATGCGGCCGCAACAACTACGAGCGCAGGGAGAATGCCGCCAAGAAGCAACCAGTAGTCTTTGGACGAACCGCGCATTTGACCCCTAACGCTGGAGTTAAGCGGCGCGCGGTACGCGCGTCCGCTTGGACGACGGGTTAGAGCCCCGCCCGCAGATAGCATGAGTAACCGCTGCAACAAAGGCTCCGCAGGGCAATGCCCAAAGAGCAGGAACTGTTGCGATGAAAAGTGCAACGCAGCCAGGCGCAATGCCGATGATAAGGACGGAAAGCCAACTTGCCTTATGAAAGTGGCAAAGGGCGAAGTAGAGCGGAGCGCCTAAGAAAACGACCGGCAAGCTACCGGTAACGATCGTATAGACGAAGACGACCTCACCTGTGCCGAAGACGCCGAAAAGTGGATTAGTCGCGAACGATGCCTGCGCCGCCGAGAGGCACGCGAATGCCAGCGCAAAAATCGCCAGCGCTGCGAGAGCTATCAGTTCTATTTTTGCAAGTTGCCGAAGATATTTCATTGGGGCTCTAACGCTGGAGTTAAGCGGCGCCGGAGGCGTCCGCCTTGAACGAGGTGTTAGACCTCTGCCGAGCAACTACACATGCGTGAACCATTGTTTGGGAAGTCCGCTGATACTCGAAGGCGCCATACGGCCCTTTGAGGACCATAGTGTCCGCGTGCAACGAAATTTGGTCTATGCCCCAAATTTGCTGCCAGTGGATTGAGCTTGGCGCAACAACGGTACCCGTTGACGCATAGACAGTTCCGCCGGGAGCGACGCGGCATTGGTAGGCCGACCCATCTTGGTCAATTTGGATCCAAACCGTGTGCTCTCCGAACTGCCATAACCCGGCGGCCGAAGGCAGTACAGAGGGCGCTCGCGCATAGACGAGGATCGAGAAGAAACCAAATATGAGAGCTAGTAGTGTGCGCATAGGTCTAACGCTGGAGTTAAGCGGCGCCGGAGGCGTCCGCCTTGAACGAGTGGTTAGGCAGCGAAGACCTGCCTACGAGACTAGGTTGAACAAAGCGTAGCAAATTGGAGTGGATAGAAAGCCAATAAGGTAGCGGCCGTACAAGTTGGATGGCTTGGGAATGAATGCTAGCGTTGCGCCCACTAGCGCAAGCGCTAGGTAGACAACGAAAGACATTACCCACACGGCAGAAAAGGGAAGCCCACCGGAAGGCTCTGCCGACGCGAAAAAGTACGACGCTGCCATGAACGCGTAGGCGATTAGCAAAGGAGTCACAGCCCCCAGCAATACGACAGCGAATTTCCGCATGCGGGGCGCGAACGCCAAGGCAACGACTGCTGCAACAGGTACGCCGAGCTCGAACGCTGCGGCCCCTAGGCCTAAGTAGGTCTCGGAGATATCCATTGCTCTTGTGGCCTAACGCTTGAGTTAAGCGGCGGCGTAGCCGTCCGCCTTGAACGACGGGTTAGGTGTGATGCCGCGCAATTGCATACGCGAGACAAGCAACCAGACCGATGAGTACCGCAGCCAAGACTACGGCAATTTTGTTACCTGCTGGGCTACCTGATACGTAGGACTCGGGTCTCTCGCATAGCACCCGCCACTGAGCGTAGAGCTCGATGCCTACGGCAATGAACAAAGGAAGGGATGCAAGGACAAGCAAAGCTTTGGACGAGAGAGAGCTGGGGTTTGGAAAGACCAGCCATGCGGCGATAGGCCAGGTGACCAAGGTGAGTCCCGCAAACTTCCATTTCACAGCAATCTTCACGTAACACCTAACGCTTATTAGACCCCAGATTGGGGCATATGCACTGGATGTTCAGCTTTAGGTCGCTGCTCGTCAAGCGAGCAAATCCTACGGATTGACAAGGGTTTGCCGGCTGACGGTTGCAATGCGGCCGGGCGAGGATGGCCTTTGCATATCTCACGGATCGAGGCGCTATGTCTTATGACCCCAGAAACGCAGGAATAAACCGTATGGTCGGTGGTCCGTCTGCACCGCGTTTGCTTGACGAGGTGAGACGTGTGTTGCGGCTGAAGCATTACAGCATTCGCACCGAGACGGTTTATGTGGGCTGGATTCGTCGCTTCATCCTGGCCAATGGAAAACGACATCCGCGCGACATGGGTGAGGCTGAAGTCGAGGCGTTTCTGTCGGGATTGGCGGTGCAAGGCAACGTGGCGGCGACCACGCAAAATCAGGCACTGGCGTCGCTGTTGTTCCTGTACAAACAGGTACTGGGTATCGAACTGCCATGGATGGAGGGAGTGGTGCGGGCCAAGCGGTCGCAGCATGTGCCTACGGTGCTTTCGCGCGACGAGATCACGCGCGTGCTGGCAAGGATGGACGGGCGGCCCTGGCTGCTGGCGAGCCTGCTGTATGGCACCGGTATGCGTTTGATGGAAGCGCTGCGGCTGCGGATCAAGGACGTGGATTTCGGTCGCAATGAAATCACCATACGCGATGGCAAAGGGGGAAAGGATCGACGCACCATGCTGCCGAGGTCATTGGCAGAAGCGTTGCTCCGCGAAATAAAACGCGCCCGCCTGCTGCATGAAGCCGATCTGGCTGCGGGGTTTGGCGCGGTATGGCTGCCGCATGCGCTGGCGCGCAAATATCCGAATGCCCCGCGCGAAATCGGCTGGCAGTATGTGTTCCCCGCGGCGCAACGGTCCCGTGATCCGCGTGACGGGGCCGAACGCAGGCATCATTTCGATGATGCCATGCTCTCGCGTGCATTGAAGACGGCGTGTCGCGCTGCCGATGTTGCCAAGCCAGTGAGTGCGCATACTCTGCGCCATTCATTCGCTACACACCTGCTGGAAACCGGTTATGACATCCGCACTGTGCAGGAGCTGCTCGGTCACAAGGATGTTGCGACCACGCAGATCTACACGCACGTGCTCAACCGCGGTGGGCACGGCGTGCTGAGTCCGCTGGATCGTTGAGGCTCAGCCGGGTCGGCGCGCGCCCAGCAGGATCAGCACTTCCTGCGCGCTGCGGATGCGTTCGGTGGCGCCGGGCAGGTCGAGGGTGATCTTCAGCTTGTCCTGGCCGTCCAGCTTGTAGACGCGTGGCAGTTGCTGGATCAGTTTGATGATCAGCATGGGATCGACGTCGGGCTTTTCGCGGAACACGATGCGGCCGCCGTTGGCGCCGAAGTCGAGTTTGCGGATGCCGAGTGGGGTCGCCATCAATTTCAGGCTGGCGATGGCGAACAGTTGCTTGGTGCTGTCCGGCAGCAGGCCAAATCGATCGATCATCTCTACCTGCAGGTCGCGCAGGTCGTCCTCGCTGCGCGCGCTGGCGATGCGCTTGTACAAGGTGAGGCGTGCATGCACGTCGCCGAGGTAATCGTCGGGGATGAGCGCGGGCAGGTGCAGTTCGACTTCGGTTTCGTGTTCGCTGCTGAGGTCGAAGTCGGGGATCTTGCCGGATTTCAGTGCACGGACCGCACGGTCCAGCAGTTCGGTGTACAGGCCGAAACCGATCTCCTGGATCTGGCCGGACTGTTCGTCGCCGAGCAGTTCACCGGCGCCGCGGATTTCCAGGTCGTGGGTGGCCAGGGTGAAGCCGGCGCCGAGTTCTTCCAGTGAGGCGAGCGCTTCCAGCCGCTTTTGCGCATCGGCGGTAATCGACTTGCGGTCGGGCACCACGAGATACGCGTACGCGCGGTGATGTGAGCGGCCGACACGGCCGCGCAGCTGGTGCAGCTGTGCCAGGCCGAAGCGGTCGGCGCGGTTGATGATGATGGTGTTGGCGCTGGGGATGTCGATGCCGGTTTCGATGATGGTGGTGCACACCAGCACGTTGAAGCGCTGGCGGTGGAAGTCCGCCATCACGCCTTCCAGCTCGCGCTCGGGCATCTGGCCGTGGGCGATGCGGATGCGCGCCTCGGGCACCAGTTCTTCCAGCTCACGCACGGTGCGCTCGATGCTCTGCACCTCGTTGTGCAGGAAATACACCTGGCCGCCGCGCGACAGCTCGCGTTGCAGCGCTTCGCGGATCGTCGCCGGATCCCATGCCGAGATGAAGGTGCGCACGGCAGAACGATGTGCCGGCGGCGTGGCAATCAGCGAGAGATCCCGCAGGCCGGCCATCGCCATGTTCAGCGTGCGCGGGATCGGCGTGGCGGTCATGGTCAGCAGGTCGACTTCGGCGCGCAGCTTCTTCAGCTGCTCCTTCTGGCGCACGCCGAAGCGCTGTTCCTCGTCGACGATGACCAGGCCGAGATTCTTGAACTTGATGTCCGGCTGCAGCAGCTTGTGCGTGCCAACGATCACATCGATCTGGCCGTCGGCGAGGCGCTTCAGTGCCTCGTTCACTTCCTTGGTCGACTTGAAGCGCGACAGCACATCGACACGCACCGGCCAGTCGGCGAAGCGGTCGGCGAAATTGCGGTAGTGCTGCTGGGCGAGCAAGGTGGTCGGCACCAGCACGGCGACCTGTTTGCCGGCTGTGGCGGTGGCGAAGGCGGCGCGTAGCGCGACCTCGGTCTTGCCGAAGCCGACGTCGCCGCAAATCACACGATCCATCGCGCGCGGCGCGGCCAGGTCGGCAAGCACGGCTTCGATCGCGGTTTCCTGGTCGGGGGTTTCCTCGAACGGGAAGGTGCTGCCGAATTCCTCCACCAGCTGGCGGTCGATCGGCATCGACTCACCGCCGCGCGCTTGCCGCTGTGCGTAGATCGCCAGCAGTTCGGCGGCGACGTCGCGCACCTTCTCGGCGGCCTTCTTGCGCGCGCGCTCCCACGCATCGCCACCCAGCGAATGCAGTGGCGCGAGTTCCGGCGCGGTGCCGGAGTAGCGGCTGACCAGGCCGAGCTGCGCCACCGGCACGTACAGCTTGTCGCCCTTGGCGTATTCGATGGTGAGGAACTCGCCATCCATGCCGCCGACGTCCATCGAGAGCAGGCCCTGGTAGCGGCCTACACCGTGATCGACATGCACGATCGGGGCGCCGAGGGTGAGCTCGGTGAGATCGCGGATGATCGCTTCCGGATCGCGCGCAGTGCCGCGGCGACGCTTGCGGTCGCGCTCGCTGCGCACGCGCTCGCCGTACAGCTCGCGCTCGGTGAGCACGGTGATCGCGGGTTTGGTGAGCGCGAAGCCCTGTTCCAGGCTGGCGATGGTAATGGCGAAGCGCGGTGCATCCTCAGCAAGGAACGCGGACCAGCCTTCCGTGCTGGTTGGTTTCAACCCTGCGCCGGCCAGCGTCTCATTCAGCGCCTCGCGCCGTCCCGCCGAATCCGCTGCGATCAGCACGCGGCCCGGATAGCTGGCGAGGAAGTGCCGCAGCGACGTGCCGGGTTCCTCACCCTTGCGGTTAAGTGGCAACTCTGGTGCCGGCTGGGTGCCACTGGTGACGGCGTGCTCGTGACCGCTGTCGACCACTTCCACGCGCAGCCGCTTGTTGAGGCGTTCGCGCAATTGTTCCGGCGGTAGATAGAGTTCGGCCGGAGGTAATACCGGGCGCTCGATGTCGTGTGCGCGCTGGTCGTAGCGCTCGGCGGTCTGTGTCCAGAACTGGTCGGCGGCTTCGCCCGCACCTTCACCGAGCACGAATAGTGCGTCGTCGGCGAGGTAGTCGAACAGCGTGGCAGTCTGCTGAAAGAACAGCGGCAGGTAGTATTCGATGCCCCCGGGCGTCACGCCTTCCTTCATGTCCTGATACAGGGGGCAACGGCGCACGTCGATCGGGAAGCGCTCGCGCAAGTTGCCGCGGAAGTTCTTGGCGGCTTCCTCGGTGAGCGGGAATTCGCGTGCAGGCAACAGCTCGATCTTCTCCACTTGCTGCTGCGAGCGCTGGGTTTCCGGATCGAAGCTGCGGATCGATTCGACCTCGTCGTCGAACAGCTCGATGCGGTACGGCTCGGCCGTACCCATCGGGAAGATGTCGAGCAGCGCGCCACGCACCGCGAAGTCACCCGGCTCGGCCACCTGCGGCACGTTGCGATAACCGGAGGCTTCGAGCCGGCGTTGTTCGACGACCAGATCCAGCTTCTGACGCTTGGCCAGCACCAGCCCGGAGCCGGTGATATGTGTCCGTGGTGCGATCCGCTGCATCAGCGTCGCCACCGGTACCACCAGCACGCCGCGTTTCACGTTCGGCAATTGGTACAGCGTGGCGATGCGCTGCGAGACGATCTCCGGATGCGGGCTGAACACGTCGTAGGGCAGCGTCTCCCAGTCCGGGAAATGCAGCACCGGCAGGCCACCGGCGAAGATCTTCAGCTCGGCTTCCAGCGCCTGTGCACGCTGGGTGTCGCGGGTCACCGCCACCAACAGGCCATCGTGCGTGCGTGCCGCCTCGGCAATCAGCAGCGCCCGCGCGGAGCCGTGGGGCGGCGTCCAGTAGCGGCGTTGCTTGGGGTTGCTGGGAAGTGGCGGATGCTTGATCAGGCTGGACATAGAAGGCGCATGTTCAAGGCGCCGCCATCGAGCCGCGCCGGGGAAAGCGGGCAAGTGTAACGCGACAGCCCCGGCAAGCCGGGGCTGTCTTCATCGTGGGCGGATGGGGCGATCAGAGCTTCAACGTGATCAGCGCCGTACCTGGCTCATCCGGGATCAGGCGCTGGCTGAAGCCCAGCTCCTTGCACAGTTCCAGCATCGGGCGGTTTTCCTGCAGCACGTAGCCCCACAGCTCATACAGGCCGCGGCGACGGCTGTCGTCGACCAGTCGCTGCATCAGCAATGCGCCAAGGCCGACGCGGCTCCAGTCCTGCTCCACCAGCACCGAGAACTCGGCACTGTCGGTGGCTTCGTCGACATAGATCCGGCCCACGCCACGCATCTCCGCTGGCTTGACCGATTCATCCATCAGTACAAAGGCGGTTTCCAGCGCGGGATCGATGCGGCACAGCCGTTGTGCCATCGGCGCCGGCAGTTCGGACATCGCATGCAGGAAGCGGCGCCGGATGTCCTCCGGCGACAGCCGGGTGAAGCAGCGCTGCATTGCCGCCACGTCGCCCGGCTCGATCGCACGCAATACCAGCTCGCGGCCGTCATGGGTGCGCACCCGTTCGCCCTCGCTGGTGAGCGCCACGCGCGGGCGCGCAAAGCGCTCGCTGCTGCGTGGCGGCAGTGGTGCAAATCGGTCGGGGGCCGAGAAGTCGATGGCAGGGATCATGATGGCTCCATACTTTTGCGTATTGTGTGCAACGCAACATGAATTTGCAATGACGGGCGGTTCCCTAGGCCGCCATGCATTGCCCTGACTGGCGCCAGCGCCGAAACGGCGCATGCTGCAGTACGGGGCATTTGTTTCCGCGGAGACAGTGTCGACCGGCACACGGCACAATGTGCGTCGGATTCCGGCGGAGTAGCGGCATGACCAGCAAGCAGGCCAGCGGCCTCACCGCCATCCAGCTGGAGGCGCTGTGCGGCAAGTGGCCCGGTGTGACGCGCGACATCAAATGGGGCGCGGACCTGGTGTTCAGCGTCGGCGCCAAGATGTTCGTGGTGACGCCCTCGGAAGGTAGCGAGGGCGGTCGACTCTCGTTCAAGGTGGCGGACGAACGCTTCCTGGAACTGACCGATCAGCCCGGCATCATCCCCGCACCGTACATGGCGCGTGCGCACTGGATCTCGGTTATCGAGCCGCAGCGTTTCAGCACCGCCGAACTTTCGGGGTTCATCCTCGACGCTTACGTCTTGGTGCGCGCGAAACTGACCAAGAAGCTGCAGGCGGAGCTGGACCCGTTACCGACATTGAAGGCAGGCAAGAAATGAAACAGCATCTCGGCGCATTGGCGCTGCTGGTTGCCGATTACGACGAGGCGATCGCTTGGTACACGAAAGCCCTGGGCTTCGAATTGATCGAGGACACCGACATGGGCGGCGGCAAGCGCTGGGTGTTGCTGGCGCCGCCAGGTTCACGCGAAACCCGCCTGCTGCTGGCCCAGGCCAAAGGCGACGATCAAGCCTCGCGCATTGGCAACCAGACCGGCGGCCGCGTGTTCCTGCTGCTGCATACCGACGATTTCCAGCGCGACTGGCAGCGCATGCGTGCGGCCGGCGTGCACTTCCGCGAGGAACCGCGGCACGAGGCCTACGGCACGGTCGCGGTGTTCGAGGATCTGTACGGGAATGGCTGGGATCTGCTGGAGTTGAAGAAGTAGCGCTATCTATTCAGGCGGCTGGCTGAGGTGTGTAGTGCTTACTCTTCGGATGTCCAGGGTTCACTGGGGAAAATCAGGCCACAGGTATTTGCAGCTCAAGTCGCCTGGCGAGTGGGTCATGATGCGATCGTAGAACGCAGCTTGCATCGCAACGACATCGTCGACGTCTTCCGCCAGAAGCTCATGTGCTGCGACAGTCTTGTTCGCTGCCGATCGCGTCTTTTCAATGAAGGCCGCACGCGATGCGTAGCGAACCTCAAGGGATGGGCGCGGATCTCCGGCCGATTTGCGTTCGGCTTCCGTGCGCGCAAAGGGTTGGAATGAGCCCTCAAACCGATCGAGTGCCCAGCCAAGACCGGAGGCTGCGCTGCGTTGGTTCCAGCCCGTATACGTACCGAGGGGGACTTGCACTTCGACGGGCCGCAGACCGGTCGAGTCGGTGCCGTCTTTGTCCGGCGCTGGAACGAGAACCGTGTATGGCTGGTCGCGGGCTGGCGGCAGGCGATCGACGATGCCCTGCGAGGCGAAGCGAGGCCCGAAGTCCATGCGATCAGGAACGAAGGGTTTGTCCGGCGGAGTCAGGCCGATCCCTTTGGGAAACAGTTGCCGGTATCGTGTCGCGGATACCAGCATGCCACCCGCCAGCGTGGGATAGGCACTCGCTGGTGGCGTGCCCTCATTGCGCACCCAGCGGTCCAGGTCGGTCAGCAGGGCTCGCAAGCTGGGGATATCGTCAATGGGATCGGAGCAGTTGACGGTACTGCCCCGAGTGGGATCGGGCGTCAGCAAGTGCTGCATGCCTGTGAGCAAATACAGGCGCGTGTTCGGGTCTGTCGTCACGTCGGCGCTGCCATCGGGCAGTGTCTGCAGCAGTGATGCCGAGCGTCCCCAGAATTCGGTCGATTTGTTGACGAAGAAGAGCTTGGGGCTCTTTCCGTTCGCGTCGCGTGCGCGCGCCAGCAGGGAGCCGGTTTGTTGGGTAATGCTGTCGTGTTCTTCTCCCGTGGTGAACGGGAACAGGTCCGTCGGATAATCCCGATCCAGCACCAGGCTGGCAGCCCGTGTCGGAAAGGCGAAACGATGATTGAAGCTGCCCCTGCCGCTGCCGCCTACGAGGCTTAGAGCGCCGTCGAAGACGAGTTTCTGCTGCTCGTCGAGAGCGAAGCCGTCGTAAAGCATCTGCTCGATCAGTCGTCCGGTCTGGCTGGCGCCGAAGAGCAGGACGCGCTGGGGAGCGGGCGCACCTGCGAACGGATGAGCCCGGAACCAGGACAGCAGATCGCGAATGCCGGCGATGCCTGTGCCGACGATGTACGGGTCACGCGCGATGTAAGTGAGTTCGTAGATCAGGCCCGGTTTGAATCCGTCCTGCATGCGGAGCTGGGTGGATGCGTGGCTGTCGGTCGCCGGTACGAAGCCCCACAGGCTGCGCTGCACAGGAACACGTGGATCACCCGGCCGAGCCCTCACGGTCAATACCGCCAGGGGATCGTCCTTGACCGCGACGGGATAGGCGCGCCCGTCGATGCCAGTGAAGGATGCCGTGTCCGACGGCTTGTCCACGGTGAATTCGTTCGCCACCTTTCCGGTAATCACGCGGCCATGATCGGTGGCGATGGGCGGGGTGAACACCAGGGGATGGTCGTCCGGACCCTCAGGCTTGATGTCCCATTGCCAGGCCGAGGCAAGCACCGTGAAGCCGTTGCGCTGCAGGAACCCGGTATCAACGAATGGGGGCGTCTTGGTCGGGTCGATCGCAAGATTCAATATCCCGGAAACTTGACCGCCCCGGTTGTTGACGTCGTAAAGCAGGGTGGAATCGACGGCCTTGGTCGGTCGCAGGAGCACGAATTCCGTGGAGAACTCGACCCGTCCTTCGCTATCGCGTGGCGCGTACCTGAGATCGACGATTCGGGCATTCGCCTTGTTGCCCGGGTCGAGCTTGAACCACGCGCGTCCGTGGATCACTTCGTAAGTCCCCACCCCGGGAAACACCTTGCCATCCTGGTAGGGCTTTCGATCGATGACTTCGATGTGGTCGACAGCGGCAAGTGCTACCTGCGACATGGTGGCAAGTACGAATCCCGCCCATGCCATCCGGGCCAGACATGACAAGCGATGCGTGCGGTCTTTTCGATTCACCAGGCAGTCTCAAATGATCGGGTCAACGATGTATAGGCGAAGAGATCCCGGACAGCAATCGCGCAGGTGGTGATGCATGCCGCAGTGGTGCATGCTCGGTTCGCCTTTGACCTGCAATGACAGACTTGCGCAACGTAGTAGTTGCAGTGCGTTTGCCGAAAATTGATGTTTTGGATCAATCGGTGATATCCGGCTCGAAGAAACTCCAGCGCACATCATCGAACGCGGCTTTCATCGCCGCCTCGACTGCGTTGATCGCGTCGATCAGGGCGCGGTCGCTGGCGGCTGGCTGCATGCGTGCCTTCACCGCCACCATGACGTCGGGGCCCATCTGCAGGGTGATCAGGTTCAGTACTTCGGCGACTTCCGGGCGGCTATTGAGGAAGGCGAGCAGTTCGGCGCGGCGGCGCGGTTCGACGCCCTGGCCGATCAGCAGTGCCTTGACCTCGTTCGCCACCAGTACGGCCACGACGATCAGTAGGACGCCGATGGCGACAGTGCCGATCGCGTCGAAGATCGGGTTGCCGGTAAGCATGGTCGTCCCGATCGCCAGCGTGGCCAGGCACAGGCCGATCAGGGCGGCCAGGTCTTCGCCGAAAATCACCAGCAGTTCGCTCGAACGTGTTTCGTGGAACCACGTCCACAGGCTCTGCGTGCCGCGTGCCTTGTTGACCTCTTGCATGCAGCCGTGCATCGAGAAACTTTCGGCGACGATGCCGAACACCAGCACGCCAAGCGCCAGCCACGGCCACTTCAGCGGCTCGGGATTCGTGAGTTTGTGGATGCCCTCGTAGACCGAGAACATGCCGCCGACACTGAACAGCAGGATCGCAACCAGGAAGGACCAAAAGTACAGCGCGCGGCCCCAGCCCAGCGGATATTCGTCCGAGGCTGGTCGCCTGGCCTGGCGCATGCCGAGCAGCAGCAGGCACTGATTGCCGCAGTCGGCGAGCGAGTGCACCGCTTCGGCCATCATCGCGCCGGAGCCGGTGATGACGGCGGCGAACAGCTTGGTGACGAAGATCGCGAAATTGGCGCCGAGCGCGAGCAGGATCGCTTTCAGCGAATTGGCGTGACCGGACATGCGGCGTCGATCCTTGGGGTTGATCGTGCAGTCTACCGATGCCGCAGGATTCTGCGTGAGAGGCTTAGCGGATGCCGACACCCACGCCGACACCGAAGCTGATGTTGCTGCGGCCCTGTGCCATTTCTGCGGGTGTCCAGACATGCGACTGCGCCGCAATGACCAACGGGAACACGTAGTCGGCCTCCCCGACCTTGCCCGCACGGCTGCCGTTGAGCTTGCCGCTGACCGTCATTAGCGCGCCCGGCGGATAGCTGAGTGCTTCCACGTAACCAGGCATCACCACGATGAAGCGGCCGCCACCGTTGTCGGCTACTCGCGGTCGCTGCGAGGAATCCAGCGGATAGGCCAGCAGTTCGACCTCGCTGTGGTCGGCGTAATTCTGTACCCCCACGATGCGGCCGCCCCAGATCACCGCATTGCCGGAATAACGCTCGGGCGACTGCGCCACCTGGGATGGCACGGCGACGATGGCGTTCGGCACGTTCGGGTAGATCGGCGGCGGTGCGCAGGCGGCCAAGGCCAGTGCGAGCAGTGGAGCGGACAGGTGGCGCAGGGAGCGGGCAGTGACGGACATGGTCAAAACTCCAATGGGCTACTGAGCGAGAACGTCCACATGATGGGGGCTAGGTGGGCTGGCTACGCTACAACAAGTCGCGTGGGCAGGTTGTGTAGCGATGCCCGAAGCGGAATATGTGACAGCTCGAATTCTGTTTTGCCGTCATTCCGGCGGCCTCAAATCTCGTCCCGGCGACCTCAAACCTCGTCATTCCGGCAACCTCAAACCTCGTCATTCCGGCAACCTCAAGCCTCGTCATTCCGGCGAAGGCCGGAATCGCAGTTGATCTTGCGAGAAGAGGCCAAATGGATACCCGGCTTCGCTCTGGATAAAGCGATTCCAGCCTTCGCCGGAATGACGAGATTGGGAGGGCTTTCGTATTGCTGCCGTCAACGCTTGCGAGTCGGGCCGGCGCCGCGCACCACCGGACCGCCGCGCAACGGGGACCGCGCTGCTGCCAGGCGCGATGGCGGCAACGGGCTCGGCGCCGGCGGCTCGGCACCTTCCTGTAGCAGCCAGTCCAGCTTCCATTCGGCCGGACGCTCCTGCGACAGCAGGCTGGCCAGTGCACGTAGCGGTTCGCGCAACACGTCGTCGAGGTTCCAGGGCGCGTTGAGGATCACCATGCCTGAGCCGTTGAGGCGCAGCGGTGAATCATCCGGATGCACCAGCAGTTCGGCACGCAGCACACGCTTCGCGCTGCTACGCTGCAGGCCGCGCAGGAAGGGCTGCACCTGGCTGCGCAACTTGATCGGATACCACACGGCGTAGACGCCGGTGGGCCAGCGCAGCAACGCTTCCTTCAGTGCTTTCTCGATCTGCTTGTATTCGGCTTCCTGCGCCTCGTACGGCGGGTCGATCAGTACCAGTCCGCGCTTTTCCTTTGGCGGCACGAGTGCCTTCAATGCCTCGTAGCCATCGCGCTGGTGCACATGCATGCGTGGGTCGCGATGCAACAGTTCGCGCAGCCTGGTGGCTTCATCCGTATGCAGCTCGCACAGTTGTGCGCTGTCGTCCGGGCGCAGCAGGCGGGCGACCTGCAGTGGCGAGCCGGGGTAGTGCTTCAGGCCCTGCTCGTTGCCTTCGCCGGAGAGGATCAGGCTGCGCCAGCGTTGCAGCAGTGGCGGTACCTTCTCGGCCGGATGCAGGCGTGTGATGCCGTCCTTGTGCTCGCCGGTCTTCTTTGCCTCGAAACCGTCCAGTGCGTAGCTGCCGCTACCGGCATGCGTGTCGATGTAGCAGAACGGCGTCGGCTTGGCCTGCATCGCCTCGATCAGCGCAAGCAGCACGGTGTGCTTCAGGACATCGGCGAAGTTGCCGGCGTGGTAGGCGTGGCGGTAATTCATGGCGGTCACGGCGGGCAGGGTGGTTAAGTATAGACGGGCGGGTGTCTGCTTCCCGTTGCATGGCTTTCGTGACTGGCGGGAAGCCTGATGGATGCAGCTCCAGAGTTGAGGCAGGACAACGCAGCACCTAAGCTGTGCCAATGCCTCGCACACTTCGCCATCTCGTACGCTTGCCGCACCTTCGGGTGCTGGCATGGCTGGCGTGGCTGATGCTGGCGTTGGCGCCGGTGCATGCGGCACCGGGTGGAATGCCGGATATGGCGCCTGCTGCCGGCTACGCCGCACATCAGGCCCATATGTCCGATGGCATGCATCACGCCATGACGATCAAGTCCGGGTGTTGCGACGGTCAAGGCCATGCAGATCACGGCACGACGAATACCTGTCACTGTGCGGCGGCATGCGGCACGGTGTTGCCGGTCATGGCAATGACACTCCTTTCTGCCGTGGCACCCGCTGTCCTGCATGTCGCCTCACTTCGGGTGATCGCGCCCAAGATCGCGCATGCACCACTGCTGCGACCTCCATTGCTCCGGGTCTCCGAACTGACCTGATCCGTCGCGCGCTCCGGCCATGGCCGCTTGCTGCTGCGCGACGGCGGCCATGACCGACTCCGGGGCGCCGGGGCACGCTGTGTGGAGCTGCACCATGAAACCTGTTCACCCCTCGGCAGACACGCTGCCGAGCTACTCCCGCCGTCGCTTTGTGCAGGGGCTTGCGCTGGGCGGCGCGTTTGCCGGCATCGGGCTGTGGCGCTCGTCGCCCGTCTGGGCGCTGACCAGCGCCGGCCAACCGACCGTGCCGGGCGGCACCGATTTTTCACTCGACGTACTCGAGGCCCCGGTGAACTACACCGGCTCGCCGCGGCTCGCCACCACGGTGAACGGCAGCG
>Ga0302229_10002118_pt1 | contig 14573 bp, 6 predicted proteins | sample II_Palsa_N1_3_FD_193518 | JGI IMG/M metagenome (GOLD analysis project Ga0302229, IMG submission 193518) | Peat permafrost microbial communities from Stordalen Mire near Abisko, Sweden - II_Palsa_N1_3 | ecosystem: Environmental > Terrestrial > Soil > Palsa > Peat permafrost | place: Sweden... | reverse complement strand
GCTCCGCGGCCACCGCGCCCTTGGTCAGGATCCCGTACCGGTCGATGAGCGACTGGGCCAGCGCATGCGCGCGCATCGTCGCGTCGGCCGCCGCCTCGGGCAGCAGTGACCAGCGGCCGCTCACGTTTGGCGGGCCGGTCCGCGATGGCATGACCGGGCGCCCGAAGGACGGTCGGCGGCTCCCGTATCGCGAACCGCGGTTCCGGGCCGGCGAGGGGCCGGATGAGCCCGGTGAGCCCGCCTTGCGCGGCTGACCGCTGCCCAGCACCGTCCGCAACGGCCCGAGCGTGTCGTTGGTCAGCCGCCCGCCCCACACCAGGTCCCAGACCGCCGCGGCCACGTCGACGTCGGACGGAGCCTGGGCGGTCCCGGCCACCGACGCGAGCTCCGCGCGTACCCGGTCGTGCAGCATCCGGAAGAACACCGCGCCCCCGTCGGCCAGTGCGGTGAGCACCGCCTCGTGCACGGGGGTCATCGTGATCTGCACGGGCTCGGGGAACAGCAGCGGCGCCGACTCAGCGGACGCGAGCACCAGCCATCCGTCACCGCCCGGCAGCCCGCCCGCGCCGGTCCAGACGACCTCGCCGGCCGTGGTCAGCTCGTCCAGCATGGCCGGGGAGTAGCCGGGCACCCGCCCGGGCAGCACCAGCGTCTCCAGCGCGGACGCCGGGATCGGGGCCCCGGCCAGCTGATCGATGGCGTCCAGCACGGCGCCAGGCCCGGTCTGGCTGGCTGGCACCCGCGGCCGGGCCGGGTACCCGCCGCGGCCGGGGAAGGCCTCGATAGGCCGGACTCCCTGCCAGGCGGGCAGCAGCCGGGCCAGGGCCACGGGCGGGGCCGGCTCGGCTTCCTTGCGGAGCCGGGCCAGGCACCGGCGGCGCAGCAACCGCAGCACCTCGGCGGCACACCATTCGGTGCCCCGCCCGCCCGGCAGGAACTCGCCTTCCACGACCCGGCCTGCCGCCGCCAGGCGCCGCAGCGTGCCCGCGACCACCGCGATGCCCAGTGCGTAACGCTCGGCGGCGGCGTCCGCGGCGAACGGGCCGTGGGTCCGCGCGTAGCGGGAGATCAGGTCGCCGAGCGGGTCGGGCAGCGGCTCGGTGAAGACCTCGGGCACCCCCGGTGGCAGCGGCACGCCCAGCGCGTCCCGCAGTCGCCCGGCATCCTCGATCGCCGCCCATCGCGGCTGGCCGCCGACCCGGACCTCCAGGGCCCGCCGCGTGTGCGCCAGCTCGGCCAGCCAGCCACCCGCCGCGTCCGGCACCGTGCACCGCGCGGCCACCTCCTCGGCGGTCAGCGGCCCGGTGGTGCGCAGCAGGTCGGCCAGGCCTTCCAGGTCCCGGCACTGCCGGTCCGGGGCGAGCCGCTGCAGCTCCCGCTCGGTCTCGGCCACCACCGCAGGGTCCAGCAGCTCACGCAGGTCGGCCTGGCCGAGCAACTCGGCGAGCAGCGTGGAGTCGAGGGTGAGCGCCTGGGCGCGCCGCTCGGCGAGCGGCGCGTCCCCCTCGTACATGAACGCGCCCACGTACCGGAACAACAGCGAACGGCTGAACGGCGACGGGGTCGGTGTCTCTACCTCGACGATGCGGATCTTCCGGCTGGCCAGGTCGCGCAGCAGGCTGACCAGGGCCGGCACGTCGAAGACGTCCTGCAGGCATTCGCGGACCGTCTCCAGCACGATCGGGAACGACGCGTACTGCCGGGCCACCTCCAGCAGCTGAGCCGAGCGCTGCCGCTGCTGCCACAGTGGTGACCGCCGGCCGGGCTGACGCCGGGGAAGGAGCATCGCCCGGGCCGCGCACTCCCGGAATCGGGACGCGAACAGCGCGGACGCGCCGATCTCGGCGGTGACGATGTCGCTGATCTCGTCCGGGTCGATCAGCGCGATCCCGGTGGGCGGCGGCTCGTCGGCGTCCGGCACCCGGACGATGATCCCGTCGTCGGTGTGCACGGCCTGCACGTCCATGTCGCCATACCGCTCCCGGAGCCGGGCCGCGATGGCCAGCGCCCACGGCCCGTGCACCCGGGCCCCATAGGGGCTGTGCAGCACGACCCGCCAGTCACCCAGCTCGTCCCGGAATCGCTCGACGATAAGGGTCCGGTCGTCCGGCACCGAGCCGGTCGCCTCCCGCTGATCGGACAGGTAGCGGAGCAGGTTGCCAGCGGCCAGCTCATCCAGCCCCTCGGCGGTCAGCATGGCCGCGGCGTCGTCCGGGTTCGCGGCGGCCAGCTCGCGGCACTTGGCACCGATCGCGGCGCCCAGCTCGGCGGGCCGGCCCAGCGCGTCGCCGTGCCAGAACGGCAGTTTGCCCGGCTGGCCGGGAGCCGGCGTGACGAGCACGCTGTCCGCCGTGATGTCCTCGATCCGCCAGGAGCTGGCGCCGAGCACGAAGACGTCACCGACCCGCGACTCGTACACCATCTCCTCGTCAAGCTCGCCGACCCGGCGTGAGTGCCGCCGTGAGCCGCCGGGGCCGGGCGCGTCCGAGCCGGCCAGGAACACGCCGAAGAGCCCGCGGTCCGGGATCGTCCCGCCACTCGTCACCGCCAGCCGCTGGCCGCCCGGCCGGCCGTGCACCACGCCGGTCAGCCGGTCCCATACCACCCGCGGCCGTAGCCCGGCGAACTCCTCGCTCGGGTACCGTCCGGCCAGCATGTCCAGGACCGCGTCCAGCACCGGCCGGGTCAGCCCGGCGAACGGGGCCGCTCGGCGCACGACATGCTCCAGGTCGTCGACCGCCCAGTCGTCCATGGCCGTCATGGCCACGATCTGCTGGGCCAGGACGTCCAGCGGGTTGCGCGGCCCGCGCAGCTCCTCGATACCGCCGCCATGCATCCGCTCGGCCACCACGGTCGCCTGGACCAGGTCACCCTGGTACTTGGGGAAGATGACGCCGCGCGAGACGTCACCGACGTTGTGCCCGGCCCGGCCGATCCGCTGCAGCCCGCTCGCCACCGATGGGGGCGCCTCGACCTGTACGACCAGGTCCACGGCGCCCATGTCGATGCCCAGCTCCAGGCTGGAGGTGGCCACCACCGCGCGCAGCGTGCCGCGCTTCAGTGCCTCCTCGATCTGGCTCCGCTCCTGCCGGGAAACGGATCCGTGGTGGGCCCGGGCGATCTCCGCGGGGGCTCCGCCCGAGCTGCCCGCCTGGGCCATGATGTCCGCCGGCGCGCGCCGCGGGCTGCCCGGTGCGGCCTCTTCAGCTTCGTCCGCGGCCTCCGCGGCCCGCTCGGCCGCGAGCTCGTTCAGCCGGGCGCACAGCCGCTCGGCGAGCCGCCGCGAGTTCGCGAACACGATCGTGGAGCGGTGCCGCTCGATGAGGTCGAGCACCCGCTCCTCGACGTGCGGCCAGATGGACCGCTGCCGCTCCGGATCGTCGCCGATCACGCCGTTCACCCCGCCGGCCGGCGGAGTAGAACGAGCACCAGCCGAGCCAGCGAAGCCAGCGCCCGCTGGCCCTCCGTCCCGGTGTGCCTGGGGCGGCCCGCCGATCTCGGTCATGTCCTCGACCGGGACGACCACGTTGAGCTGCAGCCGCTTCGCGCTCGGCGGCTGCACGACGGTGACCTGCCGCGATCCACCGAGGAAGCCCGCGACCTCCGCGACCGGCCGCACCGTGGCGGACAGCCCGATCCGCTGGGCCGGCCCGCGCGCCGTGCCCGGCTCGGCGCCGGCCGTCCGGAGCGCGTCCAGGCGCTCCAGCGACACGGCCAGGTGGGCGCCTCGCTTGTTGCCGGCCAGTGCGTGCACCTCGTCCACGATGACCGTCTCCACGCCCCGGAGCGTCTCCCGCGCCTTGGAGGTGAGCAGCAGGAACAGCGATTCCGGCGTCGTGATCAGTACGTCCGGCGGCTTGCTGGCCAGCTTGCGCCGCTCGTCGGCGGCGGTGTCGCCCGTCCGCACCGCGACGTTGATGTCCGGCTCGGCCACCCCGAGGTTGCGCGCCGCGTGCCGGATACCGGTGAGCGGGGCCCGCAGGTTCCGCTCGATGTCGGTCGCCAGCGCCTTGAGCGGAGAGATATACAGGACGCGGCACCGCCGCTTGGGGTCGGTGGGCGGCGGCGTGGCCGCGAGCCGGTCGAGCGCCCACAGGAACGCGGCGAGCGTCTTACCGGAGCCGGTGGGCGCGATGACCAGCGTGTCGTCGCCCTTGCCGATGGCCGTCCACGCCTGAGCCTGGGCCTGCGTGGGTGCTACGAAGACGCCAGAGAACCACGCCCGGGTCGCGGCGGAGAAGTTCTCCAGCGACTCGGCGGGGCCAGGGTTTTCTGACATCCTTCCAGTTTGCCCCGACCCTCTGACAGTCCAGTACGTTCGCGCTCAGCCCTCAGCTGACATGGGCCTTTATCAGCTCACAGCTGGCATCGATCCGGTCAGCCGCCGTCGCTTACCGAGCTGCCGCTGCGCACCGAGCCGGTCAGCTGCCCATTCGTCGACCGCACCTCACAGACCACCGTCCGCCCGCCGGCGTCCCAGGCCTGCTGCCCCGGGTACAAGTACGACTGCGCGAGGTTGGTGGCCGCGAGCTGCGGGTTCAGGTAGCCGGCCAGTCGGCTGGCGCAGCCCGACGAGGCTTCCTGCCCGATCGCCGCCGTGCCGGGCCACTTGTCCCCGCTGAGATGGAAGGTCCCGAACACTTCCGCGTCGTGGGCGCCCGCACAGGCGACGACGTGGACGATGGTCCCGTTCGGCGTGAGGTTGATGCAGTCACCGACCTGCGCGCTGAACACGGCGGCCTGGTGGTAGCGGACGGTAACCGTGCCGTGGAAGCCGTGCGTGAGCCAGGCGGTGATGCCCGCCGCGGCGCCGACGATGACGCAGACCAGCAGCGCGATCAGGCCGACGGTGCCCAGCGGCCGGTGCCGGGGCGGGCTCGCGTCCGGCTGCGTGCTCTCGCTGCTGTCTTCCGTTGGCGTCTGGGCCCCCGACGCAGGTGACGACATCCGTGCTCCGCACGTGTGCAGTAGTGCCGGGCCCGCAGGCAGCACAGGTACTTTCCGCGTGGCGATCGGCGTTGTTATTTACCGAACGTTCTATCTACACGTTATGTACCCAGCCACGCGAATTTTTCTCGCGATAACCCGAAAATGATCTATCTCTCTCTTCGGCTCCGTCGGCGGCGGCAAACCCGCGCCGCGCCCGCAGTAGCCTGGCCAGGTGCGGCTGACGGCTTTCTGGGAACGGATGAATGCGCAGTTCGGCGAGGCTTACGCGCAGAGCGTGGCCAAGGACTACGTGCTGGCCGGCCTGGGCGGCCGGACCATCGAACGGGCGCTGGCCAACGGCGAGGACGTGAAGACGGTGTGGCGGGCCGTGTGCGAAGCGTTCAACGTGCCGGACAGCCTGCGCTGACCCCGGCGCGGACTGGTCGCCGGGCCCTGCATACCTGCCGGCTGCCTGGCCCCCGGGAGACTTTCAGACGGCTGCCCGGCTCGGCCGGGCCGCTTTCGGGCGGGGCGCTCTCGGCGGGCCGCTCTCAGCCGGGCCACTCTGGCCGGCCAGGCAGCGTCCGGGCTGGCCCGCGCTACCGCCTGCTCTTGGCGGTGTTGGTCTTCTCTGGAACGATCTTGAGAATGATCCGGCCCCCGGGCCCGATGGGAGCGCTGTACTCGGTACCCACGTACCTGCGGGAGAGCTCGTCGATGTGCTGGCGCGCTTCCGGGCCGCCCACGGTTTCCACCACGTGCCCGCGGACCTCGGACCAGTCCCACGGATCGTCGCTGGCCTGGATGAGCACGGTGATCCGCGGGTCCCGGGCCAGGTTCTTCGCGCGCTGCCGGGTCGGCTCGGTGTTGACGAGCAGGTGCTCGCCGTCGGTGTCGACCCAGGTGGGCAGCGCCTGGGGCTGGCCGTCCGGCATCAGCGTCACCACGGTGGCCAGGTTCTTCCCCTTGGCCAGGCGTACGGTGTCCTCGTCGAGCGCCATCCGCGTGTCCTTCCTGTTCCTGCTGACCTGTTCCCGCTGGCCTGCTTCCGCTGGGCCGCCTTTCCGCCGGGCAGTCAGCAGGGTAGTGCACGGCCGGCGGCGCTGGCGGACCGGCGTGTCGCGTCCATGATCGAACAATAGTTCGCTTACAGTAGGCGCGGATGCCCGGAGAATGTCAGTGGGCGCGCGTAGCGTCTGGCATTGACACCGCTGGCGGATGCCGGCGGACGAGATAGCAACGAACCCGACAGGGAGTTCCCAATGGCAGCGAACAGCAGGCCGAGCGTCGAGCGGGCCGGCGACAGGGACAAGGCCCTTGAGACTGCGCTCGTCCAGATCGAGCGGCAGTTCGGCAAGGGCTCGGTCATGCGGCTCGGCCAGGAGGGTCATGTTCCCATAGAGGTCATCCCCACCGGGTCGATCTCGCTGGACGTCGCGCTCGGCATCGGCGGCCTGCCGCGCGGCCGCATCGTGGAGATATACGGACCGGAGAGCAGCGGAAAATGTCTCACCGCCGACACCTACGCGTGGACGAGTCGCGGGCTGGAGACGATCGCCGAGGTCTTCGCGCACGCCGGAATGAAGGCGAGCTGCACGTCACGCGTAACTGACATCAGCGAAGCTGGTATTCGCATGGTCAATGAACGCGGCGCCCTTGAGGGCGTTGCCGCGCTGACTCACAACAACCGCAAGCCCGTTCTCCGACTCCGGCTGCGGTCCGGCCGTACGATCAACGTCACGCATAACCATCCGCTGCGGGTGATCAGCGAGCGAGGTTTCATCGTCTGGCGCGAGGCAGGGCGAATTAGGGCGGGAGACACCCTCGTCTCTGCGTTGTTCGGGGCCACCGAGGCGGCGGAAGGCGATGGCATCAGCGAGGATGAGGCCGTCCTGCTTGGCTATCTCGTCGCGGAGGGAACGCTCTGCTACGACTACTCCATCCGGTTCACCAACTGGGATCCCGAGGTGAGCGGTGAGTTCACCAAGCTCATGGAGGGCCTGTTCGGGGTCCAGGTTCGTTGCTACTACGGGAAAGAGTTCGCAGTCCCGGGCAAAGCTATCCGAGAGCGGTTCGCCCAGGAATACGGTCTCGATTATGTGACGGCCGCGGGCAAGAAGGTCCCCGCCTGTATCCGGACCGGGGGGCACAAGGCACAGCGAGCTTTTCTTTCGGCCCTCTTCGAAGGTGACGGATGGATTGACCCGACCTCTACCATCGGGCTGGGAACCGCATCAGAGGAGCTCGCGCGCCAGGTGCAGCTCATGCTCTATGGACTGGGTATCCCAGCGACCGTCTCGTCCAAGCACAATGCAAAGTATGCCCGTGACTACTGGACGGTGACGGTTAATCCCTCGGTGGCTGGGCGGTTCCTTACGGAGGTTGGTTTCCGTTCTGCGCGCCGCCGGGCGCAGGTAGAGAAGTGCTTCAAGATGTCGCCCCGGGATCCGCAATTCGAAAATATCCCGCATCTTGCCGGGTTGCTTCGTGACCTACGTGATGACTGCGGAGGAGATCGGGCGTTCGACCGTATCGCAGGTGATCTCTTCCGGCCAGAAATGAATTTGGCCTGTTCTCGCCAGCGGCTGGCGAAGATAGTCGGATGGTGCGAGCGCCGTGAGGATCGGCTATCTGCGGGTGCACGGACGATCTTGCATTACCTTCGGGTGCTTGCGGAAGCGTCGTACACCTATGAGGACGTCGTTACGGTCGAGGACGCTGGTCTTCAGCCGACATTCGATGTTGTCCTGCCGGAAACCCACAGCTTCCTGGCCAATGGTCTGCTGTCTCACAACACGACAGTGGCGCTGCACGCGGTCGCGAACGCCCAGAAGGCCGGCGGCATCGCCGCGTTCATCGACGCCGAGCACGCGCTCGATCCCGATTACGCCAAGAAGCTGGGCGTCGACACCGATCAGCTGCTCGTCTCCCAGCCGGACACCGGCGAGCAGGCCCTGGAGATCATGGACATGCTGATCCGGTCCGGCGCGATCGACATCGTCGTGGTCGACTCGGTCGCGGCGCTCGTGCCAAAGGCTGAGATCGAGGGCGAGATGGGCGACAGCCACGTCGGCCTGCAGGCCCGTCTCATGTCCCAGGCCCTCCGTAAGATCACCGGTGCGCTGAACCAGGCCAAGACCACCGCGATCTTCACCAACCAGCTCCGCGAGAAGGTCGGAGTCATGTTTGGATGTGCTTCCTGGTACACCAACGTCACGCTGGCAGACGGTACGCGGGAGAGAATTGGCAAAATCGTCAATCAAAAGATGCAGGTCGAGGTGCTTTCTTATGACCCTGATCTGGGAAAGGTAGTGCCTAAGAAAGTCGTTAACTGGTTCAACAACGGCAAAACTGAGGAGTTTCTGCACTTCAACGTCGAGCGCTGCGGAGGCGGCACAGGCCGGGGCCATGCATCAATGGACCTCACCCGCAATCACCTCGTCCGGACGCCCGGAGGATGGCGTGAGGCCGAGGAGCTGTCGGTAGGCGACCGCGTCATGCTCGCACAGCCGTACCTACTCAGCCAGTCACAGATACAAGTGATCCTCGGTGCGCTTATGGGCGATGGAAGTCTGTCCAAGCCGGTAAGTAAGAACGATGGAAGTGCCCGGTTCCGGATGGGCCATGGGGCAAAGCAGGCGGCTTACCTGGACTGGAAGGTGTCGCTGCTGGAGAACATCCCGCACTCGAAGACGTCGAACGCCAAAGGTGCCGTCTTCGCTGATTTCACCCCGCTGGCCGAGCTGGGTGAACTGCAGGAAGCGGTTTATTTCGGCGATGGGAAGAAGCACCTCTCGTGGGACTACCTCAAGAGCCTCACGCCGCTCGCCCTGGCCGTCTGGTACATGGATGACGGCTGCCTCACCATCCGATCGAAGGGCGTTCAGGAGCGTACCAGGGGCGGCACGGGCCGGATCGAGATCTGTGTCGAGGCGATGAGCCCCGGCTCACGGGAGCGGCTCGCCAGCTACCTGCGGGGCACACACGGACTCGACGTCAAGCTCACTTCCCGTGGTGCGCGGAGGATGAGCGTCCTCCGGTTCACCACTGCGGCGTCGGAGAAGTTCCAGATGCTCATTGCGCCCCACGTCCACCCATCGATGGACTACAAGCTTTTCCCCCGGTTCCGAGGAAAATTCACGGTCGAGCCGGAGTTCGTGCCCCCGACACTGCGTCCGGCTCCGGCTCGGGTGCTCAGCATTAAGTCCAAGACGGGCTACCCCATTATGAGCAGGTACGACATCGAGGTAGAGGGCTCGCACAACTATCTCGCCGACGGCATCGTGGTCCACAACAGCCCGGAGACCACCTCGGGCGGCAAGGCGCTCAAGTTCTACGCCTCGATCCGGCTGGACGTGCGGCGCATTGAGACGCTCAAGGACGGCACCGACGCAGTTGGCAACCGGACCCGGGCCAAGGTCGTCAAGAACAAGTGCCTTGCCGAGGGGACACGAGTTTTCGATCCGGTGACCGGTCTGACACACCGGATCGAGGAGATTGTCGACGGGCGGCTTCCGGTCCACGTCGTGTCCGCCGACAAGAACGGCGAGCTGAGCGTGCGCGAAGTAAAGTCCTGGTTCGACCAGGGCGAGCAGGAAGTTATCGGCCTCAGGCTGCGTGACAACGCTGAGCTATGGGTCACGCCGGACCACAAGATCCTGACCGAGCGCGGCTGGCGCCTCGCGGGCGAACTCGCCCGCGGCGACCGGGTCGCGCGGCCGCGTAGCTTCCTGGGCTTCGGCTCGGTCGAGCCGGTGCCGCCGGATCATGCCAGGCTGCTCGGCTACCTGATCGGTGATGGCTACGTGGGCGGGAAGACGCCGGTCCAATTCATCAACATGGCGGAATCCCTCCAGCAGGATGCGGCGAGGATCGCAGCCACCCTGGGTTGCGAGGCGAAGCCGACGGCGAACGTTGGGAATGTAGCCCTTTCGCATCGCCCGGGGGAGAAGAACGGTGTCTTGGATCTCTGCCGGTGGGCTGGGATCCACGGGTGCTTGGCGCCGACCAAGAAGGTGCCGCCGGAGTTCTTCGATCCCAAGGTCTCGGCGAGAGTCGTAAGTAACCTCGTTTTCGGTTACTTCGAATCTGATGGCTATGTGTCCCGGGAGCAGACGGGGGGAATCCGGATCGGCTTCTCGACAACCTCCGAGCAACTCGCCTGGCAGATTCACTGGCTGCTGCTTCGGTGGAGCATCGGCAGCAGCGTTCAACGGCGCGACCCACGCGGGCAGCGGGGAGGCCTGGTAAAGGGCCGCCGGATATCCGGCAAGTACCCGTCATGGGAGGTGCGGATTTCCGGCGTGGAGAATGTGTCGGCATTCGCCGACGCAATCCCGATGTGGGGGCCGCGCGGCCAGGTGGTGACGCGGGAACTCGCCGTCATTGACGGCCGGTACCGGGGATCGCAGCGGATCTACCTGTCCGGGGATATCACCGAGCCCGTGCTCGGCCATCTGGAGCGACGGGGCGTGACCCCGCTGCTCGCCGCCCAGATGATCGGCGAGAGCGCGGGGGATCCGCGAGGCGGCATGAAGGTCGTCCTCGGTAACCCGCGTATGCGCCGCGACCGGCTGCAGCGGCTGGCCGACGCGCTCGACGACCCGTTCCTCGACCAGATCCTGGCCGACCAGCTCTGGTTTTCCCGGATCCGTGAGGTCCTCCCCGCCCGGCGTGTCCGCACCTTCGACGTGGAGGCGGCGGACCTGCACAATCTGGTCGCGGAGGACGTCGTTGTCCACAATTGCGCCCCGCCGTTCAAGGTGGCGGAGTTCGACATTCTTTACGGCGTCGGCATCAGCCGCGAGGGCAGCCTTATCGACCTGGGCGTGGAGCAGGGCATCGTCCGCAAGGCCGGCGCCTGGTACACCTACGAGGGCGACCAGCTCGGCCAGGGCAAGGAGAACGCCCGGACGTTCCTCAAGGAAAACACCGACATCGCCAACGAGATCGAGAAGAAGATCAAGGAGAAGCTCGGCGTGGGGCCGCGGCTGGATGCGGCCCCCGGCGTCGCGGACACCGTGCCCGGGGCGGCCCGGGGCGGAGTCTCCGGAGCCGCCGGACCGGCTGGGGGAGCGGCCGCTGCTACGGGCGGCAAGCCCTCCGCCGCCGCGGGCCGCGCGGCGGCGGCCGGGACAGCCCGGATCCCGAGCCTGAGCTCCAGTGGAGGCACGGGCGGTGCCGTCGTCTAGGCGGCCATCCTCCGGAGACTCCGGATACTCCGGGTCTGCGCCGTCCCGCCGTCCCGGGCTCGACGCCGAGTACGCCGATCATCCAGCCGAGCCCGAGCCCGAGCCCGAGCCCGAGCCCGAGCCCGAGCCCGAGCCCGAGCCCGAGCTTGGGCTTGGGCTCGACTGGTCCCCGGCGTGGACAGAATCCGGGCCGTCCGGCTCACCCAGACCCAGCTCGGCCAGACCCAGCTCACCCGGGCCGGACGACAGGTCGGGGCTGTCTCCGGAGGCCGCCGCCCGGCAGGTCTGCCTGCAGCTGCTCACCCTGGCGCCGCGGACCCGGGCCCAGCTCGCCGACGCGCTGCGGCGGCGGCACATCCCGGACAAAGCCGCCGAGGCGGTCCTGGACCGCTTCACCGAGATCGGGCTGATCGACGACCCGGCCTTCGCCCGGGCCTGGGTGGAGTCGCGGCACCACGGCCGGGGGCTCTCCCGCCGGGCGCTGTCCAACGAGCTGCGCCGGCGGGGCGTGCCCGACGAGGACGTCCACGAAGCGATCGAGCTGGTCGACGACGACCAGGAGGCGGCGATGGCCCGGCAGGTCATCGCGGGCAAGGTCCGGGCGACCCGGGGTCAGCCGTCCGCCACCCGTATCCGCAAGCTCATGGGCGTGCTGGCCCGGAAGGGCTACGGCGCCGCCCTGGCCTATCGGGTCGTGCGGGAGGCCCTTGAGGCGGAGGGAGCTTACGCGGCGGAGATAGCCGCGGAGATCGGCGAGCCGGATCCGGACATCGGCTCCGAAGACTGCCCGTAATAGCGCTAAAGCGCTAGCGAGCTGCGAAAATACGCTTTGTGGGGCCATCGGGACCGGACGCCACACAGGTGGCTTCAGTGCTGCTAGCTTGCTCAAAACGTTATCTGCGCTTAACCTCGCGGCAGCGAGGTGTTACTCCGCGCTGCGCGGATGATCATAAAGAACTTCATAAAGCGCCCGGCCGCCGCCAGCGGCCGATGCGAGCGACCCAAAACGAATGGCTCGCACGAATGAGCCCAAGCCGTCGGCGTGCAGTACCCCTCGCGCCAGGGCATAACCCCTGGTAACGCACGTGCAGTGCCCGGAGACGGGACCTGATGAGCGGAAAAGGGGTGACTGTGAGCAGTGGAATAGCACTCACGTTCATGGTGATCGGGCTGCTCGCAACGGTATTTGCGCTCGTCATCGTCTTCCGCCGGTCTTCGGCGGGCACCCTGAGGGCCGCGGAGTCCCCGGAGTCTCCGGTCGGCGTCCCCTCGCCCACCTTGGCCGCCTCGCCCAGCGTGGCCGCCCCGGCCAGCACCGCCAGTGCGGAGGAAGCGTCCAGCGAGGCCGACGAGATCCGGGCCAGCGCCAAATCCGAAGCCGAGTCCATCCTGGGCCAGGCCCGGAACGCCGCCAACCAGGCCGCCCAGGGCCGGCGTGAGGTCGAGGACGAGATCAGGTCGGTCAAGGACGAGATCCGCGAACTGCGCAGCGACCTGGAGCGCCGGGAGAACCGGCTGGCCGACCGGGAACAGCGGCTGGACAAGGAACTTCACCGGCTTGAAGACCGGTCGGCCGAGCTGGACCAGCGCCAGCGCCAGCTGGAACAGCGGGCCGCCGAGATCGAGCACCTGGACGCCAAGCGCGCCGCCACCCTGGAACGGGTCGCCGGGCTGACCGCCGCCCAGGCCAAGGCGGAGCTCGTCTCCTCGATCGAGAACCAGGCCAAGCGCGAGGCCATCCCGGTGATCCGGGACATCGAGTACCAGGCCCGGTCCGAGGGCGAGAAGCGCGCACGGAAGGTCGTCTCGCTCGCCATCCAGCGCGTCGCCACCGAGCAGACCAGCGAGTCCGTGGTCTCCGTGCTGCACCTGCCCGGGGACGAGATGAAGGGCCGGATCATCGGCCGCGAGGGCCGGAACATCCGCGCCTTCGAATCCGTCACCGGCGTCAACCTCATCATCGACGACACGCCCGAGGCCGTCCTGCTGTCCTGCTTCGACCCGGTCCGCCGTGAGATTGCCCGGCTGACCCTGGAACGGCTGGTGCTGGACGGCCGCATCCACCCGCAGCGCATCGAGGAAGCCTACGGGCGTGGCAAGGCCGAGATCGAGCAGCTCTGCGTGCGCTCCGGGGAGGACGCCCTGGTCGAACTGGGCATCACCGGCATGCACAGTGAGCTGGTGTCCCTGCTGGGACGGCTGCGCTACCGCACCTCCTACGGGCAGAACGTGCTCAAGCATCTGGTCGAGTCCGCCCACATCGCCGGCATGATGGGCAGCGAGCTGGGCATGGACGCCTTGCTGCTGAAGCGGTGCACGGTGCTGCACGACATCGGCAAGGCGCTCACCCACGAGGTGTCCGGCAGCCATGCGCTGATCGGCGCCGAGATCGCCCGTCGCTACGGGGAGCCCGACGACGTGGTGCACGCGATTGAGGCGCACCACAACGAGGTCGAAGCGCGGACCGTGGAGGCGGTGCTGACCCAGGCGGCCGACGCGATCAGCGGTAGCCGCCCGGGCGCCCGGCGGGAGTCGCTGGAGTCCTACGTCCGGCGGCTGGAGCGGCTGGAGCAGATCGCCAGCGCGCACGAGGGCGTGGAGAAGGTGTTCGCGATGCAGGCCGGCCGGGAGATCCGGGTTATGGTCAAGCCGGACAGCGTGGACGACATCCAGGCCCAGGTGATCGCCCGGGACATCGCCAAGCAGGTCGAAGAGGAGCTGACCTACCCCGGTCAGATCCGCATCACCGTGGTCCGCGAATCCCGCGCGATGGAGTTCGCCCGCTGAGCCGCGCCCGTCCCGGCGACCCGATCATGGTTCGCTGCCCCCAGCGGCTCCGCAACCAGCGCGCCGGGCGCGTACCCTCGTAACCGTCATGAACGCCTCGCCTCGCACGTATGAGATCCGCACCTACGGGTGCCAGATGAACGCGCACGACTCCGAGCGGCTGGCCGGCCTGCTGGAGGATGCCGGCTACCAGCGCGCGCCCGGCGGCGCCCCGCCCGACGTGCTCGTGTTCAACACCTGCGCCGTGCGGGAGAACGCCGCCGACCGGCTGTACGGCAACCTGGGGCACCTGCTCCCGGTCAAGAACGCCACACCCGGCATGCAGATCGCGGTGGGCGGCTGCCTGGCCCAGATGGAGCGGACAGCGATCACCCGGCGCGCCCCCTGGGTCGACGTGGTGTTCGGCACGCACAACATCGGCTCGCTGCCAGCCCTGCTCGAGCGCGCCCGCGAGCGGGAGGAAGCACAGGCCGAGTTCGAGGAAACGCTCGAGACGTTCCCCTCGGTCCTGCCTGCCCGGCGCGAGTCCGCCTACGCGGCCTGGGTCGCGATCTCGGTGGGCTGCAACAACACCTGCACGTTCTGCATCGTGCCGAGCCTGCGCGGCAAGGAGAAGGACCGTCGTCCCGGCGACGTGCTCGCCGAGGTGCGGGCGCTGGCCGCCGA
>Ga0302229_10002116_pt1 | contig 14586 bp, 10 predicted proteins | sample II_Palsa_N1_3_FD_193518 | JGI IMG/M metagenome (GOLD analysis project Ga0302229, IMG submission 193518) | Peat permafrost microbial communities from Stordalen Mire near Abisko, Sweden - II_Palsa_N1_3 | ecosystem: Environmental > Terrestrial > Soil > Palsa > Peat permafrost | place: Sweden... | reverse complement strand
ACGCGACGGCGATCGTGCTCGACTTCGCGCGCGAGCACCTCGGGATCCCGGCGCCCGCGTCGACGGACTGACCGCCCGCCGGCGCTCGGCCTCCAGCCTCGCTCTCATCGTGTCACGGCGTCAAGCGCCGTGACACTTCTTGTACTTCTTGCCCGAGCCGCACCAGCACGGGTCGTTGCGGCCGGGCTCGGCCTCGGTGCGGCGCTGCTCGACGGCCGGCTGCATGACGCCGCCGTTGCTCGGCGGCCCGGCGGGGGCGCCCTGCGGCCACATCCCCGGTTGGCCGGCCGGCAGGGCGCTTGCCTCGGCGGCCGCAGCGGCGGCGATCGCCTGGGCGCCGGCGGGGACGCTCGCCCCACCCGAATACGACACCCGCGCACCGCCGGTCGCGGAACTGGCAGCCGGACTCGGGCGGCGGGTCGGCAGCGGTGGCGGGGCCTGCGAGGGGTCGGGCTGGACGCTGACCTCGACGTGGTAGATGAGGCGCGCGAAGTCGACCCAGACCGTGTTCATCAGGTCGCCGAACAGCTTGAAGGCCTCGTTCTTGTAGATCACCAGCGGGTCGGTCATGCCGCCGACACCGCGCCAGTGGATGCCTTCGCGCAGGTAGTCCATGTCGTGCAGGTGCTCGCGCCAGCGCAGATCGATCGTCTGCAGCAGCAGGAACCGCTCAACGGCGCGCATCAGCTCCTCGCCGAACTCGGCCTCGCGCCGGTCGTACTGGGCGAGCGCCTCCTCCTGGAGGCGCAGGGTCAGATCCTCGCGCTCGACCTTGTCGGGATCGATCGACAGCAGCTCGTCGCTGGGCGTGAACATGTCCTGGATCTGGGCGAGCAGCGCGGGGACGTCCCAATCCTCGACGAAGTCGCCATGCGTGTACTCCTCGACGGTCCGCTGGATCACGCTGACGATCTCCTCGCGCGCCGGACCGCTCATATCGCGCCCCTCGAGCACCTCGTCGCGGTAGGTGTAGATCACCTCGCGCTGCTGGTTGAGCACGTCGTCGTACTCGAGCGTGTGCTTGCGGGCGAGGAAGTGCTGCTCCTCGACCTTACGCTGTGCCTTCTCGATCTGCTTGGACAGCATCCCGGCCTCGATCGGCTCCTCGTTGCCCTCCTCGTCGGTCGTCCCGAGCCGGTCGAGGATCTTGTAGATGCGGTCGCCGGCGAACAGTCGCACGAGGTCGTCCTCGGCCGACAGGAAGAAGCGGGACTCGCCCGGGTCGCCCTGACGGCCCGAGCGGCCGCGGAGCTGGTTGTCGATCCGCCGCGACTCGTGCCGCTCGGTGCCGAGGATGAACAGGCCGCCGGCCGTCAGCACCTCCTCGCGCCAACCCTCGACGCGGCGCTCGATGTCCGCGTGCACGCGCCCGAAATGCTCCTCGTAGTCGGGCATCCCGTCGTGCAACCCGAGCTTGCGCAGCTCGACCTCGGTCAGGTGCTCGGGGTTGCCCCCGAGCTTGATGTCGACGCCGCGGCCCGCCATGTTGGTCGCGATCGTGACGGCGCCGGGCGCGCCGGCCTCGGCGACCGTCTCCCCCTCGCGCTCGGCGTGCTCGGGCTTGGCGTTCAGCACTGTGTGCGGGATCCCCTGTCGCTTCAAGCGCTCGGACAGCAGCTCGGAGACCTCGACCGAGATCGTTCCGACCAGCACCGGCTGCTTGCGGGAGTGGCGGTCCTGGATCTCGCGCACGACCGCCGACCACTTGCCGTCCCTGGTCTTGTAGACCTGATCGTTGCGGTCCATCCGGACCATCGCGCGGTTGGTCGGGATCTGGACGACCGGCAGGTTGTAGATCTTCATGAACTCGGTCGCCTCGGTCACCGCCGTGCCGGTCATCCCCGCGAGCTTGTCGTACATCCGGAAGTAGTTCTGCAGCGTGATCGTCGCGAGCGTCTGGTTCTCCTCCTGGACGCGCACGCCCTCCTTGGCCTCGACCGCCTGGTGCAGGCCCTCCGACCAGCGCCTCCCCTCGAGGATCCGCCCGGTGAACTCGTCGATGATCTTGACCTCGCCGTCGATCACCGCGTAGTCGACGTCGCGCTTGTACAGCGCCTGCGCCTTGAGCGCCTGGTGCAGGTGGTTGACCAGGTGGCCGTTCTCGGCGCGGTACAGGTGGTCGATCCTCAGGAACCGCTCGGCCTTGGCGACGCCCCGCTCGGTCACCGACACGGTCTTGTACTTCTCGTCGAACTCGAAGTCGAAGTCGGCCACGAACGCCTTCTTCTCCTGCGGCAGGAGCCCGTCGGGCGTCTTGCCCGGCACCATCGTCGGCGCCAGTTTGGCGAAGGTCGCGTACAGGTCGGCCGCCTGCTCGGGCGCGCCCGAGATGATCAGCGGCGTGCGCGCCTCGTCGATCAGGATGTTGTCGACCTCATCGACGATCGCGTAGGTGTGGTACGGCGACCCGCCGCCCTCGGGCTTCGGGCGGCCCCCGTGCTGGACCTTCTCCTCCAGAACCGTCGCCATGTTGTCACGCAGGTAGTCGAAGCCGAACTCAGAGTTGGTCCCGTACGTGACGTCGGCCGCGTAGGACGCGCGCTTCTCCTCATACGGCTGCATGTTCTGCAGGATCCCGACGCTGACGCCGAGCATGTCGTAGATCGGCTTCATCCACAGCGCGTCGCGCCGTGCCAGATAGTCGTTGACCGTGACGAGATGGACGCCGCGTCCGCCGAGCGAGTTCAGGACCACCGCGAGCGTCGCGGTCAGGGTCTTGCCCTCGCCGGTGCGCATCTCGGCGATCGAGCCGTCGTGCAGCACCATCCCGCCGATCAGCTGGACGTCGAAGTGGCGCATCGCCATCGCGCGCCGCCCCGCCTCGCGCACCAGCGCGAAGCACTCGTACAGGAGGTCGTCGAGGGTCTCGCCGTTGCGGGCGCGCGCGCGCAGCTCGTCGGCCGTCTCGCGCAGCTCGGCGTCGGTGCACGCCTCCATCTCGGGCTCATGGGCGTTGATCCGGCCGACCCGCTGCTCGTAGGATTTGAACTTCTTCGCCTCGCCCATGCGAAGCGCGCGGTCGAGAAACGACATGCCGCAAGCCTAGCAGTGGGACCCCGCCCGTCAGGGCGGGCAAACCCCTTACAGAGGCGCTTATGTCAGGCCATCGGACTGGCGTCGCCGGGGAGTGCCGATGGCTCGGGCGGAGGTGGGATCACGGCCGCCGAGCGCGACTCGCGACGCTTGCGACGCTTGTCACGATGCCGCTTGACCTGCACCTCGAGCTCGTCTGAGACGAGGTTGATCGAGCGGAGGATGTCACGTGAGGCGCTGCGCGCGCGCAGCGTCGCGCCCTTGAGATGGAGCGTCGCCTCGGCGACCTCCGAGTCCGCGATCGCGGGGTTGCGCTCCTCGAACACCTCCACCTCGAGCTCAGCCAGCTCGGACACCTGCTTGGCGACTACTCGGAATCGCCTGGCCACATGCTCCCTCAGGTCCTCGGAAACGGCGACGTTCCGACCCTTCACGTCGATTCGCATGACTCGACCTCCTCTGCCCGCAGAAGGAATGTGCGCTATCCCAGGAGACTAGCGCCACGGCCGCGCCGTCCGGCGAAACTCGGTGCCAAAATCGACGATCGTATGGCCCCCCCGATCGTCTGGACGTTTGAGCCGAGCGTGCTCGTGGGCGTGTTCGCGGCGACGCTCATCTACGTGCGGGCGTGGACACGCGCGCGTGGTCCCGGCGAGCCCCACCCGCCCGGCTATGGCCGGCTGGCGCTGTTCGCCGGCTCGATGCTGTGCGTGCTGGCGGCGCTGATCTCGCCGATCGACACGCTCGCGACCGACCTGCTCGTGATCCACATGGTCCAGCACCTGCTGCTGCTCGACCTGATGCCGATCCTGCTGATCCTCAGCCTGACCAAGGGGATCCTACGCCCGGTGACGCGCCGCCTGACCGCTGTCGAGCAGGGCGCGGGGCTATTCGGCCACCCTGCCTTCGCCGTGTTCTTCTACATCGCGATGATGTACCTCTGGCACGTTCCGGCGGCCTACGACTTCGCCCTCGCGCACGGCGACATCCACATCCTCGAGCACGTCTGCTTCGCGGCCGCCGGAACGCTCTACTGGTGGCACCTGCTGTCGCCGATCCGGGGGCGGATGCGCCTCAGCGGGATGGGGCCGGTGATGTACATGGTGATCACCAAGCTGTGGGTCGGCGTGCTCGGCGTCGGGCTCGCGTTCTCGACCACCGCGCTGTACTCGTGGTACGTGCACCGGCCGCACTACTGGGGGCTCTCGCCACGCGTCGATCAGAACATGGCCGGCCTGGTGATGGCGCTCGAGCAGTCGATCGTGATGGGGATCGCGCTCGTGTACCTGTTCGTCAGGATGCTGAGCGAGTCCGAGCGCGAGGCGCAGCGAGCCGAGCGCTTCGAGGTCGCCTGACGCCGGGAATCGAGCGGCGCAGCGCGCCGGTCCCCGGCGTCGTGGCCCGCAAGCCACGACGCCGGGAGCAACCGTCAGTCTGCGATCAGCACTTGCCGGCGGTTGTGGCGCTGCCGGTCAGCGGCACGCTCTGCGCATCGGTCGCGGTGAAGGCGACCTTCACCTTGCGTGAGCCGCCCGGGCAGCCGGTCGACTCGAAGAACGGGACGACCGTGCCATTGACCTTGGTCGTCAGCTTCGACCACTTCAGGCTCTCGTAGATCAGCGACCCGTAGGCGCCGATGTTGCCGGCGTCGGTCGAGACGTCAGGCGGCAGCGGTGTGTCCTGGATGACGCCGTTGCCGGACGGCGTGATCGTGCCCGTGTACGGCGCCGAGGCGCCAGTCTGGAGCCCGCCACACTGGTGGACGCCGGAGATCACGAAGAAGAAGTTGAGCTTCCCGCCGCCTGCGTTCCACACGTCGAGGATCGGACTGCAGGGCGTCCCCGGCGTCGTCAGCGTGTTGTCGCCGAGCTCAGCCGTGATCGTGCCGGTCGCGACCAGCGCGCCTTTCGGACAGATGGTGTCGCTCTTGGCGACGATGATCTTGGCCGCGCTGCAGGTCGGGAACGGCTTCCAGTTGACCTTCATGTTGGGCAGCGTGACCTTGATGTCGGTCAGCGGCGCGGCGCGATCGCCGGAGGTCCCGGCAGTGACGTTGAAGACCTGGGTGAAGCCCATCGGCACGGGCTTCTTCGCGGTTCCGGAACCTTTCTGGTTGAAGCTGAACGTCGCGGTGTAGGTGTTGTTCGCGGGCTGGGCGTATGCCACGGCCGCGGCGACGAGCGCCACGACCGCCGTGGCGGCGATGATGATCCGACGCATGGTGACTCCTCCTTGTCGGGGTTCGGTTGGGGTGAGGCTCCGATGGGGCCGGCCGTCCTCATGGCAGCGGCTCGAGAGTCGGGAACTGGGCTGACAGAGAACTTAGACCCGGAACCTGGGCGAGAGTTGCGCTGAGCGGCGGCTGTGGGCGGCAGGCGGGGCTGGGAGCGCTGCCGCCGCCGTAGTAGACCGACTCGAGGATCGCCACCAGCGACGCCGGCACGGTCGGCCCGATCTGCGGCAGCGGGTTGTCCGTGCACAGGTAGCTGCCGAACACCGGCAGACCGCTCAGCAGGTCGTAGGCGCCGGGGGCGATGTAGGCGTTCGAGCGGTTGCTTTCCGGGCGGCTCGAGTACGCCGCGAGCGACTCTGGGTTGAGCGGAATCGACAGTCGCGCGTAGTGCAGCAGCTTGGCGCTCGAGAGGCTCTGCTCGGTTCCCTCGGTCGTGGCGGCGCTGTTCGCGAAGAACGCCGCGAGCTCGTGCCGGTAGGCGTTCAGGTAGTCGACGATCGGCACGACGTAGCCGAGATAGGGCTCGAGGCGCGACAGCAGCGGGATTGCCTCGCCCAGGAACCTGTCAAATGCGGGCACGCCCGCGTGGGCCGCGTGCGTCAGCGGTCCGATGTCGGTCAGGAGCCGGCGCAGCTGCGGGGCCAGGAGCTCCACCTCCCCGAGCGCCGGGCTGAGCGCCACGGCCGCCGGGCGCAGCTGCTGGACGAGCGGCGTCGCCTGCGTCGAGAACGTGCGCAGGCGCGCGATCGTCTCGCGCAGCCCGACGAGGAACGCCGGCAACGACTGGATCGTCGCGGCCAGCTCGCTGTTGCGGTTCGCGGTCGTTCCGAACACGGTGTTCGCGTTTCGCACGAGCCCCTGGAGCTGCGACGGCGAGCTCGAGATCGCAGACAGCACCTGGCCGCCGTCGGACAGCAGCGTCCGGGTGGCCGCGCCGTCGCGGTCGAGCACCGCGAGCACGCCGTCGACGTTCGTGGCGAACGGGTAGAGCTCGGCGAGCGCCGCGTTCAGATCCTCGCCGCGACCGGTGAAGGCAATCCCCTCCTGCTCCATCCAGGTTTCGAATGCCCGTCGCGTGGTCGGATCGAACGTCGACAGGATCTGATCGAGCTGCACCGTCGGCGACACCCGCGACTCACGGAGGGTGCCGCCGTCGCGGAGCATCGGTCCCTTGGGGTTGCCGAGCGTCAGCGCGACGTAGGTCTCGCCGAGGAGCGTCTTCTCGCGCAGGATCGCGCGCGTGTCGGCCGGCCGCGGCGCGTAGCGGCTGTCGATCTCGATCACCGCCCGCGTCAGCCCGGTCCGGTGGTCGAGTGAGACGCTGACGACCTTGCCGATCGGGACCCCGGCGATGTCGACGTCCGCCTGGGTGCCGAGCTGCACGGCATCCGGAAACTCCACGCTGAAGCGGTAGCCCTGCGGGGCGAGCGGCAGCGATCCGCCGAACGACAGCCACAGGAACAGCAGCAGGCCCACGCACGACAGCGCGAACGCGCCCATCACGAACACGAGCCGCTTCGGTGGCGCCTGCGTGTTCACAGCGTCCCCGCCGGGCAGAAGGGGGAGTCGATCGTCTTCCAGTTCGGCGCGTTCAGCAGGTCGAGCAGGGGGGCCAGCGCCGGGTCGGACGTCGGCAGGGTCACCTCGAGCAGGTTGAGCTGCGGGCAGCTCGCCATGAACAGGCCGCGGACGATCGGGCCGTCGGCATCCTGGGTGTCGGTCAGGCTGTCGGCGATGTGCGCCAGCCACGAGCCCCAGAACAGGTAGGACTTTTGGCCGCCTGACGGCTGGTAGGCGAGCGTGTTGAACAGTTGGTTCAGCACCCCGACCGATCGAGTCAGCGGGGGCGTCGAGGACGCCAGCTTCGAGGCAGCCGGCGCGAGCTCGCGGGCGAGTGGCTGCACCGCGACCGCGAACGGCCGCAGCTGGTGCTCGATCGCGGGCGTCGTGTCGTGCGCGAGTGGCTGCAGTGCGGCGAGCGCGGGCGAGAGCTCGCGGGCGAACGGCTCGAGCTTGTGCAGGGCCGGGCCGGTCGCACCCGCGAACGCGCTCACCTTGCCGAGCGTTCGTCGCGTCTGCGAGAGCGTCGGCGGGAGCTGGGTGAGCGCCGACTCGAGCGCGGCGTCCTGCGATGCGATCGCACCGAAGTCCGTGCTCGAGGAGCTCACCAGCGAGGCCAGCTGCGAGTCGACCCCGGCGAGCGAGCTGACGACGAGATCGAGGTTGTGGATCGCGCCGCGGAGGTTCGCCGAGCGCGCGGCCAGCAGCGACGCGAACGTGTTCGTGTCGCGGTCGAGCGGGACGAAGCGCTTGAAGATCGCGGTCAGGTCACTGGTGGCGACGGGGCTCGGCGTGCCGGCGCGCGCGCCCGGGCCGGCGAACGCCTGGGCTCCGCCTGAAAGCAGCAGCAGCAGGTAGGTGCGGGTGTCGGCGTCGAGCGAGCTGAGAATCTGGTCGACGTCGACGTCGGGCTCGGTGCTGGCGAGGCTGAGGCTGCCGCCGTTCGGGATCTTGCCGGCGCTGCTGGTGCCGGGATCCAGCGCGAGGTACATGTCCTTGAGCGGCGTCCGTGGACGGAGCAGGACGGTCGCGTTGTGGTAGATCGGGGCGTAGCGCTTAAGGATGTCCATCGTCACCACGGCGTGGCCGTCTTGCAGCGCGACGCCGCCCACCAGCCCGACCTCGACGCCGGCGATCGTGACCGCCTGGCCCTGGCCGGCGGTGACGGCCGCCGCGCTGGCGAACGGGGCCTTGACGACGTAGTAGCTGCGGCCGAACGTGAACGCCGGCTGGTGCTCGAGCACGTAGGCGACGGTCGCGATCGCCAAGGCGAACAGCGCCGCGATCGCGAGGAGGTCGATCAGGTGGGTGCGGATCGCGCGCATCACGGCCCGGCTCCGGTCGCGGCGGCGCTGAGGTTTGGCACCGGATCGCGGTAACAGGCGCGGCTCGAGTGCAGCGGCGGCGCGGTTCTCGGGAAGGCGGGCCGGGTGCCGAGCGGCGCCAGCACCGCGTTGCCGTACAGGGCGCCGTTGACGGGTAGCGTCGCCGTGTGCACGAGCTGAGCGCCGCCCCCTGCCGAGGCTCGCAGGTAGCGGCCGTTGCCGTCGAAGTTCTGGGAGGCGCCCGCGATCCCGACGGCGCTCTGCAGCAGCTCCTGATAGACCGCCAGCCCGGTCGTGTCCGGCGGATCCTGGATCTGCTCGCTGCTCGTCGGGAGGATCACCCCGGTGAAGCAGCGGGCGAGCTCGCCGGCGGCACTGAGGAACTGCTTGATCGGCGTGACCGAGGCCGAAGTGTCCTGCACGGCGGGCGCGAGCTCGGCGACCAGCTCGCCGAGCTCTGGCTTGGAAGTCAGCGCAGTCAGCTGGTCGAGCCAGGGCAGCGTCGCGTCGAGTGCCGGGCTGAGGCGCTGGATCCCCGGGAGGATGTCCGCGGCGAACGTCTGCGTGGGCCCGAACGAGGCATCGAGCTGGGCGTCCGCCTGATCGGCCGCGAGCAGCAGCGCCGGGAGCTCGGCGATCGTCTGCGCCAGATCCTGCTGGCGCGCCGCCAGCGCCGCCGTCGTCTGCTCGAAGTTCGCGATCAGCGACTGCAGCTCGGCCTGATTGGCGGACAACGCGCTGAACACGTGCCCGGTGCCATTGACCGCACCGGACAGGTCATGCGGCTGCTCGCCGAGCAGCGCCTGGTTGACGAGCGCGCCGGCTTCGAACGCGCCGGTCGTGTAGCGGAGGTTGTCGTTCAGCGCCTGCGCGCCGGTGAGGCCGGCGACGCTCGGATCCTGGCCCCGCTCGTCGGCGGCGTCGGCCGGCGCGTTGAGCGCACTGCCAAGCCCCTGGAGCAGGGTCTGGAGATTGTGGCGGACGCCTGTGTCCAGCGCCGACAGCACCCGGTCGAGCTGGACGGGCCCCGAAGTGTTGGGGGCCGGCAGCGTCGCGCCGGAGCGCAGGATCGGTGAGCTCGGGGTGCCCGGCTCGAGCTGCACGTAGAAGTTGCCCTCGAGGAAGATCCGGGAGCGGATCGCGGCGGTCGCGTCGCGGTGGATCGGCAGGCCGCTCGAGTCGATGTCCATCGTCACGATGCCCGCCGTCCCACATGTGGGCCGGCAGGCGTCGGGGCTGCCCGCGATCTGCTGCACGCCGACCACCTGGCCGACGTCGACGCCGGCGATCCGTACCGGCGAGGGGATGTGCAGGTTCGTGTTGGCCGTGAACACCGCACGCAGCACGAACGGCGAGGAGCTGAACGGCACCGAGCCGCCGAACACCAGGTAGCAAGCGGCGGCGAGCGCAACGAGCGCGACGAGCGCGGCCTGCGCGTTGGAGACGAGCGGCTTCTGACGGCGGGTCTTCGGCTGAGCCCTGCGGCTCACTTTCCCTTCCCCTTCTGCTTGCTGGTCGCAGCGGTGCTCGTCTTCGTCTTCGCCGGGGTCGTGCTCGTTCCCGGGATCGTCGTCGTCTCGGTCTCCCGACCGACGTTGCGCGACGGGTTGCCGATCTGCGCGCGGTCGGGCGAGTAACGCTCGTTGCCGGCCGAGCACTCGGCCGTCTCCCCGGGCGCGTCGGTGTTGGGATACGGGTCGGCGTGGAGCGGCGCCTGGTCGACCCCGGCGGCCGGGTTGTTCGTCAGGTAGGGACCGCTCGAGGGCTCGGCCTCGCTGCCTGGAGCGTCGCTGATCGAGAGGAGCACGAAGCGCAGGACGGTCCCCGTTCCGATCGGGTCCGACAGGGCGCTCGAGATGTTGCGCAGAAACAGCGTGACGTAGTTGCAGGTCGACTGCGCGGGCGTGAGGAAGTCGAGCGGCGGCGTCAGGCTCGAGGCGGTCAGCGTCAGCCTCGAGAGGCCGCCCTGCACGCCGCCGTTGGCGCCGAACGACGCGAGGCTGTGGCTGAGGCTGACGAGGAGCCGGTCGAGGCTCGCGGTCGCCGGGAGGTTGCGGGTGCCGGCGTTGAAGGCCGCTGTCAGCGCCGGCGCGCTGCCCGTCAGCGCCTGCACGCCGGGCTTCAGATCGGCGAATAGCGCCGCTGCGTCGTTCGCGAGCACCTGCTCGCTGGGGCTGTCGTCGATCACGGTCTGAAACGCGGGCGGAGAGTCCGTGATCGCGTCTTGCAGATAGGGCTGCGAGACGCCCGCGAGCGCGCGGAAGGTCGTGTCGAGATTCGTGTAGAGGAGCGCCTGCGCCTGGGCGACGGGCGCGAGCGCCGCGCTCAGCGCCTCCAGGCCGGTGACGAAGCCGCGCAGGTCCGTCTGACGCGCCGACAGGTTGCGCATCACCGGCGTCAGATGGTCGACGAGCGCGGGCAGCGCGCCAATCGCACTGTTCAGCGTCTTACCACGGCCGGCGAGGCCATCGCTCAAGCCGACCATGCTGGCCGCCACCCCGGCGCGCGCCGGCGGTGTGAACATCGACAGCACCTGATCGAGGTCGGCCTCGGCGCTCGTCTGCGAGAGTGGCACGGTCGCCCCGTTGCGCCACGTGCGATGCGCGTGCCCGAGCTCGACGTCGAGGTACTTCTCGCCGATCGCCGTCTTCAGCCGGATGTCGAAGCGGGTGTCGACGGGTAGCGGCTGCACGGACTTGTCGAGCGCCACGTTGACCATTGCGATCGGCTCCCCGGCGGCGGTGCGCGTGGCCGTCACGCTCGTGATGGCGCCGATCAGCGCTCCACCCTCGTGGACCTCGCCACCGTGCGTCAGCTCCTCGGCGTCGCGGACCTGGATGTGGAGCGTGTAGCGCGGCACGAACGGCAGCCCGTTGTTCGCCTGGAAGGCGAGCACGACCGCAACGATCGCGACGAGCACGGTCAGCGCCCCGATCAGGACCGGGCTCGCAAGCGGGGTGGCGCGGCGCGGGCGTGAATTCATCCCGAGCTCCCGACGAGATAGTCGAGCAGACCGCTGAGCGAGCCGGCGCCAGCCCCCTGGGTGTGCGCCACCGCCTCGCGCGCGACCGCGGCGGCGGCGCTGGCGGTGGCGGAGCCCGAGCCGAAGTTCGACGAGCAGCCCGGGACGGGAGCCCGCGCGTACGCCGTGCAGCTGCCGACGAGCGCGTCGGTGCGCACGTAATGGCCGTCGGCGTCGAACCCGTTGGTGGCGGCCGTGCCGTAAAACAGGACGGCCATCAGGTCCTGGATCGCGCCGGTCTGCTGCAGGCTCGTCGTCAGCTGCTCGAGCTTGGAGTTCGCCGGTCCGGCGGCGGTGCCGAGCGCAAGCAGCCGCTTGGCGAGCGGCTCGGAGGCGACGAGCGAGGCCTGCGAGCGCTGGGCGGCCGAGCCGAGATCGAGCAGCGCCGTGCGCGCCTGCTTGGCAAACGGGACGATGCTCGCGAACTCCTGATCGACGGCGCCCGCACCCTGTCCGAGCGAGGTCATCACCGGTGTCGCCTGGTCGGCGAGCCGACCGAGGTCGACCATCAACGGCCGCAGCTGGCTGAGGAATCCCGGGAGCAGGCGGATCCCATCCTGGATCGCCGCTGCTTTCTGGGCGGCTGCCACAGCAGTGGTGTTCGCCTGGGCGACGAAGTCGGCGAGCTGCCGGCGTGCGCGCGCGAGCGGCGCCAGCACCGTGTCGGAGTCGCGCGCCAGCGCGGCGAGCGTGTGCGCCTGCTGGGCGAGGATGTGGAACACCTTGTCGGTGTAGCCGAGCGCCGGGTCGGCACGCAGGATCACCGCGTTCAGGTCTGCGCCGCGGCCGGCGAGGCCGGTGCCGAGCTCGTCGAGGATGATCGCCAGCCGCTCGCGGATCGGCTCCTGGTAGATGTCCTGGACGATGTCGGGGTCGATCGACGAGCTCGTCCGCGCGACGGGCAGCAGATAGGTCCCGGCGTTCGGCCCCCGCCGGATCAACTGCAGCGCCGGCGTCGCCGAAGTGCCGGGCGTGCAGTCGACGAACCGCTCGGCGATCAGCGATTGCGGGCGGATCGTGCAGGTCGCGTTGGCGTGGAAGGGAACGAAGTCGGCGTTGCCGATCTGCAGCGTGACCGCCGCCAGGTTCTGCTTGGTGACGCTGACCGCGCTGATCGTCCCGACGGGCGCGCCCGCGATCCGAACCTGCTCCCCTGGGACCGCGAACGCCGCGTTGTCGAACAACGCCGTGACGTGATAGCCACCAGCCGCGCTGCTCGCGCCGCCGCTCGCCGACGCGCTCGCGGCGCCGCCAGGACCGCGCGTTGCAAGCACGGCGGTCAGCACCAGGATCACGGCCGCCACCGCGACGGCAGTCAGGAGCACGGTCCGCTTCACGGTCCGCTTCACGGTCCGGGCGGGCTCGAGGCCGCGGTGCAGCCCGGCGCCGACGCGGGCGCCGAGTGGTCGGGCGACGGCTGGACCGCGCCGCCGGGGCAGCGGCCGTGGACGACCTTCAGGCCGTTGTAGCGGTCGAACGGCGGCTGCGCGGTGAGGGCGTTGGCGGCGTCGATCCCGAATGCGCCGAACCACGGCTGCGTACGCGTGTAGTGGCCGTCGGCGTCGTAGTACGCGCTCGCCTGGCCGACGTTCGTCAGTGCGGCGACCACATCGGGGGTGTAGTCGAGCAGGTAGTCGAGCTGGGGCTGGGAATCGCTGAGCGCTGAGACGACCTCTGGCGCCACCCTTCCAGCCAGGCTCGCGAGCCCCGGCGAGGAGTCGAGCAGCGTCGTCAGGTCGCCGTGCCCGCTGGGGTTGTGGATCAGAGCGATCAGCGCGTCGACCGTCGGGACCGAGGTGCTCGCCAGCCGGCCGAGCTGTTTGGTGACCTCCGCGAGGTGAGTCGTTGCCGGGCGCGCGGCGGTGACCACCGGCTGGAGCGTGTCGAGCGTCCTGCGCAGGCCCGAGAACGTCTGCGTCGAGCGGTCGAGGGTGGCCGGGAGGAGGCCGAGCGCGTCGCTCAGCGCGGTGCTCTGGCCGGCGATCGCCCCCGTTGCCTGATCGGCGGTCGCGACGAGCTCCGTCAGCTGCTCGCTGCGCCCGGCAAGCGCCTGCATCGTCTTCGCGCCCTGCACCAGCAGCGCGTCGAAGTTGGCCTCGTTGCTCGCCAGCTCTCCGGTCACCTGGCTCGTGCTGTACAGCGCCGGCGCGAAGTACTCGAGCGTCCGGTTGGCTGCTCGCGCCCGTCCGGCGATGCTGGCCCCGCCGCCCCGGATCACGTTGCGGAGGCCCGCCCGGGTGAGCGGATTGAGCGTGTCGAACAGCTGGTCGAGGCTGACCTCAGGGTACGTGTCACGGGTCGAGATCGTTCCGCCGGACGGGATCGTCGGATTGCTGCTCGGGGCCGGCTCGAGCGTTATGTAGTGGCCGGCGATGCTGGCCAGCCCGTTGTCGTTGATCCGCGCGACCGTGCCGCGATACAGCGGCGCCGCGCCGGCGTCGAGGTCGATCACGATCGCAGCCAGGCCGTTGCGCGTCAGGCTGATCGAGTCGACCGTCCCGACGTTCGTCGGTCCGATCATCACCTGGTTGCCGGTGACGAGCCCGCTGGCGTCGGTGAACAGCAGCCGGACGTGATAGTTCGAGCCGCTCGTCAGCAGCACGACCGCGACCAGGATCGCAGCGAGCGCCAGTGCGCCGGCGGCGCCCACCCGCGCGGCGCTGTCGCGACGGGGCGGGTCGGGGTATGAAGCTGTCGTTTCCCGCTGTTGCCCGGCGGCCACGGGGGCATGCGTGCCGATCTGAACCTCTCCTGTCCCGGCTGTTGGCGCGGGCCCCGCGCCGAGGATCCTGCCAGATTCGGGCAGCAGATGCGCTGCATCTTGTCAAGCTACCCAGCGGCAAGAATGGCCAGCCGGGGGGGTCGCACGCCGCTCAGGCGCGCGCCGGCGCTGAGCGCGCCCGGACCGGGGGCTCGACGAGCAAGGCGGCGCCGATCGCGCCGCCGAGGTCGCCGAGGCCGGCCAGGTGCACGTCCAACGGTTCGCGCCCGGGGAACAGATGCTTGTGCATCGCCTTCTCGATCCGCCGGACGTAGGGCTCGCCCAGCCGGAGCCCGAGCCCGCCGCCGATGATCACGGCCTGGACATCGAGCAGGTTGACCGCCGAGGCGATCCCCGCGCCGAGCGCACCGACGGCCTCGTCGATCAGCTCGGTCGCAAGCTCGTCGCCCTGCTCGAGCGCCTCGCCCCAGACCGAGCTCGTGAACCGGTCGTGCTGCTTGCGGATCATCAGCTTGGGCAGCTTCGAGCGCCTCCCCTTCGCGATCAACTTGCGCGCCCGGTCCTCCATCGCCAGCCGGCCGGAGTAGGCCTCGACGCAGCCGCGGTTGCCGCAGAGGCAGCGGCGGCCGCCGCGCTTGATCACCATATGGCCAATCTCGCCGGCGCCGCCGCGGCCGTGGTAGGGCCGGCC
>Ga0302229_10002104_pt1 | contig 14643 bp, 11 predicted proteins | sample II_Palsa_N1_3_FD_193518 | JGI IMG/M metagenome (GOLD analysis project Ga0302229, IMG submission 193518) | Peat permafrost microbial communities from Stordalen Mire near Abisko, Sweden - II_Palsa_N1_3 | ecosystem: Environmental > Terrestrial > Soil > Palsa > Peat permafrost | place: Sweden... | reverse complement strand
GCTCCGGAGCACACCGGCCAGGGCCACGGCGCGCTCAAAATCCCCGCCGGCCGCCATGGCCGGCACCAGCTGCTTCAGCACCCGCTCCCGCTGCGCGGGCCTGTTAATCGCCCGTGCCGTCTTCTCGGCCTGCGCGAAGGCGCCGGAAGCAGCCGCAGCCAGCGCTACCTCCACCAGGGCATCCGCCCGGCCCGCTGACGTACCGATCGAGCCGGCTAGCCTTTCGGCCTGCCCGTATTCGCCCGCTGAGGCCACCTCGCGCACCAAGGTAGTCAGTACCTGTGCGTGCTGCCTCGGGTTACCATCGCTGTGGGCCAGTGCGCCAGGCCCGCTACGTTTCCCAGACGGCCACCGCGGCCGCCGTGGAAGCCGTCAGCTCCTTTGCTGACTGGACGGCGACGCTCATGCCACCCGGCACGAGTTCAGCGGGCGCAGCGGTCCCGGCAGTGTCAGCCTCGCCTGCCGGGCTGGGCACCGCCTGGGCCAGCCGAGGCCGCCGGCGCGCCGGCACAGCCGCGGCGATTCTGCGTGCCCGCTGATGGTCACCGGCCCGCGCCGCTGCCACCGCCAGCACTATCAGGGCGTCTTCCTGCAGTCTCGGGACTTCGATGGCTTCGGCCAGGGACTCGGCCCGTTCGAGGTCACCGCGAGCAGCGACCGCGCCCACCAGGGCGGCTAGTGCCTGCGCCCGCCGATCATGGCCGGGAATGGCCAGTGCGAGCGCCTCTGCGCGTGCGGGCTGGCCCAGGCTGGCCCACAGCGCCGGCAGGGTGGCCGGGATGCTGGCGTTGCGCTCGGTGATGCTAGTCCGGCGGACAGCCAGTCTGGCCATGGTCAGCAACTCGGGTTCGGGAAGCCTGAACAGGACATCCTGGGCCTGGGTAATTTCCGCGAGTGCGGCGGTGTCAGCCCCTGTGACGCCTAGCATCCTCTGGTGACGAGCCTCGTCAATGGCACAGGCGATGATCCTCGGGATATCCGCGGCAGCGTGCAGCAAGCTGTAGTAACCGCGGAGCAGGTACTCCGGCGTTCCTTCCGGCCAGCCTCTGTCCCGGTAGCTATCGGCCCAGCTGTGAAGTTGCTGCCGGTAGCCGGCCAGACGATCTTCACCCAGGGACGCCGCCGAGGCTATCTGAAGTTCCTCGTGCCCCAGGACGTATACGGGCGGTGCTGTGCCCGGCTGATACCGGCTGGCCCGGGTCGTGAAGGTCCGGCCGGCCACGGTACGCAGACTCTCCTCGATCTCAACGAACCGTCCGCCAGTCAATTCGGCCAGGTCAGTACCGCTGAGACCACCGCCGGACGCAGTCACCAGGCCCAGCAGGTCCCGCTCGGCGCGGTTACCGCGCGTCAGCCGGTTTAGCTCGCGCCGCATGTCGGCCCCGGCCGCCTCTGCCCAGCGCGACCGGCCGAGCACCCGAACGATTCCCGGATCACGCAACGGGTGATCGTCGGGTACGTCTTCAGGAATCGGAGGATCTGGCCGCCCCGCGACAATAACCCGAAGTCCCGAGACTGGTCGTGCCGGAAGCAACGCGGCGATGCTGTAGGCGTCAGGGCTGGTCGTCACCCCGCGGTCTTCATCCAGGCCGTCAACCAGCAAAACCAGTCGCTCACCTTGGCTCTGACACTTCCCGGCCATCTCGGCCAGCATGCCTTTCAGGTGGGCCTCGCGGGTCGCAGGCGTCAGAAAGGCGGGCATCGGCTGCCTGAGCCCCTCGGCGAGTTGCTCCAGTACGACCTCAGTAAACGCGAGCCGATCGTCTTGACCGGCATAGCGTGCGGTCACGAAGAACGGCACCACATGAACGCCGGGTGGCGGGCGCAACACAAACGAGGCCATCAGCGCGGACTTGCCGGTCCACGCGGCCGCCCGCCACCACACGTACGGGCCCCGGTCCGGCTCCTGGCAGAACGCCGCTAGTTCCGCAAGCTCCTCATCACGGTCGAGCAATTCCAGCGGGGCGATCTCCCTGACGTGCTCCAGATACCGCGAGCGCACAACCGACGCGGAATTAACGGTGACGTTTCCGGTCACCTCTTGGATCTGGAACAGATGTCGTGCCACCTGACTGTCAGCTACCTGCTGACCAGCCGGGCTGGACGGGGTCAGATCATTCATCCGATGGTGATGTTCCCGTCAGTACCGTCAATCTGAGTCAGATTTCCCCCGACCCATACCCCATTCACATACTGGTCGCCCCGGGCGACCGGCGCTGCGGCGGTGGACGGAATGGTCGCGGGCGGCGCCGCCGTGGTGCCCGTCTCCGGCAGCCGAGCACCGCCGACGTCCCGCGCCTGGGTCAGATGACCGGCTACAACGCTATCGGTCACCCGCTGCGCGGACTGCCGCTGGTGAGGAAGTGATCCGCTCTCGGCATTTCGCCCACCGGGAGGCAACAGATACGGTGCCACCAGCGCGATGATCGCAACCAGCAGGCTAACGACACCAGCAACGGCGTCTGCCCGGCTCAGCCCCACCGCCCACAAATAGGCGGCCAGGCCCGACACAGCCAGGACAGCAATGGCACGACCACCCCGTACCCACCCAGAACGATGACCCATCGCAACACCTCTTCCCGGGTCCCGCTGACCAGACGAATCAAGCCAGTCACGTGCCAAGGATGCACCAACAGTCAATCGCATCACCGCCACGCTGACTACATTGGCATCGCAGCCAGCCGCGGATAAGCAGCACCACGTCGCCGTCCGCGCCCGCCCCGGCGAAACTGACCTTCCGCCCGCGCACGTCGACGGCGGCCTCGGGCCGGGCGGCACCGTCGGCGTCTTCGGGTACGCCCGCGTCGATCACCGCGCGGGCGACCCGGCAAAAGTGACGAGCCGGTGGCGGCGATGCGCACTGGCGGCGGGCGGATGGGCGGGGAAAAGCAGCAGTACCGTTCCGTCATAAGGGTTTTAAGATTTCTTGTTCTGAACGGGCCCTGGTGCTTGCCGCTGGCCCAGATATTGCCAATTCCTTACGTCGTATTCCATTTGTGAACGTGCCGGTCAGGCGGGCCCGTATCAGGAGTAAGCGATCAATTACGCACCGGTATGGACAGACTAAAGGGAGTGCTGTGAATTCAGCGCAAACGGACCACCGTCCGCGGAAGATCAGGCGGACGGGCAGGCACGCGGCGCCGTCGCAGGTCCAGAAGGTAGGCCAGAAGGCCGCCATGACCGCCCCCGTCTGCGGGGCGGTGGCGATGGCGGGCGTGCTCGTCGCGGCGCCGCAGGCCCACGCCGCCGTCAGGGTTCCGGCCCGGGGCGCCGGGTCCGTCGCCGTCGCCGTGCAGGTGCAGACCGACGCCTTGGTCAGGCCCGATCAGCCGGCCAGCCGCCACTACACCGTGCGGCCGGGTGACACGCTGTCCTCGATCGCGGAGCGGTTTTACCATAATCCCGCGGACTGGCGCTTCCTGGAACAGGTCAACTCCGCCAAGATCAAGAACCCGAACCTGATCTACGCCGGTGAGGTGCTCACCGTCCCCGACGACCCGCCCGCCACCATGGCGTATACACCCAAGCACGCCAGGTCCACCGTGCTGACCAGCTCGGTGACCCTGAGCGGCACGCTGGGCTGCGGCGGGCTCGAGGAGCTGTGGGAGCAGGCAGGCGGCTCATCCGCCGAGGCCGTCATGGCCGCGTCGATCGCCATGGCCGAATCCAGCGGCGAGCAGTTCGCTACCGGCACGGTCGGCGAGCGGGGCTACTGGCAGATCAACCCGGACCACGGCTCGCTGTCCACCTACGACCCGCTGGGCAACGCCAAGGCGGCCGTCATCATCTCCGCCGACGGCACCAACTGGACCCCCTGGACCACCTTCACCAGCGGCGCCTACCTCGGACGCTGCTAACCAGCCCGTACTCGCCGCCAGCTCGGAGTGAAAACGTTAGCGGGTGAGCCGGAGGGCGGCGCGGACGGTGACGGACTTGCGGACCGGCTCGATCGAGGTCAGGTTGCTAGGCATCAGGGATTTGCTCCTGTTCAGAACTCTGGTGCGGGTGGTGGCCGAAGCTGTCTTCGCGGACCCGGTCGGCGTAACGGTCCAAGGCGATCTCCCAGAAGGTGTCATAAGTCGCCACGAACGAATACGTCTGTCAAGCCTCGGTTGGCTTGAACAGGGTCCACCGTCGTTCCGTACGGTGTCGGCGAATGCGGTCTTGGGAGGCATGACATGCAGAGCATCGAGTCGTTCGTGGTCGAGCAGCTGGCGGCGTGGGAGGTCCCTGGATGTGCGATCGCCGCGGTCCGGGACGGGGAAGTCGTCTTGGCGGCGGGGTGGGGCCGGCGTGACCTGGGGGCGGAACTCCCGGTTACCTCGGGCACACTGTTTGCCATCGGGTCCGTCACCAAGGCGTTCACGGCGGCGGCGGTCGGTGCCCTGGTTGATGACGGCCTCCTGGAGTGGGAGCGCCCGCTCCGCGACTACGTGCCGGACCTGCGGCTGCACGACTCCGTGGTGACCGATCGCCTGACCGTCGTGGACCTCCTGTCGCACCGCTCTGGCCTGCCCCGCCACGACCTGGCCTGGGTCGGTCACCCGGACCGGTCGCGGGCCGAACTGGTCCGCCGGCTGCGGTTCCTGCCCTTCAGCAAGGACCTGCGCCAGGCGTTTCAGTACTGCAACTTCGGCTACCTGGCGGCGGGGCACATCGTGGACGTGCTCTCCGGCACGCCCTGGGAGGATTTCGTCCGATCCCGGCTGCTGACGCCGCTTGGGATGGACCGCTCGAACCTGTCGGTCGACGACCTGAGCGCCGACCCCGACCACGCCGGCGGCCACGAGCGCCGCCAGGGCGTCGTGGTGCCCGTGCCACCACGGCCCGTGACGGCCATGGCGCCGGCCGGCGCGATCAACTCGTGTGCCGACGACATGACCCGCTGGCTGCTGGCGCAGCTGGGCGGAGGGCAGGTCGACGACCGCGCCATCATGTCACCTGGCACGGTGACCCGCCAGCACGCGCCGCACATGGTGATCCCGGAGGACCGGACCTTTCCCTCGTTCACCCGGCACGCCTACGGACTGGGGTGGATGATCGGCCGGTACCGCGACCACCGGCTGGCCGAGCACGGCGGCGGCATCGACGGGTTCCAGACCGAGTGCATGCTGCTGCCCGACGATGGCATCGGCGCGGCCGTGATGACCAACACCTCCTCCGGCGCCATGGCCCCGGTCCTCGCCTTGCGAGTGCTCGATGAGCTGCTCGGCCTCGAGCCGGTCGACTGGTACTCGATCTTCAAGGCCCGTTACGACGCGGCCATGGCCGGGCTCCGGGAGGCCCGCGGTGTCCGCCGCGTCGTCCGCGAGGCCCCGCCGCCCAGACCCCTGGCCGCCTACGCCGGCGAATACCAGCATCCGGGCTACGGCACCCTCACCATCACCGCCGAACGGGGCACCCTCAAGCCGCGGCTGGGCACGATGGACCTCAGCCTGACCCATCGGCACTACGAGACGTTCGACCTGGAATGGCACGAGCTTGGCGACCAGTCCCAGCTCTTCCCGCTCATGTTCCTTTCGGACCCGGACGGCGACATCACCGCCCTCACGGTCCCCTTCGAGCCATCGGTCGAGGCGCTGCGGTTCGGCCGGCTACCGGACGCCCTTGCGCAGGACCCGGAGGTTCTTCGCCGCCTGACCGGCACCTACGCCATGGGCCCGATCGAGGTAGTGGTCGCCCGCAAGGGCGACCGGTCGCTGACCGTCGCCCTGCCCGGCGCCCCGCCCTTCGAGCTGCAGGCCGGACGGGGCCTGCGGTTCGAGGTGAAGGGCCAGCCCGCCATCACCGCCGAGTTCGAGCTGGATGAAAACGGCGCGGTCGTCCGGCTCGTGGCGCAGCCACTAGGGATATTCCGCCCGAAGACGTGACAGGCCGCCGTCAGCCCAGTCCGCCTGCCGGATTCATGCCGCGGTGGGCAAGGTGAGAATCCGGCGGGTGTCTGCCCACTCTTGGCGAGTGAAGACTCGTAGGGCTGAGGGCGTCCTGCTCACCGGGGTCTACGGGTCGGGCAAGAGCTCGGTCGCCGAGGAGATCGCCTACCTGCTTGAGCAGCGGGATGAACGGTATGCGCTGCTCGACCTGGACTACCTGAGCTGGGCGGGAATCGGTACGGATGATCGCGCCCGTGGCGAACGAGCTGGAATGTTAACGAGACCAGAGGATTGACCGCGGCCAGGGCCGACGGAGCAGGAAGCGGGCCGGAATCGGCGTAGTACCATTCTGGTACCATTACGTCATGGCCATGAACCTACGGCTTGATGACGAAGACAGCGCACTGCTGAAGGCCCTGGCCGAGGCAGAGCACGTCTCCCTCCACGAGGCAGCGCTGCGGGCGATCCGGCGCAGCGCCCGCGAACTTGCGCACACAGATCGCGTGCGCGAGGCCACAGCCGAAATGCTAGGCCGATGGGGCGAGGTTCTGGACAGGCTCGGCCATGCGTGAGTGATCTGGCTCCGGGCACCGAATACCTCAGCCTGGAGGACCTACTGGACCTGGTGAATGTGCTGGAAGCAGGCCCCGTCCGGGATCTGGGCCTGCTCGATTCAGCCTGTCACCGACCGCAGGCCAGCCTCTTCGGCCAGGAGGCGTATCCCACGCTGGCCGGAAAGGCGGCCGCGCTTATGCACTCGCTGGCGGGCAACCACGCGCTCGTTGACGGCAATAAACGGCTCGCTCTGCTGGCTATCGTTGTGTTCTTGCGAATCAACGGCTACGTACTCGATCTAACCGACGACGAAGCATTCGATCTGACCATGTCTGTGGCCGAAGGACAGCTAAACGCTGAAACAATCTGCAACCAGCTTCGATTGGCGAAAGCACCCTCGTGACGCATTACGATCTCTGCATTCTCGCCGATGCGAACATCCGCTTCTGCCGCTTTGCGTCGGCGCGGAGCCCTGAGCCGCCCGCCCGCGGCGTCAGCGAGCTGGAAACACCGAGCGGGTCAGCCCTCCTGAAGCAGGATGAGGCGCGCTAGGCCAGCATCCGCTTCTCCCCGGCGGACAGGCCGCGGCTGGCCTCCCGTCCCGCCAGGTCACGGACTACCTCCACGACCTGGACCAGATCTCCTGATGCCAGCTTCCGCAGGTTCGCCTTATACCGCTGCGACCAAGTGCGTCCATCGTCCACGGTTACACCACAGCCGATCTCGAAGCTCCCGCCAGTCGTTCCCGGGGATCAAAGCTTGTTTCCAGGATGACAGCGATCGGGCATACTGTCATGCCGCGCGGAGTGCTCAGTTGCGAATGGGGCAGGCTGGTTCGTGAAACATCGTCCGGAAATCTCGGTGCTGGAGTCTGGGGTGACGAGTTACCCTCGGGTTAGCTACTTGAGGAGAGGAGTTCGCCATGTGCAGCGGAGGTCGTCTGGTAGCGGACTTCGTCGCCGGTACCGACGTGCGGCCTGACCTAACCGGAGAGCTCGAAGAGCATCTGACCACGACCGTGGACGGGCTGTGGGTGGTGTGGGCCCACAAGCTGGCCCGGCACGCGGACGATCTGTTCGTTCCGCTGACGGGCGGTCCCGGCTATCCGGCTGACGCCAGGGCCAAGTGCCGGGCCCGGGGCGATCACGACGCCCCCGATCCGGGGTGCAGGTGCGGTTTCCACGCCCTCTCGAGCCGGAGGTTGCCGGGGCTTCCGGTCGGCCGGGGTGCCCTCACGGCGTTGACCGTGGCCCTGTCCGGACGGGTGCTGGCCTTCGAGTGGTCTGGCGGAGGAGTGCTGTGGCGGGCGGAGCGGCAGACCGTGGTCCGCATCGAGCGGCCGACCCGGTTCGGCCGGATCGAAGGAGTCCCGGGCGAGCGCCGCCATCCTGACGATCCCGAAGGTCGCCTCGCTGTCGTCCCCGGTGCGACACCTCGCGATTCGGGGCCGGTGCGGCTGAACCTCCCCGTCTCCCCTGCGGCGCTGCGGGTGTGCCACGATGACGCCGGCTGGTGCGCGGAGTCCAGCGTGTTCGAGCATTCGCCGGCCTCCCTGGCCCTGGCCTAGCGCGAGCGGTTCCGGCCGGAGCGCGGCTAATCCAGCGTGACGACGGTGGCGATCTGGTCCAGGCCGGAGACTCTCAGCAGGACTTCGTTGATGGGGCCCGCCGCGGCGACAGCGATGGTGAGCCGGGCCTGCCTGGCGGCGAGGAACAGGGCCCGGATGGTGGCACTGTCGCAGTAGGTGACCGCAGCCATGTCGGCGGTGATGGCGCTGGAGGTGGCGGCAGCCTGGTCGAGGGCGGCCTGGAATGGCCGGACGTTGGTCAGGTCGATGTCGCCGGCGGCGCGCACGGTAGCGGCTTCTCCTTCACCGGCGGGCAGGAACTCGAACCGTGCCTGCGGATTGCTGACGGGGGCGCTGCTGTTCGCGGAACGGCGCCCAGCGGGGTCGGCTGGGCTGGCGGCGTTAGTCATGGCTTCAGGTCCTTGGTCAAGGTCACCGTCGTCCCGTGCGCGGACGGATCGATCGTGACGTCATTCATGAGGGCGTGCATGAACATGACCCCGTGGCCCCGGGTACCCGGGGCGGGCTGCTCGCGGTCGGCCGTAGGAGGCAGCCAGCTCCCGGTGTCCGCGACGGTCAGCTGGACCGTGGTAGGGGCCGCGCGGGCGGTGAGCGTGATCTGGACTGGTGCCGCGCCGGCGGAGCGGCCGACGGGGGCGTGTTCGTAGGCATTAGCCGAGGCTTCACCCGCCGCGATCATGAGGTCGGTGGCTTCCCGGCTGCCGATGGCGGCTGCTGACAGCCACTGTCGCAGCCTGGCCCGGAGCAGGGCCAGGCAGGAGGGGTCGTCGGCTGATACCTGGATGATCAGCGGGGCAGGCGGGTGTCGGTAGATCAGGACGGCGACGTCGTCCTCGTAGCCGACGGCAGGCGTCATGGCCGACATGACGTGGTCTGCGACGTCGTCCGGATGGTCCTGGGCGTATTCGGCCATCGTGACGGCCGCGGCGTCGATCCCCTTGTCCAGCGACTGGTTCCGCCGCTCGACGAGCCCGTCGGTGTACAGCATCAAGGTCGCGCCGGGCGGCAGCGTAGCCGTCGCCTGGCTGCGCCGCCAGCCAGCGGGCAGCATGGCCAGGGGCAGGGACCGGGCCGCCTCGAGCAGGTGGTAATCCCCTCCGGCCGTGACGAGGATGGGCGGCGGGTGCCCGGCACAGCTATAGGTGACCGTCCCGGCCGCGGGATCGAGGATCGCGCAGAACACGGTGGTGCATTCCGCTCCCGGAATCCGGCTGGCAAAAGTGTCCAGGTCGGCGAGGGCCTCGGCGGGACCGGGAGCGCGCAGCAGGACGGCCTGGCTGGCCGAGCGGAGCTGGCCCATGACCGCGGCGGCGGGCAGCCCGCGGCCGACGCAGTCACCGGCGACGACGCCGGTACGCTGCCCGGGCAGCGGAATCACGTCGTACCAGTCGCCGCCGACTTCGAGCGGGGGAACCGCCGGGGTGTACCGTGCGGCGAATCCGTGCGGCAGCTCGGTCGGGCCGAGGATGGCATGCTGGAGGGTCAGGGCGACGGCGCGGGCCTGCTCGTAGTCCCTCGCTTTGGCGAGAACCTGGGCCAGGTGGCTGGTCAGGACCGAGAACAGTTCCCGCACTTCGGCGCCGACAGGCCGTCCGGCCGGGAATTCCGCGGCGATCGCCGATGAGCCGGTGCCGTCGAGCGGAGCGGCGAGCAGGCTGGCGTCCTCGTCGCCTGGCAGCACGACGACCGAGGCGGCCAGCTGGTGCCGGACGACGTCCAGCGCTCCCGTCACCGCTACGGAGGCGCCCTGGCCCGGGGCGGGCCGGGGCCATCCGGTGATGGCGGGGTTGTCATCGCTGGACCACAGCGCGGCCGTCACCTGGCTGGCATGTACCGCGGCGGCGATCTCGCGGGCGGCCGTGGTGAGCATCTCGGAGATCTCCCCGGTCGCGGCCAGGGCGGCGGCGAAGCCGGCCAGGGTGGCCTCGCGCTGCGTGGCCAGCCGCTCCGCGGTCACGTCCCGCGCGGTGCCGACGAACAGCCGGCCGCGGGAGTCCGGACTGGGCAGGCTGGCCAAGCTGCACGCCAGCCAGACGGCGTGCCCGTCGCGGTGCCGCACCTGGACCGTGTACCGGCCGCCGCCGTGCCGCGTGTAATCGGTGAACGACTGGGCCATCGCCGCCCACCCGTCAGGGTCGGCGTCGGGGTCCGGAACCCAGGGGTGCGGCCAGCGGAACGGCAAGCCGTCCGGGCGGTAGCCCACCAGGGCCAGGAAGGCCTGATTGGCCTCCAGGATGGTGCCTTCGGAATCGGTGACGAAGAAGCCTTCCTGCAGGGAGTCGATCAAAGTCCGGCGGAACTGCGACTCGCGGTTCCGGAAACTGGCCATCCCCAGGTTGGAGCGCACCCGGGCCAGCAGTTCCACGGCCGAGAACGGCTTGACCAGGTAGTCGTCGGCGCCCGCCTGCAGGCCCTCGATGGACGCCTCCGGCCCGGCCCGCGCCGACAGCAGTAGCGCCGGCACGGCTGCGGTGCGCGCGTCGGCACGCAGGGCGGCGACTAGGCCCAAGCCGTCCAGGCGGGGCATCATCACGTCGCTGATCACCAGGTCGGGGGTGCCGGCCCGGGCGGCGTCCAGGGCGGCCTGCCCGTCGGTGACCGTGGTGACCTGGTAGCCGGCAGTGCGCAGCAGCCGGGCCAGGTACTCGCGCATGTCGGCGTTGTCGTCGGCGACCAGCACCCGCGCGGGCAGGGCGCGGCCTGCCTGGGCCGAGGCGGCTGTGTCATGACCGGGCGTGATCTGCTCCGGCCCGGGGCGCGCCCCCGTGCCGCCACTGTCCGGCGCGGTCCCGGGCAGCCAGCGCAGGGCTTCCTGGACGAAGGGGTCGGCGGTGGCTGAGACCGTCGCCGTATGGCCAGCGGGGACGAGGGCACCGGCGGGTAGGTGGGCGGGCCCGAAGGGCAGGCGGATGGTAAACGTGGTGCCGGCGCCCTCGGTACTGGACGCGGTGATGGTGCCGCTGTGCAGCTGGATGAGTTCCTGGACCAGGGCCAGGCCAATGCCGCTGCCCTCGTTTGAGCGGGAGCGGGCATTCTCGATGCGGTGGAACCGCTCGAACAACCGCGGCATCTCCTGCTCACTGATGCCGATGCCGGTGTCGGCGACGGTGACGACCGCCTCGCCGTCCTCGGCGCGGGTGGCGATGCGGATGGAGCCGTCGAAGGTGAACTTCAGCGCGTTGCTGAGCAGGTTCAGCACCACCTTCTCCCACATGCCACGATCGAGGTAGACCGGCTCGGACAGCGGAGGGCAGTCCACGTCGAAGGCCAGGCCGGCGCGGTCGATGGCGGAGCGGAAGATGCTGGCCAGTTCGGCGGTCGCCTGCGCGACATCGGCCGGTTCATAGCTCGCCTGCATGCGCCCGGCCTCGATCCGGGAGAAGTCCAGCAGCGTGTTGACCAGCTTGCCCAGGCGCAGGCCGTTGCGGCCGATGACCTCCAGCTCCTCACGCACTTGCCGGTCGGCGTCGGCCAGCAGGCGCTGTAGCTCCTGCACCGGTCCCGTGATCAGGGTCAGCGGGGTGCGGAACTCGTGGCTGATGTTGGAGAAGAACGTGGTCTTGGCGCGGTCCAGTTCGGCGAGCTCCTCCGCGCGGCGCTGCTGGTCCTGGTAGCTGCGTGCGCCCGCGATCCCCGCCGCGAGGTGTCCGGCGACCAAGCCGACGAACGCGCGGTAGCCCTCGTCTAGGGGCCGGTACCGGTTCAGGGCGACCACCAGGAACCCATACGGGGCGCCGCCCTGCTGGGCCAGCGGTGCTATCAGCGCCTGGACGGGCGGCTCAGTCCACGCCCCGGCCGGAAGGCCGGCGAACCGGGTGCGGTCGAGATCCACCAGCGCGGATTCGCCCCGCAACAGCACCGTGACGGGCCACACCGGGTCCTGGTCACGGGCCGCTAGCGCGGCCGGGGCGGCCGGGTGCCCGGCGGCGATGCCGGTGCTCCCGGCCAGCCGGGCGATGGCGCTATCGTTGTCGAACAGGTAGGTCAGGGTGAAGGGCAGGTCCCGCCGGTTGCGGTCCAGCTGCCGGCCAGCGAACTCCAGCGTCTCCTGCTCGGTGCGCGCAGCGCTCGGGTCGGAGCCCAGATCGCGCAAGGTCGCCATCCGGCGCTCCCCGATGACGCGTTCGGTGTCCTCGCTGACCACGCACAGCATCCCGACCACGGCGCCGGCGTCGTCGCGCAGCGGACTGTAAGAGAAGGTGTGGTAGGTCTCCTCCGGGTAGCCGGACCGCTCCAGGAACAGCAGCAGCGCCTCATCCCAGGTCGCCTTCCCCGTCGCCAGCACGGTGTCGATGCGCGGGCCGATGTCGTCCCAGATCTCCTCCCATACCTCGCTGGCCGGCCGGCCCAGCGCCCACGGGTACTTGCGGCCCAGGGTGTGCCGGTAGGCGGCGTTACAGAAGAACGTCAGCTGCGGCCCCCAGGCCATCCACATCGAAAACCGGGATGACAGCAGGATGTCCACTGCCGTCTGCAGGCTCTGCGGCCAGGACCCGGGCGGCCCGAGCGGGGTGGCAGCCCAGCCCACCGCGGCCAGGTCACGACCGACCTCCTCATCGGCGGCGAACGTCCCAGCCGCCCCCGACCCTGGTCCGGGATCTGCCGCGAGCGCCACTGGTCCTCCTCTCCGTCACGTCCCCGGAACTCCGCTTACCCGGTGCACCACCTCACCGGCGTTAAGGCTTAAACGTACGATAACGTGCCTTTCCTGGCGACCGTATACCAGAGCGCCCTCGATCCGGTTGGGCTCAGCCCAGTCGTGCGTCGGCGTACGCGGCCATCGCGTCACGCTGGTACTCGGCCAGGCCGACGGCGATCTTGTCGTAGGCCGACTTGAACCGCGGGTCGCTGACGTAGGTCTGGCCCAGCCCCTTGTACGCGGGCGCTGTGGGCGTCCAGAACCGGCACACGCCCCGGTAGTGGGCGTCGACCTCGGCCAGGACCGCCGGGCCGCCGGCCGGCGACCCCGCGGCCATGAGCTCAGCCATCCGGATCATCTGTGCGGTGGTCTCCCGCTGCATGCGCTCGTGGTCCTGCGGGCTGAGGGTGGCCACGAACTGCCGGGACTGCTCCCACTGCGCCGGCCACCGCTCGCGGGCCTCCGCGTCGTACTGCGAGGGGTCGAAGCCCTCGAACAGGTTCTCCGGCCTGCTGATCCTCGGCATGTCGCTGCCGTCCTTCCTTTCCTCCAGTTCAGCGATGGTGCGCTCGACGGTCCCCGCCAAGGTGGCGAGCCGGTCCCGTCGGCCAGGAGCCGCTTGTGGTGCGCGCGTAGCGCCTCTGCCTCGTCGCCCTGACGGTCCAGGATGCTGGCGATCGCGGCCAGCCCAAGGCCCAGTTCCCGCAGCACAAGGATCTGCTGCAAGCGCAGCAGGTCGTCCTCCTCGTAGTGGCGGTAGCCGTTGCCGGCGATCCACCCCGGCGGCAGCAACCCGATCTCGTCGTAGTGCCGCAGAGTCCGGGACGTCACCCCGGACATCCGGGCCACCTCCGCAATCGACCAGGACATGACCGTCTCCCATCAGCTGGGCCGGTTTCTCCGGCCTCATCAACGACGATAGAAGTTGACGCGGCGGAAAGGTCAAGCGCAGCCCTGTCACATGCCAGATCCGAACACCGGCCGGCGCGGCGGCTCACGATCGAGGCGAGGGTCAGACTCTGAGGTTCGGCCAGCCACCTCGCCGGTCCGGGCCGGAGGCCATCCGGGAAACCGTCAAACTGTTCTCAATATCCCCAAAAGGGGCACATCCAGGAGCCACGGCCACCCGCAGGCCCGGCTGGCCGGTGTGGTCGTTGTGCCAGATGGCGGCGGTCAGCCCACGGCGGTCAGCGCAAGGATGCGCTGCATGACGCGGACGGCAGATCGGCGACTACCGCCAGATTAGCTTATTGCCGAAATATCCGGGACCAGCCGGTCGACATTCTTGACAATTTCCCGGTAAGCCTCTTCCCGGTAAAGCTGCCTTTCCGATTCGTCATAAGCGACCCGGCCCGGTTCGCCTATATCGGCGACTGACCAGATACGCGGGCCAGCAGGAAAGGCCACGATCTGCAGGCACTCGTCATAAACCCTTTGGTTCATGCAGATGGCAATGCCGGTTTTCTCCAGGCGCGACTGCGTCAGCTGATCTCCGTAGTCAGCCTTGGTGAATTCCCGTACGCCGTGCTTCTCGAGAAGCGCGAGCGTCTTGGCGTAGGAGACCAGATTCCGCGCTTTGTCCAGTGCCGCCGTTGTCCCGCTCGAAAGAACGCCGCAACCCTTGATCTCGAGGGAGTTCAGATACGCTTCGGCAATGATGCTCCTGAACGAGTTGCCGCGGCAGATGAAGTGGATAACCATCCGGTCACGCTAGCAAACCCCTCTTACTACGCAACGTCGCGACGGTTAACGCATGACTGCTCCTTGCCATCACGGAAACGCGGCGGGCACGGAGTGCTGGATGGCCGTCAGCGAAGCCAAGTAGCGGCGCCTGCCATGCTCATCCCGGCATGTCTAGGATGGCGATATGAAGTTGCCGCCGAGGCTGGCAAACTGGCTCCGTGCTCGTGGCCGCGCCCACGAGCGGAATGTGGCGGAACATGAGCGCCTCATGTCGAAGGTAGACATGGCTCCCCGGTTCGGCCGGA
>Ga0302229_10002085_pt1 | contig 14699 bp, 10 predicted proteins | sample II_Palsa_N1_3_FD_193518 | JGI IMG/M metagenome (GOLD analysis project Ga0302229, IMG submission 193518) | Peat permafrost microbial communities from Stordalen Mire near Abisko, Sweden - II_Palsa_N1_3 | ecosystem: Environmental > Terrestrial > Soil > Palsa > Peat permafrost | place: Sweden... | reverse complement strand
GACGATGAACGCATGCACCGCCTGCCCGTCGATTCGTTTTCCCATGCGATCCTCTTGTCGACCGCCGGCCGCCCCTGCGGTCGCCGAGCCGAACCTGATGAAGTCGACATGATACCGCGAGCGGAGGCGTCTCCAACGCCTGCGCCCATGTTCCGAAAGGAGTTTCAGGTGTTCTGGACCACGATAGTCGGAAACTTCGAGGTCATGTCGCGGGCACGCTCGGCGATATGGATCGCCACCTTGCGGGCAATCGAGCGATAAACCTCTGCAATCCGGCCGTCCGGATCGGCCACCACAGTCGGCCGCCCGGAGTCGGCCTGCTCGCGGATGGCGATATCGAGCGGCAAGCTGCCGAGCACCTCGACACCGTATTCCTTCGCCATGCGATCGCCGCCGCCGGCGCCGAAAATATGCTCTTCGTGGCCGCAGTTCGAGCAGATATGGGTGCTCATGTTCTCGACGATCCCGAGAATGGGAATACCGACCTTCTCGAACATCTTGAGGCCCTTCTTCGCGTCGAGCAGCGCGATGTCCTGCGGCGTGGTTACGATCACGGCACCCGTCACCGGCACACGCTGCGACAGCGTCAACTGGATGTCGCCGGTGCCCGGCGGCATATCGACGATCAGGTAGTCCAGATCTTCCCAGTTCGTCTGCCGCAGCAGTTGTTCGAGCGCAGAGGTGGCCATCGGGCCACGCCAGACCATCGGATTGTCCTGCTCGATCAGAAAACCGATCGAGTTGGCCTGCATGCCGTGGCCGCGCATCGGGTGCATCGTCTGGCCATCCACCGATTCCGGACGGCCTTCGATGCCGAGCATCATCGGCAACGAAGGCCCGTAGATGTCCGCATCCAGAATACCGACCGACGCACCTTCGCTCGCGAGGGCCAGTGCCAGGTTCACGGCGGTCGTGCTCTTGCCGACCCCGCCCTTGCCCGACGCCACCGCGATGATGTTCTTCACGTTCGGCAACAGTTTCACGCCGCGCTGTACGGTGTGCGCCGCGATCTGCTGGGAAACCTGCACACGTGCTTCGGCCACACCCGGCACGGCGCGCAACGCGTCGCCGACCAGTGTGCGTATCGCTTCAAACTGGCGTTTGGCCGGATAGCCGAGTATCACTTCGACGCTGACCGTGGCACCATCGATGACGGTGTTCTTGAGGTTTTTCGCCGCCGCGAAAGGGCGGCCCGTGTTGGGGTCAGCGACAGTCGCGAGGGCGGCGTCGACCAATGCCCGATCAATGCTCATTGAGACTCCGTGGGGAACACTTGCGGCGCGGCCGAATCGAAGTTTCGGCCACCGACTGGAAATTGAAAGAAATTGTTATGTGGGATTGCGCAAAACGGCCTTGGCGGGCACCCTTCGCCAGCAGCAGGCCACAGGGTCGCATCGCCTGATACTTCAATCGTCATTGTAGTGGCTGGCGCCGGAGGTTGCCGGAAGACCCTTCTTCATTGTCAAAAGCGACAGTGAAGTTTTCACCGTGTTTGCGCGGCGTCGACCAACATGCCCATCGTGGACGGACGACCCGCTTTAATAATCAAGAGGAATTAAAATGAATGCAAAAATCATGACTCGCCTGGCAGTCTTCGCAGTCGCCGGCTCGTTGCTGGCCGGCTGCGCCACTCAACAAGGCACCAACACCGCCGTCGGCACGGGCGTGGGCGCGGGTACGGGCGCGGCACTCGGCGCGATCTTCGGTGGTGGTAAGGGCGCGGCAATCGGTGCGGGCGTCGGCGCAGCGGTTGGCGGCATCACCGGCTACAACTGGCAGGCCATCCATAACAAGCTGTCGGGCGCCACCCAGGGCACCGGCACGCAGATCACCGAACAGCCGGATGGTTCGCTCAAGCTGAACATCCCGAGCTCGGTCACGTTCGACACGAACAGCTACGCGGTCAAATCGTCGTTCGCGCCGGTGCTCGACCAGTTGGCACAGACACTCCAGCAGAATCCTGAGGTGATCGCGCAAGTGGTCGGCTATACGGACAGCACCGGTACGCCGCAGTACAACCAGACCCTGTCGGTCAACCGCGCGCAAAGCGTGACGGGTTACCTGGGCCAGCGCGGCATTAATCCGCAACGCCTGTCCGCACAAGGCATGGGCCAGAACAATCCGGTTGCCGACAACAACACGGACGCCGGCCGTGCCGCGAACCGCCGCGTGGAAATCTACCTGCGCGCGACCGCGCAACACGCAGGCTAATAGCTAACAAGCTGGGAAATGGTGTGAGGGAGAGCGGCGCACGGTAAGCCACGGCGCCGCGAATCCCACCATGTGATGGGGCGGAAACAACCGGTAGCTGAATCGAAAAAAATTTCGAACTCTCCCGAAAATCCGCTGTCTGTCTTTACGGTACGTGGCTGGCTTTGCCGCCACGGCACCATTCTCCTCTTGTCGTTGTTGCTCCGGGGCCCATAGCCCCGGTTTTTTTTGGTGCCGGTTCCGCGCACCGTTCAGTTCAAGGTTCGGCGTACCAAGACGCCGCGGGTCCGCTCGCCGCGGCCGCCCTGCTAGAATCGTAGTTTCGTCTCCCGCCAGCCCTCACACTCCCTATGTCAGCACCCGCAACCGGTCTCCCCGCAGGCGCGCCGTCCGGCCGTCGACAGATTCTCGTCACGTCAGCCCTTCCCTATGCGAACGGGCAAATCCATATTGGCCATCTGGTCGAATATATCCAGACGGACATCTGGGTCCGGACGCTGCGAATGCACGGTCACGAGGTGTACTACGTCGGCGCCGACGATACGCACGGCACGCCGATCATGCTGCGGGCGGAAAAGGAAGGCATCACGCCGAAGCAGCTGATCGACCGCGTCTGGCAGGAACACAAGCGCGATTTCGACAGCTTCGGTATTTCCTTCGACAATTATTATTCGACCGACTCGGAAGAGAACCGGGTTCTCAGCGAGTCTGTCTACACGGCGCTCAGGGACGCAGGCCTGATCGACGCGCGCGATATCGAACAGGCATACGACCCCGTCAAGGAAATGTTCCTGCCGGACCGCTTCATCAAGGGCGAGTGTCCGAAGTGCGGCGCGAAAGATCAATACGGCGACAACTGCGAAGTATGCGGCTCGACCTACCAACCGACCGAACTGATCAACCCGTACTCGGTCGTGTCCGGCGCCACGCCGATCCGCAAGACTTCGACGCACTATTTCTTCCGCCTCTCCGATCCGCGCTGCGAGAATTTCCTGCGCGGCTGGGTGGGTGGACTGGCACAGCCCGAAGCCACCAACAAGATGCGCGAATGGCTCGGCGACGCTGGTGAGGCGAAGCTGGCCGACTGGGATATTTCCCGTGATGCGCCTTACTTCGGCTTCGAGATTCCCGGCGCGCCGGGCAAGTACTTCTACGTGTGGCTGGACGCGCCGGTCGGCTATTACGCGAGCTTCAAGAACCTCGCGGAAAAGCGCGGCATCGATTTCGATGCGTGGGTTCGCAAGGGCTCGACCGCCGAGCAGTACCACTTCATCGGCAAAGACATCCTGTACTTCCACACGCTGTTCTGGCCCGCCATGCTCGAGTTCTCGGGCCATCGCACGCCGACCAACGTGTTCGCGCACGGCTTCCTGACGGTGGACGGCGCGAAGATGTCGAAGTCGCGCGGCACGTTTATCACGGCACAAAGCGTGATCGACACTGGCCTGAATCCGGAATGGCTGCGCTACTACTTCGCTGCCAAGCTGAACAGCACGATGGAAGACCTCGACCTGAATCTCGACGACTTCCAGGCGCGCGTGAACAGCGATCTGGTCGGCAAGTATGTGAACATCGCGAGCCGTGCTGCGGGCTTTCTGATCAAGCGTTTCGAGGGGCGCGTGCAGGACAGCGCGATGCAGCATCCGCTGCTCGGCACGCTGCGCGCGGCGATCCCGCAGATCGCAGCCAACTACGAGGCGCGCGAGTACAACCGCGCGCTGCGCCAGACCATGGATCTGGCCGACGCCGTCAACGCTTATGTCGACACGGCCAAACCGTGGGATCAGGCGAAGGATCCGGCCAACGCGGTCGCGCTGCATGAAACCTGCAGCGTCAGCGTCGAGGCGTTCCGCCTGCTGTCGCTTGCGCTGAAACCGGTGCTGCCGAAGCTCGCGGAAGCCGTCGAAGGGTTCCTCGGCATCGAGGCGCTCAAGTGGTCCGATGCCGCCACGCCGCTGAGTTCCGAGCGTCCGATCAATGCGTATAAGCATCTGATGACGCGCGTCGATCCAAAGCAGATCGAAGCACTGCTGGCTGCGAACCGCGAGTCGCTGCAGGCTACTGATGCTGCGGCGCCTGCCGCCGCCGATGCGAAGACCAAAGCCAGGGCAAAAGCTGCTGCGGCCAGCGACAAAACCGGCGCTGACGACGATGGCTCCGGCATCATCTCGATCGACGACTTTGCGAAGATCGATCTGCGCATTGCGAAGATCGTCGACTGCCGCGCGGTCGAAGGTTCGGACAAGCTGCTGCAACTGACGCTCGACGTCGGCGAGGAGAAAACCCGCAACGTGTTCTCCGGCATCAAGTCGGCCTATCAGCCGGAGCAACTGATCGGCAAGCTGACGGTGATGGTGGCGAACCTCGCACCGCGCAAGATGAAGTTCGGGCTGTCGGAAGGAATGGTGCTGGCGGCATCGGCAACCGACGAGAAGGCCGAACCGGGCCTCTACATTCTCGAACCACATAGCGGCGCGAAGCCGGGCATGCGGGTCAAGTAAGACCGCGGCGCTGGTGGCGCTGCCACCACGTCACTGGAAAAGCAAAAAGCACGTCGTTCGACGTGCTTTTTGCTTTATGGACATCGTAGGGCAACAGCATCGCCCTACTGCTTCGACTTGCCAAACCACGGCCAGCGATCGAAGCGCCGGGTGTACAACAGGTTCATCCCCTGGAACGTCCCGCCGTACGCCACCACCGACCAGTAGCGCGTCAGATTGACCGTCGCCTTGATCGCGTTGCTCGCCGACTGCAGACCCTGCTCATACCCAAGCACCAGCCACTGGTTGATGGCCTTCGACACCATCACCACCTGCGGATCCGTCAGCCCCACGTCGCTCGTGCCGATCGAAAACTCGTCGAGCCCGAACGTCTGCGCGATCCGCTTGCCTTGCGTATTGCCGAGCAACGCCAGCGCGGTCGTCATCGCACTTTGCTGACCAAGGTTGTTGCCCTGATCGGTGCCGTGGCCAAACAGCAGCCATGACAGCTTTTCGTTGTCGGGCACGGACGGCTCCGAGATCAGCTTGGCGACCGGCGCGTCCACGGTACCGGTCACCTGTACGCCTGCCTCGACCTGCTGGTTGCGCCGCATCGCCAGAATGTTGATACCCGGATTGGCCACCGGACCGTTGAACGTGAAGAAACCGTTTTCGATGTTCAGCTTGCGGCCGAACGCGGTATAGGTCGAGCCTTGCGTCACGCGCACGTCGCCCACTGCGCGCAACGGCGCATCCGGCGCGCTCAGCGCGGTGATCTTGCCGGTCAGGCCAAGGTCCGCGCCCTGACCGCGGAAGCGGAACTTGTTGCCCAGATTGATCTCGATGGTGGCAGTCGGCGCAAAGCGGCTCGCCGGCTTGTTGCCGGGGAGCACGCCCGGCTTCGCTTCGCCGGGCACCGTGCCGTCCGGCCGCACGACCACCACGTCGTCGCCGAGCTTGGGCGCCGCCTGCTCGGGCATGTCGAAGAGCGCGTGATCGACGGTGAATTTGCCGTTGATGTTCATGGCCCCCAGGTGCCCGCCGTTGGCCACGGTCGCGCTGCCCGAGAGCGACAGATTGCGGTCTGGCGCCGCGAACAGTTCCAGCTTGTCGGCGACGATGCTCGCGGTCAGATCGGGCTCCGAACCGTCAAGGCGCACTTTGCCAGTAGCGCGCAACGTGCCGGTTGCGCCGTGGAACTCAACCTGCTGGAAGTCGACCAGATTCTGCGACAACTCAATGCGGATCACCCCGTCCTTCAACTGGATGCCCTGATCAACGGCGGTGGCCGAGATGCCATCGCCCAGCAGCGATCCCGACACGCTTGGCTTCGCCACCGTGCCGCCAAGCGCGAGTTTCAGCGCGAGATGACCGTCGAGCATATAAGTCGGTCCGAGCAGACCGCCCGTTGTCTTCAGCGACGGCACATTGGCGTCGATGTTGCCCGTGAGGGGCGCCTCGTCGTTGACGCTCAATGCACCGTTGTTCATCGCAAGCGTCGTGTGGGCGTCGGCGTCGATCACGCCGATCCGGCTCGCCTGCGCATGCACCGTCGCGTTCAGGCGATTGCCGGCGCTGAAGTCGACGCGCGCCGAAAGATCGGTGATACCCATCGATGCAAGACCGTTGCCGATTTCCACCGTCACATCGCCGCCGCGGCGCTTCAACTGGATGTGGCCGCTCGCCGTGCTGCCCAACGCAAAGTCCCAGTCGCCGTCGAACACCAGATCGGCTTTCACCGGCGGCGGCTCGCCGGTGAACTCCTGCTGGATCGCCATCAGGCGCGCCACCGAAACACCCGTCAACGAACCGGCCGACTGGATGCGTCCGTGGTCCAGCGCGAACGATTTCAGATCGAGCACCGCACCTTCCAGCGTCAGCCGCGTCGCGCCGAGCGTCACGTGGTTGGGTGCGGCGCTGATGGTTAGCGGCGACTCGAGATTGAGCGAGGGCGTGCCGCGATTCTGCAACTGCGTGACGGTGCCATCCCAGGCCGTGCCTTGGGATGTGTCGGAGAGGCGGCCATTGGCCGCCAGCGTCAGGTCGAGCGGCCGCTGATACAGTGTGCCGACCGCCTGGGCTTGCAGCGTATGGTGCGCGCGCGTGCCGTTCAGGCGCGCACTGAGCGTCGACAGTTCCACGCCGTTCGTGCTCAGATCGCGCGCGTCGGTCGTGAAGACCATCGCGCCGTTGGCACCGTCGCGCAACTCGGCGTGGCCCTCCGCGTGGCCGAGCTTGTTCGCGCCGAACACGACGCTATCGGCCTTGTAGTCCAGCGTGACATTCGGATGCGCAAACGAGCCGGTTACATCGCCGTTGGCGGCGACCTGGCCGGCCAGACCGAAGCCGAGGCGCTCGATTTGCGGGGCATCCGCGCGAAACCGCAGCCGGTCTCCCGGCGCGCCGAAACTGCCTTGCAGATCGACCTGATTGCCTGCGACTGACAGCGTGAGCTTGCTCGGCAGAATCCGCGAACCCGCCAGCTGGATCGTGCCGCCGCCGGTCATCGGCAGGTCGTCGTAGACGCTCTCGCCGAGTTTGATCTCAGCCTTGGTCGTGAACGTAGGGCCGAGCACGCCGGCTGCCGTGATCGTGCCGTTGACGCGCGCCTGGATCTTGGGCGACGGTGACGACGACGGCTTTGCGGCGGGCGCCGGGCGCTTTGCCGCAGGCGCCGGGGCTTTTGCTGGCGTAGCCTTGGCAACGTCGCCACGTCCCTTGCCACTGTTCGCTGCTCCGCTGGCTGGCGAGCGCGAAGGCATCTGCGAAGTCAGCCCAAGCGGATCGAAATCGGTCAGTTGTGCTTTCAGGTTGTATGTGGAACTGGCGTCGTGCTTGATAGCGCCCGAGAGGTCGATCCGGCCACGGCCCGATGTGATCCGCACATCGCTAAAGCTCATGCGCGCCGGGTCAAACGTGATTTTCCCCTGCGCGCGCAGCGCGGCCTTGGGGTCGGCGAGATCGAGTGTGATGCTCTGCACGTCGTCATTCAGGCGAATGCCGATCGGCCCGGCAAGTTGGGTTGGGCGCACGCTCGCCTCGAGCGCGTTCAGGTCAAGACCGGCCACATGCAGATCGAGTTGGCCACGCTTGCCGGTCAGTGCGCCCGCACCGGTGAGCGTTGCGTTCTTCACGAGCCGCACGTTCAGGTTCGAGATGCTCTGGGCGTGCGCGTCGAGCCGCACGTCGGTATGCGCTTCGATCAGCGGCAGCAGATGTTCGTCGATAGCGCCCGGTTTCGCGTTGACGATCGACACCTGGCCAGCGACGACGAAGCCGGCGGCGGATTTCGCTCCGACAACCGGCTGCAGATCCGCCCGCACCGCCAGATCCGCCAACGGCGCACCAGGTGCGAAGGCCTGCGGGTTAATGTGATCGAACGTCAACGTCGCGCGCTGCAGCGGCACCTCGGCAAACGGCGTCGCCTCGACGTGCGCGTGGCCGGCGAGTTTCATGCCGCTCGCATCCAGCTCCGCCACCAGCGTCTCGAGCGTACCGCTCAGCCGACCGCTGACCTGCACCGGCTCCTCATTGACCTTGCCTGAGTAGCCAATATTGCCGCTCAACGGAAACGGCCGCACCCCATCCAGTTTCGCCGCCGCCGTCACCGAGCCAAAGGGCGTGTTAAGCCGATCGATCGCGGCTTCGTGATGCTGCCCATCGCTGCGTCCATGGAAAATGAAGTGCGAATACTCCGATGTCGCCCCGCCCTGATGCAGCAGCAGCGTATCGACCCGCACGTCGCGTATTTCGATCTGCATCGGCAAACGCAGGTCCTTCGGCAAACTCATCGGCGAACTGCTGCTGGATGAGGACGAGCCGATGCGCGCGTCGATGGTGCCCACGTGCAGATAGTCGATCGCAAACCGCCACGGCCGACCGCTCACGGCCCAGCGTCCGTCGACCTTGTCCACCTTGATGTCCGTACCGCTGCCATCGAGACTGCGCCACTCCACCTCATGCAGCCGCAGGCCCGTGACCAACGACCCGCCGTCCAGCGTGCCGGCGAGGCGGCCACCCAGCAGCCTCACCGCAGCCTGCCACGCGTAGGCGGTGCCGCGCTCGGTCGCCACCGCGCCGTACAGCGTTCCCGCCAGCAATGCCACCAGCACAACCGGCACACCCATAAACCACGCGAGCAGCTTCCACAACCGGCGCTTGCGGCGCGCGGGAGGCGGCGTCTCAGAACCGCCCGGCGTTGCGTCACCGGGTGTCTGCGGAGGAGGGGTGGCGGAAGAATCCGTCGTCATACTCGAGCCATGCGAATCACGATGCCTGAAGCTAAAGTCACTGCAGTTAGAAGTAAAAGATCAAAACGCGATGCCCAACGTCAGATACGGCCGGAACTCCTTGTTACGAATCCCATACGCAAGGTCGACGTTCACCGGCCCAACCGGACTGCGCCAACGCGCGCCAAAACCCACGCCCGGGTAAAACACTTTCTCGCCCCATGTGTCGGTGGCCGTGCCGATGTCGAAGAACACCGCGCCGCCCCAGTCATGGGTGAACCAGTGCTGATATTCGCTCGACGCGGTGATCAGGTATTTGGTCGGCAGCACCGAGCCGTCGACGTTATTGCCGATGCCTTCGTAGCTATAGCCACGCACCGAGTTCGAGCCGCCAGCCCGGAATAGCAGCGAGGCCGGAATGCCGCTCGAGCCGCCCGACGTGAACACACCGCCGAATTCAGCGCGTATCAACACGAGATCGGATTTGCCCACCGGGAAGTACTGCTGGGCGCGTGCGTAGAGACGCCCGAAGGTCTGATCGGCCAGCGCCCCCTTGACGGCGAAACCCGCTTCGACGTGAATCAGGTTGCCGGAGCGCGGAAACAACGGGTCGTCGGTATTGCGGCGCGTCCAGGTCCACGCGGGCACGAGTGCGTGGGCGATAATCGGCCCGACCGGCGCATTCTGGTCGAGCCGGTCGTCGTAATAGAAGAGCGAATAGCCGTAGTCGAGGTACTGCGACGTGCGGGTGGTTTGCACGCCGGCGCGAACACTGTAGATGCGGGTATCGGACACATTGGTGGTGCCATAAGAGGCCAGCACGCTGTTGGTCCACGCGCGCTCGCCCGGCGGCATGGACAGCTGGATCTGGCCGAACTGCTCGATCTGGTCGATCCGCCCGCTCACCGTGAATGGATACGCCGCGCCGAAGGTGTTCAGATACGAGTAGTTGCCCTGCACCTGCGGACCGGTATCCGTGGCGTAACCCACGCCGCCGCGGATGCTGTTGTACGGATACTCGCTGACCTTCACCCGCACCGGCGTCTCAAGCGGCTTGGCCGGGTCGTTGCCGACGTCGATCGCCACACTCGCGTAGTACGGTGTGTTCTGCAACTGGCGCTGCAGTTCGGCCACCCGCTGCACGTCGTAAATGGCGCCGACGGAAATCGGATTCACGTTGTCGACGATCTTCGCGGGATAGCGCTCGGTGCCCACCACTTCGAGCTTGCCCATCGTGAAGGTCGGACCGCTGTCGAAGGTGACGGACAGCTTCGCCTGATGCGTGCGCGGATCGATACGCGCCTGAGACTGCGTGATCTTAGCGGCGACGTAGCGGCGCGCTTGCAGCGCCCGGAGCGACGCGCTTTTTGCATCGTCCCAGCCGCCCTGCGAGAACGGGTCACCTTCATGCAGCGAAAAGGCGAAGCGGGTGGCGTTTTCCTGCGCCGGGTCTTCGGTCAGCACCGGCCCGTTGAATGAAAGCGTAACGGAAGAAATCGTGGTCTGCGGACCGGGATCGACGCTCACCGTGACACGCTTCTTGCCGTCGACCGTACGAACGTCGGTGCGCACCACCGGTGAGAAATAGCCCGCGGTAGCGGTCAGGTCTCGCACCTGCTGCGGAGTCGCGGTGACCAGAAAGCCGAACTGGTCGTCGCTGACATCGTCGCGTTTGGCGAAGCGGGCGAGATCCAGATGCTCCTCGAGCAGCTTGCGCACCGCGCGCGGCGAGGCCTGGATATCGACCTTGTACGCCGCGCGCGCCTCGAGCGCAGCGAACGCCAGCCAGACCACGCCCAGCGTCAGCCATGCACGCAGCAGCCACGCTGCGCGTGGCGCGTGGCGCGCGAGCCGACCGCGCCGCGCAGCCGGTTTGCCATGTTGCACACGCGACGGTTCGATCGCACAGCCCGCCAAACAGGACCTCCGCGGCCGTTGTTAATGAATGATTCCGCTTGCCGGCCGCTGCGGCGGCCCGAAGCTCGCTATTTGACCACATCGGCGGCGCCTCGCGGTCATCTCGAAATTGGCGGAGGCGGCCTATCCACGCCCTCCCCGCCTGTCCTGGCATAGGCTCTGCAGTCGCGGCTCGCCCGGCTTGGACGTGGCAAGCGGGCCGATGTTCCGCGAGTTTTCGCCCGCAGGCGACGCTTGCTGTAAAATTGCGTCGACCCGAGCGACGGTCTCAATAACCGCCGCCACTTCCCCATACGGACGTTGAGCCATGTATCAATCGGACATCACACAGTTCCTGAATCAGTTGAAGGAACAAAAGCCCACTCTCGAGGCGGAACAGCGCCGCGGCCGTTCGCTGCTGTGGGACAAGCAGCCGGTCGACCTCGAGGAGCGCGCCGAACAGCAAGCCTCGCGCGTGCAACAGACCTCCTACCAGTACTACCAGAACTTCTGAGCGTGAGTTCTGCCGACGAGGCCCGCGCCGCCAAAGCGGCGCAGCCCGACGCTGCGCTCGCCGCGCCCGCGACCGATTCGACGACCAATACCGTCGACGGCATTGCGTTTGCACGCCTGTACGGCGAGCCGCTCTTCAAGCTGCCGACGGATCTGTACATCCCGCCGGACGCGCTCGAAGTCTTCCTCGAAACGTTCGAAGGCCCGCTGGATCTGTTGCTGTATCTGATCCGCAAGCAGAACTTCAACGTGCTCGACATCCCGATGGCGGATGTCACCACGCAATATCTGGGCTACGTTGAGCAGTTGCGGGAGACCAATCTCGAACTCGCGTCGGAATATCTGCTGATGGCGGCGATGCTGATCGAGATCAAGTCGCGCATGCTGCTGCCGGTCAAGAAGGCGGATACCGGCGAGGAAGCCGAAGATCCGCGGGCCGAACTCGTGCGGCGCCTGCTCGAATACGAGCAGATGAAGCTCGCGGCCCGGCGTATCGATCACCTGCCGCAACTCGGCCGCGACTTCCTGCGCGCTGACGTCTATATCGAGCAGAGCATCACACCGCGCTTCCCGGACGTGAACAGCGAAGATCTGCGCGCCGCCTGGGCGGACGTGATCAAACGCGCGAAGCTCGTGCAGCACCACCGGATCTCGCGTGAAGAACTGTCGGTGCGCGAGCACATGAGCGTGATCCTGCGCCGGCTGCAGAATGCGCGCTTCATGGAGTTCTCGGAGCTGTTCGATACGACGCGCGGCGTGCCGGTGGTGGTAGTCAACTTCATCGCCATGCTGGAGTTGTCGCGCGAATCGCTGATCGAAATCACCCAGGCCGAGCCGTTCGCGCCTATCTACGTGCGGCTCGCCTACCTGCCGGTATAAGCGGCCGTTGGCGTTAGAGGCGCGCTTCACTTCGGTGCGCCGATCCGCAGGCACAGCAGGCGCAAATCCACTACAATCCCGCGCTCCGAACCCGTCATCACCGGAATGGGAGCCTGGCCGCCGAAATGATGCTCGGCGCACCATTATTGTGCAAACCAGGTCCTGAGCCGCGCGAGGAAAACACGTCCGACCATGAAAGTCATCAGCTCGATCCACGAATTGCGCGACCAGTTGCGCGGCCAGAACCGCACTGCGTTCGTCCCGACGATGGGCAACCTGCATGAGGGCCATCTGTCGTTGATGCGGCTGGCGCGCCAGCACGGCGACCCGGTCGTGGCGAGCATTTTCGTCAACCGGCTGCAATTCGGCCCGAACGAGGATTTCGACAAATACCCGCGCACGCTCGAAGCCGATATCGAAAAGCTGCAAAGCGAGAACGTCTACGTGCTGTTTGCGCCGACCGAGCGCGATCTCTATCCACAGCCGCAGGAATACCGCGTGCATCCGCCGCACGATCTGGGCGATATCCTCGAAGGCGAATTCCGCCCGGGCTTCTTTCAGGGCGTGTGCACGGTGGTGATGAAGCTGATGTCGTGCGTGCAGCCACGCGTCGCCGTGTTCGGCAAGAAGGATTACCAGCAACTGATGATCGTGCGTCAAATGTGCCAGCAGTTCGCGCTGCCCACGGAAATCATCGCCGCTGAAACCGTGCGCGACAGCGATGGCCTCGCCCTCAGCTCGCGCAACCGCTACCTGCAGGCCGCCGAGCGCGCCGAAGCGCCGAAGCTCGCGATCGAGCTGAACCGGGTGCGCGACGCGGTGCTGGCCGGCAACCGCGATTTCGCAGCGGTCGAGCGCGCGGCGATGGACGCGCTAGCCGCACGCGGCTGGCAGCCCGACTATATCGCCGTGCGCAAGCGCTCGAACCTGCTGCCGCCCACCGCGCAGGACAACGATGAGCCGCTCGTCGTACTCGCTGCGGCCAAGCTGGGCGCCACTCGCCTGATCGACAACCTCGAAATCTGACCAACAGAACGCCTCGAAAACGGCCCCAAGAGAACCGTCATGCAACGTCACATGCTGAAGTCGAAAATCCACCGCGTCGCGGTTACGCACTGCGAGCTGCATTACGAAGGCTCGTGCGCGATCGATGAGGATCTCCTCGAAGCCGCGAATATCGTCGAGAACGAACGCATCGATATCTGGAACATCAACAACGGCGAGCGTTTCTCGACCTACGCGATCAAGGGTGAGCGCGGCAGCGGGATGATCTCGCTGAATGGTTCGGCGGCGCGGCGCGCGCAACTGGGCGACCTGGTGATCATCGCCGCGTTTGCGATGGTGGAAGAAGGTGAACTGAAGGCGGGCTGGAAGCCGGATCTGGTGTTCGTCGACGACAAGAACAAGATCAAGGGCAGCCGCGACCACGTGCCCACCCAGAACTGGACCTGAGCTGGCGGTGAAGTGAAGGCGCGTCATGCAAACGCCGCGTCTGCCGCAAGCGCATAAAGCGTATGCGAAGCGCCTGCCTCGCAGCAGCCCGCGCCGCTGCCCCGGTCGGCCTGCTGCTTAAGCCTTAGGCTTACGTTCAAGCCATTCGACGATCGGCTGCCACTGCTCCAGATCCTTTTCGACCCGGCTCTTCGCCACATCCCACAGCGTCAGACCGTGCGCCGCCAGTTGCACGTAGTTCTGCGTGTCGCGCAGGTAGCCCAGCACGGGCAACTCCAGGCCCTCGACAAAGCGGTGCAGCTGCTCGGCCGAGCGCGTGCGGGCGTCGACCCGCATGCCCACCACACCGATTTCAATCCCGCCCTTCCTCACTGCCTTTTCCTTGGCGAGCCGCTCGAGAAATTCCTGGGTGGCGAGAATATCGAACAGCGACGGCTGCAGCGGCACGATGACCTTATCGGCCAGATCGAGCGCAATGCCGAGCCGGCTGCCGTGCAAACCTGCCGGCGTATCGATCACGGCATGCTCCAGCCCTTTGGGCGGCTTCACGGGTGTTTCCGGGTCGACTTCCCAGACTTCGATGGGCGGCAGCGTGGCGGGCCGCAGTTCCAGCCACGCGTGGGCCGACTGCTGCTTGTCCAGGTCCGCAAGCGCGACCCACTCGCCTGCCGCCGCGAAATAGCCCGCCAGATTGGTCGATAGCGTGCTCTTACCCACGCCACCCTTCGGATTGGCCACCACGATTACCGTCATGAATACTCCCGGGAAGAAGGCTGGCGCAGCCAGCCGGTTTGCCGCTTCTAGTGTGATCTTGCGTCGACCCCGTCGATCCAGCCGTTGATAATATCGATAAATCGAGCTGGACCGAAACCCCGAAGGGGCATTTGGGCTGCCATTCTTACAAAAAAGGAGCGAATACGATGAGCAAATTGCACGCAGGTTGCACGATTGAGAGCCTGATGGAGCGTCAGCGGGGTAGCTTGCCCGACATGCTGGGAGTGCGGGTGATTGCGCTCGAGGAAGGCTCACTCACCGCGGA
>Ga0302229_10002077_pt1 | contig 14730 bp, 13 predicted proteins | sample II_Palsa_N1_3_FD_193518 | JGI IMG/M metagenome (GOLD analysis project Ga0302229, IMG submission 193518) | Peat permafrost microbial communities from Stordalen Mire near Abisko, Sweden - II_Palsa_N1_3 | ecosystem: Environmental > Terrestrial > Soil > Palsa > Peat permafrost | place: Sweden... | reverse complement strand
CAGCCATTACATCGACGGGTCGTGGCGAGCAGCGGAATCCGCCGATCGCATTCAGGTGATCAACCCCACGAGCGAAGAAGTGATGGGCGGTGTGCCCGCGGGCACACCGCAGGAAGTTGATCACGCTGCTGGCGCGGCCAGTAGCGCATTCGAGACCTGGAGCGCGGTGCCCGTAACGGAACGGGTGACACTCCTGCGGGCTGTGGCAGCTGGTCTTTCGGAACGCTCAGAAGAGGCCGCCCAGACACTGACAGCCGAGATCGGCTGCCCGCTCTCTTTTTCCCGGTCGATGCAGGCGCCGTCGGCGGCATACATGTTCCTGATGGCAGTAGACTGCGCGGAGCAGTTCCAGTACAAGCGCAAACTGACTGAATCGATGATCATCCGCGAGCCGTTTGGCGTCGTCGGCGCGATCACTCCGTGGAACTTCCCCTTCCTCCAGGTCTGCGGCAAGACAGCAATGGCCCTGGCCGCAGGATGCACCGTCGTGGCCAAGCCGTCCGAAGTCGCGCCGATGACCGCGATTTTGCTCGCTGAAGTGATCGACGCAATCGGCCTGCCTCCTGGTGTATTCAACCTGGTCAACGGCACCGGCCCGGTCGTCGGCGAAGCAATCGCGACTCACCCCCTCATCGACTTCGTCACGTTCACCGGCTCCACGCGAACCGGCCGGCGGATCAGCGAGCTTGCCGCCTCGACGATCAAGCGGGTAGCGCTGGAACTCGGCGGCAAGTCCGCCTGCGTCATCCTTGACGATGCCGACCTGCAAGCCGCGGTCACCAGCGGCGTCAATGACTGCTACTCGAATTCCGGACAGATGTGCACGGCGCTTACCCGAATGCTGATTCCACGGAACCGGCTCGGCGAAGCAGAGTTCATTGCTGCGAAGGTCACTGAGTCACATGTCGTCGGTGATCCAAGCGATCTCGCTACGACCATCGGCCCGCTTGTCTCGGCGACGCAGCTTGAGCGCGTACGCGGCTTCGTCGACTCCGGTCTCGCCGAAGGCGCACGTCTCGTCACCGGCGGAACGCAGCCGCCAGCAGGGATCACACGCGGCTATTTCACGCGGCCGACCGTCTTCTCCGACGTCCGTCCGGGAATGCGGATTGAACAGGAAGAGATCTTCGGCCCAGTGCTCTCCCTCATCCCCTACGACACTGAGGACCAAGCCATCCGCATCGCGAACGACACCGCGTACGGGCTCAGCGGCGCAGTATGGTCCGGCAACACCGCACACGCCGACGCCGTTGCCAGGCGCCTGCGTACCGGCCAGGTCAGCATCAACGGCGCATCGCCCAGCCTGAGCACGCCGACGGGCGGATACAAGCAGTCCGGCATCGGGCGGGAGCTCGGCCCCATCGGATTCGAAGAGTTCCTGGAAATAAAGGCGGTCTCCTGAGAACTAGACGGCCCTACGGCCGATATAACCGACTTCCCGGTTATCCTCAGAGGGGCTCGAAGGCGTGAAGAAGGACGAGCTCGACACCGCTCTGGGCTACTTCGAGAACGACGCCCCCCGCATGCGCTACCACTTTTTCCGCCAGTGCAGTCTGTTCGTCGGCTCCGGCGTGCGTGGAGACCCGTCAGGAACGTCGGCGTGCATCTGCTTGGCGTGGTCGAGCCTGCCCAGTGAGCCCTGGTGGACCGTCACCTGGCGGCGTGCCCGCAGTGGCGTGCCGAACTCGGCGGGGCTGCCGTCCCTGCTCCGCCGGGTGCCCGTCGGGAGGCCCTGCAGCTGGCGCCGGACGCCACCGCTGCCCTGGTGCCAAGCCCGTCGCTGACCGTGCTGGCCCGCCGGGTATCGGGGATCCGCCACCGCAATGGTGCCTCACCGCTGCGGCCGCGTCGATTGCCGGGTTCGCTGCCGGGCTGCACGCGCTCGAGTTGCCGCACCTCGGTGCGGCCGGATATGGCCCGGGCGGCTTGTTCGCCTCTGCTCACGGTACGAACGGCGAGGACGACGCGGGCCCCGGCCTGGTCGAGCTCACGGGCGGTGACCAGGCCGAGCCCCCCGGATGCGCGGTGACCACGGCCGTGCGTCCGGTCAGATCGGGCAGATCGACTGCAGTCCATTTCCTCATGATCGTTCCTCTGAGTTTTAGTGGATTTCAGTGGACCGCCCTAATTCCTTCAGCCTTGGAGCAGCTTTGTTAACTTCCTTTCACTTGACGTGCCGGCAGTTAACGAGGTCCCGCTTATCCACTGATCGGCAATCCGCGGCTGGGGCGTTGGGTGCAGGACGCCTCGCTACCGTTATGGATGGATCACCCAGGCCGTGGATAAAGCCGCTCAACCGTGCAACCGTGAGTGGGATTCACGTGTCGTTATGTCATGGGAAATGAGAATTGTGGATCGGCCTGAACTCGCAGACTTCCTGCGCAGACGCGGCGACCAGGTGCCGCCAGAGTTGCGCGGGGGCGCGCTGCTGCAGCTGCTGGCCGAAGGCCCGCGATGTCCCGGCCGCGCAGGCCCTGCCGGGGACGTCAGACTCGCTACGAGGAGATCGTCCGCGGCCGCAAGCACGCCGCCGTGGCTGACCGCGCGGCCGCACGTTTAGAACGAAGGAACCCGGATGACCACCAGTGCAGATCCCACCGCTCCCGAGGCGTCAAGCCCGACCAACGACCAGGGCGTGCTGCGGGATATCGCCGAACGTGTGCTGTGGCTCTCAGCGGCAATCGTCGATGCCGCCAACGCCGGCCGCGCCAACCACTCGGGTGTCAAGGTGGGCGGCCACCAGGCGTCGAGCGCCTCGATGGTCGACATCATGGTCGCACTCTGGTTTGCCGAACTCACGCCCTTGGACCGGGTCTCGGTCAAGCCGCACGCCTCTCCGGTGCTGCACGCCATCAATTACCTCCTCGGCGATCTCGGCGAGTCCTATCTGCCATCCCTTCGGGCCAAGGGCGGCCTGCAGTCCTACCCTTCTCGGCTGAAGGACCCCGACACCGTGGATTTCTCCACCGGTTCGGTTGGTATCGGCGCGACGGCCGCGCTGTGGGCGGCGGTGGCGCACCGGTACATCGCCTCGCAGTTTCCCGGATCTCCGCCAGCCGGCCGCTTCATCAGCCTGCTCGGCGATGCCGAACTCGACGAGGGCGCGATCTGGGAAGCGGTCGTCGACCCGGCGGTGGCCCACCTGGGGGAACTGGTCTGGGTCGTGGACCTGAACCGGCAGTCCCTGGACCGGGTCGTGCCTGACATCCAGATCGAGCGGCTTCAGGGCATGTTCGCCGCGGCCGGCTGACAGGTGGTGACCGTCAAGTGGGGACGCCTGATCAGTGGGCTCTTCCAGCGTGACGGCGGAGCGGAGCTGCGCGCACGGCTGGAGACCATGCCGAATGAGGAGTACCAGCGGATGCTGCGGGTGCGCCCGGCCGAGATCGCCGACCGCATCATCGGGACGAACGGAAGCGGGCGGCTCCGGACCCTGCTGTCCACCATCGACCCGACCGAGCTGACCGCGGCGATCCGTGATCTGGGAGGCCATGACCTGGGTCTGCTCGTTGACACCTTCCGCGGCATCGACTCCCACCGCCCCACGGTCGTGTTCGCTTACACGATCAAGGGCCGCGGGCTGCCCACGGAGGGACATCCCAACAACCACTCCGCGTTGCTGACCTCCGCGCAGATGCAGGCCCTGGCCGACGCCTGCGGGATGGACGCGGCCCGGCCCTGGCAGCGCTTCGACCCCGGCACACCGGCCGGCCAGTTGTGCGCGCTGAGGGCACGGCAGCTGCACCGGGCCCCGGTGGCGCCGTCGCGCCCGGTCAGCATGCCGGCCTCGCTGGGTCATCCGCACCGCAAGCCGGTCTCGACCCAGGCGGCCCTGGGCCGCTTCCTTGCCGACCTCGCACACGACGCCCCGGAGGCGGCCGCGCGCGTGGTCACCTGCAGCCCCGATGTCGCCTCCTCGACCAACCTCGGTGGCTGGATCAGCAAAACCGGAGTCTGGTCGGTGCGGCACCGGCATGACTGGTTCGCCGATGACTCCGAGCGTGTGCTGCGGTGGCGCGAGGTCAGCAACGGCCAGCACATCGAGCTGAGCATCGCCGAGGTCAACCTGGTGTCGCTGCTCGGCGAGCTCGGCGCCACCTGGTCCCGGTGGGGCGAGCTCCTCATACCGGTCGCGATGCTGTATGACCCGTTCGTCTGTCGCGCGCTGGAGCCCTGGTCCTACGGCATCTACTCCGGCGGTCAGTCGATCCTCGTCGGCACGCCCTCCGGCGTGACCCTGGCGCCCGAGGGCGGAGCGCATCAGTCGGTCACCACCCCCTCGATCGGGCTCGAACAGCCCGGCTGCATCGCCTGGGAGCCCGCCTTCGCCCAGGACCTGGAGTGGTGCCTGCTCTACGCCATGGAGCGCGTCGGCGTGCCGGGCGGCACGTCGTCCTACTTCCGGCTGAGCACCCGCCCGATCGACCCCGCCCTGGCCCAGGTGCCGACTGACCCGCCGCTGGCGGAACGCCGGTGGCAGCAGGCACGAGCGGGCGGCTACCGGCTGCCCGCCCAGCATCCCGCGGCGGAGGAGGACGTCACCTTGGTCGGTGTGGGCGCGATCATGCCGGAAACGGTTGCCGCCGCCGCGTCACTGGCGGCCGAGGGAGTCAACGCGGGCGTCATCTGCCTGACCAGTCCGGACCTTGTCTTCCGGTCCTTCCAGCAGCGAGGGCGCCGTGAGGCCGGCGTCGGCGGCAGTATCGTCGACGAACTCTTCCCCGCCAGCCATCCCGCGCCGCTGGTCACCGTACTCGACGGTCATCCGCATACGCTCGCCTTTCTTGCCGGCGTGCGGGGTGACCGTATCCGCTGCCTCGGCGTGACGGAGTTCGGGCAGTCCTCCGGCCTTGAGGACGCTTATCGCATCCACCACATCGACACCGGCTCGATCGTCGACGCCGCGCTGACCCTGGTGGGTCGCTAGCCCATCTCGACGCCGCGCTGATCCTCCAGCTGACGCACAGGCCGCCTGCGTGGCACCCACCGATTAACGATTAACGTCCAGGAAGAAGGATCCATGGAACGCAGGCTGATAGATGTCGGCAGTGGCAGGGTCGCCGTGTGCCACCACCCCCGCCCGTCGAGATCCCGGGACTGCCGGTGCTGGTAGCCCTGCACGGCGGCACCTCCAACAGCGCGTACTTCGGCGCTCCGGCAGAGGAGAACACCTTCGCCCGTCAGGCCGAGATCCTGGACCACGTCATTGCTCAGCCACTCGATCTGTGGCCGGGGATCCGGCTCAGCGGTTGAGGCTTGCGGCCTTTCTGTGCGGGGGTGATCAGCCGTGGCGGCCGGGGGGCGGGGCCAGAGGAGCCAGCCCCATCTAGGTCCGCAGGGCGCAGGCGCTGCCCCGGCAACATGATGATTGATTGGGTCCCCGGCCTGCGAGGATGCGGCCGCTCGGTCTAATCAGGCCATTCGCCTGGCCCTGTGGCAGGGCCGGCAGCGGCTGACAGCGGTTTCGGCGGGAGCTGGCCGCGGTGATCCCCAATGGGGTGAGCGAGGCATGCGGCGGGCCCAGCCTGGGCCGGCGCGGTCACGGGCTGGTCGCCGTGCCATGGAGCCAGGGGTTCAGCCGCGGACAGCGCGTCGTCGCCGAGCTCGGCCAGGATGTGGCAGGCTTGCCGGAGGATCTTGCGGGCCCCTGACAGCGCGCTTGCCGTGGGTCTTGCCGACCGCGTAGACCCCCCAGCGCAGCACGGGCGGTCCCTGCCGGGACAGGCGCGCCCTGGGCGGACCCTTGCGGTCGGAGGAGTAGACGGTGACGTCCAGCTGAGCGAACCGGAGCGCCTTGCGAAACGAAGAGAACCGGTCTTCCCGGCCAGCCAGCAGGTAATCGCGAGCGCGGTGACCGGCCCGACCCCGTATAGCCGCGCGGCCAGGACCTTGGCGTCGGCCAGGTGCCTGCGGCATCCAGCGGCTGGTGCACAGCTCTTGCAGCCGGGTCTCCAGGGTGCCGGTCACCTCCAGCGCGGTGGCGATCTGCGGTTGCCCGGCCGGGGACAGATACGTGGCCGCGGCCGCCCGCAGCCCGGCCAGGTCCTGCTCGGTGCGCAGCGCGCCCTCGCCCAGGGCCGCGGTGCCCTGGTGGAACAAGATCGCGTGGATCCGCTGCACCCGGGCCGTGTGCTTGGCCCGCAGGTCGTGATAGGTCTCCAGCAGTGCCAGGCATTCCAGGATGTTACCGGGTGTGGATCCAGCCCTCCGGGAGTCGGCCCTTGGCCAGCAACATCCGCAGGTGCCGACGGTCAGTCTTATCTTCTCCGAACTAACGCATCCGGACTGCGGAAAGGTGCACATCCGCAGGTCAAGGACCATATGAAGGTGACGAGGCCCGTTCCTGGCCGGGGTGACAAGCAGCAGCGAGGAGAAGGCAGATGAGTGGTATAGGACCGTATATCCGCTTCCGGTAGTCAGGCATTCGGCCCTCACCGCCTTTGTGGCCTTGTAAGGAGAGCGCGGGACAGGTCAGCGGCTTCAGGGAACGATCTACCGGGCCTGTGACCTGCGGGAACGCCAGGGAGTTCGGTTAACAGGTCGGTCTTGGCGTGCCGCTGCGGCCGCGGGCGAAAGCGGTATCGGCCGGCTCGGCCAGCTGCGCCGTGAGCCCGGCTGCGGCCAGTTCCTCGACGACATACCACCCCACCCGGTGCACCCCTCAACCGCGAAGGCGACATCCTCTCGGCCGGCGAACCGCGCTAGCTAGGCCCGCAGATGTTCCCGGTCGGCCGGGCTGATCTGACTACGGCCCACCTGCCCGGTCGCGGTAACGAGGTAGTCGAAGGTGATCTGCTTACGATGGATATCCAGCCCGCCTAGGATGGGCATCGGGACCTCCTCAAGCTCCGGAGGGGCGCACACCCCCAATGCGAATTGCCTACGCGGTCAATCCTGACGCGCGTCTGAGCTGGGGAGGTCTCCCGGCACCGGTCGCGAGCCGGCCAGGCCCGATGCATGTCATCTAATGGACAGTGCTCACGCCAGCGGCGGGCGCGACACCCCTTCAGTGGCACTGCTCTCCTCACGGCCGGCCAGGGGCACGGTCTTTGCATAGGGCTCGACAATCCACCCAGGCTCCGAGAGTGCTCACTCGCTGGCCACTACCGGACCCGAGTCTGCCGTGCGGTCGACCCTGGTATCTCCCATTAAGCTCCGGGGCCGGTTACGCCTGCAGTGCTCCTGTGGCCGGTAGACGGTCACGTCCGGCTCCGGCGACGAGGGCATCCGGTCGGCCAGGGCGCACTCTGACGCGATGGGTTACCGACCGGTCCGGTTTCCTAGCTCAGTTGGTCAGTTTCTACCCCACCGGCGGCGCAGCCGATCACGCTTGTGGCTGGCTGAGTCCGGCACCGCCGCATCCAGCATGAGCCCCACGGTGTGCCGGCATCGACCGCAGACCGATCCGGCTCCGCAGGACGAGGCGACCTGCTTGGTCGTGCGTGCGCCCTCATCGATCGCCCGCTGGACGGTACTGCTGGTCACACCCATGCAGAGGCAGATGTACATCGTGGTCCTGGTCCTCGTGTAACGACGGTTTCAGTCCGGGCCCTTGGACGCGGCGGGCACCTCGATGGTCTGCACCAGCCGGCCGACGAACAGCGGCGGATGGGCACCCACCCCGGCCTCCGACATGAACCGCGCGACCGCGTCCGGTTTGCGGATCCACCGGTCGGCCTGCGATTCGCTGGCGATCTCCTGCAGGATCATCGCCTCGGCCTGGTCGTCCAGGGCCCGGTAGATCCAGAACCGCCGCACGCCCGAGGCCGCGAGGCGCACCGCCTTACGGTGGACGTGAGCCCGCAGACGGTCGGGCTGGTCGACGGACACGATCGCGGCCACGATCACCGTACCCGGCTGAACGCCAGTAGCAGCCGCCTCGGCGAGGTCGAGTTTCTCCAGCACCTCGCCGACGAACAACGGCGGGATTTCCTCCACGCCGGCTGAGTCGAACCAGGCGAACATTCTGGGCGACCGCAGCAGTGCGTCGACGGGCCCGCGCTCCCTGACACCGAAGGTCACGAAGACACGGCTAGAGTCCTCGAGTGCGCGGTAAACCACGACGTGATGCGCGCCGAGGCTCATCAACCGGGGAATATCGCCCGAGAGCTTGGCCCACCACCGGTCGAAATCTGGCACCCGGTAGTCGGCCGCCAGGACCAACGGCATCGCATCGTCGCCAATCAGTTACCAATGTTAAGAACTATTGTAGGGTATAGACCGTGGCTTATGTCGCGTCCGCCCAGGCATGGCCATCATAACGGCGGAGGGTGGCCAAGTCCGGGCTGCGGCTATGGGAAGGGTTCAGATGCGCGGTGAGGCTGAAGTTCTCAACTTGCTTAACGAGCAGCTCACTAGCGAGCTGACGGCGATCAACCAGTACTTCCTGCACTCGAAGATGCAGGACAGCTGGGGTTTCACCGAGTTGGCGGTGCATACTCGCTCTGAGTCGTTCGAGGAGATGCGGCACGCGGAGTTTCTCACCGACCGGATCTTGCTCCTCGATGGCCTGCCGAATTACCAGCGGCTGTTCTCGGTGCGCATCGGCCAGACCGTACGAGAGCAGTTCGAAAGCGATCTCGCCATCGAAAGGGAGGTGGTAGAGCGGCTCCGGCCCGGCATCGTGCTATGCCGGGAGCACAGGGATACGACTAGTGCCATACTGCTCGAGACGATCATGGCCGACGAGGAGAGGCACGTCGACTACCTCGAGACCCAGCTGGAACTCATAAACTCACTGGGCGAGCAGTTGTTCCTCGCCCAGTGCCTGTCACGGCCGCCAGCCTGAGCCGTCGGCCGTCTCGGCCAGGCCTCTGGGGCGTCGCCACCGGCTGACCCAGCGGGGGGCTCGGCGCACTCACCGGCGCCCGGGTGCTCGCCGAGATCGGCGACGACCGATCCCGGTTCCAGGATGCCAAAGGCCTCAAGGCCTACGTCGGCGCGGCCCCCATCACCCGTGCCAGCGGCAAGACCCGGTCCGTCACCCACCGCCGCATCAAGAACAACCGCCTCAACGCCGCCGGGTACCTCTGGGCGTTCTCCGCGCTGACCGCCTCACCCGGCGCCCGCGCCCACTACGACCGCCGCAAAGACGCCGGCGACCGGCACGCCGCCGCCCAGCGCAACCTGTTCGGCCGCCTCCTCGGATGCCTGCACCGCTGCCTGACCACCGGACAGCACTACGACGAGAACATCGCCTTCCCCGCCACTCCGGAAAAACTTCCCAAGGCAGCTTGACAACTTAACGGCATCGGATGTCTTCCGCGCCGGGTTGTCCGCCTCGGCGATCAGCCCGTCGTCTATGGCCCGCTGGTACAGGCAGCGCAGCGCCGCCACCAGGTGCTCTTCGGCGCTGCGCCCGCCCCGGGCGTTGCGGCGGGCCACCACATGGGTCTTGACGTAGGCCATCAGCTGCCGGATCTGCGACGGGGTGGGCTCGTCCAGGCGGCGGCCGCCCCAGTGCTCGACGACCCGGTTCCAGTACGAGCCGTACGCCCGGCGGGTGCCGGCGCTCACCGCCGCCGACACCACCGGGACATACTCGGCGAAGGTCGGCACCGGCGTGCGGTGCTGCGGGACAGCGGTCAGGTCCGCCGGGGACAGGCCCATCCGCTCCAGCAGCACCAGCGCCGCCTCCACCACCGCCTGCTGGGAGGAGGCGTCCGGGTTCACGGCGGTCATGGCCGCCTCCCCTCACCGGGGACCGGGGCGTGCGCCCGCAGCGCCTGGTCCACCACCGCGAAGGAGTACGCGGCCAGCGCGTCCCGGGCCGGGAACACCGCCAGCAGCACCCGGTCACCGGGCCGCAGCCCGCACCGACGCCGCAGCGCGGCCGGGATCACGATGTACGGCTTGGCCGGCAAAGTGACCAAGCCGCCCGGGTCGCGGCGCGCTGTCACCACGCCCGCGGCGGCGGTGAGGGTCAGCCGGTCCCCGGGCTGCCAGCCCAGCGCGCTCGTCATGGCCCGGTCCGCGACCCGGCCCGACTCATCCATCCGGCCGAACCCGTACAGCACGTCATCCGGGACCGCAGGGACTTCCGGCGCGCCGGCGACGGGCAGGCGGCGGGCCGTGGCCGGCCTGCCGTGCTCCCGGCCGCCTGGCCGGGCACGCGGGGGAATGAGGGGAGCGATACGGGCCGGTCATGGCCGCCTCCCCGCGGGGAGGGGCCGGGTGGCCCGGCCAGCAGGCGGCCGGGTCGCGTGTTCGAATGATGCCTGTTTTAGGGGAAATTTCCCCGGTTTGGGTGTCCGAGGGGGGACTTGAACCCAGACGCCAGTGAGATTTTCGCTGATTGAGGACTTGAACCCGAAAACTGGTGAGAAATCCCGCGTCTGGTGGGGCCGGGTGGAGCCCAGCGAGCGGCTACGTTAGGTGATCACTGTCCTGATAGAGGGGTCGCGATATCCGCCAGATTTTCGCTCGGCCGGGACATGGCCAGCGCTAATTCCTCACGTCGGCGCGGCGCTTGCGGGCGAGGCAATGAGCGATGCCAGCAGATTCGTCGCGGCCTCCTGTCACAGGCACCAGGCACCCGTCCGCCGCGGGGGCGCTGGCGGAAGATGTAGCGCCGCCCAGGCTGGCATCTCACCTCGGCGCCTCCGGTTGGGTTCTCGACGCGGACGCCTTCGGCGGTGGTGTCTTCGTGGCGTCGGAGTATCCGGTAACGGTGAAGGCCGCGTTACTTCGGCTCGACCTTGGCGGCGCGCCTGGAGATCCCGAGTGGGATGACCTGCTGTTATGCGGCAACACAAAACCAACACAACTCCGGGTTCCGAGAAAGATCAACACGGGAATAACACGGACAAAACGGTACTGTCCGGCACCCGACGGTACGCCTGCTAACATGGCCGTGTTAGCCCATGGAATCCCTCATGCAGGTCAAACGGGCTGACAACATCTCAGGTATCCGCGATCGCCGGCCATGACAGACCTTCTGTTAACCGGCAGGTTCCAAGTTCGAGTCTTGGCGCGGGAGCAACACCGAGCTTACATCGTCAGCCCTCTCACCTGCGACAACGCAGGAAGAGAGGGAATCGCTTCGGCAGGCGGCCCGGTGACCGAGCTGGAGTGCGGGATCACCGTGTATCCGGCCCGCGAGGCGCAGGGCCGCTGGAGAGCGGTCTGGCACGAGAACGGCGAGCGGCAGCAGTGCGAGGCGGCGTCCGAGGAGAAGCTAGCGATCACGGTCACATCCGCGGGCAGCGGCTGCGCCGAGGTCAATTCGCGCAGCAGTCGCCGCGGCTCGCTGACATCGCTGCCGACGGGGCAGGCTGACTGCCGCAGGATCGCTTCGAGGTTCTCTCGCTGCTCGGCGCTCACGGAGGAGCTCCCTTCGGTTGGGGCAGGTTTGGCAGCGCATCCGGGCGGGATCGCCCAATCCGCTGCGATGAGTTCTCTGCCCGGAGGCGGGCCACTGCCAGGCTTGCCGCCAGGCAGGTGAGGAGGCATCACCGGATCACGGTGATTCGCGCGGGGCGTTGAGCGCGGTGGTCACTTCTTCTCGGCAGGTCGCCGGGCACGCCGCTCGTCCTCGGTGGTATTCCGCGCCCTGGCAGGCGGAAACGCGCGAATTGGGGCTCCTGGAAGGCTCTCGCCCGCCTTTTTCAGCTCTTTCAGCCGGCACGATGGACGGTTGTGCCGGCGCTGGCCGGCAGGATGTGCCACCGTGCCGGCCAGATCTGGTGCCGGTAGCTCCCGGCCGCCTCCCTTTTGGACATGTTAAGGATGGTTTGGCGGTTTCCTGCTTGGGTGCCCTGGGCCCGCCCGTGGAACTCCAACGCCCGCCGCGCCGGACCGAGGCCGTAGCCAGGTCTGCGGCCGTTCGCCTGAAATCATTCATTCGGAACGGAGCGTGGTTCCTCCTCCCGCCACCTGCGTGCCACCCCGCGTGACGACCACGCGGGCTGCGCCGCTCAGCGCATGATCTTCCCGGCACCCGACCAGGCCGGCGCCCTAGCCGTGGGACAAGACATCAGGCTGGCGGGCTTCGGGCAGGCCCAGGTGCTCGGCCAGCCAGCGCGGTCAGCCGGCCCGCCGGGAAGACGGCGACGAGGTGTTCGCGGTCTACCTGCGGGCGAAGGCGGCAGCCGATGCGGCGCTGGAGGCGAGCGATCGCGAGTGGACGATCCTGCGGCCGGGCGGCTTGACCGACGGTACGGGGCCGGGAGCGTCCGCATCGGCAACGCGCCCTTCAGCGGGCCGGTGCCACGTGATGACGTCGCGGGCGTGCTCGCCCGGTTGCTGGCAGATTCGCGTAGCGCCGGCCGCGTCCTTTACCTGAGTTCCGGCGCGCAGCCGATCGAGCAAGCTCTCGATGAGGTGCTCGGCAGTCCCCGGTCGCGCTGCCAACTCGCAACCGCGCCTCTCACCTGTTTAGGTGAGGGCGCGCGAGGTCGCCTTATCCGACCATGGAGGTTAGGGTGCGGTTTGGAGGCGTGGTCATGGCCGACGTGGTGCTGCGGGGGCGATCTGAGCCGATGGCTGCTGCCCTCGGCGTCGTCCGCAAGGTCGTCAGGACCGGCCAGGGCGACGGTCTGGTTATCACCGGAGAGGCGGGCATCGGCAAGTCCGCTCTGCTCACCGCCGTGCTGCGGGAGGCCGGGCGGCTGGGCGCCGCGTGCGGGACCCTGCGGGCGGACCGGATCGGCCGGATCGTTCCGGGCGGCCCGCTGCTGACCGGGATGCGCGACGGCCCCGATCCGGTCTTGGCGGCCGGGACGGCGGAACCGCTGGCGGCCCTGACCGGCCAGCCGCTGCGGCTGCTGGACGCGGTGGCCGCCGCGCTGGAGCGGCGCGCCGTCGAGCGCGCGATCGTCATCGCGGTCGACGACGCGCAGTGGCTGGATGACCTGAGCGCGTTCGTGCTGCGCTCGCTGCCGGGCCGGCTGGTCCACTCGCCGGTGGCGTGGCTGGCTGCCGCGCGCACCGGGGACCTGCCGTTCCTGGCCGGGGCGGCCGGCGACGCGCCGCTGCGCCGGCTCGAGCTCGGCCCGCTGGCGGACAGCGACATCATCGCCATCGCCCATGACCAGCTCGGCGTCCTGCCCGGGACCGCGACCCGGCAGATGCTGGAGCAGGCGGGCGGTAACCCGTTCCTGGCGGTTCAGCTGATCGGCGGGCTGCGGCACGCCCAGGCTCGCGGCACCGATCCGGATGGCCTGCCGGGCGAGCTGGTCCGCGCGGTCCAGCGCCAGCTGCGGACACTGCCGTCGCGGGCGGTCAAGCTGGTCAAGGTGGCCGCGGTGTTCGGCGAGCCGCTGCCCCTCGATGACGCGAGCGAACTGCTCGACGGGCTGTCCGCGCAGGCTGTCGCCGAGGCCGCGGATGAGGCGATCGACGCCGGGATGCTCAGCAGCGAGCACGGCGCGCTGCTATTCCGCCATGGCCTGGTCCGCGAGTCGGTGTACGCCGGCCTGCCGGAGCGGACCCGCCAGTTCATCCACCTCACCTGCGCCCGGCACCTGCGCGAGGCAGGTTCCGGCGCGCTGTCCGTCGCGGCGCACGCCCGGGAGGCCATCAGGCCAGGCGACGAGGCGGTCGCGCTGCTCCTCGCCGATGCGGCCGGCGAAGCGGTGACCTCGATGCCCAAGACCGCCGCCGAGCTGATGCTCACCGCCTTCGGGGCGCTTCGGCCTGGTCAGCCGAACTGGCTCGCGCTCGGCGAGCGCTGCGTGGAGCTGCTCAGCCTGGTCCAGCGGTGCACGGACGCGCTGGCCGTCGCGGACAAGCTGATGGCCTACCTGGACGACGACGAGTCCGCCGGCCGTCTCGAGGTCGCCCTGTCCCGTGCGCTGTGGCTGACCGGCCGGTGGCAGGAATCGGAGGAACGCAGCCGGCTCGCGCTGGAACGGCCCGGGCTGTCGCCGCCGCTGCGCGCACGGACCGAGGCCCTGCACGCGCTCGCGCTGTCCCGGGTCGGCTCCCCGGCCGTGGCGCAGCCCGCGGCCGAGCACGCCCTGGCGGTCTCCAGTACCGCCGCCGACCGTACCGGCCGCCTGTTCGCCTGGCACGCGCTCGCCGAGATCGCCCGCAACGCCGGTGACCACCGCACGTCGCTGTCGTATTTCCGGCAGCTGCGCACCGAATCCGAGCCGGCCTACGTCGCTCAGGAGATCATGGCCCTGCAGCACCTGGACCGGTACCCGCATGCCGCCACCATGCTCGGCCAGGCCTGGCAGCAGGCAGGCCACGACACCGCGGCCATCTTGCCGTCCCTGCTGTACGCGCAGATCTGGCAGGACTACAACCTGGCCAGCCTCGACGGCGCGGAGGCGACCGCCCGCACGCTGCTCCGGCTCGGCAGCGAGCTCGGCAGCCGCGTCTGCCAGCTGGAGTCGGCCGCGATCCTCAGCGCCGCCGCGCTGCTGCGCGGTGACGTGCCGCAGGCCCGTGACCGGCTCGCCCTCGGCGGCCGGCCCGACCGCAAGGAACTGTCCCACATCCCGGTCCTGGTGCTGGTCCGCGGCTGGCTGATGGCCTCCGAAGGCGAACCCGCGATGGCGGTGGGGTTGCTGACGCCGCTGGTCAAGGCCGCGCTGGACGACCTGGACCCGTGGCCGTGGAAACCCGGCTGGATGCGCTTGCTGGCCCGCATCGGGCTCGCGGCGGGCGACGTTGACTTCGCCGTGCGCGCGGTCGAGCTGGCCGAGGAGGGAGCACGGCGCAACCCGGGGGTGGCGACGTTCGAGGGCATCGCCCTCGGCCTGCGGGGGCTGCTCGAAAATGACC
>Ga0302229_10002068_pt1 | contig 14770 bp, 10 predicted proteins | sample II_Palsa_N1_3_FD_193518 | JGI IMG/M metagenome (GOLD analysis project Ga0302229, IMG submission 193518) | Peat permafrost microbial communities from Stordalen Mire near Abisko, Sweden - II_Palsa_N1_3 | ecosystem: Environmental > Terrestrial > Soil > Palsa > Peat permafrost | place: Sweden... | reverse complement strand
TTTGCTGCTGGTCCATGATGAACGAGGTGGCGCCGAGGCTGGGGACGATGGTCTCCCGGCTCTCGTCGAGCTGGCCCGTCACGACCATCGGGTCGAGCTGGGTGACGCCCGTGCCGGCGGCGGCCGCCGCCGGCACGGGGGGCGCCGCGGTCTGGGCCCGCAGCGGGGCGAGGCCGCCGCCGAGGGCGGCGATGAGAAGGAGGAGACGTAAAATCATGGAGAATGAAACTGCCGACGGGACTGCCGGGTGATGCCGCTCGATGGACGCGGTGCGGGGCCGCGATGGTCCGCGGCCCTGTGGGCACCGCGCGCGAGCGGCGCGTGACCGACGCGCGGAATGAAGCTGCACCCGCGAGGTGCGCGCCGCATTCGCCGACGTGATGACTCAGGCCTGCGGCGGCGCCTGGGAGGGCAGCCGCAGGTAGCGGGGCGCCGCCGGGAACACCCGGTCGGCGAGGCTGAAATCGGGCAGGCGCAGCGTCCGCCCGGCCAGGGCGAGGACAAGGAGGGCGACGGGAAGGACGAGGCCCTGGGCGAAGAGGGTAACGACGCACCCGTCCTCGTCGTCGCCGGCCCGGCCGCCATCGGATGCGCCCGGGGCGTGGTGCGCGGCGCCGGCGGCAGGCGGGGCGTGGCCGTGCAGTCGCTCGTGCAGTTCCGGGCTCGCGGCGAGAATGGTCAGCGCCAGCACCAGGGAGATCGCCAGCGACGCGACGGCACGCGTCAGCAGTGCGGGGTGTCTCTGTTTCCGGCGTGGCATCCGGGACTTAACGTTGCCAGTTTTTCGCCGCCGTCAACGGGGGTTTTTGCCCGCGGGCGGGATCGGGCGCCGGCACGGGCGGCCCCGGGTCAAGCTTCGCCCGGGCCGCTTCTCCTTGGCTCCTTGCGCGGCGGTCCCGCTTTTGCTAAATGGGAGCGCGCCGATGCACACCATGCGATCCACCGCCACGACATGAGGGGGGAGCCATGAGCGTCTTCAAGCCGCGCAGCCTCGGGGTGCTGCGGGGATACACCCGCGAGAGGCTGGTGGGCGACCTGATGGGCGGGGTCACCGTCGGCCTCATTGCGCTGCCCCTCTCCCTTGCCCTTGGCGTCGCGAGCATCCCTGCCGGGACCCCCATGCCGTTCCCACCACCGGCCGTCGGGCTTTTCACGGCGATCATAGCCGGATTCATCGTGTCGGCCCTCGGCGGCAGCCGGGTCCAGATCGCGGGCCCCACGGCCGCCTTCATGCCGATCGTGCTCCTGATCGTGGAGCGGTACGGCTACGATGGGCTTCTCCTCGCGACGATCATGGCCGGCGGGATGCTCATCGCCATGGGGTTCGCGCGCATGGGAACCGTGATCAAGTTCATCCCCTATCCCGTGACGAGCGGGTTCACGACCGGCATCGCGATCTCGATCATGGTGAGCCAGGCGCCGGATTTTCTTGGGATCGGGGCCGCGGAGCCCGCGCCGCGGGCGTTCCTGGAGAAGATCCCGTGGCTGCTCCGGCACATCCCCGACATGAACCCCACCGCCGCGGCCATCGCGGCCGCGAGCGCGCTTCTGATCTATTTCTGGCCGCGGTTCGGATGGAAGCGCCTTCCGGGAATCGTCGTCGCCACCGTCGCCGCGAGCGCCGCCGTCGCGCTCCTCGGATGGACGCACTCGCACGGCGTCGCCACGGTGGGGACCCGTTTCGGGCCCGAGGCGATCCCGTCCCGGCTGCCGCCCTTCACGATGCCGCTGGTGTCGATCGAGCGGATCCGGGGACTCCTGGCCCCCGCCGTCACCATCGCGCTCCTCGGGTCGATCGAGTCGCTCCTGTCCGCCGTCGTCTCGGACGGGCTGATCAACGATAGGCATGACGCGAACACCGAGCTCATCGCGCAGGGCATCGCGAACATCGTGTGCCCGTTCTTCTGCGGCCTGCCGGCGACCGGGGCGATCGCCCGGACGTCCGCGAACGTGCGCAGCGGCGGCACCACGCCGGTGGCGGGGATGGTGCACGCGGCGACGCTCCTGGTGATCGTCCTCGCCTTCTCCCGCTACGGGCAGTTTGTCCCGATGGCGGCGATCGCGGCGGTCCTCGTCATGGTCGCGCTGCGCATGGGCGAATGGCACGAGCTCGCGCGCATGCGCCAGATGCCGGGAAGCGACGCGCTGGTCCTCGTCGCGACGATGACGCTGACCGTGGTGTTCGACCTGGTCATCGCGGTTGAGGTCGGCATGGTGCTCGCCGCGATCCTCTTCATAAGGCGCATTTCCGAGACGACGGAAGTCGCACGCGTCACGGCGAGCGACGAGCTGGAGACGCAGGAGCAGGTGGCGCACGGCAAGGACATCCCGGAGGGCGTCGTCGTCTACAGGATCTTCGGGCCGCTGCTGTTCGGCGCCGCCGAGAAGATGGAGGACGCGCTCGAGAGGTTTGGGGAGCTTCCCCGCGTGCTCATCCTCCGGATGCAGCTCGTCCCGGCGATGGACCTCACGGCGCTCAACGCCCTCGAGAGCATCTGCGAGAGGATCCAGGCCGCCGGCGGCGTGCTTGTCCTGAGCGGCCCGCACCGCCAGCCCCTCCAGATGATGGCGAAGGCCGGCTTCATCGACAGGATCGGGCGCGCCAACATCCGCGCGCATTTCGACGACGCCCTGGCGCGGGCGCGCGAGGTGCTCGCGGGGTAGGGGCTACTCGTCCCGAAGGGCGACGATCGGGTCGATGCGTGTCGCGCGCCGCGCCGGCAGCCAGCAGGCGAGCAGGGTGGCGGCCAGAAGGAGGAGGGCCATGCCGCCGACGAGGAGCGGGTCCTGTCCCGGGAGATTCGACATGGCCATGCTGAGCACCCGGGTGAGGGCGAAGGCCAGGCCGAGCCCGATGGCGGTGCCGGTGACGGCGAGCCTCATGTCATTGAGCAGGGGACGGGTCGCCGCGATGCCGTGGACGGGCTATTCCGACCGGAGAGCGATGATGGGGTCCACCCTGGTCGCCCGCCGCGCGGGAAGCCAGCAGGCGAACAGAGCGACCGCGACCAGCAGTGCGGCCACCGCCGCGACGGACGCGGGGTCGCCCCCCGGTATTGCGGGAATGATCGCGATGAGGAGGCGGACGAGCCCCCAGGAGCAGACGAGCCCGATGGCCGTGCCGATGCACGCGAGGCGGACGCCCTGTCCGAGCACCAGCCAGAGGACGTCGTGCGCCTGCGCCCCCAGGGCCATGCGGATGCCGATCTCCGAGGTGCGCTGGGCCACCAGGTTGGCGATCACGCCGTAGATGCCGACGGCGGCGAGCCCCAGGCCGATCAGCGCGAAGACACCGAGGATCTGGCCGGTCAGCGACAGGCCCTCCGTCATCTGCTTCATCGACTCGGGCGCGGAGACGATGGCGTAGACCGGCTGGTCGGGGTCGATCTGCTGCACCGCGGCGCGCAGTGCGGATCCCACGGTGGCCTCGGGGACGGTGCTGCGGACGGCCACGTTGAACCAGTGGACAAACTGGGAGGGAGTCTGGACCAGGGGGCGGTAGACCTGGAAGGGCGTGTCGGGCCTGCGGACGATCTCGATCGTGGAGTGGACATCGTTCACGACCCCGACGATCTCCAGCCAGTCGGGATGCGCCGGGTCGGGGTCCCCGATCCGCTTGCCCAGGGGGTCCCCGCCGGGCCACAGCCGTGAGGCCATCGTCTCATTGATGATCGCGACGTTGCGCGAATCGGCGCGGTCCGCGTCGGTGAATTCCCGCCCGCGGATCAGGCGCATGCCCAGGGTGTCGAAATGGCCCGGGCTCACCGAGTTGTAATAGACGAGGGGCTCCTTGCCCCGGGCGGCCGCCGGCCGGCCCTCGACCGCGATGCCGGAGCTCCGCCAGAACCCCGAGACGGGGAGGTACGCGGAGACCGTGGACTGCCGGACGCCCGGCAGCCCGGCCAGCTTCGCGCCCAGCTTGTCAAAGAACGCGCGGCACTGGGCATCGGTCGTGTAGCTCGGGTTGAACGGGAGCGAGATCGACGCGATCACGAGCCCGTCCGGCCGCCACCCCTGGTCGGCACGGACCGCGCGCTGCATGCCCCGGACAAAATAGCCCGCGCCGGTGAGCAGGATCAGTGCGAGGGCCAGCTCGGAAACGATCAGGGCCTGGCGGAAAAGGTGCCGGGAGCGGTCGCCGCTAGAACCCCGCGCGCCCTGCTTCAGCGCCGCGTTGACGTCGGTGCGCGAGGCGATCCAGGCGGGGATCGTCCCCACGGCAATGCCGGTCGCCAGCGAGGCCAGGAGGGTGAAGGACAGGACATTCCCGTTGATCGGCAGGTCCAGCCCCTGGACGCCGGTGATGTAGACTTCGCCGCCGATGAGCTTGGCGCCCCAGGATGCGACCCAAATGCCGAGCACCCCTCCCACCGCCGAGAGCAGGACGCTTTCGACGAGGAGCTGGCGGATCAGCTGCATCCGGGACGCCCCGAGGGCGATCCGTACGGCGTGTTCGCGGATCCGCGCCGTCATTCGCACCAGCTGAAGGTTCGCGAGGTTCGCGCAGGCGATCAGGAGCACGAACCCCGCCAGCCCCATGCAAAGCCACGAGATGCGACGGCTGAGATCGCCGGTCGTCACGGCGCTCCACGGCGAGAGACGAAGGCCGATGCCGGCGTTATTCTGGGGATAATCACGGGCGAGCCGGCCGGCGATCGCGTCGGCCTCGGACTGGGCCTGGCCGAGGGTCACGCCCGGCTTCAAGCGGCCAAGCACCTGAAGCCAGTTGTTGTTGCGTATCTGCCGGGATGGCCCGTCGAGCGCGGACGGCCGCCACAGGTCGACGTGCCCCCAGTACGTCACGTTGTCGAACTCCGGCGGCATGACACCGACGATCGTGACCGGCTGGCCGTCCATGCGCACGATGCGGCCGATGACACCCGGATCGGCCGCATAGTGGGCGCGCCAGAACCCATTGCTCAGGACGGCCACCTGGCCCACGCCCGCCTCGTCGTCCCTGGGCCCGAACACCCGCCCGAGGGCCGGAGGGATGCCGAAGATCGTGAAGAAGTCGCCGGAGGCCGACATCCCCGAAAGGCGCTCCGCGGGCTGCCCGGTCTCGGCCAGGTTGAAATTGGTCCAGGAGAATGCGGCCAGCTGCTCAAAGGACGTGTTCTGCCTCTGGTAGTCATAGAAATTTGCAGGGGAATGCGGCCATTCCTGCGATTGCGGCGAGGTGCGAAATACGGCCACCATCCTGCTGGGCTCGCGCGCATGCGATGCCTGGAGGACCAGCGCGTTAAGGACGCTGAACATCGTCGTGTTGACGCCGATGCCGAGCGCGAGCGTCAGCAGGGCGACCACGGTGAAGCCGGGGTTCTTTACGAGCTGGCGGAACGCGTACCTGAGGTCGGAAAGCACGGGGATGGCGCGGCCGTCATTCCTTGGATTCCACGCTCTCCTCCACCACGCGGCCGTCGAAGAGGTGGACCGTCCGGTCGGCGTGCCGGGCGAAGCGCGTGTCGTGGGTCACCATGAGGATGGTGGAGCCGGTGCGGTGGAGGCTCTGCAGGAGCTCCATCACGGCGTCGCCGTTCTTCGAATCCAGGTTGCCGGTGGGCTCGTCCGCCAGGAGCACGGCGGGCTGGCCTGCGAGGGCGCGCGCAACGGCGACGCGCTGCTGCTGGCCGCCGGAGAGCTGGGAGGGAACGTGCTTCGCCCGGTGCCCCATGCCGACCTTCTCGAGGGCCTCCTCGACGCGCTGCTTCCGGTCGGAGGAGGGCATTCCGCGGTAGGTGAGGGGAAGCTCGACGTTCTCGTACACGGTCAGGTCGCCGATGAGGTTGAACGATTGGAAGATGAACCCGATCTCGCGGTTGCGGATGCGGGCGCGCTCGGCCGGAGTGAGCCCCTGGACCGGGCGTTCGTTCAGCACATACGTGCCGTCCGTGGGCGTGTCGAGAAGGCCCAGTATGGAGAGCAGCGTGGACTTGCCGCACCCGGACGGGCCCGCGATCGCGACGTACTCGCCCTTCTCGATCTGAAGGTGGATGCCGGAAAGCGCGTGGGTTTCGACCTCGTCGGTGAGGAAAACCTTGGTGACGTTGTCGAGTTTCAGTAGGGGCTGTGGCATGGCTTGGGGGTCCTTGTTATGATGCTGGGTTGAGAGTCGGGAAGGTGGAACCGGTTCAGTCCTGCCGGAGGGCGGCCAGCGGCTCGACCCTCGTCGCCCGGAGGGCCGGCAGGAGGCAGGCTCCCAGGGCCACGAGGCCAAGGGCGACGGATGCTGACGCGAGCATGGCCGGGTCGGTGGAGGGCGTGGCGTAAAGGAGGGTCTGCACCAGCCTGCTGAGGGCGAGGTAGCCCGCAAGCCCCGCGGCGATGCCGAGGCTGACAAGCAGGAGGCCCGCCTTGAGCACGAGGGCCGCGATGTCGGACCGCGAGGCCCCGAGCGCCATGCGAACCCCGAATTCGGAGGTGCGCTGTGCGACGGAGTAGGCCAGGACGCCGTAGACACCCAGCATGGCGAGGATCGCCGCGAGGCCGCCGAACACGGAAAGGAGGATGACGGGCGCGCGGCGCGGCTGCGCCGCGTCGTCCATCCTCTGGGCCATCGTCCTCACGTCGAAGACCGGCTGATTCGGGTCGACCGCGCGGACAGCCTCCCGCACCGAGGCGGCCAGGGCCGCGGGATCGCCCTGCGCCCGCGCGACGAACATCAGCATCGGCTGGGGAAGCTGGGACAGGGGGAAATAGATCGCCTCCTTGTCGGAGCTTTCCTCGAGCGTGCGGAACTTCACCTTCGCGACCACGCCTACGACGACGGCGAGCTTGCCCCCGTTGCCGCGCTGGATGCGTTTGCCGATCGGATCCTGGCCCTTCCAGTAGCGGTCGACGAGCACGCGATCGACGACGACCACGGGCTGGGTCGCCGCCGTGTCGGTGTCGCCAAACCAGCGCCCCTGCAGCAGCGTGAGTCTCAGGGCGCGCAGGTAGCCGGGATCGGCCGAGCGGATCATGGCATGGGGCTCCGGGGCGCCGGGCGGAAGGACGATGTCCGGGCTCGAGTAGCTGCCCGAACTGTCGAGTCCGGAAAACGGCAGGCTGTCCGTGGCCCCGGCGCTGAGTATTCCGGACGTGGAGCCAAGTCGGGCGACAACGGCGTCATGGAACGCCACGATCCTTTCCGGGCTGTCATACCTTGCCGGCGGGAGCGCCACCTGCGCCGTGATCATGCCCGCCGGGACAAAGCCGGGATCGACGCGCTGCAGCCGGTCGAAGCTCTTGATGAGGAGGCCGGCGGTCGCGACCAGCATGACGGCGAGCGCGATCTCGGCGACGACGAGCGCTGCGCGCAGCCGCTGGGTGCGACGGCCCGCGGAACCCCGCCCTCCCGCCTCCTTGAGGGAAGCCGACGGATTGTCCCGGGACGCGGACCAGGCGGGCATGGCTCCGAAGACCATTCCCGCGGCGGCGGCGCAGGCCAGGGTGAAGCCGAAGACCGAGGGGTCCAGCCTGACGCCGAATCCACGGGGCAGCGTCGAAAGCCCCACGCCCTGGAGGGCGTCGATGCTCCATATCGCAACGAAAAGGCCGAGAAGTCCGCCCGCCAGGAAGAGCACGAGGCTCTCGGTCAGGAGCATGCGCACCACGCGCAGGCGGCTGGCGCCGAGCGCCGTGCGGATCGCAAGCTCCTTCTCCCGCCCCACGGCCCGCGCAAGGAGCAGCCCGGCGACATTCGCGCATCCGATCAGGAGCGCGGCGGCCACGCCCGCCTGGATGAGCCAGAGCATGCCGCGGACATTCTGCACGTTCTGCTCAAGGAAGCCCGCGATGCGGCCGTCAAACCCGCTCGTCTTCCAGAAGTCGCGGCTCCCGGGAAGGCGCTCGGCATTTCTAGCCTGGACCAGGTCGAGCTCGAGCTGGACGCCCTCCATCGAGGCGCCGGGCTTCAGCCGCACGATCATCTGGGAGTACTCGGTCCCGCGCTCATTGTCGCCGCGCTGGGCGGGCGTGAAAGCGAACGGCACCCAGGCCTGGGTCCTGGGGCTGGGAAAATAAAAATCCTCCGCCATCACGCCGACGACGGTGACGGGCCGGTCGTTGAGCCGGACGGCCCTGCCGACGATGGACGGGTCGGAGGCGAACCGGTTTTTCCACAGGGCGTGGCTGAGGACGACCGTGGCCGGGGCGTCCGGCTTTGCGTCGTCCTCGTTGAAGACGCGCCCGAGGGCGGCGGCCGACTGGAGGGTCGAAAAGAGCGACGGGGTGGCCCTCATGCCTGTGATCATCTCCGGCTCCGCGTCGCCGGTCAGGTTGAGGCTCACCCTCGTGTACAGGGCGCTGTCGGCTACGCCGGTGATCCCGCGGCGGTCGAGATAGTCGGGGATCGAGTCGCCGGCATTGGGAAGCCCCATCTTGGGATACGTGTTGTAGACATAGGCCAGCCTGTCGGAGCCGGGCCACGGATAGGGTTTCAGGAGGATGGCGTGGATGACGCTGAAAATGGCGCTGTTTGCGCCTATGCAGAGCGCCAGCGTCAGGACCGCGATCACGGCAAACCCGGGGGCCTTGGCGAGCTGGCGGAGGGCGAAGCGGATGTCGTTCACGTTCAGTTCAGCTTTATCCGGTCGTGCGCGTCCCACTGGGACATGTCGGAGAGGATGACGCGGTCGCCGGGCTCGAGGCCCTTCACGATCTCGATCGTGTTGACGGAGCTGCGGCCGAGCTGCACCTGCGCGCGGTTCGCGTAGACGCCGTTCGCGTCCAGGCGGAAGATTCCCGCGGTCGAGTGCTCCTGGCCGAACGCGGGGCGGCTGACGAAGACCACGTTGTTGAGGTGCTCGAGCTCGATGACCCCGTCCACCGAGAGATCGGGCCTCGCGCCGAGGGGCAGGTCGCCCGTGAACGCGACATCGACCTTGACCGTGCCGTTCTGGACGGAGGGGTCGACGCGCGAGACCTTGCCGCTGACCACGCCGTTGCGCGTGTCGACCTCGGCCGGCTGGCCGATCTGCACGTCCTTTGCCTGAGTCTCGGCGATCTCGATCTCCGCCTTGAGCCGGGAGGGGTCGGCCACGCGGGCAAGGTTTGCGCCCGGCTGAATCTGGGCGCCGACCTCCACCGGAACGATCTGCAGGATCCCGCGCATGCCCGCGCGCACATTGAGCGCGTCGGCCTCGGCGAGCTTGAGCTTGGCCTGGGCCCGCAGCCGGTCGACTTCCGCCTGCTTGACGGCGAGCTGCGGGATGACCGAGTCCTGGGCGAAGGCATACCGCTTCTGCGCGATCGAGTTGAGCGTATCGGCCTGCTCGGCCGTCACCTTCGAGAGCCGCAGATCGAGCTCCGAGACAAGGCCGTCCTTGAAAAGCTGGTCATTGACCTCCGCGTGGAGCCGCGCCTCCTCGAAATTGGCCTTGGTGGTCGCCGCGTCGGACTCGGATGCCAGGACGCTCTGCTGGATCGTTACCTTGAGGTTGGAGAATTCAGCCTCGCCGGCGGTGAGCTGCGACTGCGTGTCGACCGCCGCCTGGGTCACGTCGGGATTGCTGAGGACCAGGATGACGCTGTCCGGCTCGACGTTGGCCCCCGGCAGCAGGACGATGCGCTCGACCCGTCCCTGCGTGCGCGCGGCGATCCACCTGATGTCGACGGGGACGAGGGTGCCCGGCCCATGCACCTGGCGCACCATCGGGCCCCGCTTGACGGTGTCGACCCACACGAGGCTCCGGTCGACCGAGGGCACGGCCGGCTTGAGCCGCGCGAGCAGGACCGTGATTCCGACCAGGGCGATCCCCACCGCCGATCCAATATAGATCCGCTTCCTGAGCTTCGCCTTGGCTTGGGACGGGCGCTGGATGTCCATGATTCGATCCTATCTTTGCACACGCTGTGCCACCTTCCAGTAGTTATCTAAGATATTACAGTACAATATATAGCAAATATAATGGATGCGCCCGAAAGCCGGTTTTTCCCCGGTAGCGGGAAACCGACGTCCCAAAAACGGGAAAACCGTCCCTGTTCCCCTTTCGCTACGCCCGCTGCAGCGGAAGGCGCAGGATCGCGATGCAGCCGGTCCGGTCGCTGCGGTTGAAGAGCTCAAGGGAGCCGCCATGGTTCTCGGCGATCTGCTGGCAAAGCACGAGGCCGATGCCCGAGCCCTCGGGCTTGGTGGTGAAGAAAGGGACGAAGAGGTTCGCGGTCTCGGCGATTCCCGCCCCCTCGTCCTCGATCCAGATGTCCACGCTCCCGGCCGATTTCCGCCATGAGATCCGCACCTTCGCGGCGCGCTGGTCGGGGGACGCCTCGACGGCGTTCTTCACCAGGTTGATGACCGCATGCTCGATCTGGGGCCCGTCGGCCAGCAGGTCAATGGGGGGACCCGGCAGGATCTCGACCTCGATGCGCTGCTCGAGCGCCGCCGCCCGGAGAAGGAGGGCCGGCAGGTCGCAGGGCGCGGCCTGTGGTGGAGGCAGGCGCGCGAGACGGGTGTAGCCCTGGAGGAACCGTTCGAGGTTCTCGGCGCGCGCCGCGATGATGCCGAGTCCCGACTGCATGTCGTGCTCCCAGTCCTGCCGCCTGGGCTTGCGATCCATGGCGGAACCCAGCGTCGCTGCGATCGACTTGATCGGGGCCAGCGAATTGTTGAGCTCGTGGCCGAGGACGCGGACAAGCCGCTGCCATGCCTTGAGCTGCTCCTCGCGCAGGGGCCGGCTCAGGTCGCCGAACACCACGAGCTGGTGGGGCCGTCCATCCTCGCGAAACGTCGTCCTGCGCATGTTCCAGCGGCCGATGGCGCGGGGCAGCGCCGCCGGGCTCAGGATCCGGTCGGGCTCCCCCTCCAGGCACTCGGCGAGGCCGATCGCGTTCGCATCCCGTCCGAGCAGGCGCTCCGCGGGCTGGCCAAGGAGGGCCTGCCCGGCGGGATTGACCAGCCGCAGGACCCCATCCGCGTCGAACGTGAAGATCGCGACGTCGATCTCCTTCATCACCGCGGTCAGGAGCGCCGTGGCCTCGAGGGCCCCCCGCCTCTGGGTCTGGAGGATGTCGCCGAGGCCGTTGATCTCGGCCAGGGCGTCGCCGAGGGGATCGCGCTGGCGCGCGCCCCGGGCCCGGAACGAGAAGTCCCCCTCGCGAAGCGCGAGCAGCAGGTTGGACATCGTCTGCAGGGGCCTCGCCACGCGGTTCCGCGCGGCGGCGGCGAACCCAAGCCACGCGCCGAGCACGAGCAGGGTCACCGTGCCGCGCAGCTCGGGCGAGTGGCCGCCGCCCCAGACCCAAACCAGGGATAGGGCGACGGCGGGAACGCCACCGACCAGGCAATAGGCGAATATCGTCTGGTCGTGAGTGAGCTTCCTCGACCTCTTGGGCATGAGAGCACCTTGCCCGCTCGCCGGGAAAAGCTACAGTCCGTATTTCTCGAGGCGCCGGTAGAACGCGCTTCGGCTGAGCCCGAGCGCCTCCGCGGCCTTGCGCGCGTTTCCGTCGCAGCGCGCAAGCGTCTTCTTGATCAGGAACCCCTCGACCTCCTCGAGGCTCATGTCGTCCAGGCGGGGCGCCGACGACGAAAGGTTCAGCGCGAGGTCGGCCGAGCGGATCACCTTTCCCGGCGCCATGAGGACGGCGCGCTCCACCGCGTGGTTGAGCTCGCGGACGTTTCCCGGCCACGCGTAGCCGCGGATCGCCAGGACCGCTTCGTCGTCGAAGCCGGTGATCGCCTTCCTGTAGCGCCCGACGTGCTGCTTCAGGAAGTGCTGGGCCAGCAGGTCGATGTCCTCCCTGCGCTCCCTCAGGGGCGGCAGGTGGATCTGGATCGTGTTCAGCCGGAAGAGGAGGTCCCGCCGGAAGCGCCCCGCCGCGACCTCCTCCGACAGGTCGGAATTCGTCGCAGAGATCAGCCTCACGTTGGCGCGTATCGTGCGCGATGATCCCACGCGCTCGAACTCCCCGCGCTCCAGGGCCCTCAGTATCTTGGCCTGCTGCGCGGCGGGGATATTGCCGATCTCGTCCATGAAGAGCGTGCCGCCCTCGGCGAGCTCGAATCGGCCGGCCCGGTCCCCCTTGGCGTCGGTGAACGCGCCGCGGACGTGGCCGAAGAGCTCGCTCTCGAAGATGCCCTCCGGCAGGCCGCCCATGTTCACGGAAATGAAGGGATGGCCGGCCCGCTGGGAGACGCCGTGGATGGCCTGGGCGACGAGGCCCTTGCCCGTCCCGTTCTCGCCCGTGATGAGGACGTTGGCGTCCGAGGGCCCCACCCGCGCGATGAGGTCCAGGACCGGCCGCATCGCGGCGGACTGCGCGATGAGGGCGAGGCCCTGCTTTCCGCGCAGGAGCTGGTTTTCCTGCTCCAGCCTGCGGTAGGCCCGGACGGTCCCCGCGAGCTCGATCTGGTTGCGCACGATCGCGAGCAGCCGGAGATTCTCCCACGGCTTGGCCACGAAATCCCGCGCGCCCCGGCGCATCGCCTCGACGGCGAGCTCCACGTTCGCCCATGCCGTCATGATGACGACCGGCAGCGTCGGATCGATCGACTGCAGCCGGCTCAGGAGGTCCAGCCCCTCCTTTCCGCTTGTCGTGTCCCTTGCGTAGTTGAGGTCGACCAGCGCCAGGGCGTAGTCGCGCGCCTCCACGGCCTTCACCGCGGCCGCGGGCGATTTCACGGCCTCGACCTGGTAGCCCTCGTTCTTCAGCAGGAGCCGAAGGGCCTCGATGATGTCGGCATGGTCGTCAGCGACCAGGATGCGATGGGGCGGCGCGCCGGACATGGCTTTATTCAGGGGAGCGGCCGGCGGGGTGACGAGCGCCAAAAGCTCACTCGTCGGCGAGCTTGATCTGGTAATGCTCCAGCGTCATCCCGATCTGCTGGAAGTAGACCGCCGCGGCCTGCCGCTCGCTGGCGAGCGCGGACGAGACGTTGAACTCGACCGAGGCCAGGTTTGCCTGCACCTGCTCGACCGCGAGCGTCGTGCTCGTTCCCGCCCGCTTCTTCTTCTCCTCGGCATCGACCGCCTCGTTCGCGAGCGCGTAGGCCTTCTGGTCGGCCAACACCCGCTTGCGGGTGGTCTCCATCTGGCCCTCGGCCTGCGCGACCTGCACCGCGATGTCCGCCTCCATGCTCTTGAGGCCCTCCTCGGACTGCCGGCGCAGGAGCCGGGCCGCGCGCGCGTTGCCGCGGGCCACCGCAAAGGTGAGGGGGAGGGTCAGGGCAAAGCCGGCCTGGTAGGACGGATTCAGGCGGTCGGCCACCATCTGCCGGCTGGCGGTGAAGGTCGACGCCAGCCCATTGTAGCCGTAGCCGCCCACGAAGTCGACCTCGGGCAGGAGGCCATTGTCGGCGGCGGCCTCGGTCGCCCGCCGCTGCACGATTCCCAGCCGCGCGGCCTGGTAGTCGGGCCGCATGTGGAGCGCGACCGCAAGGTCGGCCCTGCGGTCGATGCTCACCTCGGGGGTTTCCAGGTGAACCAGGGTGAACAGCGGCTTGTCCTCGAAGAACGTGTCCTCGCCGATCAGCTCGCGCAGGGCGTTCTCGGCGTCGCGGACGGACCGCCCGTAGACGAGCACCTGGTCCTCGAGGGAGGCGACCGAGGCGCGCGCCTGGATCACGTCGCTCTGCGAGATGCTGCCGATCTTGAAGCTCTTCTCGTTGTCCTCGAGGAGGGACTGGGCGAGCCCGCGGGTCCGCAGCGCGACCCCGAACGCGTCGTGCGCGAACTGCAGGTTGCTGTAGTCGATCACGACGCTTGTCACTGTGTTGATGGCCGACTGGCGGTAGTCGCAGTCCGAGATGGAGCGGCTTGCCTTCGCTATGCGCACCTGCGCGAGGTTCGCGTCGAATCCGAACCCCTTCAGCAGCGGCTGCGTGATGTTGAACCCGCCGAAGGTCTGGAAGTTGTTCGAGTACCCATTGTACATGAAGCGGTAGTTGTAGGCCTGCCCTCCCACGTTGTAGGTCAGGCCCCAGGGCATCTGCCCCGTCAGCGCGGCGGTGTAGGTGTCGAGCTTCTCGGTCTCAAAGAACAGCGGGGGGTTCGTCGACGCCTCCTCGAACTGCTGCGAGGCGCTCCGCTGGACCTGGAGCGAGGGATCGAACTGCCCGCGCGCGGCAAGGAGGTTGGCCCGCGAGATCCCGCGCTCGTACGCCACGACCTTCAGGTCCTTGTTCCTGTCGAGCGCGAGCCGGATGGCATCGTCGAGCGTGAGCACGGGGCCGGCGGCGAGGGTGGCCGTCGTGTCGGTATCCTGGGCGGGCGCGCCCGGTGCGACGGAGCAGGAAACCGCCGCGGCCAGGATGAAAAGGGCGGTGCGTCTTCGCATGGGCTACCTCAGCAGGAGGCCGTCCGCGAGCCGGAGGACGCGGTTGCCGTAGGCGGCGTTTGCCTCGGAGTGCGTCACCTGGACGATCGTGACCCCGTCCTTCCGGTTCAGCTGGCGGAAGAGCTCCATGATTTCGCGGCCCTGGTCGGAATGGAGGTTGCCGGTCGGCTCGTCGGCGAGGATGAGGCGGGGCTGCGCCACGAGCGCGCGGGCGACCGCCACAAGCTGCTGCTGGCCGCCGGACAGCTGCGAGGGGAAGAGGTCCTTCTTCGCCACGATGTGGAAGCGGTCGAGCGCATCGCAGACGATGGTCTGCCTTTCCGCCTTCGGGACGTCGCGGTAGGACAGGGGTATCTCGAGGTTCTCGTAGACCGTCAGGTCGTCGAGCAGGTGGTAGCTCTGGAAGACGAAACCGATGTTCTTCTTCTGGAGCTCAAGCCTCTGCTTCTGGTTGAGCCCGTGGACATTCGTCGTCCCAAACCGGTACTCCCCGGACCAGGCGGAATCGTGCAGCCCG
>Ga0302229_10002054_pt1 | contig 14881 bp, 14 predicted proteins | sample II_Palsa_N1_3_FD_193518 | JGI IMG/M metagenome (GOLD analysis project Ga0302229, IMG submission 193518) | Peat permafrost microbial communities from Stordalen Mire near Abisko, Sweden - II_Palsa_N1_3 | ecosystem: Environmental > Terrestrial > Soil > Palsa > Peat permafrost | place: Sweden... | reverse complement strand
CGGACAGCAGGAAGCCGACGCAGGCGGCGATCTCCTCGGGCGTGCCCATCCGCCCCAGCGGCATCATGTCCGCCCACACCTTCTGGTTCTCCTCGGGGAACGACGCGATGCCGGGCGTTCGGATCGTCCCCGGGCAGACGGCGTTGATCCGGATCCCCTGCCGCGCGTACTGCAGCGCCGCGTTCTTGGTCAGCCCGATGACGCCGTGCTTGGCCGAGGTGTAGGCGGCCATCGACGGCGCGTTCTTCACGCCCGCGTTGGACGCCATGTTCACGATCGCGCCATGCCCGGCCGCGTGCATGACCCGCAGCTCCGCCCGCATGCACAGGAACGTGCCGCGCAGGTCGATGCCCATCACCGTGTCCCAGGTGTCCGCCGAGAGCTCGTGCAGGAAGCCGGGGTGGTCGGCGATCCCCGCGTTGTTGACCGCGAAGTCGAGCCCGCCGAGGAACGACACCGACCGCTCGATCAGCGACTCGACGTCCGACTCGGACGAGACGTCGCACGCGACGAACTCGGCCGTGCCGCCGGCCGCCTGGATCTCCGCCACCACGCCCTTCCCGGCGTCGGCGTCGATGTCCGACACCACGACCCGGACCCCCTCGCCCGCCAGGTACAGCGCGGTCGCCCGGCCAATCCCGGCCGCCGCGCCCGTGATGACCACGCCCTTGCCCGCCAGCGTGCCGAACGTCCCCAACGCCATCGTTGTCTCCCTTGAATCTAGAGCCTGCAAAACGCGCAAAGCCGCCGGTCAGCGGCTCGCGGCAATCGCCATCCCGGTGATCCACTCCCGGACCGGCTGGTACACGACGGTCTCCATCGGCAGGTTCCCGGCCGCGATCGCCGCGATCCAGGTCCGCACCTCGTTCGCGCCGACCCCGGCCGGAGCGATGTCGTCGGCGGTCAGATGCTCGAGGCCGGCCGGATCGTCAGCGATCCGGCGCAGCAGCGCCTCGTCCCACGACGGGTTGATCTTGTCCATGGCGGCCGCCCGCCCGGCCTCGTTCATGGCCAGCCGCTCGGCGTCCGACAGCCCGGCGGCGGTCGAGACCAGCGACGGCGGCGAGTGCGAGAGCCCGCCCGAGCCGACGAACAGCACCCGCTGGTCCAGATAGGAAAGCTCCTCCCCGACCGCGCGCCCGAGCGCGAACGCGCGCCCTGGCCGCCCGAGCGGCGGCGTGGCGCAGTTGATGTAGACCGGGATCACCGGCACGTCCGGCAGCGACCCGACGAGCTGCTCGTACGTCTGCCCGAAGCCGTGGTCGAGGGCGATGTCCCGCCCCACCGTGATGTCGAAGTCCCGGTCGAGCAGCCGTCCCGCCAGCTCGGCCGCGATCTTGGCGGGCACGTCGTAGCGGCCGGTGGCCGAGCCCAGGTCGCCCATGCCCTCGGCCCCGGTCATCACCGCGATCGCCGGCACCGGATCGACGAACGCCCGCCGGTGGTCGCTGCCGAAGAAGACCACCAGCTCGGGCGCGAACGCCGCGACCCGCGCGGCGGCGTCCGCCACGCCCGCCCGGAACGCGTGTCCGAACTCGCCCGCCTTGTCGCGCAGCATCCCGGGGGTGTGCGACGCGCACACCACCATCCTCGCTGAGCTCATCGGAACCTCCGACCTTCATGCCGGCTAGGAAGCCGGTTTCCCTCGAAACGTGGCGATGTCATTGCCATGGTGCTACCCCACAGACTATGAATATATAGGTATAATGTTCGCATGACCCGATACCGACTCCAGCCGACCCGCGAGTAGGAAACCATCCTGCTGCGGCACTGCTCGGACGCCCGGTACGTGTGGAACCTGGCGGTCGAGCAGCACGCCTGGTGGCGTCCGGGACGCGGTTCCGCGCCGGGCTACCTGGAGCAGTGCCGGCAGCTGACGGCCGCGCGGGCGGGCAACCCGTGGCTGGCCGGGGGCAGCCAGACGGTGCGGCAGCAGGCGCCGCGGGACTTCGCGCGGGCCATGGCCGGCTTCTTCGCCCGGACGCACGGCCGCCCCTCGTGGCGGAAGGCGGGGAGGGACGAGGGATTCCGGGTCACCGGGCGCCGCGGCCGAGACTGGGACGTGCGCCGGCTGAACCGGAACTGGGGCCAGGTCAAGATCCCGAAGGCCGGCTGGGTGCGGTTCCGCTGGTCCCGCGACGTCCCCGCGGATGCGCGGTCGTTCCGGGTGACGCGGGACCGGGCGGGCCGCTGGCACGTCGCGTTCGCCGTCATTCCCGAACCGGTTCAGGGGCCGGGGACCGGGGAGGCGGTGGGCATCGACCGGGGCGTGACGGTCAGCGCGGCCCTGTCGACCGGGGAGATGCTCACCGTCCCCGGCCTGAGCGCCCGCGAGCGGGCGCGGCTGCGCCGCCTCCAGCGCAGGCTCGCCCGGGCCGGGCGCGGATCGGCCCGGCGCGGCAAGGCCAGGACGGCGGTCGCCCGGCTGAAGGCCCGCGAGAGGGACCGGCGCGAGGACTGGGCGGAGAAGACGTCCACCGGCATCGCCCGCCGGTTCGACGTGATCCGCGTCGAGGACCTGAACATCAGGAACATGACCCGGTCGGCGAAGGGGGCAGCAGCCCAGCCGGGCCGTAACGTCCGGGCCAAGGCGGGGCTGAACCGGGGGATCTCCGGGTCGGGCTGGGGCCTGCTGGTCCGCCGCCTGGAGGACAAGGCCCCCGGCCGGGTCGAGAAGGTACCGGCCGCGTACACGAGCCAGCGGTGCTCGGCGTGCGGGCACGTGGACGGGAGATCGCGCGAGAGCCAAGCGCGGTTCCGGTGCACGGCCTGCGGATACGCCGGCAACGCCGATAGCCACCCCGTGAACCGCGAACCTCAACTGCTCGCCTCCCTAGGCGCGTAGCTGGAATCCCCCGCCGTCAGGCGGGGGAGGATGTCAACGGAACCTCTCTTCAGAGAGGTCAAAAGATTGAATTCATTATTCCGAACGGTCGCGTGGTTCCTGCCGCCGGTCACCATGCTCATCACCGCGTCCCGGCCTCATCGCGGGCGTCGAGCTCGCCGGCGAGCCCGTTGTCGGCCAGAGCGGGGTCGGCCAGCCCGAACTCGGCCAGCACGGCGGCCGTGTGCTGGCCCACGGCCGGGATCGGGCCGAGCGCGGGCGCGACGCCGCCGAGGCTGATCGGCGACGGCAGCGCGCGCAGCGGGCCGGCCGGGGAGTCCACCTCCGCCCAGCGGTGCGCGAGCTGCGGGTGGTCGAGCAGGTCGACGACGGTGTTCATCCGGCCGTTGGCGATCTGCGCGGCGTCGAGCAGCTCGAGCACCTTCTCGGCCGGGTAGCCGGCCAGCGCGGCCTCGATCTCCGCGTGCAGTTCGTCCCGGTTGGCCACCCGTGCCGGGTTGGTCGCGAACCGGGGGTCGTCGGCCACCGCGGGCCGGCCGAGCACCTGGTCGCACAGCCGCCGCCATTCCCGGTCGTTCTGCACCGCGAGCTGCACCGAGCCGCCCCCCGCGGTCCGGAACGCCCCGTACGGCGCGATCGTGGCGTGGCTGGTGCCGGTGCGCGGCGGGGGAGCGCCGGTGTACATCGCGTAGTACATCGGCTGCGACATCCACTCGGTCAGCGACTCGAACAGCGACACCGACAGCGCCGCGCCGTCGCCGGTCGTCGCCCGGGTGTACAGCGCCGCGAGGATGGAGCTGAACGCGAACATGCCGCCGGCGATGTCGGCCACCGAGATGCCCGCCTTGGCCGGCGCGTCCGCGCTGCCGGTGACCGACAGCAGGCCGGTCTCGCACTGGATCAGCAGGTCGTAGGCGCGCCGGTCGCCCAGCGGCCCGTCCGGCCCGTACCCAGAGACGTCGCAGACGATGAGCTTCGGGTCCGTTGCCCGCAGGGCCGGCGCCGACAGCCCCATCCGATCGGCCGCCCCGGGCGCCAGGTTCTGCACGAACACGTCGGCCCGGCCGATCAGCGCGGTCAGCGCGGACAGGCCGGCGGCCGACTTGAGGTCAAGCGCGACCGACTCCTTGCCCCGGTTGAGCCAGACGAAGTAGCTGGCCAGGCCCTTGACGCTGCTGTCGTAGGTGCGCGCGAAGTCGCCGCCGCCCGGGCGCTCGACCTTGATCACCCGGGCGCCGAGGTCGGCCAGCTGACGGGTTGCGTACGGGGCCGCGACCGCCTGCTCGAGCGACACGACCGTGATGCCGTCGAGGGGGAGGCCCGGGGCCGCGCTGGGAGCTGTCATCCGGCCCGCTCAGCCGAGCACGAACGGGTCGCGGGTGGCGCCGGTCAGCTCGATCCACACGGCCTTGTCCCTGAGGTACTCGTGCAGCCCCTCGGTGCCGTTCTCCCGCCCGAACCCGGAGGCCTTCACGCCGCCGAACGGCATCGCGAAGTTCAGCGTCCGGTAGGCGTTCACCCAGACGGTGCCGACCCGCAGCCTCTTCGTCAGCCGCAGGGCGCGCTGGATGTCCCTGGTCCAGACGCCGGCCGCCAGGCCGTACTTCGAGTCGTTGGCGAGCGCGACGGCCTCGTCCTCGGAGCCGAACTTGAGGATGGACAGTACCGGGCCGAACACTTCCTCCTGGCAGATCATCGCGTCGTTGCCGACATCGGCCACGATCGTGGGCGCGTAGAACAGGCCGCCCAGGTCCCGGTCGTCGCCGCCGGTGACGATCCGCGCGCCGGAGTCCCTGGCCTCCTGCACCATCTTCTGGACCTTCTGCAGCTGGCCGGGGAAGCAGATCGGGCCCATCTCGGTCTCGGGGGCCTTGGGGTCGCCCATCACGATCCGGCCGGCCCGGTCGGCGACCCGCTCCAGGATCTCGTCGTAGACGTCCTCGTGGACCAGGCCGCGCGATCCGGCGATGCAGGTCTGGCCGGCGGCGGCGAAGATCCCGGCGACGAGCCCGTTGGCCGCCGCGGCCGGGTCGGCGTCGGGGAAGACGATGTTGGCCGACTTGCCGCCGAGCTCGAGGGTGGCCGGGGCGAGGTGCCCGGCGGCCGCCTTGGCGACCGCCGCGCCGGTCGCCTCGGAGCCGGTGAAGGACACGTGGTCCACGCCCGGGTGGGAGACGAGCCACTCGCCGACCTGCCGCGAGGCGCCGCTGACGGTGTTGAACACGCCCGGCGGGAAGCCCGCCTGCTCGAACAGCTCGGCCAGCAGCATGATCGACACCGGGGCCTGCTCCGACGGCTTGGCGACCATCGTGCACCCGGCCGCGAGCGCGGGCGCGAGCTTGAAGGTGAGCAGCAGCAGCGGCGAGTTCCAGGGCAGGATCGCGGCGACCACGCCCACCGGCTCGCGCGATACGTAGCCGAAGAAGTCGCCGCGCCCGGTGTCCACCACCCGGCCGTCGATCTTGTCGGCCAGGCCGGCGTAGTACTCGTACCAGGCAGGCAGCGAGCGGACCTGGCCGCCCATCTCGCGCAGCAGCTTGCCGTTGTCCCGCGTCTCGGCGTCCGCGAGATCGTCGGCGTGCTCGGTGATCAGCTCGCCCAGCCGGCGGATCAGCCGGCCGCGCGCGGCGCCGGTCATCGCCGTCCACTCGCCGTCGAACGCCGCCCGCGCGGCCCGTACCGCGTCGTCGACGTCGGCCCTGGTCGCCTCGGGCACGAGCGCCCACGGCTCGCCCGTGTAGGGGTCGACCGATTCGAACGTGGCGGTGCCAAGCCGCCGCTCGGCGCCGATCTGCATGCCGACCTGTCGCATTGAGCCTCCCTGCTCGGTTGCCTGTTCATCAGTCCTGCCGCGCCTGATCAGTCCGGCGGCGGCCGGTGCCTGCCGGCGAGCTCCTCGCTGCCGACCGCGAGCAGCGTCACGTCCGCGCCGGCGAGGATGAACCGCGCGCCGGCCGCCAGGTAGCGCTCGGCCAGGTCGCGCGGGAACGCGTTGACCCCGGCCGCCTTGCCCGCCGCCGTGATCGCCTTGATCGCGTCCTCGACCGCGCTCGTGACCTCGGGATGCGCCTGCTCGCCGAGGTGGCCGAGCGACGCGGCCAGATCGGCCGGGCCGAGGAAGATCCCGTCGATGCCGTCGATCGCCGCGATGGCGGGCAGCGCGTCGAGGCCGGCCCGTGACTCGATCTGGACGAGGAGCGACACGGTCTGCGTCGCGTCCCTCAGATACCCGCCGACCCGGTTCCAGCGCGAGGCCCGCGCCAGCGCCGACCCGACCCCGCGGATGCCGTCGGGCGGGTAGCGGGTGGCGGCGACCAGCGCCTCGGCCTGCGCGGCCGACTCGACCATCGGGATGAGCAGCACCTCCACCCCGAGGTCGAGCAGCTGCTTGATCAGCACCGGGTCGCCCACCGGGGGGCGCACGACCGGCGTCGCCGGATAGGGCGCGACCGCCTGCAGCTGCGCCAGGATCGAGTGCAGGTCGTTCGGCGCGTGCTCGCCGTCGATGAGCAGCCAGTCCACGCCCGATCCGGCGCAGATCTCGGCGACGACCGGGCTGCCCGACGCGACCCACATGCCGGTGACCGGCCGCTCGCCCGCCAGCGCTTCCCGCCAGCGCGCGGCGGTCCTGCTCAGCGGAAGCGGCATGTCACCGCCCCGAGCTCGCCGAAGTCGGCGTGGACGGTGTCGCCGTCGCCGACGAAGGCCGGCCGGATGAACGAGCCGGCCAGGATGACCTGGCCCGGCGGCAGTGACTCGTCATAGGGGGCGAGCTTGTTGGCCAGCCAGGCGACGCCGTTGGCGGGGTGGCCGAGGACGCCGGCCGCCAGGCCGGTCTCCTCGATCGCCTCGTTGATGTAGAGCGCGGCGCCGACCCGGCGCAGGTCGAGCGCGTCGGGGCGGACCGCGCGGCCGCCGACGACGATGCCCGCGTCGGCGGCGTTGTCGGAGATCGTGTCGACGATCGTGCGCAGGTGCCCGGTCTCCGGGTCGCTCATCTGGATCCGCGCGTCGAGGATCTCGAGCGCCGGCGTGACCCACCGGGTCGCGTCGAGCACGTCGAGCATGGTCACCCCGGGGCCCTTGAGCGGCCGGTCGAGGATGAATGCCAGCTCGACCTCCACCCGGGGGCGGATGAACCGCGCGAACGGGACCACGCCGCCGTCATCGAAGAACATGTCGTCGAAGATGACGCCGTAGTCCGGCTCGGTGATCGACACCGCCTGCTGCATGGCGCGCGAGGTGAGCCCGATCTTGCGGGCCCGCACCGTCCTTCCCTCCGCCAGCTTGGCCGAGGTCAGCGCCCGCTGCACCCGGTAGGCGTCCTCGATGGTCATCTCCGGGTACTGGAGGGACAGCTGCCTGATCGGCTGGCGGTCGCGCTCGGCCGCCAGCAGCCGTCGCGCGGCGTCGGCGACCTGGTCGTCGCAGAGCGCTACGCGGGAGTCGGCGGGCATCCTCAGCCCCGCAGGAAGCGCAGCGCGGCGGCGTTGAACGTCTCCGGGTCCTCGAAGGCCGGCCAGTGCCTGACCTGGGCCATCTCAACGGTCTCGGAGTTCGGGATGAGGCGCGCGACCTGCTGGGCGGTATTCATGTACTCACTGTGGTCCTTCCCGGAGGCGACGACCAGGGTGGGGGCCGTGATGGCGGCCCACCGCTCCGGGGGGATCAGGTTGCGCTCGCGGGCCTCGGGGTCCTGCAGGATCAGCACGTGGTCGATCGCGTCCCTGGTGGCCGGCATCCGGTAGATCGCCTGCCGCAGGGCGATGACGTCGGGGATGCGGTTCTCCTCGTCGGCGATCAGGTGGTCGAACATGGCCTTGATCGACTCCCAGGTCGGGTTCTCCACCGCCGCGGTGCGCTCGGCCCTGATCCGCGCCATGTTCGACGCGGTGGCGATCAGGCCGGCCGGCGACTGGAGGATCAGCTTGTCGATCCGGTCGGGGTGGTCGAGCGCGAACTGGGCCGCCACCCAGGCGCCGAGCGACATCCCGATGAACGACGCCCGCTCGATGCCGAGCACGTCAAGCAGGTCGGCGATGTGCTTGACGTAGACCGCGATCTCGTAGTCGTAGTCGGGCCGGTCGGAGAAGCCGTTGCCCACCATGTCGACCGCGATGCAGTGGAACTCCGCGCTCAGCGGCCCGATGGTGGGCGCGTAGACCTCCCAGTGGCCCCCGGTGCCGTGCAGCAGGATCACCGCCGGGGCGTCCTTGCCGCCGGCCTCGGCGATGCGGGTATCCACCCCGTTCACGTCGACCCACCGCTGGCAGAACTCCACCTCGCGCAGCCACGTCCACAGGCTGCGGTACTCGGTCCCGGCATCGTTCATTGGTGTCTGGCACCTTTCTTCGGGCGGGTTCGTGCCCTGGCCTGTGGAGAACTGCGTGACTCCAATATAGGATAAGGATCTATCGCTTTAAAGATGAACGCAGTGTCAGATTATGGGAGGCTGGTGACCGTGGAGCGCGGAGTTGACTCAAGTAGCGAACAAGTCAATGGGACACACGGTGTCAGCCAGACCCCTGATGGCCGCTCGTCTGGAAGCCAGTACAAGGCCGACCGCGTCCAGCTCGCCGTGGTCGAGAGCGAGTTCGCCTCCGTCACCGTCAGCCTGGACCGCGCGGGCCACAGCCCGCGGCTGCACGTGCGGGACAACGAGACGGGCGACGACATCCTGCTGTCGGCGATCGAGCTCGCCAGCCTGTGCCTGGCGACGAGCGAGGACCGGGCCGGGTGGCTGAAGGTCGGGCTCTACCGGACCGACGGCGAGCCCGCTGCGAACCAGGCCGAGGCTGCCCCGCCGATCGGGGACGAGGCTCGGTGAGCCAGCCGCCCGCGATCGTCGGCCTCGGGATGACGGAGATGTCCGTCACCGCCGGGCCGGACAGCTACGCGCTCGCCACCGAGGCGGTCGCCGCCGCCCTGGCCGACGCGGGCCTGGATCGCGGTGACGTCGACGGGATGCTCGTCGGCTCGAGCCAGGGCGTCCGCGAGGACCGCCTCGGGGTAGCGCTTGCCCGCCGGGCCGGCCTCGGCGACCTGCGGCTGCTCGAGCACCTGGAGATCAAGGGCGCGACCGCGGTGGCGATGGTCACCCGGGCCGTGCTCGCCATCGGAGCCGGCATGGCGCGGACCGTCCTCTGCGTGTTCGCCGACGCGCCGATCGGGCCGGGCAAGGCGGCCGGCTCGACGTACGCCCGCAGCGGTGGGAACGGCGGCGTCCGCGGCCTCGAGCGGGCCAGCGGCGTCCTCGGCTCGGTGCCGACGTTCGCGCTCCTCGCCTCCCGCTACCTGCACGTCAGCGGCGGCACCGAGGCGGACCTGTGCGCGGTCGCGGTCTCGGCCCGGGCGTGGGCGTCCGGCAGCGAGCAGGCGGTCAACCGCAAGCCGCTCGATGACGAGGGCTACTACGCGAGCCGGATGATCTCGGCGCCGCTGCGCGTGCTGGACTGCGCGCGGCCGGTGAACGGCGCGGTCGCCCTCATCGTCAGCTCAACGCGCCCGGCCGGCCACGCGAAGCCGGCCATCGAGATCACCGGGATGGGCGCGGTCCACCCGATGCGTCGGCGCCGGGCGGGCGCCGAGTCCTGGTTCGGCGGCGGCGGCCAGGCGGTCGACGACGCGCTCGCCATGGCCGGAACCAGCCGGGCCGGCCTCGACGTCGTCGAACTGTACGACCCGTTCTCGGTCGTGACGCTCTGCCTGCTCGAGGAGTACGGCTTCTGCAAGAGCGGCCAGGCGGGCACGTTCGCGCGCGGCGGCGGCATCGCGCCCGGCGGCGAGCTGCCGGTCAACACCGGCGGCGGCCAGCTGTCGGGCTTCTACCTCCAGGGCATGACCCCCCTGGCCGAGGCGGTCATCCAGCTGCGGGGGACCGGCGGCGACCGCCAGGTGGCCGGCGCGCGGACGGCGCTCGTCACCGGGATCGGCGGCAGGATCGACCACCACGAGGCCCTCGTGCTGGCCCGGGAGGCGGCGTGACAGCGTCCCAGGGAGCGGCGCCCCAGGAGGCCCTGCCCGGTGCCGGCGACTGGCTCGTCGCCCCGGACCTCGCCCCCGACGCCGGCGATCCAGTGATGGCCCCGCTGTACGCGGCGGCCACCCGGGGCGCGCTCGCCCTGCCGTTCTGCGCCGCGTGCTCCACCCCCCTGGAACTCGAGCAGTACGTGTGCGACGCGTGCGGCGCCAGCGCCGAGATCGGAACCGCCGGCCGCGCGTGGCGCGACGTCCCGCTCGAGGGCGCGGTGCACGCGGCGACGCTCGTCCACCGGCGCGAGCCCGGGCTCATCGTCGCGACGGCGCCCTACCCCGTCATCGACGTCGAGCTGACCAGCGGCCACCGTCTCGTCCTCACCACCGACGCGCCGTCCGGGACCACCCCGGACATCGGCGCCCCCGTCGAGATCGCCTTCCGCACGGTCGGCGCGGTCACGCTGCCGGCCGTGCGGTTCCCCGAGGCCGCGTCGGCGGCCGGAAGCTACTGACAGGAGATTCATGTCATGACGGTCACCGACCAGGCCGGCCCGCCGGCCGAGACCGCCGCCGGGCTGCGTCCCGGCGACGTCCGCGCTCTCGTTCAGCCGGACCGCGTCCGCGGCCTCGTGTACACCGACCCCCAGGTGTACGACCTGGAGACGCGCCGCATCTTCGGCGAGGGCTGGGTGTTCGTCGCCCACGAGAGCGAGGTCCCCGAGCCGGGCGACTACGTCACCAAGCGCATCGCCGGCGAGCCCTACGTCGTCGCGCGGGGCAAGGACGGCCAGGTCCGGGTGATGGCCAACCGCTGCACGCACCGCGGCAACCGGCTCTGCAACGCGGACAAGGGCAACAGCAGCTCCTTCCGCTGCCCGTACCACGGGTGGACGTTCAGCAACGACGGCAGCCTGTCCGGGGTGCCGATGCGAGACGGGTACGGCGAGGCGTTCGGCGAGATCCGGGCGGGCCTCGGCCTTGTCCCGGCACCGCGGCAGGAGACCTACGGCGGGTTCGTCTTCGCCTCGCTCGCGCCCGAGGGCATCACCCTCGGCGAGCACCTCGGCAACGCCAGGCACGCGATCGACCGCCTGGTCGCGCTCTCGCCGACCGGAAACATCCAGCTGAGCGCGGGCTGGATGAAGCACCGGATGTACTGCAACTGGAAGATGGTGATGGAGAACAACGTGGACGGGTACCACGCGCTGTTCACCCACCAGTCGGTCTACGACGCCGTCCGGCCGGCCAAGGTCTCGCACGTCCCGTCCAAGACCGAGACGATGGTCCGCGACATGGGCGACGGGCACTCCGAGATCGATTACGCCACCGAGTACCGGCGCCTTGACGAGGAGTTCGTCTGGTTCGGGCGGCTGGCGCGGGAGAAGGTGCCCGGCTACATCGCCGCGCTCGAGGAGGCCCGCGGCGTCGAGGGCGCGCACGACACGCTGGTGATCGGTCCGCCGCACACGCTCATCTTCCCGAACCTGTTCATCGCGGAGATGAACGTGATGACGGTCGAGCCGCTGAGCCCGGGCGAGGCGATCGCCTACACGACCCCGGTCTTCATCCCCGGCCACCCGGAGATGAACGGCCGCACGCTCCGCCGCAGCGAGGGCGCGATGGGGCCGGCCGGCTTCCTCATCGCCGACGACGGCGAGATCGGCGCCAGGAACCAGCTCGGCCTCGCGGCCCGCCACCCGGAGTGGGTGACGCTCAGCCGCGGCCTCGAGTCGGACGTGACCGACGCCACCGGCCGGATCAACCGGGACAAGAGCGCGGAGACCCCGCAGCGCGGCTGGTGGAAGCACTGGGCCGCGGTGCTCGAAGGCGAGACGCCAGGAAGCGAAGCCCAGTCATGACCGACACCATTTCCACTGTTTCCGCAGACCCGCCCGCCGCCCCTAGCGACCCGTCCACCGCCGCCGGGGTGGACCCGGGCCTGGTCGCGTTCATCTACCACGAGGCGCGGCTGGCCGACGAGGCGCGCTACTCGGAATGGGAAGCGCTCTGGGACGACTCCGCGCGCTACTGGGTGCCGATGGCGCCCGACGCGGACCCCGAGACGCAGGTGTCCTACATCAACGACAACCGCACCAGGATCCGCAGCCGCGTCGCCCAGCTCAACACCGGCGTGCGGCACTCCCAGACGCCGCCGTCGGTGCTGCGCCGGACCGTGTCCAACTTCGAGGTGACCGACGCCGCCGGCGACACCGTGACCGTCGCGTCGAACTTCGTCCTGGTCGAGTACCGGTTCGCGGTCACCCTGTGGGCGGGCCGCTACCTGCACGCGATCCGCCGGACCGAAGGCGGGCTGCGGCTGGCGGCCAAGACCGTGCACCTGGTCAACGCGGGCGGCCCCATCCCCACCATGGCCTTCCTGATCTGAGAGCGAGTAAGAGGACAACGATGCTCATCGGCGACATCTCCCGGCACAACGGGCGGCGCTACCCGACCAAGACCGCCGTCATCTCCGAGGGCAGGCAGCTGTCCTGGGGAGCGGTCGACGAGCGGGCGAACCGGCTGGCCACCTACCTCCAGTCGGCCGGCCTGAAGAAGGGCGACCGGATCGCGGTCTGCGCGCGGAACACCCTCGAGTGGCCGGAGATCACCTACGGCCTGGCCAAGGCCGGCCTGGTGCTCGTCCCGGTCAACATCCGGCTGACCCCGGCCGAGATCCAGTTCATCGTCGAGGACTCCGGCTGCCAGGCCGCGATCGTGCACGCCGACCAGGCCGAGATCGCGGCGGCCCCGCTGGCGAGCGCCGGCATCGGCACCGTGCTCGAGATCGGCGGCACGTCGCTCGGCAAGCAGTACGAGGAGGCCCTGGCGGGCGGCAGGAACGTGCACTCGACGCCCGCCGACCTGGTCGAGTCCGACCTGCACGTCCTGCTGTACACAAGCGGCACCACCGGTCACCCCAAGGGCGTCATGAACGACCACCGGGGGATGATGGCGATGACCCTCGACACCACGATCTCGACCGAGTCCCGGCACGAGGACATCGGGCTCGCCACCACGCCGTTCTTCACCACCGGCGGCGTCGTCCGGGCGCTGACCTGGATGTACCTCGGCCAGACGATCGTCATCCACCCGAGGTTCGACCCCGACACGCTCCTTGACTCCATCGAGCGGGACCGGATCACGTTCACCACGTTCATCCCGACGATGCTGATCCGCACGCTGCGCCTGCTCGACTCCGGCCGCCGGCACGACCTGTCCAGCCTGCGCCGGATCAGCTACGGCGGCGCGCCGATCTCGCGGGAGGTCATCGAGGAGGCGCACGTCGCGCTGGGCTGCGACATGCAGCAGCGGTACGGGCTGACCGAGGCCGGCGGGCAGTTCACCATCCTGACCCCGCAGGACCACCGCGACCTGCTCGCGGGCAAGGACAGCATCAAGAGCTCGTGCGGCCGGGAAACCCCGATGGCCGAGGTCTGGATCGTCGACGAGGACGGCGGGCGGCTGCCCCCGGGCGAGACCGGCGAGATCGTCGTGCGGGCCGACTCCCAGGCCCGCGGGTACTGGAACCTCCCGGAGCAGACCGCCCAGACGTTCCGCCCCGAAGGGGTCTTCTCCGGCGACACCGGCTGGCTGGACGACGAGGGCTACCTCCACATCGCCGGCCGGAAGACCGACATGATCATCTCGGGCGGCTTCAACATCTACCCGGCCGAGCTCGAGCGCGTGCTCGGCTCGCACGCCCTGGTCGACACCGTGGCCGTGGTGGGCGCGCCGCACCCGGAGTGGGGCGAGACCCCGGTCGCGGTCGTCGTGCCGCGGGGCAACGTGGACACCACGGCGCTCGAAGCCGAGCTCCGCGAGCTATCGCGCGCCCAGCTCGGCGGCTATAAGCAGCCGCGTGAGTACGTGTTCCGCTCCGAGGTGCCGCTCGGCCCGGCCGGCAAGGTGCTCAAGCGCGAGCTCAAGGCGAGTCTGGCCGACCGCCTCGGTCCGGCCGACGGACCCGGTCAGGCTGGTTGACCGGGTGGCTGACGACCTCACCGCCGTCAGGGAGATCACGGTTCGCGGGCCGGCCTTCGAGGACCTGTCCCCTGGCCAGGTGTTCGACACCTGCCCGCCGGTGACCCTGACCGACGGACTCGCGGCCGCCCACCAGGCGATCGTGGGCGAGCGGAGCTGGCTGGCGCTGTCGCGCCCGCTGGCCGAGGCGGTGCTCGGCGCGGGACCGGTGGCGCCGCCCGCCCTGGTCTGGAACGTGTCCATCGGCCAGTCCACCCTCGCCACTCAGCAGGTCCGCGCGAACCTGTACTACCGCGGCCTGGTGCTCCGCCGCCAGCCGCTCATCGGCGACACGCTTGAGACGGCGACGCTGGTGACCGGCCTGAGGCAGAACCGGCCGCGGCCCGGCCGCCCGGCGACCGGCCTCGCCGCCCTCCGCATCACCACCCGTGACCAGCACGGAGCGATCGTTCTCGACTACGAGCGGTGCGCGATGATCCCGCTGCGCGAGCCGGAGCTGGTCACCGGCCGGCAGGATGACTTCACGGCCGGCCAGCGTGAGATCGGCGACGACGAGCTGCTGGCGCTGACGCAGGGCTGGGTGCTGACCCGGCCCGCCCTGCCGGTGCCCGAGCCGGGCACGGTGCTGCGCGTCGACGGGCGGGACGTGGTCTCGAGCGGCCCCGAGCTGGCCAGGCTCACCCTGAACATCGCGGCGGTGCACCACGACGCCGTGGCGGCCGGCGGCCGGCGGCTGGTGTACGGCGGCCACACGATCGCGCTCGCGCTCACGCAGGCCACCCGGGCGATCCCGAACCTGCTGACCGTCCTCGCGTGGCAGTCCTGCGACCATACGGCGCCGGTGCACGAGGGCGACCTGCTGTCGAGCGTGGTCGAGGTCGAGCGGGTGAGGCCGCTTCAGCACGGCGGAGCGCACGTGCACCTGCGTTCGCGGGTGACGGCCGCCGACCCCGGGACGGGCGAGGAGAGGCAGGTTCTCGACTGGCGGTTCGCCGCCGTCTGCAGCGCGGCGGCACGCGGCCAGAATTATCCGAACCCTTTATCGATAAAGGATCATGTTATGAGCGAAATCTCGACCCG
>Ga0302229_10002053_pt1 | contig 14882 bp, 11 predicted proteins | sample II_Palsa_N1_3_FD_193518 | JGI IMG/M metagenome (GOLD analysis project Ga0302229, IMG submission 193518) | Peat permafrost microbial communities from Stordalen Mire near Abisko, Sweden - II_Palsa_N1_3 | ecosystem: Environmental > Terrestrial > Soil > Palsa > Peat permafrost | place: Sweden... | reverse complement strand
AACTGCACGGCCAATTCCCCTCGTTTCGCCGGATCGTTCCTGTTTCTTTCTCTCTACACTGGTTTCCATGGGCGCAACGAATCACCGAGCCCATACGCGGTCTTCCCCCCGCGTTGTTTTGACCGTACCTATAGAGCAGTTCCGTAGAGCAGTTCCGGTAGTGGCCGTAGAAAAACGCAGTCCATTCAAGCGGTATGCAGTAAGCAGCAGGTGTCAGGCAGTTCGCAACAGGCAGCAGGTATTACGCAGCATGCAGCATGCGGTAATGAGTCGAGCAGTCCGTAGCAGGCAGTTGCAGTAACCGAAGCACCAAAGCGCTTCTCGCATCACATGCAATAAAAGCAACAGGGGTTTGCAGCAAAGCGAAGGTGAAGGACCACGTTTCAAGCAGTCAGTATGGGTTTTACGCAGTACCGGTAATGAAGTGCAACAGCGTTGTTGTGATGGGAACAGGTCGGCAAGCTCCACGCGCCTGTACGACTCTTCCGTCCTGTCAGGCCCTGTCCCCCATGGGACAGGGCTTTTTTTTAGGGCGCCGATCCTCCGCGCCGCCTTTTCGTCACGGACTCGTTCAACGTCCCGTGGTTTAAGCCTGTCTTAATTGTTGCTTGCGATCATGATCGCAGGACACATATTAGAGCTTGCCTTTACCCCGCCGGTGCACCGCATACAAGAAGCTTCGGTGGCGGGCCGAGCGTTACAGAACGAGGTTGAAACCGTCATGCCCAACAAATCGCCTAGCCGCAAACGCAACCAGCCCGCCATGTCGCCGTTGCTGCGCGCGCTCACTTTCAGCCGCGCTGCGCACGAACCCGTGACGCAGGCCATGCTCCTGCAGTGCTACACCGCCCTGGATGCCTTCACGCGCGGTCATGGCTCGCGGGATCTGTTTATGACCCTCGGCCGCCACTTTCTGGTGTCGGAGGAGCTGTGCCGTCTCGGACTCGAGCCGGAGGGGCTGGAGTACGTCGAGAGCGCGCACGCCGCCATGGTGCAACTCGACGCCGCCGAGCATCAGGCCGGCGGCTGGAGCGTCGGCGAAGACGATTACCTGCGCCTGTGCGCCGCGCTTTCGGTTCTGGATACCCAACTGTCTGCCGCATCGCTCGAAATGATTGCCCGAGCAGAGGCGCGCATGGTGGAAGGCCTGCTGCGGGCGGGCCAGAGACAGGCGGTCGCCGAAGCGCCCACCACGGTCTGCTAGATCCACCACCTTCGTCGCGTCGCGTGCGGTGTATCGAGGCGGCGCCGCGTCACTGTGCGCAGGCATCGCACGAAGCCTGCGCACAGTGCGCCGATTCAGGCAGACCGACTCGGATCCAGCCGGGCGGCCCTGGAACAAGCCGGCTCAGAACTGATAGTTGATCGACAGATCGAGCACGCCATTCGACGAACGCTGCGTAATCGGACTGCGCGCTGCGCTGCCGACCAGTTGCTCGAGCGCAAAGTCGCACGCGGCAAACCAGTGCTTCTGGAAAAACCAGATCGCACTGACGCCGAAGCCCGCCGACTTGAGACCCGCACTCGCGTGGTAGTACGAGTATTGGGAATCGGCGGCCTGGGTCTCGTTCACGCCGAACCAGCTGTTCATGTACTTCGAATCCGCGAAGGTCAGGCTCGGCCCGGCGAACCAGAAGAACGTCTTCGAGCTGCCCGGCAGCGGCATATACGCGCCGAGATCGCCGACCCAGCCGTTCGAGCCGCCGAAACTGCGCCGGATATCCGCGCGCAGCACCAGCGGAAAACTCTGCGACACGACGTAGTCGGCTGCCAGCTTCAGCTCGGGCGCCGGGTTGATGTTGCCGAGGCCATGCAGATGCTCGTCGTCGTCCTGGCCGCGTCGCCCGAGGTCGTAGGCGGCGGCAATGCTGATCCGCCAGTTCTGGCCTTGCGCGACGTTGGCGCCAAAACCTTCCCCTGTCGAAGCGAAGTACAGATCGCTATAACGAATGTCGACGCTTGGGCCGCCTTCGAAGTGATAGCGGTCCGCGCCGTCATAGCGCGGCTGGAAGGCTGCGGCCGCGCCGACCGCGACTTGCCACGTGGGGATTTGCGGTTCCATCATTTTTTCCAGCGGGACGCCCGCGGAGTATTGCCACTCCTGCAGCGGCGCCGGCGTTTGCGCGCTGGCCGGGGCCGGCATGACGGTCATGCCGGCGACAGCAGCGGCAGCCAGCCACGGCGCCATGGCGGCGGTTCTGTGGTCGCGGCGGCGGATTGCACGCGTTATACGTCTGTTCGACACCCATCCTCCGATCGCGTTGGCCGCGAATGAATTGATTACCCGCTGTCCGAACGGCATGCGAGGCTGTAAAGGCTGCCACGCAGCCATGCCTCGGCATGTAATTTCTTCAGCGGCTGGTGCATACGAGTCAGATGCTGATTGGATCCATGGTCGTTTCTGCCTGATACGCCCGGTTGCAGCGAATCCATTCTCCATACGACTGACTTCTCGCAGGCTCGACCTTCGCAATATCCGGGCCTGAACGGTGGTGGCCGCGCTCGGTGAGACTCGACGGCGCGCTGCCGCTTCACGCGCCCCGCGCCGTTTCTCGACACGCCCCGCTCAGGCAGACAAGCTCTTCGCCAGTTGCTCGCGCAAAAACGCGGTGAACGCCTGGATCGTAGTCGAACTTTGACGATGCTGCGGATAGACTGCATAGAGCGCCGCGGCGCGCGGTAGAAACGGCTCCAGCACACCGGCCAGTTGCCCCGCCTTGAGCGCGGCGGACACGATGAAATCCGGCAGGCGCGCAATGCCGAGCCCGGCGATCGCGGAATCGCGGATCAACTCGCCGTTGTTCGCGCGCAGCGGTCCATGCACCTCAACTGCCTTGTGCACCCCGTCCACCACGAACTCCCAGCTCGCCGGGCCGCCGTGCCCGTACAGCAGGCAGGCGTGACGCGCGAGATCGGCCGGTGCCGTGGGCGTGCCGCGCCGCCGCAGATACTGCGGGCTGGCGCACGCCACCATCCGCACCTCGGCGAGCTTTTGCGCAATCAGCGTCGAGTCGGCCAGCGTGCCGATGCGGATCGCCATGTCGAAGCCTTCGCCAACCACGTCGACGGTGCGGTCGCTAAGCTCCATGTCGAAGCGCACGTCCGGGTGCTTCTTCAGGAACATCGCCACCAGCGGCGACAGATGCACCATGCCGAACGACATCGGCGCGCTCACCCGCAGCAGACCGTGCGGCGAAGCGCGCCGCAACGACATGGCCTGCTCCGCCTCTTCGACCTCGCCGAGGATGCGCTTCGCCCGCTCGTAGAACTCCTGGCCGAGCTCGGTGACCGCCAGCTTGCGCGTGTTGCGGATCAGAAGCCGCACGCCGAGCGCCTCCTCCAGCGCCATCACCCGGCGGCTGACGAACTGCTTCGAGAGCGACAGGCGGTTGGCCGCGCTCGTGAAATTGTGCGCGTCGACCGTGGCGACGAAGATCCGCATGTCATCGAGTTGCATCGCCTGCCCTCAAGTCTCGCGTCCTGATTGCCCTACTACGCGCCCACGTGCCTGCCGGCCTGGTTTGCCGTCTCATTGTCCACTCCATAGCGACAGTGTTTCCGATTTTTGCTTGATTATAAGCACATTGATTGACCTAAACTGCTGTTCATGGATCACGGACGACAACCCTCGCCGGATCGCACAATCAAGGAGAAACACCATGCTCGACATCAGACACGCCAATCAACGCGGCCGCGCGGAGCACGGCTGGCTCAGCTCGCGTCATACGTTTTCCTTCGCGAACTATCACGACCCGAAGCAGAACGGCTTTTCGGACCTGCTGGTGATCAACGACGACCGCGTCGCACCGGCCCAGGGTTTCGGCAAGCATCCGCACCGGGACATGGAAATTTTCTCGTACGTGCTGGAAGGCGCGCTGGAACACAAGGACACCATGGGCACCGGTTCGGTGATCGTGCCCGGCGACATCCAGTTGATGAGCGCAGGCACCGGCGTCGCCCATAGCGAGTACAACCACTCGAAGGCGGACCCTGTGCACTTCCTGCAGATCTGGATTGCGCCGGCGGCCAAAGGCACGGCGCCGCGTTATCAGCAGAGCCACTTCGGCGCGGCGGAAAAGCGCGGCAAGCTGCGCCTGGTGATTTCGCCGGACGGCGCGGATGAATCGCTGACGGTGCAGCAGGACACGCGCGTCTATGCCGGTCTGTTCGACGGCGACGAGAGCGCCCGGCTGGAACTGGCGGCCGATCGCTACGCCTATGTTCACGTGGCGCGCGGCAGCGTCACGGTGAACGGCGAAGCGCTGGCTGAAGGCGACGGCGCACGGGTACGCAACGAACAGTTGCTGACGTTCACGCAAGGGCGCGATGCCGAAGTGCTGGTCTTCGATCTGCGCAACATCGAAATGTCGGACCTGTGGGCGTAATGTGATTCGCCCACCTACGCAAGCTTAATCAACACTCACTGGAAACTATCATGCGCTACACACTATTTGAATCTCGCAAGGACGAACTGATTCTCGCCGCCCGGATTTTGCTGATGCTGTTGTTCGTACTGTTCGGCTGGTCGAAGCTGACCGGTTTCTCGGGCACGGTGGCCTATATGACGCAGACCGGCGCGCCGGTGCCCGAGCTGTCGGCGATCATCGCGGTGGTGATGGAGTTCGCCGTGGGCCTTGCCATCGTGGTGGGTTTCTATACCGGGCCGCTGGCGGTGCTGCTCGCGCTCTACACGTTCGGCACGGCGCTGATCGCCCACCACTACTGGACCATGAGCGGCATGGAGCAGTACATGAACATGATCAACTTCTACAAGAACATCAGCATCATCGGTGGCTTGCTGCTGTTGAGCGTGACAGGGCCGGGCAAGTACTCGATCGACAGGAAGTAAAACGCGTAGGGTCCTGAACGGTCATACGGCGGTTCGAAACGGCGGTTTAACAGCGGGCAGAACCGAGGTGCGTCGAAGACGCGAATTGCCTCGGTTATTGCCCGCTGTTTGCATTATCGCGAGACGTTTTGCTCAACTACGATGGGTCTGTGGCTTTCAGCGTAGCCACCGCCAATACATCGCCCCGCTCGTGAACATGAAACGCCGCCAGACGGCAGGCCCGATCGAGATGGGAATGCAGTCTGCACGCCGCTTAACCAGGGGACGGCCGTGGATATTGTGAAAATTGCCAGGACAGCGGGCTTGCAGATTCTGCTCGATGCCCGCATCGGCCGCGAGACCTATCACAGCGTGAGCGGATCGCTTTCCTCGTTGCAGCGCTTTGCCGACGAGGTTCGCGCCGCGACGGCAGATGAATTTGCCGCTCGCAGCGAACAGCCGGAACGGCACGAAGCGTAGTAGCAAGGCTTCGCGGGAATCGCGCGAAGCGACAGGCGACACGCGACGAACGCGGTGGTACCAGCGTCACATCATCGATGCGCCCCCGCGAACTGCGCGAGCACCCGCTCGCGGATCGCCGGGCGGATATTCGACTGCTCCATATTGCCGCCATAATGCGCGACCACGCGTGGATTCATCACGCGGAACCAGAGCGGCGGCACATACGCGAACATGATCATCGTCGCGTAGCCGGACGGCAGTTGCGGCGCGCCGTCGAAGTGACGCAACGCCTGGTACGAGCGTGTCGGATTCGCGTGGTGATCCGCATGCCGTTGCAATTGATAGAGGAACAGATTCGTGACGATGCGATTGCTGTTCCACGAATGCTCGGGCCGGCAGCGCTCGTATTTGCCGCTCGGCAACAGCCTGCGGCCCAGTCCGTAGTGCTCCAGATAATTGACCACTTCGAGCAGCGACGCACCGTAGGCCGCCTGAATCAGCAGGAACGGAATCACCCCCCTGCCGAACAGCGCGATCATGACGCCCCACAGCACCGCGGTCATCGCCCACGCATGCAAGACCTCGTTGCGCCAGCTCCACGGCGATTTACCGAGGCGCCCAAGGCGCTCCCTCTCGAGCCGCCATGCCGACGCGATGCTCCCAAGTACGGTGCGCGGCAGGAAGGCCCAGAACGACTCGCCATAACGCGCGCTGGCCGGGTCCGGCGGTGTGGCGACCCGCACGTGGTGCCCGCGATTGTGCTCGACAAAGAAATGCCCGTAGGCCACCGGCGCCAGCGTGACCTTGGCGAGCCAGCGCTCGAAACGGTCGGTCTTGTGGCCCAGTTCATGAGCCGTGTTGATCGAGACACCGGTCGCCGCGCCCAACGACAGCGCAAAGCCCAGGTAGTCGTACCACTTCAGCGCATGCGTGCCCACGATCCACACGGCGCCGAAGAACGACACGTATTCGATCAAGGTCGCGAGATAAACGATGCGCCGGTAATAGCGTTCCCGCTCGAGCACGGGCACGACGTCGTCGGGGGGATTGCTGGGATCGTCGCCGATCAGATAGTCGAGCACCGGGATAATGCCGAACACGAAGATCGGACCGAACCACCAGAAGACATGCCAGCCCGTCATCAGCGCCAGATTCGCCGCGTGCAGCGGCAACGTGATGGTCAGCGCGCCGAGCAGCCAAAGGTAGCGCTTGCCGTCCACCCAACGGGCAGGCGCCGCTTGCGAAGATGCCATTGTCTCCCTCCCTGTTTTATGGCGCCTCCCGTCCGCGGGCGTGTCGTGTCGTGACATGCGGCTGCGGCGAAAGGTCGGTCCGACTCCCAGATTTATATGGCCTCGCGAGCGGCTTAGCCAAGCATTCAATCCAGGCAACGGACTCCAAACAAAGGGGCCGTGACGACGTCAGCGGTGGCCTGCGTCAAGCGTGCGAATGAAACGGGTGTATGGGTAGAGGGCCTGGCCAAAAATGGCGCCTGCCAACGAAGTGATGGCCGAAAAAAACAAAGCCCGCGCGCTGGCGGGCTTCGTTGCAATGCAGCAGTGCAAGGCGACAGCACGCCGTGCACGCGGAAGATTTAGCTCTCGGCGAGCGCCGCTTCTTCCTCTTTGACTTCCACTTCGTCGTCCGCGCTGCTGCGGATCAGATGATCGAAGGCGGCCAGCGATGCCTTGGCGCCCTCGCCCACGGCGATGACGATCTGCTTGAACGGCACCGTCGTCACATCGCCGGCGGCGAACACGCCCGGCACCGAAGTCGCGCCGCGTGCATCGACCACGATCTCGCCGTGCTTCGACAGTTCGACCGTGCCCTTCAGCCATTCGGTATTCGGCACGAGACCGATCTGCACGAACACGCCTTCCAGTTCGACCTTCTTCGTCTCGCCAGAACGCAGATCCTTATAAACGAGGCCGTTGACCTTCTTGCCGTCGCCGGTGATTTCGGTGGTCTGCGCCTGCGTCACGATCGTGACGTTGGCGAGGCTGCGCAGCTTGCGTTGCAGCACTTCGTCGGCACGCAGTTGCGCGCCGAATTCGAACAGCGTCACTTCGCGCACGATGCCGGCCAGATCGATCGCCGCTTCGACGCCCGAGTTGCCGCCGCCGATCACCGCGACGCGCTTGCCCTTGAACAGCGGGCCGTCGCAGTGCGGGCAGTAGGCCACCCCGTGATTGCGATACTCGCGCTCACCCGGCACGTTGATTTCGCGCCAGCGCGCACCGGTCGCGAGCACGATCGTCTTCGCCTTCAGCACGGCGCCGCTCGCGAGGCGCACTTCGTTGATGCGGCCGGGGATCAGCGCTTCGGCGCGCTGCACGTCCATGATGTCTACTTCGTAGCTCTTCACGTGCTGCTCGAGCGCCGTGGCGAACTTCGGTCCTTCGGTCTCCTGAACGGAGACAAAGTTTTCGATGGCAAGGGTATCGAGCACCTGACCACCGAAGCGTTCGGCCACCACACCCGTCGCAATACCCTTGCGTGCCGAGTAGATTGCGGCGGCCGCGCCGGCGGGACCGCCGCCGACGATCAGCACGTCGAACACCGGCTTCTTCGCCAGTTCTTTTGCCGCACGAGCGCCCGCGCCGGTATCGAGTTTGGCGAGAATTTCCTTCACGCCGCTGCGGCCCTGGCCGAACACTTCGCCGTTCAGGAACATCGTCGGCACGGCCATGATCTGGCGCGATTCGACTTCGTGCTGGAACACCGCGCCGTCAATCGCCACGTGGCGGATGCGCGGGTTGATCAAGGCCATCACGTTCAGCGCCTGCACGACTTCCGGGCAGTTCTGGCATGACAGCGAGAAATAGGTTTCAAACTGGTAGTCGCCGTCGAGCTCGCGGATCTGTTCGATCACCGCGTCGTCGAGCTTGACCGGATGGCCGCCCACCTGCAGCAGCGCCAGAACCAGCGAGGTAAATTCATGCCCCATCGGGATACCGGCAAAGCGGATGCCCGTGTCCTTGCCCGGCTCGCCGATCGAAAACGACGGCTTGCGCTGGTCGTCGCCGCGCCGTTCGATCACGCTGACGCGTTCCGACAGCGATGCGATGTCCTCGAGTAACGCCAGCAGTTCTTTCGATTTGGCGCTGTCGTCGAGCGAGGCGACGATCTCGATCGGCCGGCTGACCTTTTCCAGGTACGATTTCAACTGAGTCTTGAGATTGGCGTCCAGCATGGCTATTCGAATTCCGTGACGAGGGTTGGGGCTCCGGCTGCCACTTCGGGGCGTGGCGAGCAGGCGTGCGGACCGCATGCACATGAAGCGGCATGGCGCGTGATACGGTCCGCACGGAGGAGCGCCAGCGAGTGGCGCGTACTGCGATGTGGCTGAGCTAAGCGAATCCGCTTAGATCTTGCCGACCAGGTCGAGCGACGGAGTCAGCGTTTCAGCGCCCGGCGTCCACTTGGCGGGGCACACTTCACCCGGGTGGGCCGCGATGTACTGGGCAGCCTGGACCTTGCGCAGCAGTTCGCCGGCGTCACGGCCAATGCCGTTGTCGTGGACTTCGCACAGCTTGATCTCGCCTTCCGGGTTGATCACGAAGGTGCCGCGCAGGGCCATGCCTTCTTCTTCGATCAGCACGTCGAAGTTGCGCGAGATAGCCAGCGTCGGATCGGCGATCATCGGATACTGGATCTTCTGGATCGTGTCCGACGTGTCGTGCCATGCCTTGTGGGTGAAGTGCGTATCGGTCGAAACGCTGTAGATTTCCACGCCGAGCTTCTTGAATTCGGCGTAACGATCGGCCAGGTCGCCCAGTTCGGTCGGGCAAACGAACGTGAAATCAGCCGGGTAAAACACGAACACGGACCACTTGCCCTTGAGGCTTTCTTCCGTGACGGTCTGGAAGTCGCCATTGTGGTAAGCGGTTGCCTTGAAGGGTTTGACTTGGCTGTTGATGATCGGCATTTGCTGCGTCCTCTTTGGTTCGTGGTTGAGAAAGTGAGGAGATTATGTCTAGAACCGCTTAATAGAAAAAGTTGATTGTTTAAATCGCCGCAATTGGCATTCCCTATTCACCCGCAAACGACCTGCTGGCGCGGGTTTCCGCCTAGCCGAGCGGCGCCGTCGAGGCCCTGACGCGGAAAATTGCCTGCCGCGAGAGCAGGGTTTGCCCTTCCTGAGCAATACTTCTACGTTTTCCCGGCGCAACGGAAACCTGTTCCGCAGAGGGTTCGCGCGGGGAGACCGGGGATGAACACACGCTTTTGACAGGAAGCCGCAACAGCATGAATCGACGCCAACATCATGACGCGCACGGGCGGCTTGCCCGCGCCGCCGCGCAACGCGCGCCAGGCCGCTCGCCCGAGGGTGCGCGATGAGCGACACTCAAACCCGTCCGTCCTTCATCGGCTGGCTGCCGTATATCGTCGCGGCGACTTTCTTCATGGAGTACCTCGACACCACCGTGATCGCCACGGCCCTGCCGCAGATGGCGCGCTCGTTCGGCGTCGGTCCGAACAGCCTGAGCCTCGGCATGACGGCCTATATGCTGGCGCTGGCGATTTTCATTCCGGTGAGCGGCTGGGTCGCCGACCGCTGTGGCTCGCGCACGGTGTTCTTTAGCGCGATCGGCGTGTTCACGATCGCCTCGGTGCTGTGCGGGATGTCGCAGAACGTGGCCGAGTTCACGGCGGCGCGTCTGCTGCAAGGCATCGGCGGCGCCATGATGGTGCCGGTGGGTCGGCTGATCGTCGTACGCAGCACCGAAAAGAGCCGCCTGATGCAAGCCATCTCCACCATCACGTGGCCGGCGATCGTCGCGCCCGTGGTCGGGCCGCCGGTGGGCGGCTTCATCACCACGTACGCGAACTGGCGCTGGATCTTTCTCCTCAATGTGCCGTTCGGCATCGCGGTGATGGCCGCCGTGGTCGCGCTGGTGCCGAACCTGCGCGGCAGCGAACGCCGGCCGCTCGATCTCGTCGGCCTGCTGCTGAGCGGCGCCACCCTGACCTCGATCCTGTACGGCGCCGAACTCGCCAGCCAGCCCGGCGAAAATCCGTGGATCGCGGGTGCTTTTGTGGCGGCGGGTCTCGTGCTCGGCTTCGTCGCGTTTCGTCATGCGCAGCGCCATCCGCATCCGCTGATCGACGTGTCGACGCTCAAGATCCCCACCTTCTCGGTGACCGTCGTAACCGGTTCGTTCACGCGCATCGGCATCGGCGCGGTGCCGTATCTGATGCCGCTGCTGTTCCAGATCGGCTTCGGACTGTCCGCCTTCAAGTCGGGGCTGTTGCTGCTCGCGAGCGCCCTCGGCAACCTCGGCATGAAGGCCTTGACCACGCGCATCCTGCAGCGCTTCGGCTTCCGGGTGGTGTCGATCGTCGACGTCGCCGTGGCCGGCGTCTTCACGATCGCCTGCGGCCTGCTGACGCCGGAGTCGCCGCTGGCGTGGGTGCTGATCGTGGTGTTCGTCTACGGCGTGGCCCGCTCGATGCAGTTCTCGACCCTCGCCACCCTCGCCTACGCGGACGTCGCCCAGCCGCAGATGAGCGCAGCCAGCACGCTCTGGAGCGCCGCCGCGCAGATGACGATTGGCCTCGGCATCGCCTTCGGCGCGGTGGCGCTGCGCGGCGCGGCGGTGTTCAACGGCGAGCTGTCGGGCCATGTCTTCACGCTGGAGGATTTCCGCCTGGCCTTCCTCTGCGCCGGCCTGCTGACGCTGGTGTCGATGTGGGGCTACTGGCAGATGGCGCACGACGCCGGGCAAAGCGTCGGCGGCGGTTCACGGCGGCAGGACGCGTCGTAAAGCGAGGCGTCAGCGGATCGAGTTCGCGCCGGCCGTTCATGTAGCGGAAATACACCGCGCTGCGGCCACGACCGGCACGATGGGCAAGCCACGCTTGCGCGACGGGGTCGGGAGCGTTGTCACATGCCCGCAACGTTCGGCAGCTAACTTGCTGCCATTACTCGAACCCATCCACACGATGCCATCGCCGTCAGAGCGTCCCCGCCAGTCGCGCGGCAGTGCCTTCAAGGCTGCCTACGTGAGCGCCATGCTGAATGCCGCACTGATGGCCATGCAGATCGTCATTGTCCTGTTCGCTCACTCCGACGGCCTCGTGGCGGACGGCATCCATACCCTCAGCGATCTCGCCGCGGACGGTGTCGTCATCGCCGTGCTGTTTCTCGGCGCGGCCACCGCATCCGGACGGCGTGCCGCCCCTCGCGACGGCAGCTTTCCTGCTTCGCTAGCCTCGCTGTTCATCGGCGTGCTGTTGATCGGCACCGCCGGCGACATGCTGTGGCATTGCATCGGACCCGCCGCCATCCTCACCGTCAGCGCGACCGTGCGGGCAAGCGCGCTCATCGTCGCCCTCTTCGTGATGTTCGCCAAGGAAGCGCTGTTCCGCTACATGCGCGCCGAAGCACATCGAACCCACTCCAGCATTCTGCTCGCCAGCGCATGGCATGCCCGGCTCGATGCGTTCTCCGCGCTGGTCGCGACGCTGGGGATTATCGGCAGCATGGCCGGCTTGCCGATGCTCGATCACGTCGCCGCCGGCGTGATCGGCCTGATGATCCTGCGCATGGGTTACAGCAACTGCTGGACGGCGCTCAAGGACCTGTCCGCGCGCCCGCTCGGCAACACGGCGGGCCGATGAACCTGGCCGTCCACATGACTGCCCGCCCTGATGCACCGCGCAAGCATTGCTTGACTCGCCTCGCCGTTTGTGATTCCATTACGGCCATGTTCCGCGCACAGACCCTGCTATCCCTCCTACTACTAGCCCGCTCTACCGGGCTAGGTCTGCTGCTACGCGCTTCCTGCTAACGCAACTGAAGCGTCACTAACTCCCAAGCTTTGCTGACCTTGCCCCGGTTGCCAACCGGCGGCCGTGCTTCGTCTCGTTCCTTTCACGCTCCATGGATTGCTCACCGGGCAACGGACTGATGAACCACTACAGAATTCCTTCTTTGCTTTGCCGGGCTGCCGCAACGTCGACGCGGCCGGCCCAGTCTTCGCGCACGGTCAGTGGCCCGGTTGGCCAGCGAGGCCAGCGCTGTCACGCGTCGTCGCACCGTCCGTCTTTGCCTCTCTTCGTTTCGATCCCTTCACGTCTTTTCTGAACCCACACGAGCCCATCATGTTGAAAAATCCCGCCACCAAGTACCGCCCCTTCACTCCCGTCAACTTGCCGGATCGCACCTGGCCCTCGCGCACCATCACGCATGCGCCGATCTGGATGAGCACCGATCTGCGCGACGGCAATCAGGCCTTATTCGAGCCGATGAACGCCCAGCGCAAGATGCGCATGTTCAAGACGCTGGTGCAAATCGGCTTCAAGGAGATTGAAGTCGCTTTCCCGTCGGCGTCGGACACCGACTTCAATTTCGTGCGCGAGCTGATCGAAGGCGGCCATATCCCCGACGACGTGACGATCGAAGTGCTCACCCAGGCGCGCGACGACCTGATCGAACGCACCTTCGAATCGCTGCGCGGCGTTCCGCGTGCGATCGTCCATCTGTACAACGCCACCGCGCCGGAATTCCGCAAGATCGTCTTCGGACTCGAGCGCGATGGCGTCAAGCAACTGGCCGTGAACGCCGCCCGCACGATGAAGCGTCTGGTGGACGCGACGCCGGAAACGGCCTTCACGCTGCAATACAGCCCGGAGACTTTCACGGCCACCGAACTCGATTTCGCCAAGGAAGTCTGCGACGCGGTCTTCGACGTCTGGCAGCCGACGCCCGAGCGCAAGGCCATCGTCAACCTGCCGGCCACCGTCGAAATCGGCACGCCGAATTTCTACGCCGACCAGATCGAGTGGATGCACCGCAACCTCGCGCGACGCGACTCGTTGCTGCTGTCGGTCCATCCGCACAACGATCGCGGCACGGCGGTCGCGGCGGCAGAACTGGCCGTAATGGCCGGCGCCGACCGCATCGAAGGGTGCCTGTTCGGCAACGGCGAACGCACCGGTAACGTGGACCTCGTCACGCTCGCGCTCAATCTGTACACGCAAGGCGTCGATCCTGGCCTCGACTTCTCGCATATCAACGAAGTCGCCCGCACCGCCGAGGAATGCACGCAATTGCCGGTGCACCCGCGCCATCCGTATGTTGGAGACCTGGTATTCACGGCCTTCTCCGGCTCGCACCAGGACGCCATCAAGAAAGGCTTTGCCGTGCAGAAGGACGATGCGGTGTGGGAAATGCCCTATCTGCCGGTCGACCCGCGCGATCTGGGCCGCACCTACGATTCGATCATCCGCGTCAACAGCCAGTCGGGCAAAGGCGGCATCGCCTATCTGCTCGAGCAGACCCATGGTGTGGTGCTGCCGCGCCGTCTGCAAGTGGACTTCAGCTCGGCTGTCCAGCGGGTCACCGACGACAGCGGCCAGGAAGTCAGCGCCCAGCAGATCTGGGAAGTGTTCCAGGACGAGTACGTGCGCAGCGTCGCCCCGCTGCGCTACATCGGCCATGCGCTCTCGGAAGACGGCGGCCGCGAACGCATCAAGCTGACGGTGGACATCGCCGGCGAGCGCACGGTGCTGGCCGGTGAAGGCAACGGCCCGCTCGACGCGCTGATGCACGCGCTGCGCACCCCTGTGCGGATCCAGCACTACGAGGAACGCGCGCTTACGCAAGGCGCCGACGCCAAAGCCATCGCGATTGCCGAAATGGCCGGCGCGCAAGTGGTGGGGAATGCGTTCGGCGTGGGCATCGACGCGAACCTGATTACGGCGTCGATCCGCGCCGTGATCAGCGGGATCAACCGTGCTTACGCGCGCTCGGATGCCGACGCGCAAGCGCATTTCTTCGATGCGGTGCTGCGCGAAGTCGGCCAGGACGCCGAGCGCGGCAAGGCGCTGCAAGCCGGGTAAGTTTGGCGGGGCTTGGCGGACGGTTGACGGAGGGCTCGTGTGAGCCCTCCGCGCATTACCGGTACTCCCGCTCCCGCATCCACTTCGTCATGATCCATTTCTCGCCGCCCAGCACCGGCGCACCGCCGTGCAGGGTGAGCGGATCGAGTTGCCGCAAGCCGTTCAGGTAGCGGAAATACACTGCACCGCCCTGTCTGCCGGCAACCGACAACCCCGCCTCCGGAAAAATCGTCTCCCCGCCGTTCTCGACATCGTTGAGGTAGACGATGAGCGTCGCCACCCGTTGGCCGCCGCGTGCCGTATGCACAGCGCTGCCCTGCTGATCCGGCGGAAAATAGTCGAAGTGCGGGCGGTATTCGCCGCTCGTGTTGTAGTGCAGAATCTGCAGGCCTTCACCGTTCTCGACCGGCCAGTTCATCAGACTGGCGATCCGTTGGTCGATACGTTCGATGAACGCATCTTCCCCGCGCTGAAACCAGATGCCCTCGCTGGTGCGGTTGCGGATCACGTCCTCCTGGCCCGTCTCCGGGTTGACGGTGGTCGAACGCTTGAGTCGGTGCCGCGAACGCTCGATCATCTCGGCGCACTCGTCGGGCGAGAGCACGTCGCCAAAGACGATCACTTGCGGCCGCTCGCAACGCATCAGCACCTTCACGTCGCGGTCGAACGCGCGGATCAGATTGCCGCCCGGCACCGGCGACGCATCGTACTGGTAATCGGCCGGCGCCGCCTTGACGAGGCGCGC
>Ga0302229_10002052_pt1 | contig 14883 bp, 14 predicted proteins | sample II_Palsa_N1_3_FD_193518 | JGI IMG/M metagenome (GOLD analysis project Ga0302229, IMG submission 193518) | Peat permafrost microbial communities from Stordalen Mire near Abisko, Sweden - II_Palsa_N1_3 | ecosystem: Environmental > Terrestrial > Soil > Palsa > Peat permafrost | place: Sweden... | reverse complement strand
CGTGGTGGGCGCCGACCGCATCATGTTCTCGGTGGACTACCCGTTCTCCCGCAACACCGACGGCCGCGCCTTTCTGGACGGGGCCCCGCTCAGCGAGGAGGACCGGGCCAAGATCGCGCACGGGAACGCCGAACGGCTGCTCGGCCTCTGACCAGCCCGGTGACTGGCCGACCGCCGGCTGGATGGCGTGCACGGGGCCGTCTACCCGGCCTCGCGTGCGCCGCGGTGCCAGGACAGCGCCACCCGCTGCACGCCGTTCAGGATTGCGTTGAGCAGGTAGCCGAGGATGCCCAGTAGCACGATCGTGCACCACAGCGCCGTGAGGTCGAAGGAGTTCTGCGCGTTCAGCATCTCGTAGCCGATGCCGTTGCTGCTGCCGACCAGCTCGGAGAAGACCATCAGGATCAGGGCCAGTGACAGTGAAAGCCGGAAGCCGGTGAAGATCTTCGGCATCGCCGACGGGATGATCAGCTGGGTCAGCCGCTGGCCGCGGGACAGCCGGAAGGCACTGGCCGTCGCCAGCTGCACCGGGTCCACCGAGGCCGCCCCGTCGATCGTGTTGAGCAGAATGGGCCAGATGGTGCCGAACGCGATCGTCGCCACCTCCATCTGCGTGCCGATCTTGAATAGGGCGAGGAACACCGGAGCCAGCGTGACCACCGGCAGCGCACGGCCGAACTGCAGCAGCGGCTCCAGGTATCCCGCCACCACGCGGGACCTGCCGATCGCTACGCCGAGCGGCACCCCGATGACGGTGGCGATGGCCAGCCCGGCCAGGGTCCGCCAGATGCTGGGCAGCACGTTGCCGGTCGCGTTCGCGGTCAGGAAGAGGTGCGACGCGGGACCGGAGAACCACAGGTGGTACATCCGGGCCACGATCGCCGACGGCGGCGGGAAGAACGGGCTGTGATGCCCGGACGCCCACAGCTGCCAGCCACCGATCCCGACGACCAGCACCACCCAGCGCCACAGCCAGCTCATGAGATCTCCGCCAGCCGGGTGTGGTTCCAGCGCAGCAGCCGGTGCTCCGCGCCCACGACGACCCGGTCCAGCACCAGGCCGAGAATGCCGGCCCAGAGCGTCGCGGCCAGGATCACCGGCAGGTTGCCTGCGCCTGAGCTGTAGTCGGCGATGAAGGCGCCCAGCCCGGCCCCGTTGATCCGGCCGGTGATGTAACCGGCCCCGATGTCCAGGATGATGGCCACCGACGAGGCGAGCCGGATGCCGGTGGCGATGAAGGGCGCGGCGCTCGGCAGCGACACCATCCGGATGGTGTCGAGCCGGGAGAATCCGAAGGCCCGGTGCGTCTCCTTGGCCACCGGGTCGACATCGTCCAGCCCGGCCATCGTGTTGTACAGCACGGGCCAGATCGCGCCGTAGACGATCAGCGTGACCGACATCCGCAGCCCTGGCCCGATGACCAGGCTGACCAGCAGGATCAGCGCGACCGACGGGATCGGCCGGAGGAATTCGACCACCGCCCGGGTCGCGACCCGGACCCCGGGCAGGCTGCCCAGCAGCACGCCGAGCGGGACCCCGATCACGATGGTCAGGGCCAGCCCGACCGCCCAGGCCTCCAGGGTGGCGCCGAGGTCGGCGAGGAAGCGGCCGCTGCCGATCAGCTGGCCGGCCTGGCCCAGCACCGTCGAGGTCAGCGGCAGAACCGACCGGGGGATGACCCCGGTCAGGCCCAGCACCTCCGCCAGGACCAGGAAGATCACGACCCCGGCGAGCCCGCGCCACCAGACGGCGGCGCGGGCCTTCCGGGCCGGTGACGCAGCCGCCGGCCCAGCCGGGGACGGCGGTGCGTCAGCGGTGATGCTCGCGTGGGACATAGGCGGATCAGTGGAACAGCAGGCTGCTGGGGCTGAGCGAGGCGGTCGGCAGGCCGCCGCTCTTCATGAGCGTGATGACCTTCTGCAGCTCGGCCGGGTCCAGCGTGCTCGGGTAGCTGTTGACCGGAATGTGGCTCGCCGCCGCGGCCGTGACCTTGGTGTAGGTCGGCAGGATGTCCTGCACCGCCGTGGGGTTGGCTTGGGCGTAGGCCTGTGCCTTCAGCAAGGCCGTCTGGAAGGCCCGCGCCGTGTTCGGGTTCTGCTGCGCCCAGCTCTGGGTGGCGAAGTAGCCGGACATCGGCATGTTGGCGGCTGGCCCGGCGCAGGAGGAGACGACCTCTTTCGCGCCGTCACTGGACTCCGCACCCGCCAGGAACGGCTCGACCGCGCTGATGGCATCCACCTGGTGGGCCTTGAGCGCCGCGACCATGTCGGGGAACGGCACGACGACGTACTTCACCGTCGACGGGTTGACTCCATCGGCCTTGAGCACCGCGTTCAGCGTCAGGGTCTGGATGTTGTCGGTCAGGTTGACCGCGATGGTCTTGCCGGCCAGGTCGGCGGGCGAGGTGATGCCGGACGACGGGAGGACCGCCACCCCGAAGGTGGTGGCCTTGCATTCCACGCCCTCGGCGATGACCTTGAACTGGACCGTGCCCTTGGCCTGCGCCTCGAAGAACGAGACGTAGTTCGCGCCACCGACCATGGCGATGGTGCCGTGCAGCATGTCCGGGATGGCCTCGGTGCTCTGGGTCACCGGCTCGATGGTGACGGTCAGGCCCTCCTGTTTGAAGTATCCGAGCTTCTCGGCCAGGTACAGGCCGGCGTCATCGACCACCGGCAGCGCCCCGACGCTGATGTGCGACTGCTCCAGGGCGCTGGCCGACGGCGAAGCCGAGCTCGGCGACTTCGATGACCCTGAGCTGCTGCAGCCGGCAGCCAGCAGCAGTGCGGCCAGGCCGGCGGTTGCCGCGAGAGAAACCCGGCGGCGAGGAGACCTCATTGACGCTCCTTACGTGAATAACGGCCGGAGTCGGCCGTTGTCTCTTCAATTGGCGCGCCGGCGGCCAGCGGCCGGCGATAAAGCTGGCCCCCCGCGCCAATGCAGACGTTTGCCTGGGCATGGCGCGTCACAATTATTACCAAGTCTCGGCGGCGGCTGTTGACGGGGGTACGGAACGTTAGGCAACGGTTCGCGATTTCCCCGATAACCTCACCTTGAGCAATTTTAAAACGACAGATAGTAGTTAAGGCTGGCTGTGGCGTACTGCGGGGCCGCACGTGCATGGTCTACACCCATTCGGCCACCGGCCACTTAACGTTCGCGCCGACGGCTCTGCTACCCGGCCCGGCGGCATAATTGCTTGTGGCGCGGCTTTTTAACCTGGAAGTAACCTGACCGCCGAATGTGCGTCTACGGCGGCCGGAAAGCCCGCACGGTGCGGCCGGGGAAAACTTCCATGGGGTCGACGGGACGCGCCGCGCAGGCCTCAGAGGAACACCGGCCTCAGTGGAACAGCAGCGGTGCGACGGAGAAATTGGCTCCGACGAGGCCCTCAGTTTGCATCAGGCTCACGACCCGGTTGAGGTGCGTCTCGTTCAGTGACGTCGGGAACTGGCCGATGTTCACGACCGCGGACTGATCCGGGTTCAGGCTCTTGATGTAGGTGGGCAGGATCTGTTCCACATTCGCCCGGCTGGCGTCCGCCAGGGCCTGCCCCTTCGCCATCGCCGCCTGGAACGCGCGCGCCGTGTTGGGGTGCTTCTGCGTCCATGACTGGAGGGCGAAGTACCCCGAGGTCGGGAAGTTGGCGGTCGGCCCGGTGCAGGTGGACATGACGGGCTGCGCGCCCTCGGACAGCTCGGCCGAGGTGATGAACGGCTCGACCGCGCTGATCGCGTCCACCTTGTGCTCGGCCAGTGCCGTGGCCATATCGGGGAACGGCACCGGCACGTACGTGACGGTCTTGGGGGAGACCCCAGCCGTCTGCAGCGCCGTGTTGGTCAGCATGGTCTGGATGTTGTTGGTCACATTGACCGCGATGGTCTTGCCGGCCAGATCTGCCGGGGACGTGATGTGCGAGCTCGGCAGGGCGAGAACCTCGAAGGTGTCGGTGCTGCAGGCGGTTGCGTCCACCAGCACCTTGAACGGGCCCTTCCCCGCCGCCTGGGCCTGGAAGAACGACACGTAGTTCGCCCCGGCCACGATGTCCACCTTGCCCGACTTCATCTCCGGGATCGCGTCCGGGCTGGCCGCGATGGGGGAGATGGTGACGTTCAGGCCCTCCTGCTTGAAGTACCCCTCCTGCTGGGCCAGGTACAGGCCGGCCGAGTCCACCACCGGCAAGGCGCCGACGACGATGTTGGTCGTCTCCAGGTGGGCGGCGGCCGTGGCCGGTGTCGTGCTGCCGCCGGACGAGCAGGCGGCCGCGGCCAGTGCCACGGCGATGCTGCCGACGGCGGCCAGGGATACCCGCCCGGCGCGGGGGAACCTCATGGTGCTCCTACAGGTGAGGGGAAAGCCGAACCGGAGGCTGGAGCGCAAACAGGACATCTTTGTGCGCGCAGGTCCTTACCGTATCAGCGCGGTGCGAGACGGGTGGGGGATTCCGGGACAAGGCAGGTTTTACCGTCGGCGCAGGTCAGCGCCGGGCATCTGGCTTCACCGGCCAGCCGCCCCGGTCGTGGCGCCGGGCGGACCGGCTGATTTGGGTCATCGGCCGGCTCCTGACCGCATCCGGCTGGGCGTGCCGGTCCTGCCGGGCTCTGGTGTTGCGCCCTGTGCGTCCCGGCCGGTCTCGACGGGCGCTTGCCGCCGCGGCCGCGGCGGTCCGGGGACCCGGGCGGCGGCCGCTGTCCCGGCGCACGGCCGGAACGGTGCGCGCGGCGGGCAGTGGCCGGAACGCGCTGGACTGGCCGCGTGGTCGGCGTCCGGCGCGGTGAGTTACGGCTGGCGGAGAGGCCGCCGGCGGTGCGCAAATTTGCGCCCGGGCTCATGCTGGCGACATAAATTACGGTCGCTGCTGCGCCATTTGCGGACGCTGCTGGCGGCAGCCTTCGGCGCCGCGCCGCCCGGCGGCCCCGGCCAATGCGCGGGGATCTGGCCGTGCCATCTCCAGCCCTGGCAGGTGCCTTACGCTGCGCGGCCCGCTTCGGGTAAGTTATTTACGGCAGGTGCCAGTGGTCGCACGTAACGTCACTTTGCCGATAATGACCGGTCTAGTCAGGGCCTCTTTTCCGGCATCCGGGCCTCATGATATGGCTGCCTGTCCCGAACTCGATGCGTAGAGTAATTCTTACCTAACGTGACCATCTCGCGGTTTATGGCAGGCTGTGTGTCACCGCAGCCAGGGCGGCCGGCCGCGAGAGGTGGCGATGCGGACCGCTCTCCGCTGGGGACGATCATCGTTCCAGGTCGGCTGGGCCGCCCGGGGAACCGCCGGAGAGCCGGTCAGAGCGTGCCGGTGAACTGCGGTCCATCTACCGCAACCGTGGACAAAATAACTGGCAAAGACGCCATAAGTGGCTGCGGGAAGATGATTATATGTCCTTACCCGTTTTGCGACCCCGACGCTCGAGTTGCCTCGGTCGTCCGGAAGTCGCCAGCTCTGTGGTGAAAGTCGTGTGGGAAAAGAGGGGTGCGATGTTGTGCGGCTTCTGTCCTGGAGGCCCGAAGGCTGTCCTCGAAACCCCTGTTCGTGTGAGGTGCGAAAGCAGTGCGTAGGCGTCCGGCGACAGGCCAGCGCGATGGGGGCGAGGGACCGGGCGTAGCCGCCGGAGCCCCCGCCAGCAACGGCGCTGACACCGCGGGGGACGGTAACGGAGGTACGGCCACATTGACCGCGGCTCCCGGTTCCCCCGGTTCGCCTGGCACCGGCGGCAGGCCCGGCGAGCCCGACGAGGTGCCCCGGGCCCCGGCCCGCCGGGGCAGTTCGCGCCTGGCCCTCAGCAACTGGCGGGTGCGCTGGCGGCTGCTCGCCCTCATCGTCGTGCCCACCATCGCCGCGGTGGTGCTCGGCGGCCTGCGGATCGCCGACGCCGCGAGCAGTGCGGTCGCCCTCAAGCGGACCACGCAGCTGGCCGTGCTCAACGGCGACATCATCCGGCTCGCCCAGAGCATGGAGGACGAGCGCGACCTGACCGCCGGGTGGATCGCGGATGGGCGGCCAACCGGCACCGCGGCTATCTATACGGCGCTGCTGCACCAGCAAGACACCACCGATGAGGCGGTCCAGCAGATCAGCGGGGACGCGAACAACATCGGCCCCACGTATTCGTCGGCGATCCGGTCGGCGTTCAGCGACGTCCAGGCGCGGATCAGTGACCTCGATCACCTGCGCAGCGCCACGACGCCGCCCGGCGACATCCCGGTTCTGCCGCTCATCCAGGACTACACCAACTCCATCGACACGCTGCTGACGTTCACCAGCTTGTCCGGGTCCGGGACCAACGACACCCAGCTGTCCAACGACGTCATCACCCTGACCGCGCTGGCCCGGGCCGAGGACCAGGCGTCCGAGCAGCGCGGCATCTTGTATTCGACGCTGATCGCCCGCCAGTTCCCGCCCCAGGGCCTGACCTCCCTGGAGAGCGCGGAGGCTCAGGAATCCGCCGCCGAGGCGGACTTCCAGAGCTCGGCCTCGCTGGCCGAGCAGCAGCTCTTCCAGAACAAGGTCAGCGGCACTGCGGTCGACCAGGCGGCGTTCGAGGAGCAGCTGGCCGCCTCGACCAGTAACAACGGAAGCGTGAGCATCGGCGTGCCCGCCGCGAGCGCCCCGGGTGTCTGGTACGGCAACATGACCACCACGGTGCAGGACATGCGCGGGGTGGAAAGCACGCTGCTCAGCAACATCCTGGCCCGGAGCCAGTCGCTCGAGTCGTCCGCGACCCGGGACGCGGTCATCATCAGCATTATCGTGCTAGTCCTGCTGATCAGCGTGCTGCTGATCACGACGTTGGTCGCCCGGTCGATGATCCGCCCGCTGCGCCGGCTGCGTGAGGACGCGCTCGACATCGCCGGTACGCGGCTGCCGGACATGGTGCGCAGGCTGAGCGAGACCGAGGGCTCGGACGAGAGCGTCGAGATCGAGCCGATCGCCGTCTCCTCCACCGACGAGATCGGTGAGGTGGCGCGGGCCTTCGACCAGGTTCACCGCGAAGCCGTCCGGCTGGCCGCCGACGAGGCCATGCTCCGCGGCAACCTGAACGCGATGTTCGTCAACCTGTCCCGCCGCAGCCAGTCCCTGATTGAGCGGCAGATCTCGCTCATCGACTCCCTGGAGCAGGGCGAGCAGGACTCTGACCGGCTGAGCAGCCTGTTCCGGCTGGACCACCTGGCCACCCGGATGCGCCGCAACTCGGAGAACCTGCTGGTTCTCGCGGGTCACGAGGCGTCCCGGCGGTGGAGCCAGCCCGTCGCGCTGGTGGACGTGCTCCGGGCGGCCATCTCGGAGATCGAGCAGTACGAGCGGGTCGTGCTGAATGTCCAGCCGGGCATCACGATTGCCGGCCAGGCCGTCAACGACGTCGTGCACCTCGTCGCGGAGCTGGTCGAGAACGCGACCACATTCTCTCCCGAAGACACCCAGGTGTACGTGTCCGGCCAGCCGCTGACCAGCGGCGGTGTCCTCCTCGACATCACCGACGGCGGGGTCGGCATCTCCGATTCTGAGATGGGCCACGCCAACTGGCGGCTGGACAACCCGCCCGTGGTCGACGTCGGCGTATCCCGGCGGATGGGCCTGTTCGTGGTCGGCCGCCTCGCGGCGCGGCACGGGGTCCGGGTCCGGCTTCGGCATGCGTCCGCCGGCGGCCTGACCGCGCTGGTCTGGCTGCCGGATACGGTCGCCGCCCAGGAGGGCGCGCCGCTCGGCCGGCTCCGCCGCTTCGAGGCGGAGGACTACGGGCCCAGCCCGTCGCTGTCCGCGCCGCCGGCCGGCGGGAACGGCGGGGCCCTGCCTACCCGCCAGACCGGCAGCGCGGCCGCGCAGGCCGCCGCGGCCGCCCGGATGCCACGCTTCTCGCCGTCCAGCGGGACCCCCCTGCAGCCGCGGGTGGACACCGGCCCGCAGCCGGGCTCCGGCCGCCCGGGGAACGGTGTCACCGGCGGGTTCACGCCTCCAGGCCAGTCCCCGGCGGCCAGCCCGCAGGGGCCGGGCACGGCCGACCCCGGGGCGGCGCCGGGAGGCGACGGCTTCAGCATGCCCTTCCGGCCGACGGCCGGGGGGATACCCACGGCCGGCCCTCCCAGCGGACCGGCGAGCCCAGGACCGGCGAGCCCAGGACCGGCGAGCCCAGGACCGGGGAGCCCAGCCGGGGCCCAGCCCGGGAACGGCAGCACGCTGGGGCCGCCCAACGGTGACAACGGCGTGCGCGTGCCGGCCCCGCCGGAGAACGGGCACCACCAGCGGCTGCCGATCTTCGACACGCTGGAGTCCGACTGGTTCCGGCGCAGCGGGACGTCGCACGTCACCAGCCCAGCGCCGGGCGGCGAGGCCAGTACGGCCAGTACGTCCAGCGTGCCGGATCGGGCCGCCTGGCACTCTCCCGCGGATGAGGGCTGGCGCGCGGCCGAGACGGTCGCTGCGCCGTCTACGGGGACTAGTACATCCGCAGGGCTTCCGCAGCGCGTGCCGCGGGCTAATCTCGTCCCCGGGTCGGTCGGCGAACCGGCGGCCGACCCGAGCGGCAGCGAGGGGCCCTCTCGCTCGGCAGAGGAAGTCCGTAACAGGCTGGCCAGTTTCCAGCGGGGCGTACGCGAGGCGCGTGCTTCCGCACCTAAGACCGAGGAGCCATAGGACGGATGAGAACCCCGCATGAACGGCATATCGTGCTAGTGAGCAAGCGACGGCAACGCAGAGCCCGGGAAACCGGGCGGCTAGGAGGACACGAGTGAGCACGCCGGGTCGTCCGACGCAGGACCTGGGCTGGCTGATCACCAACTTCGTGGAGCGGGTCCCCGATGTCGCTCACGCGGTCGTTGTCTCATCCGACGGGCTGCCCCTCGCGTTCTCGGCGGGATTCCCGCAGGAACGCGCGGACCAGCTCGCGGCCGTCACTTCCGGGCTGACCAGCCTGACCCAGGGTGCGTCCCGGGTCTTCGAGGGTGGGGCGGTCGTCCAGACCGTCGTGGAAATGCAGCGCGGTGTCCTGGTGATCATGGCGATCAGCAACGGATCCAGCCTCGCCGTTCTCGCGGCGTCGACCTGTGATCTTGGGCTCGTGGCCTATGAGATGACGCTGCTGGTGGAGCGGGCCGGCCGGGTCCTGACCCCGGCGACCAGAGGAATCATGCAGGCCTCCATCCAAGGGGATGGAAGACGGTGACCGGAGGATACGGTGGCGGGCCCGGGCCGCGGTGACGACCGCCCGCTTCCTCCCGGCCCGGCGTCGCGTTCGTGGGAGAACCGGCCTGGGCAGTGGGAAGAGCGGTCGGGCGCGTCGTGGAATCGTGGGCCCGGTTCGTCGTGGGATGGCCGCCCCGGCTCGTGGGACAGTGCTGCGTCCCGGCGTGGGATGCAGCGCTCCGGTGACGACGAAGCCGTCGGGCGGCTGGTCCGGCCGTACACCGTAACCGGTGGCCGGACCCAGCCGCGTTATCAGCTCCAGATTGAGGCGCTCGTCACGGCCACGGTCTACGAACCACGTGACCTGTCGGTGCTGGCTCCCGAATGCCAGGCCATCCTGCAGTTCTGCCGCGACTGGAGGTCGGTGGCGGAGATCTCCGCCGTCCTGCGGCTGCCTCTTGGTGTGGCGAGGATTCTCATCGCGGATATGGGCGCCGATGGGCTGGTCCGCATTCACCAGCGCGAGGACGCGGAAGGTCGTCCGGACCTCAATCTGCTCGAAAGGGTACTTAGTGGACTCCGTAAGATCTAGCGTCGCCCAGCCGCAGAGCGCTCCGGCGGCGATGACCTCCGTCAAGATCGTGGTCGCGGGCGGATTCGGTGTGGGCAAGACCACGTTCGTCGGCTCGGTGTCGGAGATCACGCCGCTCACCACCGAGGCCCAGATGACGGTGGCCAGCACCGACGTGGACGACCTGTCGCACGTGCCGGACAAGAGCACGACCACGGTGGCGATGGACTTCGGGCGGATCACGCTCGAAAAGGACCTGGTCCTGTACCTGTTCGGTACCCCCGGCCAGCACCGGTTCTGGTTCATGTGGGACGACCTGATCCAGGGCGCCATCGGGGCGGTGGTCCTCGTCGATACCCGGCGGCTCGCCGACTCGTTCCCCGCCGTGGACTACTTCGAGGCCAGTGGCCTGCCGTTCGTGATCGGCATCAACGGTTTCCACGGTCAGTTCCCGCACCGCTCCAAGGACGTGAGCGAAGCGCTGGCCATCTCCCCGGACGTGCCCGTCATCCCGTGCGATGCGCGGAACCGTGAGTCCACCAAGGCGACCCTGGTCACGCTGGTCGAACACGCGATGAGCGTGCAGGCCGCGGGCCGCTACTGACCCGGCGGACTGCCCCCCATGGGGGACCGTTACTACAGCACGAGCATGGCATTCCTGGAAGCGCTGGCCACCGCCCTGGCCCGGGCCCGCAAGCCCCTCGTGATCACCTCTTACCTCGGCAGCAACCCCGCGGCTTACCTCGGCAGCAACCCCGCGGCTTACCTCGGCAGCAACCCCGCGGCCGTCGGCGAGCTGGTCCAGCTGGCCGACGCGCTCGCCGTGCCGGTCATTGAGGCGTCCCCGAACCACGTCAACTTCCCCGACACCCATCCGACACCCATCCGATGCACCACGGCTATCACTGGCACACTGCGGCCCAGAACCCGCTGCTCGCCGAGGCCGACGTCATCCTGGTCGCCGACTCCGACGTGCCATGGATTCCGGCGGTGAACCGCCCCGACGACGACGCGGTGATCTACTGCATCGACTCGGATCCGGTGAAGGAGCAGCTGCCGTTGTGGCACGTCCCTGCGCGCAGGTTCGCGGCGGCTGATTCTCGTGTCGCGCTGGCTCAGATCAGCGCCTTCATCCGGGAGCACGGCCTGGCCGCCGAGGAACTGGTGGCCGCCCGGCACGCGGAGAACACGGCCATCCATGATGCCCAGCGGGCCGAGTGGGCCGCGCAAGAGCAGCCGCGGGACGACGTCATCACCCCCGAATAGCTCACCGCGTGCGTCCGGGACGCCCTGGCCGACGAGGACGCTCTCCTGCTGGTCGAGACCGTCACGAACCAGCGGGCGGTCAGCGAGCACATGCGGGCGGCCCGCCCGGCTCAATGATCGGCAGCGGCGCCAGCTCGCTGGGCTGGGCCGGCGGCGGGGCGATCGGCGCGAAGCTGGCCGCCCCGGACCGGGACGGTCGTCAACGTCAGCTTCGAGCCTGCCGCCGACCTGCCAGGCATCGCCCAGGCCGCCGGCGGTGCGTACGGCGTGAATGTCGCCGATCCCGCGGAGCTTCCCCAGGCCCTGAAGGACGCCCTGGCCGCCGTGCACGATGGCCGTTCCGCCGTGGTCGCCGCCCACCTTCCCGGCGTCTGCATGATGGCGAGCAAGTTATCGGTGTTCTGCAGCACGCTCACATCCTCCGCCGGCTCGCCGCGCACGACCAGCACGTCAGCGAAGTAGCCTGGGGTCAGCAGCCCGACCGGCAGGTCCATCACCTGGCCGCCGTACCGGGTGGTGGCGCTTAGGGCTTCGGCCGGCGAGTAGCCGAAGAGCCTGACGAACAGCTCTAGATCCCGGGCGTTGCGCCCATCGGGTTGTTCGGGAAGCCGTAGTCGCCGCCGGGCAGGACCCGCAGGCCGCGCTTGCGCAGCTCGGGGCATAGCTCGGCCATCGCCTTCAGCGCCTTCACCGATCCCATCTTCTCCGCCATCGCGGTGTCGATGCCGTACTCGGCGCCCTCGTACACGTTGGCCCGACGGTCGCGTGCTCGCTGGCTATGAGCAGGTTCTCGTCGACGGTGAGGTCGCCGAACAGCTCAACCGATTGGAATGTCCGGGCGATACCGAGACGCGCCCGCCGGTAGGGGCGGAGGCGGCTGATGTCGCGGCCGTGCGGCACCAGTTCGGCGATGACCTCTTCGTTTCCGAGCCCGTTCTGCACGCTGACGACGGCGGCGCTTGCCAGGGCGGCCGGTGCGCCCTGCACCGCCGCGCGCGTGTGCGGCGGCCTTGGTGGCGACCACGCCGAAGTCGCACGCGGGCAGCTGGCCGCCGTCGGTTCGCGCGTGGACCTGCGCCACGAAGTCTGCGAGTCCGGTGATCCGCAGACCCTGCGCCTCCATCGCGGCCACGTGCTGCGCCCAGGGGTCGACGGCGATGCGATGCTGGGCGCGATCGAGGGCTGGCACCCCGCCGCGCGAGCCCTGGTCGCGGGCGTCGACCTCGACTCGATCTTCGTGATCCCGTTCGGGTGGCCGCGCTGCGCGCCTACGACGAGCGCTGACGCCCGGGAGCGACCATGCCATCCGCGACCATCCCGGGCTTCACTGGCGCCGTGATCCGGCCGGGCGAGGCCGGCTAAGAGGCGGTCCGCGCGATCCGGCGCCCGAGCCAGGGAAGGGGCAGGCGAGCATACGGTCCGCGACGTCCTGCAGCGCGCCCTCGCGCAGTTCCAGGACCCGTGGACCGGGGCCGTCACCCTGGAAAATACGTTCCGGTGGGTAGCGGCGTGCCGGTGAATGTCCGCTGTGCTCAGCAGTTGCCGACGACCTTGGCTCGCGCCATCGCTGATGCCAGTCCGCTCCCCGAGGGGAGGTCATCCCCCGGGCTGCTGGTCGCCGGCCGTTATGCCGCCTTGACGGGGCGAGTAGTACGTACCCCGAGGACCGGCTGACCGCCTCGCACACCGCGGTATCGCGCCTCCCACGGCCATCGGCGAAGGTCGTCGGCGTGCACCAGTTGCAGCGCCTGTATCCGGGGCCCGTAGATCTCGACGGCGGTCACCAGGTGCGCCGCCGGCTCTTGGACCTCGACGATCTCAATCAGGGGCCCACCAATCAGTGGTACCTGCTCGCCAGGCCGGGGAGCGGCGGCGTGCAGCACGTGCGAAGCGACATCGTTCAGCAGCCGGGTGGCACGGCCCAGCGACATGCCCGTCACCACCAGCTCTGGCCTGCCGGCCGGAGTAAGTCCGACCGTGTACGCCCAGGCCGGATGTATCCCATCACGCTCGACCCCTTGCACGGCCCACCCGTGGCAGGCGATGAGATCACGCATATGGGCGAGATAGTCGAGCGGCGTACTGTCCGGGTGATCACATTCCCAGCACATGTGCTGCCTCCTTTGCATCAGTGGCTGTTACCGTCCACTATGCGGGGAGGTGCCGACAGTATGTTCGATCCGGTCGGCCGCGTGGGACACGTTCCTTAGCCGTGCCCGGCCTTCCGGAGCTCGGGGACGACCAGGGAACCGATGTGCCCGGTGGCACCGCTAACGAAGACACGCATTGATCGAAGACCCTCTCTGGCTGATGTGAGCGTCAGCTCACCCGGAATCGGCCGTTGGCATCGACATACTGGCCGGTGAGCCAGGCGGCATCCGGCGAGGCGAACAATGACACCACCCCGGTGATGTCGGCCGGTTCGGCCATCCGGCCGAGCACCGTGTCCTTTCCCACCTGCGCGACAAGCGCCGGATCCTTGCGCGCCTCGGCGTTGGCGTCGGTTACCGTCCAGCCGGGGGCGTTCGCGTTCACGGTGATGCCGCGTTCGCCGAGTTCAGCGGCGACCGTCTGCGTCATCGAGTTCACCGCTGCCTTGGCCATCGAGTAGACCGGCGCCAGCTTCGAAGGCCGCGTCGAATAGACGGAGGAAATGTTGATCATGCGCCCGCCGTCGCGAAGCCGGCTGGCCGCGGCCTGCGTCACGAAGAACGGGGCCCGCGTGTTGACCGCGATGATGCGGTCGAACGTCTCGGGTACCGAGCTGGCCAGCGTGTCCTGCCCGGCGGCGCCGGCGTTGTTCACCAGGATGTCGAACTCCGCGCTGCCGGTTCGTCTGGTCAGTTCCGCGTCGAGGGTGCTGAACAGCGCGCTGATCTCGGCCGGCTGCTCCAGCCGGGCGCGGATCGGGACCGCGGCGGCCCGCGAGCTGTTCGAGCGTCGTTCTGGCCCACGTCGCCAACGAGGAACGCATACTCGCCGCGCTGTCCGCCGACGAGCGCCAGCTGCTCTCCGGCCTGCTCCGCAAGCTGCTCGTGGAGTTCGAGGGGTCACAGCCGGCGGCCGGCAGCGGACGGCTCGGCCTCGTCCTGTCGTCCGCCCACGTGACCATCGGCATGCGCACCGCCGTCGGGCTCCCCGGGGTGGCCGGCCTGCTCGTGCGGTCGGTCCAGCCGGACTCGCCCGCCGCGCGAGCGGACCTCCAGCCCGGCGACGTGCTCATCAAGGCAGGGGGCCGCGACCTGCGTTCCAGCGCGTCGCTGTACACCGCCGTCCGCGCCGCCGGGACCAGCCCGGTCCAGCTCACCGTGCTGCGCGGCAACGACCAGTTCCAGACGAGCCTCAAGCTCAGCGGCCCCGTCGACGGCCGCTCAGCCGCGGCCCGCGGACCAGGCCGGGCCGGGCCGGGCCGGGCCGGGCCGCCGAGCACACCGTCTAGCGGGTTACACCGGCGGAACCGGGGACGCCTGCCTGGGCCATCTGGGTGCCGCGCCGCGTATCCCACCCCTCGCAGCCGGAGGCGTGCCCTGTTTACTGGTAATGTGCACCCGATCCGGGCCGCGCAGCCGTCCCGGAGCGGGGCGGTAGCTCAGCCGGTTAGAGCAGCGGACTCATAATCCGCCGGTCGTGGGTTCGAGCCCCACCCGCCCCACCTAGCTTGACCTGGCGATATTCGCCTATTACAGGCTGCCGCGACGACACACCGGACCGGCTTCCAGCACCCGACGGACGCAGAATGTACGCACGCGGTCATTGTGCCGTCTTCCCGGCCTCGCGAACCAGCGGCGCCGTCTGCTCGGCGGCGGCCAGGTGCGCCTCGATCAGCACGTGGGTGTACCGGTCGTTGATGTCCCTGCCGGCGTGACCGACCTCGCGCATGCGGACCTCCTGGTCCACCCCGGCATCGCGCATCAGCGAGTTGCCG
>Ga0302229_10002050_pt1 | contig 14902 bp, 10 predicted proteins | sample II_Palsa_N1_3_FD_193518 | JGI IMG/M metagenome (GOLD analysis project Ga0302229, IMG submission 193518) | Peat permafrost microbial communities from Stordalen Mire near Abisko, Sweden - II_Palsa_N1_3 | ecosystem: Environmental > Terrestrial > Soil > Palsa > Peat permafrost | place: Sweden... | reverse complement strand
GGCTTCCTGCACATCGGCGGCGTGTACGCGGCGACCATTGACGTGGATGTGGCCAGGCACTCCGGCGGCGTTTACCTGGTCCGGCTGGAGGACACCGATCAGGCCCGGGTGGCCGAGGGCGCCGCCGCGCAGTTCGCCGAGGCGTTCGCGTATTTCTCCATCGGACCGGACGAAGACGACCGCAGCGGCCGCTACGGACCGTACTCTCAGTCCCGGCGAGCGCAGATCTACCTGACCTATGTTCGCGAGCTGCTGCGCCAGGACACGGCTTACTTGGATTTCGCCACCAAGCAGGACCTCGAGGAGATCACCGCCCGGCAGCGGGCCACAGGCGCCCTGCCTGGCTACTACGGCCAGTGGGCCCTGTGGCGTGACGCCGGTCCGGCGCAGGTGACCGAACGGCTGGCGGCCGGGGACCCGTATGTCGTCAGGTTCCGTTCTCCCGCGGCCGCCGGGGCCAGGGTGAGCTTCACCGACGCGATCCGCGGCGAGCTGACCCTGGACGCCAACCGCAACGACGCGGTCATCCTGAAGAGCAGTGACACCGAACCGCGGCTGCCCACCTACCACTTCGCCCACGCCGTCGATGATCACCTGATGCGGGTCACCCTGGTCATCCGCGGCGAGGAGTGGATCTCCTCGGTGCCCCTGCACCTGCAGCTGTTCGACGCTCTCGGCTTCCCCCGCGTCCAGTACGCGCATATCGCCCTGCTGATGAAGCAGGAGGGCGGCAGCCGCCGCAAGCTGTCCAAGCGCCGCGACCCTGAAGCCACGGTCAGCTTCTACATCGAGCAGGGCTATCCGGCTCCGGCGGTGCAGTACTACCTGCGCGGCCTGGCCAACGGACGGCTCGCGGAGATGCCGCTGCCCGAGGCGCTGGCCGCGCCGATCCGGCTCTCCGAGTGCGGCACTGCGGGGCCGCTGGTCGACATGGTCAAGCTCGACGATATCTGCGCCGACTACGTGGCCACGCTGCCGGGCGAGCAGATCCTCGCGGAGGTCACCGCCTGGGCCCGCCGCTACGAACCCGAGAACCCCGATCTCGCGGTGGTGCTCGAGACCGAGCGGGTCCGGGCGCTGCAGGCCCTGTCCATCGAGCGCGACGGCGTGGCCAATCCACGCAAGGACCTGCGTAAGTGGGCAGATTTCCGCGTCGTCTACGGCTACTTCTTCCCGCCGCTCTTCGAGCTGGTCACCGACCCGGCGGACGAGCGCTTCGGCGGCCTTGAGCCGGACCTGGTCCGGGCGGTCGCCAGCGCCTTCGCCGAGGGCTACCAGCCGCCCGCGGCGGACACCGAATGGTTCGACCAGATCCGTCGGCTCGCGGCCGACCTCGGGTTCGCACCCAGCCAGAAGGTCTACAAGCAGGACCCGGCGGCCTACCGGGGCTCCATCGCGGAAGCATCCCAGGTCATCCGGGTGCTGCTGACCGGGACACGGCGCAGCCCCGACCTGAAGGCAGTGGCCGCCGCGCTGGGCCCCGAGGAGGTCCTGCGCCGCGTCCGTGCCCTCGGCCCCGCAGGCGATTCCGGGGAGTGACCTGCCGGTTTTCGCGGCTGGTAGCCCGCCCCCGCCCCGGCCCTAGAGGCCACCGCGCCGCTCTTTGCTTCCTATACCAAGCGCGCGCTTGACATCCCAATCATGCTTGGTATAGTTAGCAACAGAAAGCCAAGACAAAGAGCTTGAGAACAAAGAACCTAAGGAGACCCGTTATGGCCAGCAACGTCACCCAGGAGATCCAGGACCAGGTCCTGAGCACCATCCGCAAGAGCCAGGAGATGACGATCGACGCCCTCAAGACCTGGGTCGAGACGGTCCAGTCCGTCACCCAGTCTCTCCCGTCGATCCCCTCGGTCAGCCTGCCGCTCGCCGACCGGCTGCCCAAGCCGCAGGATGTCGTGTCCAGCGGCTACGACTTCGCCGAGCAGATCCTCACCAACCAGCGCAAGTTCGCCAACGAGGTGCTGGAAGTCGCCAGCCCGCTGATCCCCGGCGACGAGACCAAGAGCGCGCCGAAGTCCGCAGCGGCCAAGTAACACCCGCCACGTGGGACCACGCCACGCCAGGGCCCGCGCGAAGCGAGCCGGGCAGGTTGTGCCCGCGGCAGCTCCGGGGAATCCCCGGGGCTGCCGCGTTCTATAGCGTGAGAACCGGCGCGCTACGAAGCGTCTCCGCCCCGATCAGCGTCGTTATCTTTTGCGTCCGCGTGGTCGTCGTCAGCGTCGGTGGGCGGCCAGGTGCGCAGCGGCGGCAGTTCGTACAAGCTGTCTATGTTCAGCTGCTGCGCGTCCTTCAGCACGACGTCCTGCTGCTCCTGCGCCTTCTCGGCGGTCTGCTTGGCCAGCTCAGAGGCCAGGCCACCGAGCTGCTGGACGCCCACGTGATCGATGACGATACGGCTCGTGGCGAAGATTACGATGCCTTCCACGCGCCGTTCTTTTTCCTCGGGCAGGGAAAGCGCAGCCGCGACCTTCGCTACCTCGAACGGGTTCGCGGAGTGCGCGGTGAGCTTATTGCGCTCCTCGATTATCCACTTATGGAATTTCATTACCGCCCCGTGAAGAGGCAGCTTCTGCACGTCTTCCGTGGTGAGCCCGAATCGCTTGCCCTTGCTGAAGCAGCGGGCGTAGGCGATCACCGTGGACGACCAGATGGCCAGCGGCAGAAGCGGGTCCCGGTCTTCCTCGGGCTTGGCCAGCTCGGCCAGCAGCCTCTTACAGCCATCCATGACAAACTGAAGATCCTGGATGATCGCTGCCTGGTCGGCAAGGATGTACGCTGACGGCACATCGAGGGCGACAGTCACCATTGGCTTGTCAGGCGATGCCGCGTCCATTCCGTTTACCACTCCTCGTTCCGGCTTCCTGGGGCTCCCAGCGGTTCGATCCTCGCACGGCGGCAACTAATTCCCGTCTCACATCGTGACAAGTTTCCTGCCGATGCCACCACATCGGCTGAGGCGGGCGCGGCCGGCTTGACCCGGGAGGCCAGCGCCTTGATCGGGAACAGAAGCTGATGCGGGCTAGGCGGCCGGGGCGGCGGGAGGCGCAGAGGTGGCCCAGCGGATGGCGTGGACCATGGCCCGGCCGGCCGGCCGGACGACCACGGCCTCGGTTAGCGGCAGGCGGGGCAGGTGGAGCGGCCGGCGGGCCCAGCCCGGCAGCAGCGACACCGCGGCCGCGGCCAGGACCCCGTACGGGGCCCGGGCGATGGCCGGGAGCGGAGGGCTGACCAGCAGGAACCTAGCCGCGTCGCGCGCGTCGGCGGTGGCAGTCAGCTCGGCCCGGTACTGGCCGATCCGGTCGGCGAGCTCGGCTTCGGTCCGCGGCGGGTCGGGCACGCCGAGCTCGATGCCGATCCGGGCCATGTCGGCGACGTAGCCGTCGCGCCCGGCCTGGTCTAGGGGCTGAACGCCGAACCGGGTGTGAGCCCGCAGGAAGCTGTCCGCCTCGGCGATGTGCACCCAGGTCAGAAGGTGCGGATCCGAGGCCGTGTACGGCCGCCCGTCGGGTGCGGTCCCGGTCACGTGCTGGTGGACGGCCTTAACTCGCGCGATCGCCTCTCGGGCGTCGTCGGCCTGGCCGAACGTGGTGACCGCGAGGAAGTAGCTGGTCCGCTGCAGTCGGCCCCAGGGGTCGCCGCGGTAATCCGAGTGCTGGGCTACGGCGGCCATGGCCAGCGGATGCAGTGACTGGAGCAGCAGGGCCCTGATCCCGCCGATAAACATCGATGAGTCCCCGTTTACGCGGCGGATGGGGCGGTCCTCGGCGAACCAGCGCTCGCCGGCAGTCTGGTGGATCTGCCGCCGGCGCGTCGGGCCCTGCGGCCCGGCGACGCGTTCGAGGATGGCCGAGCCGATCCGGCTGCGGAGTCGGTCTGCGGCGCCCAGGTTTCCCACCTACCTATTATCAACGCATTTGGCCACGGGCCCGGCCGGCGCCCGGACCCGGGTGATCCTGCGCCGGGCCCGGCTCACGTCGGGCGGCCGGTTGTTCCGAGCCAGCTCCCCGGGAGCCGTTGATTAGGCTTGTAAGGAGCGGGCGGCCTGGGTGCCCGCAGCGGCGGCAGCTCGGACGGCCGCGGATATTTAAGCCGGTCTTCGCGCTGCGAGCGCATCGGCTCGGCGAGTTCCATTTCGGCGAAGGCGGCCGGCCAGTCGGCCGCGCCGTAGCCGGCGCCGAGGTCAGTGTGATGCAGCTCGACCTCCACCAGCCGCCGGGTCAGCAGGCCGGCGGCCGGAAACGGCCCGGAGTCCAGCATCCGCACCTGGAACCGCCACGCGTCATCGGGCAGTTGCGTGGCCACGGCTCGGAACGCCATCGCCGTGTCGGCGAGGTCATCCGCGAGGTCCTTGGCGTTCATTCGCGCGCCGGTCTCAATGTCGGCGTCGCGTGCCCCGGCGCTGGCGTACGCGGGGCGGTTTTGTCCTGACCGGGCTCCGGCCAGGAGGTTACGCATCGCGTCGGCGTTCCGGGCGACGTGGGCCAGAACATGCGCCCGGGTCCAGCCCGGCAGCAGGGACGGCGCCCGGAGGTCCGGCTCGGTGATGACGCGGGCCACGTCGAGCAGGCGCTGGGTGGCCTGATCGATCTGGTCGTTCAGCTGGCGGTGTGCGGCGTCCATCAGCTCACCTTAAGTAAGGTACGGCCGCGGTGTCATCCGGCCTGGTAACTCGCCGAGCTGCCCCGCGCGATCAGCTCGATGGGCAGTTCCTGCCGGAGGGGGCGAATTCGCTCGCCCCGGAGCAGCGCGCACAGCCTCCGCGCCCCCTCGGCGCCGCTCCGCTCGAGCGGCTGCCGGATGGTGCTGAGCCGCAGAAAGGCCGCGGACTCGATGTCGTCGAAGCCGACGACCGACAGCTGGCCGGGCACCGGCACGCCCAGCCGGTCCGCCGCCGCCAGGACGCCAATGGCCTGAGTATCGGAAGCGGCGAAGATGGCCGACGGCGGATCGGCTGACTTCAGCAGCTGGGCGGCGAGCTCCGCCGCCGAGGCGGCATCATGCGGACCCCGCTGGATCAGGCCGGCCTCGGCTTCGATGCCCGCCGCGGCCAGCGCCTGCTTATGGCCGCGCAGCCGGTTAGCCGAGGAGGTGAACCCCAGGCCCGCCGGGGGCTTGCTGAATGTCCCGTCCCCGATGAAGCCGATGCGCCGGTGGCCCAGGCCGATCAGATGCTCGGTCGCCAGCCTGCCGCCGAGGGCGTCGTCGATGACCGTCTGGGGTACCCCGGGATTGGCCGCGTCCACGGTGACAAGCGCGACTCCGGCCCTGGAGAACTGGTCGAGCTGCTCGCGCGAGAAGGGCAGGCAGATCGCCAGGACCCCGTCGGCCCGGTGAGTGGGGAGCAGGGTCTCCAGGTGCCGGTCCCGCTCCGGCGGGGTGTCCACGTTGCAGACGATCGTGTCGTAGCCCTGCTCTTCAAGGGCCGCGAGCGCGCTGGCCACCCGGACCACGGCGGACGGCCGGGTCAGGTGAGCGACCATCACCGCGACGGTCCGCGGCGTGCCGCGGACCAGGGCCGCCGCCGCGTGACTGGGCCGGTATCCCAGCCGGTCGATGGAATCCAGCACCGCGCGCAGGGTGGCGGCCCGCACCTGCTGGCTCCCGTTGACCACCCGTGACACCGTGCCGACGCCGACGCCGGCATCGGCGGCCACATCGGCGATCGTGACCCGGCGGACCGCGGGTGCGCCTGAGGAGGATCCGCTTGAGGCCCCGGACCCGGAGCTCCCGGGCATGGATTCGCCCCGTGGCAGCGCCGGTCCTCCAGACGGAGCCCCGTTTTGGAAGCGCTTCCATGTGACACCAGGGCTGCCATCCTGCTCCCGGGCCGGGTAGCCGTCAAGGCTCAGTTTCGCGCGCTGCCGGGGGCCGGTGCTCTCACCCAGCCGCAGCGCGGCGGGCACGACCTCACCTGGACGCTGATCCGGCCCGTGGTCGATCTGCCGCAGGGCCCGGGCGACGACCCGCTGGGCGATGTCATCGACGGGAATGGCCACGCTGGTCAGCTGCGGATGCATCAGGCCCGCCGCCACGCTCCCGTCGAAACCGGTGACAGCCATATCCTGGCCGATCCGCAGCCGCAGTTCCGCGGCGACCCCGTAAATGACCGCGGCGAGGCGGTCGCTGCTGGTCACGATGGCGTCCGGTCGGCCAGCCGGATGAGCGGGGGTGAGCAGCGACCGGACCTTCCTGCGGGCGTTCGCGTCGTTCACGAGCAGCACGTCCGCGTCCTCCGCGGCCATTCCGGACCGGGTCAGCCCGGCCTTGAAGCCAGCCACACGCTCGGCGTCCCAGTGATTCCCCGACCGGTAGCCCAGGAACGCGATCCGGTCAAAACCCCTGCTCAGGACGTGCTCGACGGCCGCCGCCGTCGCTTCGCGGTTGTCGATGTCGACCCAGTGCTGCGGCAGTGCGGGGCCGGTGCGGCCAAAGCAGGCGAACGGCATGCCGGCCTCGGCCAGCATGACCACGCGCGGATCGGCTGGCTGCAGCTCGGACAGCAGGAAGGCATCCACGCTCCGGCTGGCCATCAGGCGCCGGATCTCTTCACGCGGGTCCCCGTCGGGCACGGCGATCACCATGCTGTAACTCCGGCGTGCGCTGGCTGCCGCCAGGGCCTGCAGGAACTGCTGCATGATGTAGTTGTCGGGCAGCAACTGGACCCGCGGCATGACGTAGGCGATCTGCCGGGTCCGGCGGGAACGCAGGCTCCGCGCGCCATGATGCGGCTGGTACCCGAGGGCCGCCACCGCGTCCCGCACCCTGGTTTTGGCGGCCTCGCCCACCCGGCCGCTGCCGTTGAGCACGTTCGAGACGGTTTGCCGGGACACCCGGGCGGCCTGGGCCACGTCCTGGATCGTTACCTGGCTCGTGGTCGCGGGCCTGGCCTGGCCTGATCGGGACCCTGTCACCTTGCCACTTTACCGCCAGCGCAATTCACCTCGTCAGCTTCTCGGCCCTGAAGAAAGGGCTGAGCTTGGGGGTCACGCCGCATGGCCGGCTGCCATGGGCGTGCCGCGTCCCGGGCCGCAGCGTCGTCTGCAGTCTCCACCATCGCCTGGATCCTCAACGGCGGTTAAGCGCGTGACCGCCGGGCGATGAGCTCGTCCGCGCTGCGGGTGTTGATGATCCGATCCGCGGTGATGCCGGCCTCTTCGGCCCGGACGGTACCGTTACCCAGCCAGTCCAGCTGGCCGGGCGCGTGCGCGTCGGTGTCGATGGCGAAGACGCAGCCCGCCGCCGCGGCCATCCGCAGCAGCCGGGTCGGAGGGTCCCGGCGCTCCGGCCGGCAGTTGATCTCGACGGCGACACCTTCGGCCTGGCAGGCCCCGAACACCGCCCTGGGGTCGAACGCCGATTCCGGCCGGCGGCCGCGGCCGCCGCTCAGCAGCCGTCCGGTGCAGTGCCCGAGCACGTCCACGTGCGGGTTGCGCACCGCGGCGACCATCCGCTTGGTCATCGGCCCGGCCGGCATCCGCAGCTTGGAGTGCACGCTGGCCACCACGACGTCGAGCCGGCCCAGCAGGTCCTCGCGCTGGTCCAGCGAGCCGTCGTCCAGGATGTCGACCTCGATCCCGGTCAGGATGCGGAACGGGGCCAGCCCGGCGTTGAGCTGATCGATGAGCTCGAGCTGATCGATCAGCCGTTCCGCCGACAGCCCGTTCGCCACCGTCAGCCGCGGCGAATGGTCGGTGAGCGCGACCCATTCGTGGCCGAGCGCGCGGGCCGCCTCGGCCATCTCCCGGGGCGGGCTGCCGCCGTCTGACCAGTCCGAGTGCGTGTGGCAGTCGCCGCGCAGCGCCGCCCGCAGCCCCGTCCGCTCCGAGACCGGCGCCTGCTCGGCCAGCAGCCGGGCCAGGTAGGCGGGCTGCTGACCCGCCGCCGCCTGCGTGATGACCTCCGCGGTGGTCGCGCCGATTCCCTTCAGCGCCTCCAGGGTGCCCGCGGCGACCCGGCGGTCAAGCTCGCCCGGCGCCAGGCCGTCGAGCACCTCCGCGGCATTCCGGAACGCCCGGACGCGGTACGTCGGCGCGCCGCCCCGCTCCAGCTGGAACGCGATCTGCCGCAGGGCCTCCGTCGGCTCACTCATACGTGCATCGTCTCGCATCGCCACCGCAAACTCCTCAGGCGGGCCGATCCTGCCGGGTCGGGCACAATTAGGCTGTGCAGGTCGCCATGCTCGGGCCGCTCGAGGTCCGCACCGATGACGACTCGGGGATCACGCTCGACGTCGGCGGATCCCTGCTGCGCGCACTGCTGATCATGCTGGCGCTGCGTCCCGGCCAGCTGGTCCCGGCCAGCCAGCTGATCGACGGGCTGTGGGCCGACCAGCCGCCGGCCGGCGCGGCGAATGCCCTGCAGGCCCTGGTCTCCCGGCTGCGCCGGGCGCTGCCGGACGCGGTCATCGAATCCCGGCCGGCCGGGTACCAGCTGAAACTCGATCCTCGCTCGACCGACATCGTCCGCTTCGAGGAGCTCGCCGCCGAGGGCCGGGCGCAGCTGCGAGACGACCCGGCCGCCGCGGCGGTGACCCTGCGCGAGGCGCTCACGCTGTGGCGCGGCCCGGCCCTGGTGGACGTGGCCGACAGCGACTTCGGCCAGGTGGTCATCGCCCGCCTGGATGAGCTCCGGCTGCTCGCCACCGAGAACCGCATCGACGCCGACCTCCGGACCGGGGTCACCGCTACCCTCGTGGCCGAGCTCGAGGGCCTGGTGGTGGCGCATCCGATGCGCGAGCCGATGGCCGCCCGGCTGATGCGCGCCCTGCACGCCTGCGGGCGGCGCGGCGCGGCCCTGCAGGTGTACGAGCAGACCAAAGAGCGGCTTGTCGAGCAGCTCGGCGTAGAGCCATCAGCCGAGCTGTCAGCCCTGCACCTGGCCATCCTGCGCGCCGACGATCCGCCCGCCGGGCGCCCTCGCGCCGCTCCCGCCAGCCGGGCCCGCACCAACCTGCGCGCCGAGCTCACTAGCTTCGTCGGCCGGGACACTGAACTTGCCCAGGTCGCCGAACTCCTGTCCGCTCACCGCCTGGTCACCCTTACCGGCCCCGGCGGCGCGGGCAAGACCCGGCTGGCCGTCGAGGCCGCCCGGGCCGAGCTGGCGGCGATGCCCGACGGGGTGTGGCTGGTCGAGCTGGCCCCGGTCACCGACCCCGCCGACCTCACGTCCGCCGTCCTGGGCGTGCTCGGCCTGCGTGAGCAGGCGCTGCTCTACGGAGGAAAGCCGCTGACCGCGCGGCTCCCGCACGATCAGCCCGCGGCGCCGGACGAGCCGTCGGACGCGCTCGGCAGGCTGCTGACCGCTCTGGCCGGACAGCGAACCCTGCTGGTCCTGGACAACTGCGAGCACCTGGTGGCGGCCGCGGCCGGTCTGGCGGACCGCATCCTCGCCGCCTGCCCGCAGGTCCGGATCCTGGCCACGAGCCGCGAGCCGCTGAACATCACGGGGGAGGCGCTGTGGACCGTAGGCCCGCTCACGTTGCCGCCGGACCCCGCCGTATCGTCCGATACTTCCGAACGGGCCGGCCCGCTTGCCCCCAGGCCAACCGGGGCGCCGCCCGGTATCGACGCCTACGCCTCGGTTCGCCTGCTGATCCAGCGAGCCCGCGCCGTCTTCCCCGAGTTCCGTGTCACCGACGTCAACGCGCCCGCCGTGGCCCGGATCTGCCGCGCCCTGGACGGCATGCCGCTGGCTATCGAGCTGGCCGCGGCCCGGCTGCGCACGATGGCCCCGGAGCAGGTCGCGGCCCGCCTCGACGACCGGTTCCAGCTGCTAACCGGCGGAAGCCGGACCGCGATGCCGCGGCATCAGGCGCTGCGCGCGGTGGTCGACTGGAGCTGGGATCTGCTCGACGACGCCGAGCGTACGCTCTGGCGCCGGTTCGCGGTCTTCACCGGGGGAGCGACGCTGGAGGCGGCCGAGCAGGTCTGCGCCGGCCGTGGCATCAGCGCGGACCAGGTCCTCGACCTGCTGACCGCGCTGGCGGGCAAGTCGCTGCTGACCGTGCGGCCGGGCGCGGACGGGGCCCGCTACCGGATGCTAGAAATCATCAGGGCCTACGGCCAGGAACGGCTGACCGAGGCGGGGGAGCACGACGAGCTGCGCCAGGCGCACACGCGGCACTTCACCCAGCTGGCCGAGGCGAGCATGGATTACCTGCTCGGCTCCCAGCAGCTGGACTGGCTGCGGAAGCTATCCGACGAGCAGGACAACCTGCACGGGGCGATCCGCGGTGCGATCGCGGCCGGTGACGGCCGGGCCGCCGTCGGGCTGGCCGGCGCGCTCGGCTGGTACTGGTCGCTGCGCAGCATGAAGGTAGAAGGGGCCGAGCTGATCGCGATGGCGGTGGACGTCCCCCGAGGCCCGGCGGATGCCGGCCGCGAACGGCTCGCCGTGGCCTACGCGATGGGCGGGCTGCTGGCCATGGACACCCCCCTCATCGACCGGGTCCAGGGCTGGTGGGCGGCCGCCGCCGACCTCGCCGCGGCGGTACCGGACTCGCGCGAGCCCGTGCTCCGGCTGATCGGCCCGCTCAGGGCCCTCTTCGGGGCGTTCGTCACCGGGCGCAGGCAGCCGCCGCCTGCTGTGTTCGACGAGGCGGTGGCTGACCCCGAGCCGTGGGTCAGCGCCGTCGCCCGGGTCCTGCGCGGGCACGTGACGGTCAACTACGGCCGCCAGCACGTCCAGGCGGAGGAGGATTTCCTGGCCGCGACGGGCATCTTCACCGCGCTGGGGGAGCGGTGGGGCCTGGCGACCGCCCTGGGTGGCCTGGCCATGCTGGAAGGATGGCGGGGCGAGCACGCCGCCGCGGCCGGCCATTACCGGCAGGCTGTCGAACTTGCCACCGAGCTTGGGACCGCCGAAGACGAGATTGTGTTTCGCTTTTTCCTGACCCGGGAGCTCTGGCTGCTCGGCGAGCGGAAGGCGGCGCACGCCGAACTTGTCCGTGCGCAACGTGACGCCGAACGGCTCCGGCTGCCCGAGGTCATCGCCCTGGGCGCCTACACGGCAGGCGACCTAGCCCGGTTGGAGGGCAGGCCCGACGCCGCGCGGCTGGCACGCCCGGGCCCTGGACGCCGCCCGGTCCTCGTCCGACGCGCCGGTGATCGCGCAGGCCCTGACCGGTCTCGCGGATCTCGCGCTGCGCGAGGACGACCCGGACCGGGCCGCCGAGCTGCTCGGGGCCAGCGTAGCGGTCCGGGGAACCACGGATCGTTCGGTCATAGACGAGGAGAGGGTCGCGGCCGACGTACGCGCGGTGCTAGGCGAGGAACGATACGGCGGCGCATACCAACGCGGCCAGCGTGTCACTTTGGACACACTGACCACGCTGGTCGAGCTCACACCCGGCGCTTGAACGCGCGCACGGCCAGCGGCACTAGGGCCCAGGAGAGCGCCAGGGTGCTGACGAGCACCAGGCCGAAGGCGGCCAGCACGCCCAGCGGCCAATGTGGGGCGGTGCCGACCCGGAAGCCCAGGATGTACCCGATGCCCACCAGCATGATAACGGCCCAGGCCTGCTTGGCGATATCGGCCAGGATCCGGCCGGACAGCGGGGCGAACCTGGCGATCGCCAGCGAGCGCAGCCGGTCGAAGAACCCCTTCTCCAGGTCGGTCGACAAGCCGGTCGCCGTGTTCAGCGTGGTGAACAGCGAGTTCTGCACGATGATGCCGGGCAGCGCGAACATCAGGTACGCGTGCGGCGAGCCCCCGATGGCGCCGCCGAACACGTAGGTAAACAGCAGCAGGAACATCACCGGCTGGATGCTGAAGTCGATCAGCTCGGCCGGTTGTGCTTGATCTGCACCAGCGTCCGCCAGGCCAGCGAGAACGTCTGCCGCAGTCCCTGGAGCGGCCCGACCCGCGGTGACAGCGACCCTAGAGGCCCCAGCGGCTTGAGCGCGCTCAGCGCTCCCGCCGCGCTCGCCGCCCCCGAAGTATCCGGAACCGTGCTATTCATGGTCGTGCTTGCGGTGGTCACGCTGCGCTCCCTTCCAGGACTTCGGTTTCGGTGCGGCGGCCGGTCAGCGACAGGAACACCTCGTCGAGGCTCGAGCCGCGCAGGTTGAGCTCGGCGACCCGGATGCCGGCGTCCTCGAACCGCCGCATCACTCTGGGCAGCACGTCCTCCTGGGTGACCGGGACCGTGACCGTCGTATTGCGGACCTCCGGCTCGGTCAGCGAGAACCCGGCCACGATCGCCACCACGGCCGGCACATCGGCCGGGTTGGCCGGGCGGACGCTCAGCGTCTGCGCCCCGGTCCTGGCCTTGAGCTCGTCAGGCGTCCCGGTCGCGATGACCGTCCCGTGGTCGACGACGGCGATATCCTCGGCGAGCTGATCGGCTTCTTCCAGGTACTGCGTAGTGAGCAGGACGGTAACGCCGGTCGCGGTCAGCCCGCGGACCACGTCCCACATCTCGTTGCGGCTGAGCGGGTCAAGGCCGGTCGTGGGCTCATCCAGGTAGAGCACCCGCGGGCTCGTGACCAGGCTGGCCGCCAAGTCCAGCCGCCTGCGCATGCCGCCCGAATAGGTCTTCACCGCCCGGTCGGCGGCGTCGGTGAGCCGGAAAGCGGCCAGCAGCTCGCGCGCCCGGCCCCGGGCCGCGGACCGCGACTGCCCGGTCAGCCGCCCGATAAGCATCAGGTTCTCGGTCCCGGTAAGCGTCTCGTCCACCGACGCGTACTGCCCGGTCAGCCCGGTGAGCTGCCGGACCTGATGCGCCTGGCTGACCACGTCGTACCCGCACACGGTCGCCTGCCCCCCGTCTGGCCGCACCAGTGTGGCGAGTATCCGTACCGCGGTCGTCTTCCCCGCGCCGTTCGGCCCGAGCAGCCCGAACACCGAGCCGGTGCGCACGGCCAGGTCGATCCCGTCGAGCGCGACAGTGTCGCCGTACCGCTTGACCAGCCCTTCGGCAATGATTGAGTAAGTCATGCGGCTAGCGTGCCGCCAGCCCCTGACACTTCACCGAGATCCCGCTGACGCCGCTGACATCCCGCTGACGCGCAGGAGAAGGCCAGTCAGTGAACGCGCAATTCGGCCCACACGACCTTGCCGGGCCAGCCAGGGACGCTCTGCCAGCTCCACCGCTCGCAGACCGCCTCGACCAGGACCAGGCCGCGGCCGCTCTCGTCATCCGGGCCTGCCTGCTCCGTGACCGGAGCTCCCGCGATGACGTCCCAGACCTCGATCAGGACGCGCGTGTGGTCGGTGCCCAGCCGCACCACCACGACCGGCAGCCCCGACCCGTCGTACCGAGGGTGGCCGTCAGGGCCGGTCGATGCCCGGACGGCGTTGGTGACCAGTTCGCTGACGATGAGCTCGGCCGCTTCGGCCAGGTCGTTTAGTCCCCACTCGATCAGGACGGCGCGGGTGTGCAGCCGGGCGCACGGCGTTGCTGTTACCAGGGCACCGAGCGGGAGAGAACTCGACGACGGCCACGCCGCCGATCCCTCCGGATCCGTGACAGCGTCCAGCCCGATCACCACAGTGCCCTCGCCCATGGTCCGGCGCGTCCCTCCTTCCACCGCATGCCCAGCGTAAGGCCCATGGCCCGCGACGGCTAGCATGAGGCCCCCATCTGGCCAGGCGTTGCGTCCCGTTCGGCTGAGACCTATCTCACGTCCGGGTCCGGTTAATTCGCCGGAGAACTGCTTTGCCGAGGCAAATGATCTTTGGGGTCTGTTTAGCACCGGTCAGGACGGCCTATGGTCTAGACATGACCACGAATGACACGCTGCGAGTAACCGACTCACGAACCGGCCGCAGCTACGAACTCCCTATCGTCGACGGCGCTATCCGCGCGATTGACCTACGGCAGATCAAGACATCCGAAGACGACTTCGGCTTGCTCTCCTACGACCCGGCCTTCCAGAACACCGCGAGCGTTCGCAGCGCGATCACCTTCATCGACGGCGACAAGGGCATCCTGCGCTACCGCGGCTATCCCATCGACGAACTGGCCAAGCACGCGTCATTCCTGGACGTGTCGTGGCTGCTGCTGAACGGCGAGCTGCCCGACAAGGGCGAGTCGGTGGCCTGGGCGCACCAGATCTCCCAGCACACCTACGTGCACGAGAACATCAAGAAGTTCATCGACGGCTTCCACTACGACGCCCATCCGATGGGCATTCTGGTCAGCACCCTGGCCGCGCTGTCGACCTTCTACCCGGAGGCCAAGGCGGTGCACGACCGGGAGAACCAGGACGAGCAGATCGTCCGGCTCATCGCCAAGATGCCCACGCTCGCGGCCTTCGTCTACCGGCACGCGCGGGGCTTGCCGTACGCGTACCCGGACGACGAGCTGTCCTACGCCGGCAACTTCCTCAACATGATGCGGAAGATGACCGAGCCCAAGTACGTGCCGGACCCCGTCCTCGAGCACGCCGTCGACGTGCTGCTCACCCTGCACGCCGACCACGAGCAGAACTGCTCCGCCAACGCGATGCGGGGGGTGGCCAGCTCGGGCGTCGACCCGTACTCGGCGGCCGCCGCGGCCGCGGCCGCCCTGTACGGCCCGCTGCACGGCGGTGCCAACGAGCAGGTGCTGAAGATGCTCCGCGAGATCGGCTCAGTCGAGAACGTCCCCGCCTACATCAAGCGGGTCAAGAGCGGCGAGCTGCGCCTGATGGGCTTCGGTCACCGCGTGTACAAGAACTTCGACCCGCGGGCGACGATCATCAAGGGCGTCGCCGACGACGTGTTCGAAGTCACCGGGCGCAACCCGCTGCTGGACATCGCGCTCGAGCTCGAGCGGATCGCGCTCGAGGATGAGTACTTCATCAGTCATAAGCTCTACCCGAACGTCGACTTCTACTCGGGCATCATCTACCAGGCGATGGGCTTCCCGGTGGAGATGTTCCCGGTGCTGTTCGCGATCGGCCGGATGCCCGGCTGG
>Ga0302229_10002044_pt1 | contig 14913 bp, 14 predicted proteins | sample II_Palsa_N1_3_FD_193518 | JGI IMG/M metagenome (GOLD analysis project Ga0302229, IMG submission 193518) | Peat permafrost microbial communities from Stordalen Mire near Abisko, Sweden - II_Palsa_N1_3 | ecosystem: Environmental > Terrestrial > Soil > Palsa > Peat permafrost | place: Sweden... | reverse complement strand
CGGTGCTGCTGCCCAAGCACCTGCACAAGTTCACGCCGTCCAAGAACTTCGCCTGGATGGTGCACATCGACGGGCTGCGCGAGCGGCACGACGAGTCGGTCAGCAAGGAAGGCGTGTTCGACCAGGCGGTGGCCGCCATCAAAAAGGCCAAGGCGGCCGGATTCCAGGTCTACACGAACAGCACGTTCTTCAACACCGACTCACCTCAGGCCGTGATCGACGTGCTGAATTACCTCAACGACGAGCTCAAGGTCGACCGGATGGAGATCTCGCCCGGCTACGCCTACGAAAAGGCCCCGGCCCAGGACCGGTTCCTGGGCGTGGAGCAGACCCGCGAGCTGTTCGGGGCCGCCTTCGCCGAGGGGCGCAGGAAGAAGTGGCGGCTGAACCATTCACCGCTGTTCCTGGATTTCCTCGAGGGCAAACGGGACTTCGCCTGCACGCCGTGGGGGGTTCCCTCCTACTCGCTGCTCGGCTGGCAGCGGCCGTGCTACCTGCTGGCCGACGGCTACGCCAAGACCTATGCCGAATTGCTCGACACGACCGACTGGGAGAACTTCGGCCGGGGCAAGGACCCGCGCTGCGACAATTGCATGGCGCACTGCGGCTACGAGCCGAGCGCCGTGCTGGCCACCATGAGCTCGCTGCGGGAGAGCATCCGCGCCACTGTGTCCGTGTGAGCCGCTTCCCCCAGGCAAGATGGGCGGGCACAAACCGGCAGCCAGGTCCTCGCGATGGGTTCGGCGGGATTAACCGAATGCTAGGCGCGAACCTGGAGAACGAGCCGGGACAATAGTGCTTATGGAGCCGACCGGCGTAGGACCCGAGGAGGCGGTTCCGCTGCGGCTGCGGCGGGCCGGGCGGGTGATCGTGCTTGATCCGGATGACCGGGTGCTGTTGTTCAGGTACGACGACGAGCTGCCCAACGGGCGGCACTGGTGCACGCCGGGCGGCGGGCTGAACGACGGGGAGGACTATGCGGCGGGCGCGCGGCGGGAACTGGCTGAGGAGACCGGCTGGACCGATGTGCCGCTGAGTGGTGAGGTACACGAGCGGACGCTGACCATGAAGTACGCGGACGAGATAGTCCGGCAGCACGAGAGGTTCTTTCTCGGACGGGTGGAGCTGGCCCAGCGCGGGCTCGGCGAGGTAGCGGCCATGCACACCTCGGACGGCATCGCCGCGTGGCACTGGTGGACGCTGGCGGAAATGGACACCACCACCGAAGTGATCTGGCCCCCCGGACTCGCCGACCTGATCAGAGGACTGCTCGGCCAGCGGTCAGGATCATGGATGTAACTGGACCAGGGCATGCTGGGCGTGCGGATTGCCCTGGGCTAGGTCCTGCAGCGGGATGGCGACGGGATTGTCGTCGCGTGCGGCGATGACCGCCTCGCCTGCGGTGAGGTCGGCGACGAACGTGCACAGGGTGGTGGCCCGGCTGTCCGGTCCGGGTTCGGCGCGGACGCCGCCGGGCAGCGGCGCACCGGCCAGGACGCTCAGGAACCACGCCAGGCCTGGCTCGACGGCCGGGACAGCGAGGGTGTCCAGTATCTTGCCGCGCGCCACGCTGGTTCCCTGGCTGGACGGCTCGGCTCCAGGGACGTACCGGCCGTGGTTGGTGTGCCACAGCAGGGGTTCCGACCCGGCACCGGCCGTAACGAAGGCATGGCATCCGGCCGCGGCCTCGACATTGACGATGCGGCCGGCCCGGTCGCCGATGGTATAAGCGAATCCGCCCGCCGAAGGATTCGCTCGCAGGTAGTCAATCGCCGCCTCGACGGTGCGCGCCGTTCGTTGCAGGCCACGGCCCACGAAGTGGCGGCCCGCACCGTCGCCGGGCCAGGCGACCGGCAGGTGATCGATGGTCCACACCAGCCCGTCGCCGGTCACGGCGAACGCGTTGGCCGGCAGGAAGCCCGGATACCAGAAGGCGGTGACCGGCGGCCGCCCCGGCGCCGCCAGCGTCAGCAGCCCGCACCGTCCGACGTCTTCCGGCGCGCCGTCTTCGTTGTGCGCGATGACCGAACGTTCCCGGCACCAGGCCAGGTCGCTACAGCCGATACCCCCGTCCACCAGGCCGAGGTCACCACGGAAGTTCAGCAGCGCCAGGTCGTCAAGCGGCACCGCGGCTCCCTCAGCGAACGCGGCCAGCTCGGCCCATTCCGGGTCGAAACGCGCCGCGGTGGCCCGGCGCACGGCGGACAGCCGATCGCGCCCCGGCGAGCCCGAGACGTGGCGGCGCAGCCGGGGCAGGCCCGGCCAGGCCTGCGCCAGCGCGGTGAGCTCGCCCCGGACGTGCTCGCCGAGCGCGCGGAACGCCTCACGGTGCGGGCCGGTCAGCACGATCCAGCGAAGGCTGCCGAGCCTGTGCTCATCGAGTGCGACGCTCATGTCCTGGTTGTACCCCGGCTGTCACCGGTCCAGCGCCCGGTCGAGGTTGACCGCCGCGCTGATCAGGGCCAGGTGGGTGAACGCCTGCGGGAAGTTTCCCAGCGCCTCCCCCGACGCGCCGACCTCCTCGGCGTAGAGCCCGAGGTGGTTGGCGTAGGTGAGCATCTTCTCGAAGATCATCCGGGCTTCCCGGACCCGGCCGGCCCGGGTTAGCGCCTCGACGTACCAGAACGAGCACAGGCTGAACGTGCCCTCGCCGTCGGCGATCCCGTCGTGCCCGGTGCTGGCGTACCGGGAGACCAGGCTGTCGGAGGTGAGTTCCGCGGTGATCCGGTCCAGGGTGGACAGGAACCGTGGGTCGGTCGGCCCGGCGAACTTCACCAGCGGCATCACCAGGACCGAAGCGTCGAGCAGCTTGCTGCCCGGATACATGACATAGCTCCGCAGCTCAGGATCCCAGCAGGACTCCTGAACATACCGGTGGGCCGCCGCGGCGAGCTTGCGCCACCGCTCTACCGGTGCGGGCAGGCCGCGGTCGCGGGCCAGGCGCCCGGCCCGGTCGTAGGCCACCCAGGTCATCAGCGCCGAGTAGGTGAAACGCTGCCGCGGGCCGCGGATCTCCCAGATGCCCTCGTCCGGCTCCTGCCAGTGCTTGGCCAGCCAGTCGAGCCGCTGGCACAGCCCGGTCCACAAGTCGTAGGAAATCGGCGCCTCGCGGTTGTACAGGTACACCGAGTCCATCAGCTCGCCGTACACGTCGAGCTGCCGCTGCCCGACGGCGCTGTTGCCGATCCGCACCGGCCGCGACCCCCGATAGCCGTCCAGATGATCAAGGACGGTCTCCTCGACATCCTCCTTGCCGTCGATCGAGTACATGATCATGACGTCGCGTTCGGCGGTCGCGGACTCGCACCGGCGCTGCACCCATTCCATGAACGACGCGGCCTCCTCCAGGAAGCCGAGCGTCATCAGCGCGTAGATGGTGAACGCGGCATCACGCAGCCAGCTGTACCGGTAGTCCCAGTTACGCCCGCCGCCCAGCTGCTCGGGCAGTGAGGTGGTCGGCGCGGCGACCAGGGCGCCGGTCGGGTGGTACACGAGCAGCTTGAGCACCAGCGCCGAACGCTGCACCATCTCCCGCCAACGCCCCCGGTACCTGGACTGGCTGACCCAGTTCTGCCAGAAATCTGACGTCCGGGTGAACAGCTCCTCGGTCTCCCCCTCGGCCAGCGGCCGGACCTCGCCGTTCCATTCCAGCTCGATGTCGACGCCCTGGCCTTCCTCCAGGGTGAAGGTCGCGGCGACACCGGACTCCTCGATCTTGAGCGCCACATCGGAGCGCAGCACGCAGCGGCCGGCGGATGACTCGAAGACCGCGCCGACGCCGGTTACCAGCCGCACCTCATGCGGCGCCCGGCCGTAGTCGAACGCCGGATGGCAGGCGAGCTCGAAGGTGACCCGGCCGCGGACCGCGCGCGCCTGCCGGACCAGCAGGTCACGCGCACGGCCGGTACCGCTGGTCTCCGGCACCATGAAGTCGATCACCTCGCCGACCGCCTCCGCCCCCTGAAACCGGGTCAGCAAGATGTTGGTGTCCGGCAGGTACAGCTGCTTGGGCCGGCCGCTGCTGCGGCTACGCAACGAGAAGTAACCGCCCTTGCGGGCGTCCAGCAGCGCCCCGAACAGCGAAGGAGCGTCGAACCTGGACGGGCAGTACCAGTCGACCGTTCCGTCGGTGCCGACAAGCGCTACCGTCCGCAGGTCACCGACGATCCCGTGCTCTTCGATCGGCAGGTAACCCGTGGGCGGCACCGGACCGCCGTTACCAGCGTGAAGGTACGCCATGGCTGCCATGATCTGCCGTTCGGATTACATGTGTGTTACCGGTTGATGCCGAACGTCAGCCGCCGAACTGGCAGGGCAGCCGCTTGATGCCGTTGACGAAGCTGGACAGCAGCCGGTCCGGTTCGCCGGCCGTGATGTCGGGGACGCGGGTGAGCAATTCGCGCAGCATGACGGTGAGCTCGCGGCGGGCCAGGTGCGCGCCCAGGCAGAAATGGGGTCCCGCCGCACCGAACCCCACGTGCGGGTTCGGCGAGCGGGTGATGTCGAACCGCTCGGGGTCAGCGAACACCGCCTCGTCGCGGTTCGCCGAATAGTAGTACAGCACCGCCTTGTCACCCTCGCGGTATTCCTGGCCGTTCATGGTGTAGTCCCGGGTGAGGGTCCGCCGCATGAACAGGACCGGCGAGGCGTACCGCACGATCTCCTCGACCGCCCCCTCGACCCGGTTCTCGAAGTCCGCGAGCAGCAGCGCGCGCTGTTCTCCGAACTCGGTGAACAGCATCAGCGCGTGCGACAGGGCGGTGCGGGTGGTCTCGTTGCCGGCCACGACCAGCAGGATGAAAAACGAGGCGAGCTCGGCGCTGGTCAGCTGCTCCCCGTCGATGTTCGCGGTGACCAGCGCGGAGACCAGGTCGTCGGCAGGCGCCCGCACGCGGTCGGCGGCCAGGCCGGTGACGAGTTCGGCGAGGGCCTGCCCGGCGCCGAGGATCTGGACCACCGCCTCGTCGAGGTCCTCGCTCAGGAACTCCGGATCCGACCCCGACAAGATGATGTTGCTGTTGGCCAGGACCATCTCGTACGCCTCGCCCGGGATGCCCATCATGTCGCAGATGATCTTCAGCGGCAGCCGGGCCGCGACGTTCGGCACGAAGTCGCACGGCCCGGTGGTCAGCAGGTCATCGACGATCGCGGCGGCCGCCCGGCGCACGTCGTCTTCGAACTTCGCGATCAGCCGCGGGCTGAACGCGCGGGAGACGATCCGGCGCAGCCGGGCGTGCCTGGGATCATCCATGTTGATCATCGAGCCGAAGTACTCGTTGAAGTCGGGCGGCAGATCGACGATGTTCGTCGCGCCCCGCCCGGAACAGAACACCTCGGTGTGACGGCTCGCCTCAACCACATCCGCATGCCGCACCAGGGCGTAGTAGCCCGGGCCTTTTTCACCGAACGGGACCACGGGCTCGGCGTAGAACCGCGGCCGCTCCTGCGCCCGCAGGAACGCGAAGGCGGCCGCGCGGTCGGCGAGCGGCTGACCCCAGAACGCCATATCCGACAGGTCTATCGCGGCAGCGGTCATGGCCGGCTCCTGGGTTACTTCTTGGCGCGCTCGCGCCTCTGCAGTACGACCAGCGTGCCAATGATGAGAATCAGCAGCAAGCCCGATATCACCCAGTCCATACCACTCGCCTCTCGTTGTCCGAAGTTTAGCAGGGCGAACCGACCGTGCCGCGGGCCGCGGGCCCTTGGTGCCTGCAGCCGCCGGGCCTACGCTGATCTTGTGACCCGGCCCGCCGCCTGCCTGATCGACGTCTACGAGACCATTCTGAGCTGCGATTTCTCGCGGCATAACGGGGAAATGCCAGCCTTGGCCGGGGTCACGCCCGATGCCTGGCGCGCGGGAATCTGGCGCGTCGGGCCGTTGTTCAACCTCGGCCGGCTGACCAAAGCCGAGGGCTTCGCTCAGATCCTGCGGGAGTGCGGCGTCGAGCCGCAGGCAGGCGTGGTGCGCGCGCTCGTCGAAATGGACCGGGAGCTGCTGCTGGCCTCCGCGCACCTGTTCCACGACTCCGTCCCGTTCCTTGAGAACCTCAGATCGCACGGCGTCGGGGCCGCGATCGTCAGCAACTGCTCGGAGCACACCCGTGATCTGCTGGTCAAACTCGGCGTGCCCGAACTCGTCGACGCGGTGGTTCTCTCGTGTGAGGTAGGCGCGGCCAAGCCGTCGGCGGAGATTTTCCGGCATGCGCTGGAACAGCTCGGTGTTCCGGCCGGCGCCGCGCTGTTCGTGGATGATCAAGCGGCTTTCTGCGCGGGCGCGGTGGCCCTGGGCATCAGCGCGGCGCAGATTGTCCGGGGCGACGGGGACGACGGGAAGGTGCCCGCGGCGGGAACTACCATTGTGCGGTCTCTGCCGGAAGTCGAAGCCATGCTCTGGGCGTGAGACAGGCCAGGGCCGCTCTTGGTTAGGCGCGGATATCGCGTTGCCGAACCTCAGGCATGACGTCCGCGACCGTGACGAAATCCCCGTCGACGTGCAGCACCGTCAGTCCGTGGTGAACGGCAGTGGCGCAGACCAGCAGATCGATAGGACCAGGGCCGCGGTGCTGTCCCTTCTGGGTGAGTTTGTACTGCGCGTTGTCCACCCAGCGCCAGCCGGTCTTCGGAACTGGCGCGGGGCCGCAGAGGGCATCGAGCTCGCCGGCCAGCTCGTCGCGATGGGCCGGACCAGTGGCCGAGTACAGGAACTCCACGCGAGTCGGCTCGCATACCCGCAGGGCCCCGGCGGCGATATGGTCCGCCCAGACCGCCATCACGACCGGGGTGCGCAGCAAGTGCCATAGGCCGGAGGTGTCGAGCAGGTAGCCGATCAACCCAGAGCTGCCTTGCGCGCGGCCTTGGCCGCGTCGCGAGCCGCGGCTGCGCCATCGAACTCGCCTCGGGCGGCACGCGCGGCTAGCTTTTCGGCCGCTTCCAGACGCTTGACTCGCTCGGCGTACTCCCGCAGCGCGGTGTTGACGGTTTCCTTCTTGGTGCTGGTACCCATCAGGCGCATCGCCTCGGATAGCGCATCGTCGTCGATGTCGATCTGTGTGACGCTCACAAGACACCTCCAATGTTGGCCTTATACAAGAATAACATACATAGCCAACAGAGGCGGGGATGGTCGCGGCCGGGCGCTCTGACTCAATCGTCAGTGCCGTCGAAGACCGGGGAATTCCGGCCCCGGGCCGACAGGCGAACCGGTATCGTGCGGTTCGTGCTGGACGGCGAGCTGGTCTTCATACCGAGCGAGATTCCCCGGCGAAGCGTCTTCGCGCGCTGGGGCACTGGCTCGGGATCCGCCAAACTAGAGCTGGTCTTCCCCCGTGGTACCCATGATCTGCGCAAGCGCCTGGTCTCGGCGGACCTCATCCCGCTCGGCGAGGCTCTCCCTGTGTTGCTGGCCATTGGTCCTGACGAGCAGGCCGGGCCGCCGATGCGGCGCAGCGCACAGGTCTGGGCCGCGGCAGCCGCGGCGGGTGTCGGCCTGGTGGCCCGCGGCAGGCTCCTGCCGACAGTCGGCGCTGACGATACGGACGTCTGGCGGGCCGGCCCGCTCGATCCGGCCGACCTCAGCTGGCTGCGTGATCTCGCCGCCGCCTTCCCGGCGGCCGCGCACGCCCTCGCGATTCCCGGCTCGCGTCCGATCCGGCTTCGTTCTCCGGAAGCGCTGATCCGCGACCTCTGGGACGCGATCGCTGACATGATCGCACGCTCGCCCGCGGCGCCCAGGACCACCGCGTCCCGCGCGTTCGCCGCCGTTGAGCCGACCCGGGTCAGCGATCTCGCGGAGTGGCTGGCCGATACCTCCGACGGCCTGTCGGCCGGGGCACGTCTCGGCCTTCGGATCGAGCCGGCCGCGACGCCGCCCGTGGCCGACGACGAGGAGGACTACCCGGGTGCCGCGGAGACGGATCCGGTCGACGGGCCGGGCGGGCCCGAGGGGGAGGACGGGCCCATGCCCGCGTTCCGGCTGGTGCTGCAGTTGCGCAGCAACGCCGATCCGAGCCTGATCGTCGACGCCGCCGCGCTGTGGAGCCAGCCGGAGACGGTACTTTCCAGGTTCGGCTCCCAGGCGGAGACGGACCTGCTGCTGGCGCTGCGCCGCGGCGCGGCGATGTGGTCGCCGCTAGCCGAGGTGCTGCAGCAGGCCAGCCCGTCGGTCATCGACCTCGACGATGACGCGCTCAGCAGTCTGCTCGGACCGGCGGCCGAGGAACTGGCGGGCACCGGCATCGAAGTGCTCTGGCCATCCAGCATGGTCGGTGACGGCCTCAAGCTAAGGGCCGTCGCCACCCCGGCGCCGGAAAAGCTGACGGACGCCGGATTCGGCCTCGCGGCGCTGCTGGATTTCCGGTGGCAGCTCACGCTCGATGGCGCGCTGCTCGACGCCGACGAGGTCGCCGCCCTGGCCGAGGCGAAACGGCCGCTGATCAGGCTGCGTGGCCGCTGGGTGATCCTCGATCCGGCCCTGCTCGACCGGCTACGCCGCCCGCCGCGGACGCGGATGCGCACGTCCGAAGCACTCGGCGCTGTCCTGGCAGGCTCGGCGGAGATCGACGGCGAGACCGTCGAGGTGGTCGCCGAGGGCCCGCTCGCCGACCTGGCTGCCCGGGTCGCGGGCATCGCGTCCGCCCCGGTGCCAATCGATCCGCCTCAAGGGCTGGTCGCGACGCTGCGGCCCTATCAGCAGCGGGGGCTGACCTGGCTGGCCGCCATGTGCGATACCGGGCTCGGCGGCTGCCTCGCCGATGACATGGGACTCGGCAAGACGATCCAGGTGATCGCGCTGCACCTGTACCGGCGGGAGGCCAAGGCGGGCCCCACCCTGGTGGTGTGCCCCGCGTCGCTGCTCGGCACCTGGGAACATGAGGTACGCCGGTTCGCCCCCGACGTCCCGGTCCGCCGGTACCACGGTGGCGGACGGCATCTGCAGGACCTGGCCGTCGATGAGATCGTCCTGGTCACCTACGGCGTGGTCCTGCGTGACTCGGCACGGCTCGCCGAGGTCGGCTGGGGCCTGGCGGTTGCCGACGAGGCGCAGCACGTCAAGAACCCGCTGTCACGGACGGCGCGCGAACTGCGGGCGGTGGCCGCACCCGCCAGGGTCGCGCTGACCGGAACGCCGGTGGAGAACCGCCTATCGGAACTGTGGTCGATCCTCGACTGGACAACGCCGGGCCTGCTCGGCCACCTGGAGACCTTCACCCGCCGGGTGGCCGTGCCGGTCGAGCGGTATCGCGACGCCGAAGCTACGACCAGGTTCGCGGCTCTCATCCGGCCATTCCTGCTGCGGCGCAAGAAGACCGACCCCGGTATCGCCCCCGAACTGCCGCGCAAGACCGAGACGGACCTGTTCGTGCCGCTGACCGCCGAGCAGGTCACGCTCTACGAGGCGATGGTCCGCGAGACAATGGAGGCGATCGAGACGAGGCAGGGCATCGAGCGGGCCGGCCTGGTGTTCAAGCTGCTCACCGCGCTGAAGCAGATCTGCAACCATCCGGCGCAGTACCTCAAGCAGCCGGGACCGCTGGCCGGCCGGTCCGGGAAGCTGGCTGCGTTCGACGAGCTGACCGACCTCATCTTGGCGGGCGGTGAGTCGATGCTCGTCTTTACCCAGTACACCCAGATGGCGACGCTGCTGCAGCAGCACCTCGACGCGCGCGGGATCGGCTCCCTGTTCCTGCACGGCGGGGTTCCCGTGCCACGCCGTGAGGAGATGGTGGCCCGGTTCCAGGCCGGCCAGGCCCCCGTGTTCCTGCTGTCGCTCAAGGCGGGCGGCACCGGCCTGACCCTGACCCGCGCCACCCACGTGCTGCACTACGACCGGTGGTGGAACCCGGCGGTGGAGGATCAGGCCACCGATCGGGCCTACCGGATCGGTCAGGACCGTCCCGTGCAGGTGCACCGTCTTATCGCCGAGGGGACACTCGAAGACCGTATCGCGGCCCTGCTCGAGACCAAACGTGAGCTCGCCGAAGCCGTGATCGGTTCTGGCGAAGGCTGGATCGCGGAGCTATCCGACGCCGAGCTCGCCGAGCTCGTCAGCCTGCGGGCCGCCCCGTGAGCGACGTATCCGGGGTAGGCCCGACGAGTTCCGGGCAGCCGGCCTTCGGCCGGACGTGGTGGGGCCGAGCGTGGCTCGAGGCGCTGGAGCAGCGGGCGCAGCTGGACCCTGACCGGCTGCCACGAGGCCGGGACTACGCGCGCTCCGGCGCCGCCGGTGACCTGACGCTCGCGCCGGGAGAGGCACGTGCTCAGGTTCAGGGCCGGAAGACGGAGCCGTACGAGGTCAGGATCCGGGTCCGGCGGTTCACCAATGAGGAATGGGACCGGGTGCTCGCCGCCATCTCAGCCCGGCTCGGCCACGCGGCGGCGCTGCTTGACGGCGAGCTGCCGCCCGAGATCGCCGACGACGCGGCCAGCGCAGGGCTTGACCTTCTGCCCGGTGGCGGCGAGCTAGGGCCGCGTTGCAGCTGCCCAGACGACGCAGACCCGTGCAAGCACTCGGCGGCGGCGTGTTATCTCCTCGCCGACGCGCTGGACGCTGACCCCTTCACCCTATTTCTATTGCGCGGCCGGACCCGTGATCAGGTACTGGCCGGGGTCCGGTCCCGACGGCGCGGCGCGGCGCCGGGTCAGGCGACCTCGCCGGGAGTCGCGGCGGAGGCTTCCGCGGGTGACCAAGCCAAGGCAGCGTCGACGGGCAGCCCGCAGGCCGTCGATAAGGGCGTGGACGCCAGGGCGGCGTTCCGCTCGGCGCCGTCTCCCGAGCCGGTTCCAGCTGTGCCGTTGCCGCCCAGGCGGCCTGGTCATCCTGCGGCTCTTCCGGTGGATCCGCCGCCTTGGCGCTCCGGCCTTCGTGATGACCTGCTAGAACTAGCCGCGGATGCCGCCAGTCGGGCCTGGGACATGGCGACGGGCCTGTCCGCCGACGCCGGGCTGACCCTCGACCCTGACGCCGACCTCGCTCGCAGGGCCGCCCGGGCGCTGGGCACGCCGGCGTTCGCTGTGCTGGCGGTGCGCTCCGGGGTCGGTGAACGTGACCTCGCCCGCCAGGCGCTGGCCTGGCGGCAGGGCGGCATGACCGGCCTGGAATCGCTGCGCACCGAATGGGACCCGGCCACCGACGATCCGGATGCTTTCGAGCTGCTGACGGCGGCCCGGGCGGCGTTGCGCGCCAAGGCCGATGCGGCGGAGACCATTCAGGGCAACCGGATCACCGCGGGCCACCTGCAGTTGCGACTGGGCCGGGACTTGCGCTGGTATCCGTACGCGCGATCGGACCAGGACTGGGAACCCAGCGGCTCGCCGGAAACCGATCCGGCTCAGGCTCTCGCGGATCTCTGACACGGGAAAGCGGCGCCAGGAGGCACGGGCTGGAGCCAGAACGCTCGCGGCTAGGCTTGGCGGCATGGATACCGGTGTAGCGATCTTCCCCACTCATGACGCCATCGCACCCGCCGACATGGCGCGGCTAGCCGAAGAGCGCGGGCATGAATCCCTGTTCTTCCCTGAGCACACTCACATCCCGGCCAGCCGTCAGTCTCCTCACCCCAGCGGCCGTGAGCTGCCCCGCAAGTACGCGCACACCTTCGACCTGTTCGTGGCGCTGACCGCCGCGGCGACCGCCACCTCGCGGCTCCGGGTCGGTTCGGGCATCTGCCTGCTGATCGAGCGTGATCCGATCATCACCGCGAAGGAGGTGGCGAGCGTTGACTACCTGTCCGGTGGACGGTTCGAGTTCGGCGTCGGCGCAGGCTGGAACCGGGAGGAGATGGCCAACCACGGCACCGACCCGCGACGGCGGATGGTCGTCTTGCGCGAGCGAGTGGAAGCCATGAAGGCGATCTGGACCTCCGATGAGGCGAGCTACTCCGGCGAGTACGTCACCTTCGACCGGATCTGGTCCTGGCCCAAGCCGGCTCAGCGGCCCCATCCGCCGGTGCTCGTCGGCGGGAACGGACCGGGCGTGCTCGACCGGGTGCTGGCCTTCGGCGACGCGTGGTTCCCGAACCACGCTCACGAAGGCATCCTAGACCGGGCGGCGCAGCTGCGCGCCCGCGCCGACCGGCCGATCGACCTCATGGTCATGGGCGTTCCCGCCGACGCCAAGGTGCTGGAAACTTACGCCGAGGCCGGCTTCCGGCGGGCCGTGCACTGGCTGCCTTCGGCCACGCGCGGGCCGGTCGAGCGCGGTCTGGATCAGTTTGAGGCGGCTGTCGCGGAACTCTACGGGGAATAGGTGGCTGCCGGGGCCCACCCTGATCTGGTGGCCCGCCGCGACGCATGCCTTGTTGACGCCTACGACACCATCGTGCACACCGACTTCAGCGCGCACAGGAATGAACTGCCGAAGCTGGCGGGCATCTCCGCGGAGGCTTTGTTCCGCGGGTTCAGGCGGTTCGCGCCTGCGCTGTCCGTGGGCCAGATCTCGATCACCGAGGCTTACGCGCAGATCCTGCAGGCTTGCGGCGTCGAGCCCCGGCCTGGCCTGGTGCGTGCGATGGCGGACAAGAGCCGGGAACTTCTTCTGCTGTCGGGACGCCTGTACGACGACGTCCTGCCGTTCTTGCATACGCTCAGGTCCCGCGGCATCAAGATCGCGATCGTCAGCAACTGCGACGAGAACACGCGCGATCTCCTGGTGGAGCTCGGGGTGGCCGCGCTCGCCGACGTCCTGGCCCTGTCGAACGAGGTCGGCGCGGTCAAGCCGGCGACTCAGATCTACCAGTATGCGCTGGACAAACTGGGCGTGACCGCGGCGGCGGCCCTGTTCGTCGACAACAACGCGACCTTCTGCGCGGGAGCAGCGGCCCTGGGGATCCAGGCGGTGCAGATCGTCCGGGAACCTTGGGAGGATGACGAGGCTGAAGGGGCTCACTGGGCCGAAGTGGTGCGGTCGCTGCCGGAACTTGAGGTCCTGCTCTAGACCGATGGGCTAGGGGGTGCGCACCAGGGAGTCGAAGAGGTGAGTGAGCTCGGCGGCTGGGTCCTCGGTGAGGCCGCTGTGGACGGGGCCGGGCTGGACGATGGTGGATCTGGGCGCGGTGAGCCAGCGGAAGCGCTCGCCGAGCGGCCGGCCCGCCAGCGGGCCCTCCGTGCAGGCCTTCTCGAAGGCGGACAGGGCCGAACGCACCGCGTCCACGTCGGCGGCGGGATCGACCGCGAACAGCCGGGCCACGTCCAGCTCGATCCGGACGGCCAGGTAGCGGCGGCTGTGGGAGTAGACGATCACCCCGGCATTGATGGCCTCGCCGCGCTCGACTCTGGGGACCACTCGGACCAGTGCATACTCGAAGACCTCGGTCACCACCGGATCACCTCGGGCACGATCGGCGCGCGCTGCCTGAGCTGCTCGACGTAGGCGTCGGCGCCGCGGTCGGCGAACCATTCGGGCGGGACCATGCCGGTCACCTGCCGCAGCAGGGGTTCGGTGATCTGCGGCGCGAGCGTCGCATGAGCTTCGGCCAGGTCCGTGGCCCGCTCCCTGAGCACGTGCTCGCTGGCGTCAAAGGTCCGTTTGGGATCCGCGGTCGGCCAGTTGTGGTGGAAATAGAGCGCCGCGCCATGATCGATAAGCCAGATGTCGCGGTGCCAGACCAGCAGGTTCGGGTTGCGCCAGGTGCGATCGACGTTCTGCACGAGCGCGTCGAACCAGAGCACCTGGCTGGCGAACTCACGGCCCGCCGTCCAGCCGAGCGGATCGAAGCCGACCGAACCGGGCAGAAAATCCACCCCGAGGTTCAGGCCCTCGCTGGCCCTCAGCAGATCCTGGATCTCCGGGTCGGGTTCGCTGCCCGGAATCCGGGGGTCGAGCTCGGCCAGGACCAGCTCCGGTGTGCGCAGGCCGAGTCGCCGCGCCAGCTCACCGGCGATGATCTCGGCGACGAGCGCCAGGGGACCCTGCCCGGCGCCGCGGAACTTCATCACGTAGGTACCGAGATTGTCCGCCTCGACCAGGGCGGGCAGCGACCCGCCCTCGCGCAGCGGGGTCACGTACCGCGTCACCGTGACAAGCGGGATTGTAGACACGCGAGGAAGACCACCGTCCGGATTGCTCTGGCCCGATGGAAGTCCGTGAGGATAACTCTCGCTCGCCACCCTGACAGGTTAGCGATGCAGACGGCGAACGGGGCAGCCAGAGGCTACCCCTGGTGCCAGGCTGGATTCGATGAAGTTCCGGGTGCCTTCTACGGTTTTCCCGGTGTTCCCCTATGTGCCAGGCTTGCGCATCAGGTCAATTTGCTGCCGGATGTTCCCTTTCACCTCGGCCCGAGTCGGCGCTTCCGTGCCACCTCGCCCCTGTCATTGACATCCGGCAGAACCGTGGGCATGTGGGGGCGCGGCCTGCCCGCAGCGAGTGCGGCTGCCACTACTGGCATCCTTCGTGCCAGTACCCTTCCGGCTTTGCTCTGGCGCTGGCACCGTAGGCAAAGACAGCAGAAACGGACACAGATCGGAAGAGAAATGAATGAATTTGAGGTCATGACGGTCATCGACCGCCCCGTCGAGGACGTTTTCGCAGCGGTGCGGGACGTCGCCAAGTCCCCGTTGTGGACTCCGGGATTGCTGGAAGTGCAGCGGACCAGCGAAGACCCGCTCGAAGTGGGCGGCACGATGGTCTATGTGGGCACGTTCCTGGGCCGGCGCTACGAATCGCCGACCACGTGCACGACTCTCATCGAGAACAAGCAGCTGACCACCACGACCACCGGAGGGCCGTTCTTCCTCGAAGTCGACCAGCGGCTCGAGCCAGACGGCGCAGGCACCAAGCTGACGGTCCACTGCAAGGGAGAAAGCCGCGGCTTCTTCAAATTCGCAGAGCCGCTGGTCGTCCGCATGACCCAGCGGCAGTTCGACACCGGCGGCAGCAACCTCAAGGCTCTCCTGGAAGATCATGCCCTCTAGTGT
>Ga0302229_10002041_pt1 | contig 14925 bp, 17 predicted proteins | sample II_Palsa_N1_3_FD_193518 | JGI IMG/M metagenome (GOLD analysis project Ga0302229, IMG submission 193518) | Peat permafrost microbial communities from Stordalen Mire near Abisko, Sweden - II_Palsa_N1_3 | ecosystem: Environmental > Terrestrial > Soil > Palsa > Peat permafrost | place: Sweden... | reverse complement strand
CGACGTCGGCACCGCTGGGCCCGGCACCGTTGGGCCCAGTGACGACCGGGTCCGTGGCGATGCCGGCCTGGCTGCCGTACCTGCCGTACTCGGTCGCAGGCTGGCTGGCGTAGCTCGGGGCCCCGGAGTCGATTCCCGTGTCCGGGACCGTCTCCGCTATCCCTCCGCCAGGCACCGTGACACCCCCGACCGGGGGCATCGTCTCGTCCGCGGCTACATCCCCGGCCGGGACCGTCGTCTCGTCCACGGTTACATCCCCGCCAGGGGCGGTCGTCTTGTCCGCGTCGTTGTCCCAGTAGTCGCGGTCACCAGCCTCGGGGACTCGCACCGCGGCCACGTCATCCGGATCGGTTGCGTCCGCGTAATCCGCTTCGTCCTCGACGGCCAGGCTGCTCACCGTGCTCGGCTCGCCAGGGCGGCTCGACCATGACCCGTTCGGGTCGGTCGTGTCCGCGTTCGGCGCGGCCGTCTCGTCCGGGACGGTCTCATCCGGCTTGTCTCCGCGCAGGGCGGAGGCTACCTTCCTCAGCCGCGTCATCGGCCCGGCGTCGTCGGCGTAGCGCTCGTCGGTCTCATCGTCCGGGACGACCTCCCCGCGGACGACATAGCCGGTGCCCTGCGCCTGACCGGACTGGTCCTGCGTCATGGGAATCACCCTTCCTGTTCTGATGGCTATCGCGGAGTGTCCGCGGTGCGGTCGGTGTTCTCAGCGGCTAGATCGCCGTTCTCGCTGGCTAGATCGCCGTTCTGGGTGGCCAGGTCGGTGTTTTCCGCGATGCGGTCGTTGTTCTCCGCGATACGGCTGCTGTTACCGGCGATCACGGGGTCACGCTGGGCCTGACCTTCACGCAGGCCGGTCAGGTCTTCGAACAGCGCGCGGTTGCGGATCAGGGCCTCCCTGAGCTGCTCGGTGGTCGCCGACTCGGTTCGGAGATCCTGGGTACTCCGGTAGCCGTCCAGCGAGCGGGCGTGGTAGACGGACAGGGCCTCGATGCTGGCGTTCCTGTCGTCAGCCGGGTAGCCCCGGTCCCGCATGACGGTCCAGACCAGGGTGTCCGCGTCGGACACGGCCGCAGCCGGGGCGTCGACGAAACGCTCCTGGATCACCGCCCAGTCACTGCTGTACCTGGCCTGCTGGTCGGCGGACAGCGGCCGGATGTCCAACGCTTCCACCCGCCGCTGCCGGGCGGTCAGCTCGGCGTCGGCCTTCCTAGGGCCGATCTCCTTGGCCAGGCGGTCGTACTCCGGTCCGAATTGGCGTCGCATGCGCGCCCGCCGCAGCTGCGCAGAGGCGACCACGGCGACAGCTGCCACGACGATGACAGCGATGATGATGCCTATGATTGCTCCGGTCGACATGATTACCTCCCGTTAGGGTCGAAGCGTTCATTCGACTACCCTGCTCGGTCCGGCTAAACCGGACGGCCCTTCCCGATCCCTCCGAATACCGACCATTAGCCGCGCCTCGGTGCCACCGGAGGCACACGCCGGCTGACGGGTAGCATCATCGGGAGCGATCCGGGCGATGAGGGAGGTCTCACGAAAGGGCGACTGGCGGCTTTCCTCACGGCCCTGGCGGGCAGCGCGGTACTCGGAATCGTGGCCGGGCTCATCTGGTACGCGATCGCGCCGCGCGCGCTGCTGCAGGAGATCTCCGCTGGCGAGGCCGAGGTGGTGCACGCGGAAACCACGGCGTTCATCGTGGCCGACGCGTGGTTCGCCCTGATCGCCGTGGTCGGCGGGCTGATCACCGGCGTCCTCGGCTACCGCATCCTGGTCCGCCGGGCCGGCGCGGCGGCCACCGCCGGGCTCGTCTTGGGCGCGGTCGCCGCCGCCCTGCTGGCCCTGTGGGTCGGCGACAACATCGGGCTCGGCACCTACAACCACCTGCTCGCGTCCAGCCCGACCGGGGCCTTCTTCCACGCCTCACTCGTGCTGGGGGCCAAGAGCACGCTCGCGTTCTGGCCGTTGTGCACCTCGGCCGTCATCTTGCTGGCCGAGACGGGCGCCCGCCGCTCCGCCCAGGGCGCGGCCCGGCCCCGCCACCGGCAAGCGTCCGACGGACCCGACGGACTCTCCGTAGACTAAGCGGGTGATTTCCCGTATCGACCTGCGCGGGCGCGAACCGGGCCAGCTCAGCCGGACCGCGCTGGCCGGCGTCCTGCCCCGGGCCGCCACCGACGTCGAGGCCGCGGCGACCCTGATCCGACCCGTTTGCGACGACGTCCGGCGCCGCGGCGCGCAGGCCGTCCGCGAGTACACCGCCCGCTTCGACCACGTGGACCTAGAAACCACCCTGGTCCCGCAAACGGCGCTCGACGAGGCGCTCGCCGCCCTGGATCCCGCGGTCAAGCAAGCCCTCACCGAGGCGGCCCGCCGCACCAGAACGGTGCACCAAGCCCAGCTCCCGGCCGAACACCCGACCCAGGTCACCGACGGCCTCACCGTCACCGGCCGTTTCGTCCCCGTCCCAAGGGCCGGGGTGTACGTGCCGGGCGGCCTGGTGGCCTACCCCTCCTCGGTGGTGATGAACATCGTCCCGGCCCAGGTCGCCGGCGTCGGAGCGATCGCCGTGGCGTCGCCGCCGCAGGCCAGGCACGGCGGCCTGCCGCACCCGTCCGTGCTCGCCGCCTGCGCGCTGCTCGGCATCAGGGAGGTGCACGCCGTGGGCGGTGCCCAGGCCCTGGCCATGTTCGCCTACGGGACCGAAGACTGCGCCCCCGTGGACGTGATCACCGGTCCCGGCAACGTCTACGTCGCGGCAGCCAAGCGGGTCCTGCGCGGCGTGGTCGGCACCGACGGCGAGAACGGTCCCACCGAGGTGGCCATCGTCGCTGATGACACCGCGGATCCCGTCTTCGTGGCCGCCGACCTGATCGCCCAGGCCGAGCACGACGAACTGGCCGCCTGCCTGCTGATCACGACCGATGACCGCCTGGCCGCAAACGTCGAGCAAGAGCTAGCCCGGCAGGTCCCGGCCACCAGGCACCGGGACCGGGTCACCACGGCACTAGCAAACCAGTCCGCCTGCGTCCTGGTCGACGACCTCGACGCGGCCCTGGCCGTGAGCGACGCCTGGGCGCCCGAGCACCTGGAGATCCAGGCCCGGGACCCGGCCAAGCTGGCCGCGCGGGTGGTCAACGCGGGCGCGGTCTTCGCCGGCCCGTACGCCCCGGTCTCCCTCGGGGACTATCTGGCCGGCTCCAACCACGTGCTGCCGACCGGCGGGACGGCCCGGCACACCAGCGGGCTGTCGGTGTGGCCGTTCGGCCGGCTGGTCAACGTGATCGAATGCGACCAAGCGGCGCTGGCCGCCGCCGCGCCGCTGATCGACGCCCTGGGCGGAGCCGAGGACCTAGCCGCGCACGTCCAAGCCGTCCGCACGCGCGTGCCACGGGAAGCGGGCAGGAGTAAATGACCGGTGAATCACTGGCCGTTCGGGATGACCTCAAAGACCTGCATCCGTACGGCGCGCCCCAGATCGACGTGCCGGTCCGGCTGAACACCAACGAGAACCCCTACCCGCCCAGTCCCGCGCTGCAACGGGCCATCGCCGACGCGGTGGCCCAGGCGGCGGCCACCCTGAACCGGTACCCGGACCGGGACGCCACCGACCTGCGCAAGGACCTGGCCGACTACCTGGGGCACGGGCTGACCGCCCGCCACACGTGGGCCGCCAACGGGTCGAACGAGGTCATCCAGCAACTGCTGCAGGCCTTCGGCGGGCCGGGGCGGCGGGCGCTCGGATTCGACCCCGGCTACTCCATGCACCCGCTGATCGCCCAGGTGACCTGCACCGGCTGGGTATCGGTGGACCGCGACGAGGACTTCGGCCTGGACCCGGACTACGCGGCCCGCGCCGTCGAGCAAGCGCAGCCCAGCCTGGTCTTCCTGACCTCGCCTAACAACCCGACCGGCACCTCCGCCCCGATCGACGTCATCGAGGCGATCTGCGCCGCGGCGCCCGGGCTGGTGGTGATCGACGAGGCGTACGCCGAATTCGCCCGCGAAGGCACGCCCAGCGCGCTGACCCTGCTGCCGCGCTACCCGGGGCTGGTGGTCACCCGCACCATGTCCAAGGCCTTCGCCATGGCCGGCGCCCGGGTCGGGTACCTGGCCGCCGCGCCCGAGATAGTCGAGAAGCTGCTGCTGGTCCGGCTGCCCTATCACCTGTCCGCGGTGACCCAGGCCGTGGCCAGGGCCGCACTCGCGCTGGCCGCCGAACCGCTGGCCACCGTCACGACTCTTCGGAGCGAACGAGACGGGGTGGTCCGCTGGCTGCGAGCGCGCGGGCTGCGGGTGGCGGACTCGGACGCGAACTTCGTGCTGTTCGGCACGTTCGAGTCGCGCCGGGACGTCTGGCAGCGGCTGGTGGACCGCGGCGTCTTGGTCCGCGAGGTCGGTCCGCCGCGCTGGCTGCGGGTCAGCGTCGGGACACCGCAGGAGATGGCGGCGTTCCGCGCCGCGCTAGGAGAGATACTGAGCGAGGTGCTGACGTGAACCGGACGGCCCGGGTGGAGCGGGTCACCAAGGAGACCCAGATCCTGGTCGAGCTCGACCTGGACGGCGACGGAGTGACCGACGTCGGCACCGGCGTCCCGTTCTTCGACCACATGCTGGCCCAGCTCGGCAAGCACAGCGGAGCGGACCTGACCGTGCGGGCCAAGGGCGACACCGAGATCGACGCCCACCACACCGTGGAGGACACCTCGATCACCCTCGGCCAGGCGCTCAGGGAGGCGCTGGGCGACAAGCGGGGCATCACCCGGTTCGGCGACGCCCTGGTGCCGCTGGACGAGACGCTGGTGCAGGCCGCGGTCGACCTGTCCGGACGGCCCTACGTGGTGCACCACGAACCGGCCGAGATGGCCCCGCTGATCGGCAGCTACGACACCACGCTGACCCGGCACATCTTCGAGTCGCTGGCCTTCGCCGCCGGGATCTGCCTGCACGTCCGGGTCATCGAAGGCCGCAACCCGCACCACATCGTGGAGGCTCAGTTCAAGGCGGTGGCGCGGGCGCTGCGCGCCGCGGCGGCGCCCGACCCGCGGGCCGGCGGCATCCCGAGCACCAAGGGCGTCTTGTCGTGACGCCGAAGGTGGTGGTGCTCGACTACGGGTCCGGAAACCTGCGTTCGGTGCAGCGCGCGCTGACCCGGGCGGGCGCGGACGTGACCGTGACCGCCGACGCCGACGCGGCACTGGAGTGCGACGGGCTCGCCGTGCCCGGCGTGGGCGCGTTCGCGGCCTGCATGGCCGGGCTGCGAGCCGTCGGCGGCGACAAGCTGATCGCCCAGCGGCTGGAGCGAAGCCGCCCGGTGCTCGCCATCTGCGTGGGCATGCAGGTGCTGTTCAGCGCCGGGGTGGAGCACGAAATCTGGACCGAAGGCTGCGGGGCCTGGCCGGGTACGGTGGAGCGGCTGGACGCCGGCGTACTCCCGCACATGGGCTGGAACACGGTGGCGGCGGCCCCGGATTCGGTCCTCTTCGCCGGAATCGAGCCGGGCACCCGCTTCTACTTCGTGCACTCCTATGCGCTCCGGGAGGCCGACGCCGCAGACCTGGTCGCCACGGGCGCCCGCGTCTCATGGACCGAGCACGGCGAGCGATTCGCGGCCGCGGTCGAGCAGGGCATGCTGTCCGCGACCCAGTTCCACCCGGAGAAGTCCGGTGCCGCCGGCGCGGCCCTGCTGCGCAACTGGCTGGCCACGCTATGACCCGGCTCACCCTGCTGCCGGCGGTGGACGTCACCGACGGGCACGCGGTCCAGCTCGTGCAGGGCGTGGCGGGCAGCGGCGGCCAGTACGGCGACCCGATGCAGGCCGCGCTGGCCTGGCAGCGGGCCGGCGCCTCGTGGATCCACCTCGTGGACCTGGACGCCGCCTTCGGCCGCGGCTCGAACGCGGACCTGCTCGCCGACGTGGTGCGTAAGGTCGATGTGCAGGTCGAGATGTCCGGCGGCATCAGGGACGATGACTCGCTGGCCCGCGCGCTGGGCACCGGCTGCGCGCGGGTCAACATCGGCACCGCGGCGCTGGAGAACCCGCTGTGGGTACGGTCGGTCATCGCCCGGCACGGCGAGCGGGTCGCGGTCGGGCTGGACGTCCGGGGCACCCGGCTGGCCGCCCGCGGCTGGACCGCCGAGGGCGGCGACCTGTACGACACGCTGGACCGGCTGAACGCCGAGGGCTGCGCCCGGTACGTGGTGACCGACGTGCTCAAGGACGGCACGCTGCGCGGACCCAACCTGGACCTGCTCCGGAACGTCTGCGCGCGTACCACCGCGCCCGTGGTGGCCAGCGGGGGAGTGTCCAGCCTGGCCGACCTGCGGGCCATCGCCTCGCTCGTCCCGCTCGGCGTCGAGGGCGCCATCGTCGGCACCGCCTTGTACGAGGGCGCGTTCACCCTGTCCGAAGCCCTGGCCGAGGTCAGGCAGGCGTGACCGTCGCGGTGCGGGTCATCCCCTGCCTGGACGTCGACGGGGGCCGGGTGGTCAAGGGCGTGAACTTCCGCGAGCTGCGCGACGCCGGAGACCCAGTGGAGCTGGCCGCCTTCTACGATGCCGAGGGCGCCGACGAGCTGACCTTCCTCGACATCACCGCGTCCAGCGGCGGCCGGGACACCATGTACGACGTGGTCCGGCGGACCGCCGAGCAGGTGTTCATCCCGCTCACCGTCGGCGGCGGCGTGCGCAGCGTCGCCGACGTGGACCGCCTGCTGCGCGCCGGGGCCGACAAGGTCTCACTCAACACCGCCGCCGTGGCCCGTCCGGAGTTGCTCGGCGAGGCGGCCCAGCGGTTCGGGTCGCAGTGCGTCGTGCTGTCCGTGGACGCCCGCCGCCTCCCCGGGCCACCCAGCGGCTTCGAGGTGACCACCCACGGCGGCCGGACCGGCACCGGGATCGACGCGGTGGAATGGGCCCAGCGGGCCGTGCAACTCGGCGCGGGCGAGATTCTGCTGAACTCGATGGACGCGGACGGGACCACCGTCGGCTTCGACCTCGAGCTGATCCGGGCCGTCCGCGCCGCGGTCACCGTCCCGGTGATCGCCAGCGGCGGCGCGGGCACGCTGGCCCACTTCGCGCCCGCGGTGGACGCCGGAGCGGACGCGGTGCTGGCCGCCAGCGTGTTCCACTTCGGCACGCTGCGCATCGGCCAGGTCAAGAACGCGCTGCGCGGCGCGGGTCACCCCGTCCGCTGACCCTTGGCCCGGCGGTGAGCTAGTGACCGGTGCCGGAGGTGTCGGGGGTATCGCGGGCCGGGTCGCTGACCGCTTCCATGGCGGCGCCCACGATCCCGGCGTCGTTCTGCAGGACCGCGGGCACGATGCGCGCGCGGATGCCGGTCAGCTGCGGTACCCACTTGTCGGCCTGCCTGCTGACCCCGCCGCCGACGATGATCAGGTCCGGCGACAGCACCGCCTCGATGTGCTGGAGATACTCATCGACCCGCCCGGCCCACTTGTCCCAGCTCAGGTCGTGCAGTACCTTGGCCCGCTCGGAGGCACGGGTCTCCGCGTCGCGGCCGCGGATCTCGACGTGCCCGAACTCGGTGTTCGGCAGCAGCATGCCGTGGGTGAACAGCGCGCTGCCGATCCCGGTGCCGAAGGTCAGCATCAGCACCGTGCCCTTCTCGTCCACCCCGGCACCGAACCTCATCTCGGCCACCCCGGCCGCGTCGGCGTCGTTCAGCACCCGGACCGGCTGGCCGGCGGCCTTGCCGAACAGGGCGGCGGCGTCCAGCCCGATCCAGGCCGGGTCCATGTTGGCGGCGGTCCGGGTCACCCCGTCGGTGACCACGCCGGGAAAGGTGATGCCGATCGGGCCGGACCAGCTGAACGCGCCGGTGAGCTTCTTCACTACCTCCGACACCGACTCGGGCAGCGCCGGGCGCGGCGTGTCGACCTTCTGCCGGTCGGCCAGCAGCTTGCCCGTGGTCACATCGACCGGTGCTGCCTTGATGCCGGAACCGCCGATGTCAATGCCGAGTGCGTGCATGGCCCTAGAGTATTCGTGTCCCTCGGCGGCACGCGCGCAGTCAGGTAATATCTTGAGTAGAGCAGGTCTCGGGGGGCCCTTGTCGAGAGAGGATGCGGCGGATGAGCTGGTTCAAGGTCGCCGCCATCGCGGGCGGCATTATCATCGCGTTCCTGATCGTCGGTTCGGTGGTCCACTTCATCTTGGCCGCCGTCACGACCATCGTGATCGCCGCGCTGGTCGTGGGCGGGATCGCCGTCGCGATCAAGATGGCGCGGTCCGGCAAGAAGATCTCAGGCAAGCGGGCCGAGCGCGAGGTCCGCGACCATGACCATGACCGGTATCAGCCGCTGCCGCGTGCCGATGTCGAGACCTACTCGGCCTCGGTGCCGACCCAGCAGCCGCAGCGCAGCGCGCCGAACGCGGCCGACATCGACGACGAGCTAGCCCGGCTCAAGCGCGAGATGGGCAGTTAGCGCCAGTCCGTCGCGGTGAGCTTGCTCACCGCCGCGTCCGTTCCGTCGAACCGGACCCGGGTCGCTCCGGTGCGCCCCATCACCCACATGGTGAGCTCGGCCGGGCTGCCGATCACGGTCACCGCCGGGGTCGCGTTCTTGACCGTGATCCGCCACCGCTGACCGTCCGCTTCCTGGTCGTCCCGGGCTAGCTCCAGGCCGACCGGAGCCCGGCGAAGCATGAAGCGCGCCAGCCGCAGCCGCTGCCACAGCAGCGCGGATTCCCCGCTGCCGATCTCCCGCGGCTCCCAGTCCGGCACCGCGCGGCGGACGTCCTCGTGATGCACGAAGTACTCGACGGTGTTGACGCGCTCGTCCATGCCCGGCAGCGCCATGAACGACAGCCTCGGCGGCCCGGACCTGATCGTCCGGACCAGGTCGGGGAACGGTACCCGCCGCTTGATCTGGTTCTGCACCCGCGCCGTGTGCCCGGCCAGCGGCCCGCCCAGCACCCCCACGGCGGCGTCGGGCCGGTGCTCGCGGAGCACCAGGTGCGCCGCCAGGTCGTCGGTGTTCCAGCCCGCGCACAGCGTCGGTGCGTCCGGTCCCGTCTTATCGAGCAGCGCGCACAGCGCCAGCCGCTCGTCTTGCGAGTAGCTCACCTGCTGATCGTAGGCGTCATTGCTACCCTGACTGAAGTCGTCTGAAATGAGGGAGCGATGCTCGACCCTGCCATCGCCGCGCGGCTGAAGCGGGATCCGTCCGGCCTGATCGCGGCGATTGCCCAGCAGTACGACACCGGCGAGGTGCTGATGCTCGGCTGGATGGACGACGAGGCGTTGCATCGCACCCTGACCACCGGCCGGTGTACGTACTGGTCGCGCAGCCGGCAGGAGTACTGGGTGAAGGGCGAGACATCCGGGCATCAGCAACGGGTCATGTCGGTCGCGCTCGACTGTGACGGCGACGCCCTGCTGGTCAAGGTCGATCAGCTGGGCGGGGCCTGCCACACCGGCGATCGGACCTGCTTCGACGCTGACGTGCTGCTCAAGGACCAGTAACCGGCGATGCGCAGGGAATTCGGGTTCGTGCTGCTGCTCGGCGCGGTCGGCGCCGCCCTGGTCGTGTTCGCCGTCCGGCAGACGTGGGCGCAGGCCATCTTCACCCCGCCGCGGCCGCTGCCCGCGCAGGAGATCTCCGTCACCGGCCAGCAGCTCGTCCCGCTGGCCGGCGCGCTCGCCCTGGCCGCGCTGGCCTGCCTGGCGGCCGTGATCGCCACCAGGTCGGCGGCCCGGCGCGTGGCCGGGGGCCTGCTGGCGGCCCTGGGCGCGGGCGCGGCGGTGGCCGCCGGGGCTGGAGTACGGGCCTCGAGTGTGCTCGCGACGGCCCAGGCCGACGCCGCGGCTGGCGCGCTCGGCGGGTCGACCACCGGCGGCACATCTCCGGCCGGCGCCTCGCACGCCATCGTCATCGCGGGCTCCCACGGGCAGGCCGTCATCGTCGGTGCGCCCTGGCACGCGGCCGCGATCGTCGGCGCCGTCGCCGTCGTCCTGGCGGGCCTGGCCGCCGTGTGGCGAGGCCCGCGCTGGCCGGTCATGTCGGCGCGCTTCGAGCGGCCGGGCCAGCGACCGCGCCGCCGCGCCGCCGACAGCGCCTCGATGTGGGAGTCGCTCAGCCGCGACCTGGACCCGACGGTGGAGACCGCAGTGGAAGACCAGGTCGGTGGCGGGCCACCGCCCTGACCCCGTTCCGGCGGGGCGTGAGTCCATCTCGGTCCTGCTCGCCGAGCACGAGCCCGAGGTGGCCGAGATGTCGGCCCGCTACCTACGCCAGGACGGGCTGCGGGTCCGGCTGGTCACCGGCCCGGAGCCGACGCTGGCCGAGCTGACCGGCGGCCCGGACGCCGCGGCCGTGGTCGATCTCACCATGCCCGGCCTGGACCCCAGGCGCATTCGCCGGGCCTTGCGCACGCCGGTCATCTTCCTGGTCGCCGACGCCAAGGCGCCCCGGCCCCGCGGCCTGGCCGTGCGGGGCGACACGGCCGGCGCCCGGCGCTGGCTGGCCCGCCCGTTCAGCCCCCGCCAGCTCGTCGCCCTGGTCCGCGAGGTACTGGCCCCGGCAGGCCATCCTCCGGGATCCCTCGGGTCTTCTCTTAAGGCCGCCGATCTTAAGGCCGCCGATTACAGCCTCGGCGGGTTGCGGCTGGACGGCGCGAGCCGGACCGCCGTGGCCGAAGGTCATCACGTGCCCCTGACCGCGACCGAGTTCGCGGTGCTCGCCGTCCTGCTCGATAACCCGGGCCGGGTCGTTTCGCGACGCCAGCTGCTCGCCGCCATCGGCCGCCAGGCCGCGGGCGACCGGGCCGCCGACGTGTATATCGCCCAGCTCCGGGCCAAGCTCGGCCCAGCCTGGCGGATCCGCACCGTCCGCGGTACGGGCTACGTGGTGGATCCGGGCTCTGCGGTTGATCGCGTGGCCTATAGCACGCCTTTTCCACCACGAAGCCCGAATCAACCGCGATAATCGCTTAGGATGACGAACAGGTGAGCGATTTGTGGAGTATGCGATTGGAGATACTCGCGGCGCGTGGGGCAGACCAGAACCCATTGCGACCGGCGAACCGCGGCCCACTCCAGCGGGCTAGCTAACCCAATCCAGGGGGGCAGTCATCATGGCACCGGAGCGGCCGGGCTACGATCGGTGGCGCAAGAGTACCGATGTGAGGGGACGAGCGAACCGCGTGAGTGTGCTCGACGAGATCCTAGACGGCGTGCGTGCCGATCTCGCCGACCGGCAGCGGCACGTTTCTTTGGACGAGCTGAAGGAGATGGCGCGTCGCGCGCCGTCACCGCGCGACGCGATGGCCGCGCTGAAGGCCGAGGGCGTCAGCGTCATCGCCGAGGTGAAGCGGGCCAGTCCGTCCCGCGGGCAGATGGCCGCCATCGCCGATCCGGCCGCGCTGGCCTCGGACTACGAAGCCGGCGGCGCCAAGGTGATCAGCGTGCTGACCGAGCCGCGCCGGTTCGGCGGGTCGCTGGCCGACCTGAGCGCGGTCCGCCGGGCGGTGCAGGTGCCGCTGCTGCGCAAGGACTTCGTGATCAGCTCCTACCAGCTCTGGGAGGCCCGCGCCTACGGCGCGGACCTGGTGCTGCTGATCGTCGCGGCGCTCGAGCAGAGCGCGCTGGTCTCGCTGGTCGAGCGGTCCATCTCGATCGGCCTGCTGCCGCTGGTCGAGGTGCACGCCGAGCCCGAACTCGACCGGGCCCTGGACTCCGGGGCGACCGTCATCGGCGTCAACGCGCGGAACCTGGCCACGCTCAAGGTGGACCGGGGGATCTTCGGCCGGATGGCGGGCCGGATCCCGGAAGGGATCATCAAGGTCGCCGAATCCGGCGTGCGCGGGCCGCGTGACCTGCTGGCCTACGCCGCGTCCGGCGCGGACGCGGTGCTGGTGGGGGAGAGCCTGGTCACCGAGAAGGACCCGCGCAGCGCCGTCGCCGACCTGGTGACCGCGGGTTCGCACCCCGCACTCCGAGGCGAACGCCCGTGACCGGGACGGAACGCCCGTGACCGGGACGGACCCGGCGGAACCGGAAATCGCCCCGGTTCCCGACGAGGCCGGGCATTTCCCGGCGGCCGGAATCGCGTACGGCGGGCGGTTCGCCCCCGAAGCGCTGATGGCCGCCCTGGACGAGCTCACCGTCGCCTACCAGCAGGCCAGGAACGACGCCGCCTTCGGTGCCCAGCTTGACGGTCTGCTCAAGAACTACGCCGGCCGACCCACGCTGCTCACCCAGGCCAAGCGGTTCGGCCAGCAGGCCGGGGGCGCGACCGTGCTGCTCAAGCGCGAGGATCTCACCCACACCGGCTCGCACAAGATCAACAATGTGCTCGGCCAGGCACTGCTAGCCCAGCGGATGGGCAAGACGCGGGTCATCGCCGAGACCGGCGCCGGCCAGCACGGCGTGGCCACCGCCACCGCGGCCGCGCTGCTCGGCCTGGACTGCACGGTCTACATGGGCGAGGAGGACACCCACCGGCAGGCCCTGAACGTGTCCCGGATGCGGATGCTCGGCGCCGAGGTGATCCCGGTCACCGCCGGCACCCGGACGCTCAAGGACGCCATGAACGAGGCCTTCCGGGACTGGGTGACCACCGTCGGGCACACGCACTACTGCATCGGCTCGGTGGGCGGCCCGCATCCGTTCCCGATGATGGTCAGGGACTTCCAGCGGGTGATCGGCCAGGAGGCCCGGGAGCAAGTGCTGCGCCAGGAGGGCCGGCTGCCGGACGCGGTGATCGCGTGCGTCGGCGGCGGCTCCAACGCCATCGGCGTATTCCACGCCTTCATCCCGGACGCCGAGGTCCGGCTGATCGGCTGCGAGGCCGGCGGCGACGGCGTGGACACCGGGCGGCACGCCGCCACCTTGACCGGCGGATCCCCGGGTGTCCTGCACGGCATGCGGACCTTCGTGCTGCAAGACGGCGAAGGCCAGACCCGCGCCACTCACTCTATCTCGGCCGGCCTGGACTACCCGGGCGTGGGCCCCGAGCATGTCTGGCTGATGGAAACCGGCCGGGCCAGCTACCGCGCGGTGACCGACGCCGACGCCATGAACGCCTTTTCCGTCCTGTGCCGCACCGAGGGCATCATCCCGGCCATCGAGTCGGCCCACGCGCTGGCCGGCGCCCTGGACGTCGGCCGCGAACTCGGCCCCGACGGCCTGATCCTGGTTAACCTGTCCGGCCGCGGCGACAAGGACGTGGACACCGCGTCGAAGTGGTTCGGACTATGACCTCGGTCGCCGTCACCTTCGCCAAGGCGAACGCCGACCACCGCGCCGCCCTGATCGGCTACCTGCCCGCCGGGTTCCCCACCGTGGACAGCGCGATCGCCGCGGCCCTGGCCATGGCCGCGGCCGGGGTCGACATCCTCGAGATCGGCCTGCCCTACTCCGACCCGGTGATGGACGGGCCGGTGATCGCCGAGGCCGTCCATCGTGCGCTGACCGCGGGCACCAAGGTCGCCGACGTGCTGCGTACCGTCGAGGCGGTGGCCGCCGCAGGCGTCCCGGTCCTGGTCATGACCTACTGGAACCCGGTCGACCGGTACGGCGTGCGCGCGTTCGCCCGCGACCTGGCCCGGGCGGGCGGCTCGGGCCTGATCACCCCCGACCTGTCGCCCGAGGAAGCTGGCCCCTGGCTGGCGGCCTCGGACGAGTACGACCTGGACCGCGTGTTCCTGGCCGCGCCGAGCTCCACCAGCGAGCGGATCGCCACCATCACCGCCGCCAGCCGCGGCTTCGTCTACGCCGCCTCGCTGATGGGCATCACCGGCACCCGGGACGCGGTCAGCGGCCACGCGGGGGCCCTGGTCCAGCGGATCCGATCGCACACCGACCTGCCGGTGGCCGTCGGCCTCGGCGTGAGCAACGGTGTCCAGGCCACCCAGGTGGCCTCGTTCGCGGACGGCGTGATCGTGGGCTCCGCCTTCGTCCGCCGCCTCCTCGACGCCGCGAACGCCGCCGCGAACGCCGCCGCAGGAACCGACGCTGCCGGAACCGATGCCGTCGCTGAGCTCACCGCCGAACTGTCCGCCGCGGTCCGCCGGCCGGTCCACTCATAGCGCGTCCTCAGCTGTCCCTCAGAAGGACGGAGTAATGTCGCGAGTGTGGTGCTCGGCTCGCTTCCTGGGGGGCGACCCCCCTGGCACCTCCCGCTGGCGTCCATCGGGAGTCCGAGCCCGGCGTCCTGGCGGTTCGGGCCGTTCTCGGTCCGGGCCTACGCGCTGTGCGTGGCCGCCGGGATCGTCGTCGCCGTCGTCGTGGCCAGCCGCCGGTACCGGCACGCCGGCGGCGGCCGCGGGGTCATCCTGGACGTGGCCGCCTGGGCCGCCCCGTTCGGCCTGATCGGAGCCGCCGCGCAGGCGATGCTCATCGCCAGCAGGCACGACTTCACCCACGCGCAGCGCCTGTGGCACGCGGTCACGCTCGGGGTCGCGGCCATCGGCGTCCCCGGCGCGGTGGCCCTCGGCGCCGCCGGGGCCTGGATCGCCTGCCGCCGGGCCGGCCTGCGGCTGGCCCCGGTCGCGGCCGCCGCCGCGCCTGCCCTGATGTTCGGCCTGGCCGTCGGCGGCCTGGGCAACTGGTGGACCCAGCAGTTTTACGGCCCGCCCTCGACCTGGTGGTGGGCGGTCGCGATCTCACCCACGCACCGGGCGCCCGGTTACGAGAATTACAGCACCTTCCAGCCCGCCTTCTTGTACCAGTCGCTATGGGACGTCGCGGTCGGCCTCGGCGTGATCTGGGCCGCCCGCCGGCTCGCGCTGTCCGGCGAGCGCACCTTCTGGCTGTGCGCCGGCAGCTACGCGGCGGGCAGCTTGTGGGTCGAGTCGGTGCGCATCGGCACGCTGCCGCAGGTCCTCGGCGTCCGTTACGGCGCGCTGGGTGACGTGGCGGTCTTTGTGCTGGCCGTAGCTGGTCTATACCTGACCCGG
>Ga0302229_10002032_pt1 | contig 14958 bp, 12 predicted proteins | sample II_Palsa_N1_3_FD_193518 | JGI IMG/M metagenome (GOLD analysis project Ga0302229, IMG submission 193518) | Peat permafrost microbial communities from Stordalen Mire near Abisko, Sweden - II_Palsa_N1_3 | ecosystem: Environmental > Terrestrial > Soil > Palsa > Peat permafrost | place: Sweden... | reverse complement strand
TGCTCGACCGTGACGTCGCGGTCAAGGAAGTCCAGATCGCGGAGACGCTGACCGAGGTGGAGCGGGCCAACGCCTACCAGCGCACGCTGCGCGAGGCCAAGACCGCCGCCCGGCTCAACCACCCGGGCGTGGTGACCGTCTACGACGTGGCCGAGGACCAGGGCCGCCCGTGGATCGTGATGCAGCTGGTCAGCGCCCAGTCGCTGGACCAGGTGCTCGCCACCTCGGGCCCGCTGTCGCCGCGCCGGGCCGCCGAGGTGGGCCGGCAGCTGCTGTCCGCGCTGAGCGTGGCGCACGCCGCCGGGGTGATGCACCGGGACGTCAAGCCCAGCAACGTGCTGCTTGGCCGGGACGACCGGGCGGTGCTGACGGACTTCGGCATCGCGACCTTCCAGGGTGATCCGCGGCTGACCCAAACCGGGATGGTAATGGGCTCGCCGGGCTTCACCGCGCCCGAGCGCATCCGCGGCGAGGACGCCTCTCCCGCCTCGGACCTGTGGTCGCTCGGCGCGACGCTGTTCGCCGCGGTGGAAGGGCACGGGCCGTTCGAGAAGCGCGGCGGCGCGATCACGACCATGTCGGCGATCATCAACGAGGATGCGCCCCTGGCGCCGGGGGCGGGCGCGCTCGGGCCGGTGATCGCCGCCCTGCTGCGCCGGGAACCGTCCGACCGGCCGGACGCGAGCGCGGCCACCCGGATGATCACCGACGTGCTGCCGCTGCTGCCGGCCAGGACCGGGGCCGCGCCGGCCGGCCACGAGGCCACCGCGCGGTCCGGGTCGTCCTGGGCCTCGGCCTCGGCCTCGGCCTCGGCGGACCACACGTTCTCGGGCGACCCGTTCGGCTCGCTGTCGGCCGCCGACACGCGGGGCGGCGGTGAGCCGGTCGCGGAGGCGACCGCGGCGACCACGCCGCAGCCGGTGCTGGGTGACGCGGCGCCTGCTGCGTACGACGCGCCGGCGAGCGCGTACGACGCGCCGGCGGGCGGGTACGAGGCGCCGCCGGGGGCGTATGACGCGCCGGTGACTGAGTACCGGCCGCCTACGGAGTACGACCGGGCGCAGGGGGGCTGGGGTCAAGGGGGTTCGGCGGCCGGGTCGGCGGCGGGGTCGGTGGCTCCGCCGGACTTCTCCTCCTGGTACGACCCGGCGCCCCGGTCGGGACCGGCGCCTTCGGCTCAGCCCTGGTCCGGCCCGGCGGGGCCGTCCGGCGGCCGCGCGGACTACGCTCCTGCTCATGCGCCGCGCAGGCGCCGGACGGGGTTGTGGCTCGCGCTCGTGCTGCTGGCCGTGCTGGGCGCGGGCGCGGGGGCCGCCACCATCGTGCTGCTGCGGCACAACACGACGGGGTCGGCGGCCGGGGGTTCGTCGTCACCGGCCACGTCGTCGCTCCCGCCGCCCCAGACGGCCCCGCAGATTGTCGACGCGATCAACGAGCACACCACGGGCCCGCTTCCGGCCGGGTGGACCACCAGGGACCGGCCTGCCACGAGCGCGGAAGTGGCCGGCTTTACCATCGGCGCGCCGGCCAACTGGAAGGCCTCCACGGCCGGCTACCAGACCTACTTGTACGACCCGTCCGCCAACGCGAACATCCTCATCGACCTCACGCCGCATACCTTCCCGAACGACATGCTGAGGGAAGGGCAGTACATCAGGAAGCAGTCACTGGCGCAGAACCGGTTCCCCGGCTACGTCGGGCTGGGCCTGCAGGCCGCGACCATCCGCGGCACGCACGGGGCGTGGTGGAAGTTCACCTGGGACGACAACGGGGTCAGCCAGGAGGCCATCGACCTGCTCTTCGTGCTGCACACCCCGGCGGGCGCGCAGTCGTACGCGGTGTACATGACCGCGCCGAAGAGCATATGGAACCAGATGCGGCCGGTCTTCGACGAAGAGGCGGAGACGTTCGCCCCGCTGACGTGAGGTTCACGGAGCAGGCCGACGGACCACCCACCGGGGTGGCCCGTCGGCTTGGCCGCGGCGTTATTGGCCTAGCCGCATTGGCCTAGCCGCATTGGCCTACCGCATTGGCCTAGCCTCGGCGGAACTAGTACCAGCCGGTGGCCTGCTCGTGATCCCAGGCGCCGCACGGGGATCCGTAGGTGCCCTTGATGTACTCCAGGCCCCACCTGATCTGCGTCGCCGCGCTGGTCTGCCAGTCCGGCCCGGCGCTGGCCATCCGGGAGCCGGGCAGCGCCTGCGGAATGCCGTAGGCGCCCGAGCCGGCGTTGTAGGCGGTCACGCTCCAACCGCTCTCGTGCGCCCACAGCGGGTCCAGGCAGGAGAACTGGCTGGACGACCAGCCAAACGAGCCGAGCATCGCCTCGGCGATCTGCTGCGGGGAACCGGAGGCCACCGGGGCGGCGAACGTGGTCACCGCTGCCGTCGGCTGCGCCGAGGCCGTGGGCTGGGATGTGGCCGTGGACTGGGACGTGGCCTGCGCCGCGGGCTGGGCGGCGGGTGCCTGCTGTGCGGCCCGCTCCCGGGCGGTCTTCCAGTGGGTGGCGGAGAGTTCGGCCGCCACGTCGCGGATCTGGTAGGCCTGCAGGGCCTGGCTCGCGGTGCTCTGCTCGCTCGTGGTGCTCTGCGCCAAGGCCTGCATCTGGAACGTGTGACCAGTGAAGGCCTGCATCTGCAGCGTCTGACCGGAGATGGTCAGGAGCGAGCCGGCATCGGCCTCATGCGTGCGGCCGGCGGCCGGCCCGGACGGTCCGGGTGACCACGTGACCGCGGCCGCGGTCGCGGTGCCGGCCACGACGAACGCGCCGGCCACGATCAGGGCGACAGCCTTGGATCGGCTGCATTGAATTTTCCGGTGCCGTGACAAGGGAACCTTTCGGTGGTGCGCGTCACGCGATGTGCTCCACCCCCGATCGCGACTGCCACCGCATCGGTGGCAGGCATCTGCGCATGTGACGTGGCGCGGGTCAGGGCGCCGGGCTAACTCAAGGCAGCCATCACACAGGCGGGGTGCTGTCGGATCAACCATGCCTGACGTCAAATGGAAACGCCGACAAAAAGACATGTGATGTAGATCACCACCGCTGAATAACAAACCGCCGATGGCTCGAAATTGTGCTATGTACCTATATGTTTCTCGGTAAGCGAACACGCGGGTGGCCCACTATGATGAAGCTCACACTGATGCTTAAACTTCGCATTGGGCACGATAGCGGGCATGCGGTGACCGGCAAATTCGCCCCCGCCGCGACGCCCGGGCGGTAAAACGAGGGCGGAATTCCTACCTTAAGTAAGGTATTAATCGCGATCAGTAATACCCGTTGGCTTCCTCGAAAGCCCACGCGCCGCACGGAGTCCCGTATATCTCCTTGATGTAGCCGAGGCCCCACGCGATCTGGGTCGCCGGGTTCGTCTGCCAGTCGGGACCGGCGCTGGCCATCTTGCTACCCGGCAGCGCCTGCGGGATGCCGTACGCACCGCTGGCGTTCTCCGCGTCGTAGATCCAGCCACTCTCCCGGTTCCACAGGTCCTGCAGGCAGCCGAAGTAGGTCTGCGGGCTGAAGCCGAAGCTGGCCATCAGGTTGTAGGCGATGGACTGTGCGGTGTTCGGGTTGGGCGGGGTGGAGGTCACGTAGACGATGCCGCCCGTCCCGGTGCCGGTGCTGGTGCTGCTGCTGGGGTCGGCCGCGGCCACTTCGGCGGGCGAGGCCAGCTTCGGCTTGGCTACCACGGTCAGCGTGCGGGCCGCCGCGGTCATCGCAATCAGCTGCGCGCGCTCGGCTTCGAGCAGGGCCATGGTGTGGCTGCCCGGTACCGCCTCGACGGCCTGGGCAACGTTAAAGGCGCCCGATCCCGGGCTGAATACTGCCGCGCCGACCGCGACGCCGATGACCGCTACGGCGGCGAAAACCGCGACTGGAAAGACAATGCCGACGCGTCGGATCAACCCGCGCTTGCGCCTATTGCTGCGATTCCCCGTCCGGTGTCGCGACAAGGCAATCCTTTCCTTCCGGCCATGCCCCGCCTGGCGCCAGACGCCGGCTCGCGGTAGTACCGGCGTGCCGGTGGGCCCACGCGGTTACTGGCGCCGCGCCGCCCGCTGCACCTGACCTGGTGCGCCGTCTGGCCCGCCTCGCACAAGTACCGCTGGCGCCTAACAATGCCAGAAAGGCCGCCCGAATGCGGCGAACTTCGGCTAGAAAATCGGCGACCGGTTTACCGGAGCACTTGTGACGATAATCACAAGACAATAACACCGTTGGTAACCGGCATGGACCAGGCAGTGATCACGGCCGTATCTCGGCGGCCGGCGGCGGTCCCGACGCCGGTCCCGGTGGCCCCCTGTTGTGGCCCCCGTTGTGGCCCCTGTTGTGGCCCCGCCGCTGGGACTCGGGCTCTACAGGCAGGGGGTCCGGCTGTCACAATCGAACCATGGAAACCCCTTTGTCGCCCCTTGACTTCGCCCGCCGGACGCGCCGGCTGCACGCCGACCGCGAGGCGGTCGTCGACGGCGAGCTTCGCCTGTCCTACCGGCAGTTCTTCGACCGCTGCGACCGCTGGTCCGCGGCGCTGCAAACACTGGGCGTACGACAGGGCGACCGGGTGGCCACGATCGCACCGAACACGCACGCACAGTTGGAGGCCTTCTACGCCGTGCCGCAGATCGGGGCGGTCCTGGTGCCGATCAACTACCGGTTGACGGCGGAGGACTTCGTCTACATCGTGAACCACTCGGGAGCCACGGTGGTCTGCGTCCACAGCGACTACCTGAAGGCAGTGGACAGCGTCCGCGACGAGATGCCGGGCGTGCGCCACTTCGTGGCCTTCGAGGGCGCCGCTTCCGGGGACGGTACCTCGGGGGACGGTGCCTTGAGGGACGGCGCCTCGGGGGACGCGGCGGGCGGGTGGCTCGACTACGAGGCGGCGATCGCCGCCGCCGATCCCGGCTTCGAGCGGCCCGAGATCGGCGAGCGGGACCTGCTCTCGATCAACTACACGAGCGGGACCACGGCGCGCCCCAAGGGCGTGATGATCACCCACCGGAACGCCGCCATGAACACGATCGGCACGCTGCTGCACCTGCCGATAGGAGTCGGCGAGCGGTACCTGTGGACCCTCCCGATGTTTCACGCCAACGGCTGGACCTACACCTGGACGGTCACGGCGGCCGCGGGTACGCACATCTGCTTGCGCAAGGTCGACCCGGCGACCATCTTCGGGCTGATCAGGGACGAGCAGGTGAGCTGGCTGGCCGCCGCGCCGACGGTGCTGATCTCGCTGGCCAACGCGCCCGCCGCGGTCCGGGGCGAGGTCCCGGCCGGCGTTCGGGTGGTGACGGCCGGGGCACCGCCGGCGGCGGCCACCATCGAGCGGCTCGAAGCCGATCTCGGCTGGGAGGTCACCCAGGTCTACGGCCTGACCGAGACGGCGCCGTTCATCACGGTCTGCGCCCCGCTGCCCGAGCACGAGGGCCTGCCGCTGGCGGACCGCGCGGTCATCAAGGCACGGACCGGCGTCGAGCTGCTGACCTCCGGCGAACTGCGGGTGGTCGACCCCGAGCGGCGCGAGGTGCCCGCGGACGGGCAGACGGTGGGCGAGATCGTCGTCCGCGGGAACGTCGTCATGGAGGGCTACTACCAAGACCCCGAAGCGACCGAACGGGCCATGGGTGACGGCTGGTTCCACACCGGAGACGCGGCGGTGGTCCACCCCGACGGCTACGTGGAGATCCGGGACCGGCTCAAGGACGTGATCATCAGCGGCGGGGAGAACATCTCCTCGATCGAGGTCGAGGGCACGCTGCTGCGCCACCCGGCGATCCGGGAAGCCGCGATCGTCGGCCTGACCCACGAGAAGTGGGGCGAGACGCCGCACGCCTTCGTGGTGCTGCACGAGGACGCCAGCACGACCGAGGACGAGGTCATCGCCTTCGCACGGGAGCACCTGGCGCACTTCAAGGCCCCGAGCGGCGTCACCTTCGTCGGCGAGCTGCCGAAGACCGCGACGGGGAAGATCCAGAAGTACGTCCTGCGGAAGGGTGCGCCTAACCTCTCCGCCCAGTAGGAGCACGCGGTTCCGGGGTCACCAGCTCCGGCGTCGCCAGCTCCGGGGTCAGCCAGTTCCGGGGTCAGCCAGTTCCGGGGTAACCAGCCGAACGCGTCGTTCGCGCTGTGGTACTCGTACAGCTCGGTCGCGTCGAACCACAGGTCGACCTCGTACTTCGCTTCTTCTGGCTTGCCCGAGGCGTGCACCAGGTTCGCGACCGCCTTGCCGGTCGCGACGGCGACCGCCTTGGACTGATGCGCGAAGTCGCCGCGGATCGAGCCGGGCTGGGCCTCGTTCGGGTAGGTAGAGCCGACGATCTTGCGCACCGTGGCCACCGCGTCTTCGCCTTCGATCACGAACGCGATGACCGGACCGCGCTGCATGAACTCCGCCGTGGCGTTGTAAACGGCTGATCCCAGCCGCTCTTCCAGGTCGAAGTAGTGCTTGCGGGTGAAGTCGGCGTCGATCTTGCGCATTTTCATGCCGATGATCTTCAGCGACGCGTCCTCGAACCGCTGGATAATACGTCCTGCCAGGCCGCGGGCGACGGCATCCGGCTTGAGCACGACGAGCGTGCGCTCGCGCAATGACTCGGCCACGGTAGTCCTTTCGCTTTAAGAAGGTTGTCACAGGGTAGCGGCCCTTGTTAACGCATTGGCAACGCGGACTAAGCTCCGCGGGCCGGTTCCAGGGCCAGGGTCATGCAGACGCTATACGGGTTGACCGTGTAAGGGCCGAACGGCGCGCACGGCTTGAACCCCGCCTTACGGTACAGGGAGCGGGCGGCGGCGAACGCGTCCATGGTCCCGGTTTCCAGACTGACCCGCAGGTAGCCGCGGGTTTCGGCCACGCGCAGCAGGTGGGCGAGCATGGCCTGCCCGACGCCCTGGCCGCGGTCCTGCGCCCGGGTGTGCATGGCCTTGAGCTCGCCGTGAGTTTCGTCCAGTTGCCTGATCGCGCCGACGCCGGTGAGCACGCCGTCCAGGCGGGCCCCGTACAGGGTGAGGCCGGGGTCGGACCAGGCTTCGGTGCCCAGAGCGTGCACATGCTCGGGCGGGCTCTGGACGCGGGCGAAGGTCAGGTGCCGTTGCAGGAGAGCGCGCACGTCGTGGTCGTTCGGATCCTCTACGGCGATGATCAGGTCCACGTCCTATCCTTACCGATAAGGGGCGCTGCCCGTGACCGGCCCGACATCGGAGCTCAGATCATGCCTTCGTCAGTTCCCGTGATCGACCTGACCCCCTGGTTCGGCGGACAGAAGGCGGCCCGCGCGGCGGTCGCCGCCGAGGTCGACGCGGCGCTGCAGAGCGTGGGCTTCTTCCTGATCACCGGGCACGGCGTGCCGGACGACCTGCGCGCGCGGGTCCGCGCGCAGGCCCGGGCGTTCTTCGCGCTGCCGGCCGAGGCCAAGCGGCGCTACGCCGTGACCGTGGGCGGGCGGGGCTGGCTGCCGCCCGGGGTCGAGGCGAACGGTTACGCCGAGGGCACAGAAACTCCGCCCGACATGAAGGAGTCGTACGCGGTCGGCGCCGATCAGCCGACCGGTGACCCCGAGGTCGACGGGTACTGGTTCCAGCCCAACGTCTACCCGGCCGAGGTGCCGGGGCTCGAGGCCACGGCGGTCGCCTACCTGGCTCGCATGCGCGCGCTCGCGGACGAGCTCCTGGTGATCTGCGCGGCCGCGCTGGGCCTGGAAGACGACTTCTTCACCCGGCACACCGGGCACGCCACCCACACGATGAACATCAACTGGTACCCGCCGATGACGGTGGCCGGACGGCCGGAACCAGGGCAGTTCCGCATCGGGCCGCATACCGATTTCGGGACGGTGACCGTCCTGGATCGCGAGCCCGGCCGCGGCGGCCTGCAGGTCTGGACCGAGCAGGACGGCTGGGAGGACGCGCCGTACGTCCCCGGCGCGTTCACCATCAACACCGGCGACCTGCTGGCCCGCTGGAGCGGCGCGCGGTGGAAGTCCAACCGGCACCGGGTGCTGCCGCCACAGGCGGAGGCGCCCGACGAGGACCTGGTCTCGCTGGTCTACTTCTACGAGGCCGACCACGACGCGGTGATCGAGTCGCTCCAGCCGCCGATCGGCCAGCCGAACGACTACCCGCCCGTGGTGTCAGCGCAGTTCCTGAAGAAGCTGCTGGACGCGATCACGGTCGGTTAGCTCTACCCGCCGTGTCAACCCGGTGACCGCGCGGCGCGTCCAACGCCTCGTGAACGACATCGGATATCCGGGCGGGCCGACCCGCCCCGAGGGGCGGGTGCTGGCGCTCAGGTGCCTGGGCATCCCGCAGGTAGCCACGCGGACCTCGATGAGCAGGCGCCGCACGCTGAGGTACCGGCTGGCCGGCTACTGCGCGCGGCTCAGGCCGGGCACCACGGCTGAGCTCGCGTCACTGGTCCTGCGGATGAGCGACGAAATCGATACTCGCGAACGGATGCTGGATGCCGCGCTAGGGCTGGCCGGCCGCGGACCCGATGCGGTGAATTTCGACCAGGTCCCTGACCGTGCCGGTCGGTGAGTATTTGGCCTCGCCTGCGCCTGGGTGATCAAGCTTGGTCCGCCGGACGTGGTCTGTTCACCGGGGCCTTATCTGCTGGCGGCTGGATGATCTTAGTTTTCTCGCATGTCATCACCGCGCCAGGACCGTCCGCTCGTGGAGCAGCACGAGGAGTGGATCACGTACCTGCGGCGTCACGCCGTCAGCCGGGTGGTGTTCTCCCGGATCGCGGGAGTCTTATTCATGATCGCGAAGGGTTTGCTACCGCTATCCGTACCGAACCCTTCATGATCATGGAAGCTGGCTGGTTGCTGACTCGCATCCGCGCGGTTGGCGTACCACGGCACGCTTGCGCACCAAGGGTCGCACGGGTACCGCATCGCGGCGACTCGAGAGCTACTGGGCGTCCCCGTTTCCGGGTCGATGGGCCGTTGTACCAGCTCTTATAAGGTCGATGCGCCATCGACCTGGTAAGCATTCTGGTCGGAGCGGCAGCGACCGGTACGGGTGTGGCGTGGGAGGTGGATGCTGCTGGTGACGTGGCGGAAAGCTAACTGTCCGCCGCCATCGCATCTCACGGCCCCGGAAGCTCACCGGCCTCCGGGGCCGTATGCTGCCGGACGCACTACTAGCTGCCGGACGCACTACTATTAGCCATAAGTCAGATCGATTATATCGATAATGCGCGTGGCCGCCGCCCGGAGGAGAACCGTTATGCCAGTGGAGTTCCTCGGCATCGCCGCGACCAACGACGGCAGCGAGATCACCGCCAGATCCGGTGCGAGCTTCGACAAGGACTACACGCTCCGGCTCGCGCGGGCGCACGAGGAGCACGGCTGGGACCGGGTCCTGTTCGCCTACGGCTCGGGGTCTCCGGACCCGAACCCGGCCGCGGCCTACATCGCCAGCAAGACCGACACGCTGCAGCTGCTGCTCGCCCACCGCCCGAACGTGTCCTACCCGACGTTCGCGGCCAAGACGTTCGCCACCATCGACCAGATCAGCGACGGCCGGGTGACCGTGCACTTCATCACCGGCGGCACCGACCACGAGCAGCAGCGCGAGGGCGACTACCTGACCCATGACGAGCGGTACGCCCGCACCGGGGAGTACATGGCCATCGTCAAGCAGGCCTGGACCGCCCGCGAGCCCTTCGACCACGACGGGCCGCACTACACGTTCGCCGACTTCGTCAGCGACGTCTTCCCGGTCCAGGCGCCCCGGCCAAGGCTGTCGTTCGGTGGCTCGTCCCCGGCCGCGTACCGGATCGGCGGCGCCGAGGCCGACATCTACTGCCTGTGGGGCGAGCCGCTCGCGAGCACCGCGGAACAGATCGAGTCGGTCAAGGCCGCGGCCAGGGCCGCCGGACGCGACGAAGTCCCGAAGATTCAGGTCGCGTTCCGGCCGATCATCGCGCCGACCGAGGACAAAGCCTGGGCCAAGGCCCATGACATCGTCGGCCTGATCGAAGACCGGGTGTCAGCCAACGGCGGGGCACTGTCCCGGCGCCGGCCGCTGAAGAACCCGGAGAACACCGGTTCCCAGCGGCTGCTGGCCATCGCGGCCGAAGGCGAGCGCTTCGACCGGGCGCTGTGGACCCGCACCGCCGCCGCCACCGGCGGCGCGGGCAACTCCAACGCCCTGGTCGGCACGCCCGACACCGTGGCGCAGGCCATCCTGGACTACATCGACCTCGGCGTCGACATCATCTCCATGCGCGGCTACGACCTGCTCGCCGACGCGATCGACGTCGGCCGTCACGTCATCCCCATCGTCCGGGAAGAGGTCGCCAAGCGCGACCAGACGGTGGCGGTATGAGGTTCATCGGCCTGGACCTGGTCGCCAACAGCCCCGACGCTTTGGGCCGGCCGGGCGATCCGACCGAGCGGCTGTCGCAGACCGTGCAGAACGCGGTCTTGTTCGAGGAGCTAGGGTTCGACGGCTTCGCGGTCGGGGAACGCCATCATGCCCCGTTCCTGTCCAGCGCGCCGCCGGTCGTGCTCAGCCACATCGCCGCGGTGACCTCGAGAATCCGGCTGTTCACCGGGGTCACGCTGCTGTCGGTGCTGGACCCGGTGCGGGTCGCGGAGGACTATGCCACGCTCGACCACCTGTCGGGCGGCCGCGTCGAGCTGATCATCGGCAAGGGCAACGGGCCCGAGCAGGCCGAGCTGTTCGGCATCGGCCGGCTCGAGGCCTGGGACACGATCGCGGAGAACTACCGGCTGCTGCGTCAGCTGTGGTCCGGGCACAAGGTCACCTGGACGCCCCCGGCGGGAATCCGGGGAACCTGAGCCACGCCCAATTCGTCGCGAGCCTGGAGCTGTTCCAGGCCGAAGTCGCCCCGGTCCTGCGCCGGACCATCCCCGACCCGGACTGGCCCGGTCCCGTCGCCGACGTCCGCCGTCGTCCCGCCCGGGAGACAGCGCCCGCGTAAACATCACGCCGTCACGCCCGCGATCAGCTGGTCCAGGACCGCGATCATCTCGGCGCGCGCCCGCTCGGGGTCGGCCGATTCCGCGACGTACAGGGCGGCTTCGTCGCCGGCCCCCATGAACGCGTGCGCCAGCGGGCGGGCCGGCTGGGCGCGGATCCGCCCGAGCTCGATCCCGTGGGCCAGGAGGGCCTGTACCAGTCCGAATACGTGACGTTGGCACACCTCCCGCCAGCGCGACCAGCCCAGGACCGACGGCCCGTCGACCAGAGCGATGCGGTGAATCTCCGGCTCGACGCAGATATCCAGCCACGTCCGCACGGCGTGCCGCAACGCCTCGACCGGATCGGACACTCCGGCGGCGGCCACCGTGTCAGCGAGCCGCCTGGCGATATCGGCCTCGACCGCTTCCATGACCGCGTCGAACAGCGCCGTCTTGTCCGCGAACTGGTGGTATAGCGCCCCGCGCGTGACTCCGGCCGCCGCGACGATCGCGTCGGTCGGCACGTCCGCGAAACCTTGCGCCGCGAACAGCCGGCGCGCCGCCGCGACCAGCGCCTCACGGGTCGTGGCCGAGCGGTCGGCCTGGGTACGCCGCGCTCTCGGCGTGGCGGAAGTCCGGGATGGCATTGCCTGAATCTTCACATCTCCGTCCGGCCGCGCCAAACGGCCTCTCGACAAACATACGTACTGACTGTATGTTTTATTCATGATAACCGATCACGCACCCACCGGTTTCGCCGTGGCCGACCTGCCGCAGGGCAGGCTCGAGTACCGCGCCGCCGGGCCCGCGTCAAGCTCCCGCCCGCCCGTCGTGTTCGTGCACGGAATTCTCGTCGACGCCCGGCTCTGGCAGCCCGTGGCCGAGCGTCTCGCGGCCGAGGGCATCCGCAGCTACGCGCTGACCCTCCCGCTCGGCGCGCACCAGCGGCCGATGAACGCCGACGCCGACCTCTCGCCGCAGGGGATGGCCACGCTCATCCGGGACTTCATCTCGGCGCTCGGCCTGCGCGACGTGACCATCGTCGGCAACGACACCGGCGGGGCGATCTGCCAGGTCGTGCTCGGCGGCGACACGAGCCGGGTCGGTGCCGCGGTGCTGACCAACTGCGACGCGTTCGGCACGTTCCCGCCCCGGGCCCTCGCACCACTGTTCCGCGCGCTGCGCCATCCCCGGCTGGTCGCTGGCCTCGCCCTGACCCTGCGGTGGAAAAAGGTGCGGCACGGCCCGCTCGCCTTCGGACCGCTGTCCAGCGGGCCGCTCGACCCGGACCTCACCAGCAGCTGGATGCAGCCGCTGGCCAGCAAGGCCGTCCGGCGCGACCTGGCCAAGTTCGCGCGAGGCGTCAACCGGCGCGTCCTGCTCGACGCCGCCAGCCGGTTCGGTCAGTTCACCGGCCCCGTGCGGATCCTGTGGGGACAGGACGACCCGTTCTTCCGGACCCGGCTCGGACAGCAGCTGAGCGAGGCGTTCCCGCAGGCCAGCCTCACCACGGTGCCGGGCGGCCGGACGTTCCTGCCGCTCGACCACCCTGATGATGTCGCCCGCGAGATCGCGGCGGCCATCCAAGACGCAGCGTCATAGGACAGCACCCATTTCAGGGACAAAGGATCTTGAGATCTAGTCGACAGCTGTTAGCTCCTCGTGGAGCTGGATTGGGGGCGCGGCAAGTGCTGTGATCTGGTTGGCGCCGGGCGGGAGGTGGCGGCCTAGTCTGAGGGCCGCGACGGCGGCGAGAGCGCAGGCCAGGACCATCACGGCGAAGAGGCCGGTTCCCCGGCCGGCGCCGAGCGCGAGGCCGCCGCTGGCCGGGCCGAGGAGAAACCCGGTGGTGAAGGCCAGGGTGCTGAGTCCGTTGTACCGGCCAGCGGCTCCGGGCGGGGCCAGGTCATTGATGATCGCCGGTAGCGTCGGCGAGAACAGGCTTTCCCCGAGGGCGAATATGACCATGGCGGCGCCGAAGGCGATCTCGGCCGCCGCGCCGCCGCCGAGGTGGCCGCCGATGATCACCACCGCCCAGGTTGCCGCCCAGGCCGCGGCGGCCAGCGCCACGCCGGTGGTGCGCCGGTGACCTCCAAGCCATCGCAGCACGAACAGCTGCCCGCATGCGACGGTCAGCATGTTGGCCGCGAAGGCCGCGCTGAGGCCGTGCGTACCGATTCCGCCCGGCCGGGTCGCGTACCCGGCGAAGCTGGACTGGACCTGGCCGAAGCTGACGGTCACGATCAGCGCGGTGAGCACCCAGACCCGCAGGAATGCCTTGTCCCTGAGTACCTCCCGGCACCAGGTGCGCTCTGGCCGGGCCCGGCCCGGTGCGCCGGCCTGCCGCGCCGGCGAGCCGAGGCGTGCCAGCACGGGCACGAACGCGAGGAACGAGGCGGCGTCGGCGAGGTAGACGGCGACGAAGGTGCCCGGATGGGCGACGCTGACCACAGTGGCCGCGCCGAGCGCGCCGAGGCCGAGCCCGGCGTTCAGGCAGGCGTGCCGGACCGAGAACACCGCGGAGCGGGCGGTCGGGCCAGCCACGCTGGCCAGGAGGGTGTCTTGGGCGGGCCAGATCACGGACACCCCCAAGCCGAGCAGGCCAGCCGCCCCGAACAAGGCGAGCGCGGTGCGGGCCAGGGCGAGGGCGGTCGAGCCCGCTGCGGCTATGACCAGCCCGGATATCAGCGCGCGCCGCGGCGTCCACCGGTCGGCTGCTGCACCCCCCACCGGGTTGCCGAGCAGCGATGCCAGGGCGATGACAGCGACCACCAGACCGGCCGTGCCATAGCTAAGGTGGCGGACTTGGTGCGCGTAGATGAACAGGCACGGCAGCGTCAAGCCGCTCCCGATGGCGGATACGAAGTCACCGCCAAGCACCACCCAGGCCGCGCGCGGTAGCACCGGGACGAACCCCGCGCGCTGCCCACCGCGGGTATCTGGTGCGCCTGTCACAACGGTGCCCCTAGGCGTTCGAGGGCCTGGCCGGATGCGACCACATGAGGATGGTCGTGAGGAAGCCGGGCCTCCAGGATGGCTGCAGCCCGGGCCATCAGCCCGGCTGCCTCGGCCCGCCTGCCCTGCTCGGCGACCACCGCCGCCAAGTTCAGCAAGGTCAGGCCGACTTCGGCATCCTGCGGGCCGAGGACCGCTTCGAGGATCCGCAGCGACCGGCGGCCGAGCGCCTCGGCTTCCTGGCCGCGCCCCCGATCGGCGGCCAGCACCGCGAGATTGGCGCACGTCATCGCGACCTCGAAATGATCGGGGCCATAACGGTCCTCGAACACCGCCAGGGCCCGATCGTAGGCCTGTGCGGCGTCACCGAAACGCCCGGCGAGGTGGTAAAGGGCACCCAGGGCGTTCCAGTCACGAGCGACATCGGGATGACCTGCGCCCAGCGCCCCGGTCCGCAGCGCGACGCCTCGCTCCGCGAGGGGAATCCCGCCGGTGAAGTCGCCCCGCGCATGGGCCAGGCCGCCCAGGTTATGCAGCAGGCCAGCCAGTATCAGCGGGTCGGCCTGACCGCCGGCAGCGGCCATGGCTCGCCGGTAGGCTCCCTCAGCCGCGTCGAAGTCCGCCGCGTACTTGTACACCACCCCCAGCGCGTTCGCGGCGGACACAACCGCAGGCGACGCCTCACCGAACGCCGCCGCGGCCCGGTCCGCCGCGGCGGTCAACCGGGCCGCGGCGGCGTCGAACTCTCCCGCCAATCGCTCCAGGCCCGCCAATCGCTCCTGAGCCTGACACCACAACAACAGGCAGTCCTCGGCGCCGCCCTCGGCCACCGCACCCTCGAGCAGGACGAGGGCCGCAGCGGCGGTGGCCGTGGCGTCGCCGAAGCGGCCCAGCGACTCCTCAATCTCCGCGCGTGCAACAAGCACGGCGGCGGCATCTGGGCCGGCGCCCAGTCCCGCCTTCTCCAGCGCCGCCAGCCCCTCGCCGACGAGGGCCAGCGCCCCTGCGGGATCCCCCTCATCCAGCGCGGTCAGCGCCCGATCCCGCGCTAGCAGCGCCTCATCGGCC
>Ga0302229_10002028_pt1 | contig 14991 bp, 18 predicted proteins | sample II_Palsa_N1_3_FD_193518 | JGI IMG/M metagenome (GOLD analysis project Ga0302229, IMG submission 193518) | Peat permafrost microbial communities from Stordalen Mire near Abisko, Sweden - II_Palsa_N1_3 | ecosystem: Environmental > Terrestrial > Soil > Palsa > Peat permafrost | place: Sweden... | reverse complement strand
ACCTCTTCGACCGGGTCGTCAACCCGCTCGCCCTGACCCGCGGCGGATCAGCCGACTTACCGTCTGGCCCCGGCCAGCCCGGACATAAAACCCGTCGCAAGAATGCCGGCCGGCGGCCGCTTGCCGCCGCCGCAGAACCACCCTGATCGCCTCGGCGGTCGGCACCAGCTTCTGCCGACTGGACCAGCCGACTACCGGTTGCGACAGCTGCTAGCCGAGTTCACCGGCCTGTCCGGCCTCACGCCCAATCCCGGATAGACGCGGCGGCCGAGGGCTATCGGGCCAGCTCTTCGAGCGTGCGGCGGCGCTGGCGTTTCCCGAAGATCGCGACCATGCAGGCGGGGAGGAGCGCGCCCGGTATCGTGATCAGCAAGATCCAGCCCAGCGGCGCGGCCGCGGCGAAGACCACTCCGCTGAGCAGGACGCCGCCCGAGGCGCCGACGTGACCGACGCTCTCGGTCCAGCCGGTGCCCAGCGAGCGCATCCGGGTCGGGTAGTTGCCCGGGATGTATGCCCACATGCTGAACTGCCACAGCGTGGTGCCGACCGTCGCCACGATAAAGAAGGTGACCAGGGCCGGGGTGTTGTGTGTGGCGTAGACGGCCCACCAGCCGCCGGCGAACATGATGGCGCCGGCGAGCTGGGTGTATTTGGGCTCGACCCGTTCGCCGAGGAGTGCGTTGAGCAGGTAGATGGCGGCGGAGGCTGCCGCGGCCCAGGCGGCCAGGGCGAATATGAAGCCGGCGCTATAGTGGCGGCTTCCGGCCAGGAACAAGAACCGGTAGCCCGCGTAGCCATAGACGTGGCCGTAGCCGAGCACCATGACCACCAGCAGGAATACGGTGACGACCACGTACTGCCTGCCGAACGGCGCGAGCCAGCTTGTCTTCTCCTCGGCCACCACCTGGTGAGGAGTCAGGTCAGGCTCGGGCAGCACGGGATGACGCTTCATGACCGCGCCTCCATGCGCTCCACGATCGTGCGCGCCTGGTCGCGGCGCTCCCTGGCCTCCAGCCAGCGCGGCGACTCAGGCATCCGCCAGGACAGCGCCAGCGCCACCACGATGTTCAGTGCGGCTAGCAGCCACAGGTAGCGCCGGTACTCGCCGGGGATCCAGTAGTGCGGGATGAGGCTGGACAGGACGACAGAAAGAAGGAAGATGGCGAGCACCTGCGCGCTCCTGATCACCTTGCTCCGGACCGTCGGCCCCATCATCTCGCTCATGTACACCACGTTGACGGCCAGGTACCCGGCGAACCCGAGAGTGTCGGCGAGCGAGAGGACAACCAGTGCCGGATAGTCCGTCACGTATCCGAACGGCCAGGTGAACACCCCGGCAAGCACCGAGGACAGGATCAGTGCCTTGCGCCGGCCGATCCTGTCGGCGAGCCAGCCGATGGCGTAGCCGCCGATCAAGACGCTGATCCCGGTCTCCAAGGCGTACAGGACCGAGTACTCGAATGAATCCATGACGTGGCGCGGCAGCCATATGAACGGGTACAGCCGCGCGGCAGTCCCGGCGACCGAGGCCGAGCACGCCCAGCCCACCTGCACGAGCAGGGCTAGCTCCCAGGCCATCCTGCTCATGGGCAGGCGGTCAACCCGGGCCGCCATCTCGCCAGGAATGACCACGGTGGTGCCGCCGACGGCAGCCCCGGCTCCCGGCATGTCTTCTGCCATCGCAGTTCTCCCTGGTGCCCCCTGTGTCAAGCGGGGCACCTGCTCAGGGCGCTTAGGTCCAGGCGTCTCAATTGGTCACGCAGTGCCGCGGGGTGCAGTGCCGTCGTTCCTCGCGCCTGGTATTCAGGACGGTACGGGCTTGGCTTTTAGCCGGTTTGTGTCGCTTGATCCGACCTGCGTTCTCAGCTGATGATGGTACGGCTACCCTCGGGGGTACAAGGGGAACTGGCGCGTCATGATTGACGCGGGCGTGGGAGAGCGACCCGGCCGGGTGGGCAATGAAGCTAGGCCGGTGTTCGATGCTCTGGTCGGCAAGCTGCGCATTCCCTCGACGCGGCCCGCGTCAGTCCCCGGACTTCGCTGATCGACCGGCTGGTGCGGGATGTCACCCGTCCGATCGTGTCGGTCGTGGCTCCGGCGGGTTACGGGAAGACGACGCTGCTGGTGCAGTGGGCGGAACGCAGCGGCCAGGCCGTGGCCTGGGTGTCGTTGGACGAGCAGGACAACGACTCGAAGGTCCTGCTCGGCGACGTGGCCAGGGCGCTGGATGCGGTGCGCCCAGTGGCCCGGCCGGTGTTCGACGCGCTGGCCTCTCCCGCCAGTTCGGTGCCCGGCTCGGTCGTGCCGCGGCTAGGCAACGCCTTCGCCGCGATGACGGTGCCGGTGCTGCTGATCCTGGATGGCCTGCATGTGCTGCACAGCTCCGAATGCCGGGCCGCGCTGTCAGTGACCAGCGACATTGTCTTCGATTCTTCGCGACCGTCTATACAGAGTATCAGATCTTTGTTCGAGAAGCCCGAGACAGGACAGCGATCCAGGCAGATCGTCCCAAAACGCTACGCACGCCGGCCCAGACCGAACATCCGATCATGATTGATATGGAGGACGGATAACGTGAGTCGTTTCCACCGCGCCGCTCCGACGGGACCGGCAAAGGCTTTACCGACCTAGCCGAAAATCGTGTCCATGACCTCAGCGCCCTGGGTGAGCGCGGGACGGATCTCGTGTAACCGACTCGGTAGTGGCCGTGCGATCGTGCCCCACCAGCAACGCGATGCCTTCCACGGGCACACCGCTGGCGGATAGCACCGACACAAAGCTGTGCCGCATCTCCCGAGGCACCCAGTCGTCGCCAAGGCCTGCCTTCTTCGTGATTATCCGGAACGCGCGGATCACGTTGTTTACGCCCAGGGGCGTGCCGACCTTGGACGCGAAGACCAGACCTTGCTCCTGCCAGAGTTCACCGGCGGCCAACCGGTCTTGCTGCTGCTGTTCCTGCTGCTGTCGCAGAGCCTCCACGCAACGTCGCGGCAGGGCCAGGGTCCTCCGGGACCTCTTGGTCTTAGTGTCGTCGCCCTCGCGCTCCGAACGCCAGACGTAGAGCGCGAAGCGGCTTTCACCCAGCCGGAACGGATCGAAGCTGGAACTGTCGACCGGTTGCCATCCGGCTGCATCATCTACCCAGGTCACCACGTGATCCCATCGCAGTGCGCGGGCCTCTTCGGTACGGATGCCGACCAGCAGGCTCAGAACCACGTATGCGTGCCCAGCCACACCGCCAGCCGAGGCTCTAGGCCTCTGACCTGCGCCCCGACCGCGACTCGAACGCGGGACCTACTGCTTAGGAGGCAGTCGCTCTATCCGCTGAGCTATCGGGGCCTACCGAGGGTTTAGCCTACCTGGGCGGGGGCCGTGAACCGGCATGGCCTGCCAACTGGCTCGGCCTTCCCATTGCTGCGCGGTGACAGGCGCCGGCACGCCGGTGGGTGGCGGGCTAGCGGGGCGTGCTGTGGTCTGGGCGGAAGGCGGCTCCGTGACCGGGCACGATCACCGTGGCGAAGGACAGCAGCAGGTCCCGGCTGACGTGCAGAGCCGCGGCGTCCGAGCCGAGCGGATCGTCGGCGGGGCCGCCGGCGGACCACCACGCGTGGGTGCAGGCGAAGACGTCGTCCGGGGTGGACGCCACCGTGGAGATGTCCTGGGCGGTGTGCCCGGGGGTGCGCAGCAACCGGACCGCGGGCGCGAGCTCTGCACCGTCAGCGTCCCGGTCGATCCAGCGGTCCCCCTCGTACACGGCCCAGTGATCATGAATGCGCGCCGCGGGGAACAGCGCCGCGTTGACCGTGTGATCGGGATGATGGTGGCTGAACACCACGTCCGTTACGTCCGTGGCCTGTGGTCCGTGACCGGCTAGGGCGGCCAGCAGGGCCGCCCGCGAGGCCACCATGCCGGGATCGACGACGATCACCGCGGTTCCGTCGATGATCAGCGTCACGGTCCCCGCCACCCGCTCGTCGTCGCCGTCGCGGCCGACGTAGCCCTCGTGCAGGATATGGACCGACGCTGACCCGCCCGGCACGATCTTGAGGTCCGTCATGAGGCCGACACTACCGGTCTGTCACCCCGGCCGATGGGTCTGTCCCGCGCGGGAGCGCTCCTCAGCGGGTCACGCGGGATCAGGATTGTATGGTTGCGGCACCGTGCACAATCCTCTGTGCAGGTTGCCGCATCCATGCACTCATTGAGGGTAGCGGCGTGGGATAGGGGTGTCAGGGGAGGGTGAAGGGGAGCGTGATGCCGTCTAGGGCGTGGGCGCACAGGTCGTCTTCGCGGTCCGGGGGGAGGGCGGCGATGATCGTGGCGACTAGGTCGCGCAGGCGCTTGATGTTGGCGGCGAAGACCTCGAAGACCTCGGCCTGGGTGACGCCCTGGCCTTCCTCGAGGCCGGCGTCGAGGTCGGTGACCAGGGCGAGCGGGGTGTAGCAGAGGGCGAGCTCGCGGGCCAGGACGGCCTCGGGGTGGCCGGTCATGCCGACCAGCGTCCAGCCCTGGGCGGCGAACCAGAGCGATTCGGCGCGGGTGGAGAACCTGGGGCCCTCGATGACCACCAGCGTCCCGGAATCCTCGGGCGCCCAGCCGGCCTGGCGGGCGGTCGCGATCGCGATCGGGCGGATTGACGGGCAGTAGGGGTCGGCGAACGGCACGTGGCAGGCGCCCTGGTCGAAATACGTCTGCTCCCGGGTCGTGGTGCGGTCCACGAGCTGGTCGGGGATGACCAGCGTGCCCGGGCGGTAGGAGGAGGTCAGTGAGCCGACGGCGGTCGGGGCGAGCACCCGGCGGACGCCGAGTGAGCGCAGCGCCCACATGTTGGCCCGGTAGGGAATCTTGTGCGGAGGAAACCGGTGGTCACGGCCGTGCCTGGGCAGGAAGGCGACGCGCCGGCCGGCCACCTCGCCCACCGTGACCGGGTCGCTCGGCGCCCCGAAGGGGGTGTTGAGCTTGACCTCTTCGGCGTCTTGGAGGAACTCGTAAAAGCCCGAGCCGCCCACGACGGCGATGCTCGCGACGTCCGCCATGGCGACGTTAGGCGACCTTCTCGCTGGACGAGGACGACCTGGACGACGCGGAAACGGTCTCGGCCTTCTTGACGGAGGGCTTGCTCTCTTTACCGTTGCTGGCGGAATCCGACCCGTTCGAGGAGGAAGAGGAAGAGGCGCCGACATCGCTCGTCGCCTTCTCGGCCTTCTCCGACTTCTCGGACTTCTCCGGCTTGTCGGCCGTCAGCGGGCCCTTGCGGCTGTCCGTACGGTAGAAGCCCGACCCCTTGAACACGATGCCGACCGGGGAAAACACCTTCCTGAGCCTGCCGCCGCAGGCGGAGCACACGGTCAGCGGCTCATCGGTGAACTTCTGCACGACCTCGACCGGCTCGCCACACTCGGTGCAGGTGTACTGATACGTGGGCACGGACCCCTCCTTCGCGCAGGCTTCAGTCCCGCGCGGGCACAACTTTTTGGTGGCTCAGATTAGCACTCTCGACATCCGACTGCTAAGCATAGCAACCACGCAGGCGCCCCCTAGATTCCTCAGGCGGGGAGCGGCGTAACTCCGTGGGTCGGGCGGACGACGGCGCGGACGGGGACGTCGTGGGGTTCGGCGGGCAGGCGCTCCACCAGTTCGTCGTCGTAGAGCAGGGCGATGAGCGGAACGAGCGGCCCGACGCGCGCTAGGGCCCGGTCGAAGCTTCCGCCGCCGCGCCCCAGCCGGTTCCCGGCCCGATCCACCGCCAGCGCCGGCACCAGCACCGCATCAGCCCGGGCCACCGTCTCGACCCCCCGCCGCCTCTCCCCCGGCTCCAGCAACCCGCGCGGCCCCGGCACCATCGACTCCGGCCCCTCATAAGACGCCCAGTCCAGGTCCCCGTCCCCCCTCACCACCGGCAGCACCACGTAAGTCCCCCGCTTCCACAAGCCGAACACCAATCCCCGAGTCTCCGGCTCCCCCCCAATCGAGTAATAAACCGCCACCGTCCCCGCCATCCCCAACTCCGGCAAAGAAAGCACCGCGTCCCGAATCCCCCGCCCCGCCTCCCTCCGCTCCTCCGCAGACAGCCTGCCCCGAGACTCGAGCACCTGAGAGCGCAAAGAGGCCTTCTGCGCCTGGATATCGCCCACGTTCACTCCTGGCCCGATAGTGGTGCGGTGGGTGTGAGCCGACCGGCGTTCCGTCCGCCGGACGGCTCGCACCCACCGTACGGCCCACCCGCACCCCGCACGAGATTTGACCGGAGAATGAGCACGTCCAGCCCACCGACGCCGAGAACACACCAAAGAGTTCGCTAGTGTTCAGGCATGGCTGATACCACCGCCGCTGACAAGGATGTGACCAAGGCCGTCATTCCCGCCGCCGGTCTTGGCACCAGGTTCCTGCCCGCGACCAAGGCGACACCCAAGGAAATGCTGCCGGTGGTCGACAAGCCCGCGATCCAGTATGTCGTGGAAGAGGCCGTCGCGGCCGGCCTGGACGACGTGCTGATGGTCACCGGCCGGAGCAAGCGCTCTATCGAAGATCACTTCGACCGGAACTACGAGCTCGAAGAGGCGCTGGCCGCCAAGGACGACACCGAACGGCTGGCTCAGGTGCGCGAGTCCAGCGAGCTGGCCACCGTGCACTACGTGCGCCAGGGCGACCCGAAGGGGCTCGGCCACGCCGTGCTGTGCGCGGCCCAGCATGTCGGCCATGAGCCGTTCGCGGTGCTGCTCGGCGACGACCTCATCGACAGCCGCGACAAGCTGCTGACCCGGATGATCGAGGTCCGCAAGCAGTACGGCGGCAGCGTCGTCGCGCTGATGGAGGTCGACCCGGAGCAGGTCTCCCAGTACGGGTCCGCGGCCGTCTCGCCGACCGGCGAGGACGACGTGGTCACGGTCACCGACCTGGTGGAGAAGCCGGTGCCGGGCTCCGCGCCGAGCAACTGGATCCTGATCGGCCGGTACGTCTGCGACGCGGCCGTGTTCGGCGTGCTGCGCGAGACCCCGCCCGGGCGGGGCGGGGAGATCCAGCTCACCGACGCGCTCCTGACGCTGGTCAAGATGAGCCCGGACCAGGGCGGCGGCGTGCACGGCGTGCTGTTCCACGGCCGCCGCTACGACACCGGCAACAAGCTCGACTACCTCCGCACGCTGGTCCAGTTCGCCTGCGAGCGCTCCGACCTGGCCGAGGAGATCGTGCCCTGGCTGCGCAAGTACGTCGACAGCCTGCCGTGACTACGAGCGGGGCCAGCGCAGCTCTGATCTCGGTCGAGTCGCATCTGGCTGACATCTTGTCGACCATCCGGCCGCTCGCGCCGATTGAGGTGAGCCTGACCGAGGCGCACGGGCTGGTGCTCGCCGAGGACGTGGCGACGAGCCACCCGCTGCCCTCGTTCGACAACTCGGCGATGGACGGGTACGCGGTGCGGGTGCAGGACATCGCTTCGGCATCGCAGGACAGCCCGGTCACGCTGCCGGTGGTGGGTGAGGTCGCGGCCGGCGACACGGGCGCGTACTCGCTGCCTGAGGGCACCGCCATCCGGATCATGACCGGCGCGATGCTGCCGTACGGCACCGAGGCCGTCGTGCCGGTGGAATGGACCGACGGCGGCACGGCCCGGGTCACCGTCCGCGCCCAGGCGGACTTCGGGAACGCGATGCGGCTGGCCGGCGGGGACGCGAAGGCCGGGGAGGTGCTGATCAGCGAGGGCACCAGGCTCCGCCCGATGCACATCGCCGTGATCGCGGCGGCCGGCCGCGGCGCGGTCAGGGTCCGGCCCCGGCCGCGCGTGGTGGTGCTGTCCACCGGAAACGAACTGGCCGAACCGGGGACACCGATCGTCCCCGGCCGGATCTGGGACTCCAACAGCTTCATGATCGCCGCAGCGGCCCGCGAGGCGGGCTGCGACGCCTACCGGCAGGCCATCGTCCCGGACAAGCCCCACGAGGTGCTCCCGGCCATCGAGGACCAGCTGGTGCGGGCCGACCTGATGATCACCACCGGCGGGGTCAGCATGGGCGGCGAGCACGACGTGGTCAAGGCGGCGCTGCAGCAGCTCGGCACCGTCGCGTTCCGCAAGGTCGCGATGCAGCCGGGGATGCCCCAGGGGTTCGGCACCATCAGTTTCACCGCCCCCGCCGACCCCGAGCCCAGCGCTCGGGGTGGCATCATCGGCAGGCTCGCGGACCGCGGGGAAGTGACCGAACCCGCGGTCCGTCCGGCGGGTGATGTCGAGCGGGTGCCGATCCTCACGCTGCCCGGCAACCCGGTCAGCGCCTACGTCTCGTTCCAGGTCTTCGCCCGGCCGGCCCTCGGCGCCCTGCAGGCCTACGACGGGCTGGGCCTGGAGGCGATCACGGCCGAGCTCACCGACCCGGTGCGCTCGCCGGCCGGCCGGCGGTCCTACCTGCGCGGCGTCCTGGACCGCTCGACCGGGCGGGTGACCGCGCTCACCGGCCAGGGCTCCCACCAGGTGGCCACGCTGGGCAAGGCCAACGCGCTGGTCATCGTGCCCGAGTGGGTGGCGCAGATGGCCGGGGGCGAGACGGTCTCCGTCTTGGTCCTGCCATGACGGCGGGTGGGGGGCGGGCGGGTGAGCCAGCGTTCGTTCGGGAAAAAAGAACTAAGGCCCTGACCCATCTGGACGCCGGTGGGCACGCACGGATGGTTGACGTGTCCGGCAAGGACGTCACGGCGCGGTCGGCCTGCGCGACCGGGCGGGTGCTGCTGTCGGCCGCGGCGGTCGCGGCCCTGCGAGCCGGGGAGGTGCCGAAGGGCGACGCGCTGGCGGTGGCCCGGATCGCCGGGATCGCCGGGGCCAAGCGGACGCCCGACCTGATCCCGCTGTGCCACCCGATCGGGCTGCACGGGGTGACCGTGGACCTGGCCGTGACGGACGAGGGCGTGGACATCACCGCCACCACCCGCACCGCGGACCGCACCGGGGTCGAGATGGAGGCGCTCACCTCGGTGGCCGTGGCCGGCCTGGCGCTGATCGACATGGTCAAGGCCATCGACCCGGCCGCGGTGATCACCGACGTGCGGGTCGAGTGGAAAGAAGGCGGGAAGACCGGGCGATGGACCAGACCGTGATCAGGGCGCTCGCGGTCACGGTGTCCAACCGGGCCGCCGCGGGGGTGTACGCCGACAAGTCGGGGCCCGTGCTGGTCGAGTTGCTGCGGTCGGCGGGCTGTTCGGTGGTGGACGGGCCGGTGGTCATCGGGGACGGGGATCCGGTCGAGGCGGCGCTGCGGGACGCGCTGGCGGCGGGCTACGACGTCGTCGTCACCACCGGCGGGACCGGGCTCACCCCGGCCGACCTGACCCCGGAAATGACCAGGCGGGTGCTCGAGCGGGAGATCCCGGGGATCGCCGAGGCGCTGCGCGGCGCCGGGGCCGCGGCCGGAGTGCCAGCCGCGATCTTGTCGCGGGGCCTGGCCGGGGTGGCGGGCCGGACGCTGATCGTCAACCTGCCCGGTTCGACCGGCGGCGTGCGCGACGGCATGGCCGTGCTGGCCCCCGTGCTGGGGCACGCGGTGTCCCAGATTAACGGGGGCGATCACGCCAGGACGAACCCTAGCGCGAAAGGCACCACTCCGGCGTGAAAGGCTTAGCCGGGATCGCGTAGCGTCTGGGGCAATACAGGGGAATGATGGATACGTGGGACGCATGCGTGGCTGGCCGGTCACCCTGACCGAGCCGCATCTGCTCAGCGAACCGGTAGGACTGCGCCCGGTGCGGGTGAGCGACGCCCGGATGTGGCGCGAGATACGGGTCAGGAACGCGCAGTGGCTGCGTCCGTGGGAGCCGACCAACCCGGAAACGCCGCTGTACCGGGGTAGCCTCGGGCCCTACATCGCGATGGTGCGGGCGATGCGCCGCGAAGCCAGGGACGGCCAGGCGATCCCGTGGGTGATGACCTACGGGGGGCAGTTCGTCGGTCAGCTGACCGTGGGGTCGATCACGTGGGGTTCGGCGCGGTCCGGGCAAGTCGGGTACTGGGTCGACGAAGCGTGCGCCGGGCGCGGCATCACCCCCACCACGCTGGCCATGGCCGTGGACCACTGCTTCAGCGTCGTCGGACTGCACCGGCTCGAGGCCTCCATCCGGCCGGAGAACCACGCGTCCCGGCGGGTGGTGGAAAAACTCGGCTTCCGCGAGGAGGGCATCCGGGTGCGGCAGCTGCACATAAACGGGGCCTGGCGAGACCACGTGTGTTACGCGCTGACGGCGGAGGAAGTGCCGCAGGGGCTGATGCCGCGGTGGCGGAGCATTCTGCTGGCGTCACGGTCTAACGCCGGCTGATGTCTAACGCCGGCTGATCTTGCCGGGTGGTCGCGAGGAATGTTGCGACACACCGGGCCGGGTGCTCGTCTACGGCCGCTTCAGCTATTACTTTGCGTCACGTGAGCACGCTCAAGGGGAGCGGCATGCCCACTCCCGAGGTCCGGGCCATCCGCGGTCTGGCCGCCCGGGCCGCCCGGGCCATCCGGGGCGGCCAGCGCTCGCCACGCCGAGGGGAGGATAGTTGAGCAGCGCGATACTGTACGTCGCCATCGTGGCCATCTGGGCCTGCGTGCTCATCCCCCGGTGGCTGCGCCGAGATTCCAGCGCACGCGTCAGCGACGAGACCGCCACGACGGAGGAGACGCTGGACGTCGAAGAGCGGTTGGTGCCGGAGCCCCGTCGGCCCCCGCGGGAGTTGCGGGAGGCGCGGGCACCTCAGACCGCTCGGGCACCTCAGACCGCTCGGGCACCTCAGACCGCTCGGGCACCTCAGACCGCTCGGGCACCTCAGACCGCTCGGACCCCTCAGGCTCGTGAGGGCGGCCGGCGGGAGGAGGGGGGCGGTGACATCATGCGGGACCGGGAACACGCGCGGGTGCTTTCCGCCCGCAGGCGCCTGCTCGGGTTGCTGGTGCTGATCACCGTCGGATCAGGCGCGCTCGTGGTCACCCGGTTGGCTGCCTGGTGGGTGCTCGGACCGCCCAGCGCCATGCTGCTGGGCTACCTGACCCTGCTCAGGGAAGCCTCGAAGGCCGACGCCGAACGGCGTGAGCTGATCGGTGCCCGGGGGGCTCGGGTGGGCGGCGCGGACACGGCCGTTCCCGCCCCTGCCGCCCCTGTTGCCCCTCGCACGATGCGCGTGCTGGAGGCGGAGATCATCGATATCTCGGCGTCACTGCGCCCGGTCGGCGAGGAGTTCTACGACCAGTACGCGGACGCGAAGCTGCGTGCGGTCGGTGATTAGGGTCGTTCCGGCATAGGCTGACGTGCAGCCGTGGCGGCGCCGCGGCAATGGCCGGGTCCGGCAGCGCGGGCTGGGTGGTGGCGCCGGGATTAGGTGCTGCCGCCGCGTAAGCACTCAACCTCTCTGACCCCGGCAGCCCGGCCAAGAACCGCCGCACCCCCACCCCCCCTACCCCCGCCCGGCCGCCCGCGGGTCGCGCCGCGACCGCACCGATGTCACATTGGGGCGGTGGGAGGCGCACTGATGTCACATCGGGTCGGCCCGATCGTGTGGCGGCAGCGTTCGGTGCGTCTCGGGCGGTGGCTGTGGCGGGGGTGCCGAGTCTGGAGGGACCGGAGGCATGATCAAGTGAGGCGAGATGGGGGAGACGGCCAGGACCTGCGGGCCGCGGAACGAGATGTTGGGGTGGAAGGTGAACTTTTGGTCCGGCACGAGGCGCAGGCCGGGGTGGCGGCGGGCGAGTTCGGCCACGGCGATCTGGGCTTCCAGCTTGCCGAGGTTCGCGCCCAGGCAGTAGTGCAGGCCCTGGCCGAACGCCAGATGCCGGCCGGCCTCGGCGCGGTGCAGGTCAAACTCATCAGGGCGGTCGAACGCGGTGGCGTCCCGGCCGGCCGCGGCCAGCCACAGGAACAGCTTGGCGCCAGCGGGGATCGGCACGCCGCCCAGCGTGACCGGCCGGGTGGTGACCCGCCGCCAGACCGGCACGGACGGGTCGTAGCGGAGGCTTTCTTCCACCGCGCCCGGGATCAGGCCGGGTTGCCTTACGATGTCGGCCCAGCGGGCCGGGTCCTCGAGCAGGCGGCGGACCGTGTTCCCGATCAGCCCGGTGGTGGTCTCGTGGCCAGCGAACGACAGCGAGAACAAGATCGAGGAGATCTCATCGAGGGTCAGGCGCTCCGGGTCCTCGTCGTGGATGGCGATCAGGTCGCTGGTCAGGTCGTCGCCTGGCTCGTTCGCTTTGATGTCCACCAGGTCGCGGATGTACGAGCGGTAGGCGGTGATGGTGGTGGCGATCTCGACCTGATCTTCGGGCGCGGGCCGGCCCCACGACAGCGCCGCCCGGTACCCGCACCAGTACTTGAGCTGGGCGAAGTCCCGCTCGGGCACGCCCATCAGGGAAAAGACGATGTTCGCGGGCAGCGGGAAGGCCAGCGCGGCGACCAGGTCGAACTCGGTCGCGTCGCCGACCTGGTCGAGTAGCCGTTTCGTCGTCGCCTCGATGGTCGGGACCAGGGCCGTGACCCGCTTCATGCTGAACGCGCGGGCGGCCGGCTTGCGTAGCCTGCCGTGCTCGGGCTCGTCCAGGCTGACCATGGTCGGCGCGGGCTTGTGGCCGCCCGCGAGCAGGATCCGCTGGGCTTCGGCGACCAGCGGCGCGAGCGGAGCCTGCGCCACCGCCGCGGAGTACGTGGCCGGATCCCGGAACACCGCCTCGATGTCGGCGTAGCTGGTGATCACGTAATAGCCGATCGAGGGGGCGAAGAAGACGGGCGTTCCGGTGAGGGGAAGCGCGGACATGACCGCGTAGGGATCGGCCAGGAAGGCGGGGGCGAGGGGGTCGAAGGAGTCGTCGACAGGGCAGCCGTGGGCGGTGGCGGTCGTCGTCATTGGGGCCTCCTCCGGGTTAGCGCGGCGCGGTGCGGCCGGGGTGGGGCCGCATGATGGTCATCATGTCGCGTGGCGGCGTGGCTGTCACCAGGTGGTTGGTCGGGCCGGTTGGGAGGCGCGGGCAGGGTGCTTCGTTTGCTAGGCTGGCTCAGGTTCTCGGGGCTGTAGCGCAGTCCGGTAGCGCACCTCGTTCGCATCGAGGGGGTCAGGGGTTCAAATCCCCTCAGCTCCACCGAGAAATTGCAGTTCAGGGTTCCTTTTCTAATTTTCGTCGGCTCGGCTCGGGAGCCATTGTGGGAGCCAAGTTGTAGACTTCCGGTATGGCTGGGGCTTCACGCCGTGACTACGGTGAAGACGGCATCTACTTCGATCACCGGGCGGACTGCCGGGGACAGCGCCCATCACAAGACCTGCGCTGGGCGCTGGCGCGGGGTGGTCTCGCTCGGTTTTGACGCGGACGGCAAGCGGATCCGCAAGAAGGTAAGCGGCCAGACGCGGACCGAGGCCAAGGACAAGCTCAAGGCGCTGCACTCTGAGCTGGATGCTGGCCTGCGGACCGCTCAGAGTTACACGGTGGAGAAGGCCGCGGCCGACTGGCTCGACGAAGGGCTGCCGGGGCGTGTCGCCAAGACGGTCGAGGCGAACCGGGACTCGCTGCGGCCGCTGCTGGCGGTTATCGGGAGGATCCCGCTGAAGGACCTGACAGTGTAGGACGTGCGGACGGCGCTGAAGAAGATGGCGGCCACCCACTCCACCCGGACGCTGCAGAAGGGGCACAACTGCCTGACGCGGGCGGTGCGGCACGCGGAGGGGCAGAATCTGGTCCGGCGGAACGTGTCGGCGCTGGTCGATACTCCGCGCGGGCTTGAAGGACGTCCTTCGCAGTCGCTGACGCTGGCTGAGGCGACCGCCCTGCTGGAGGCCGCCGAGTCGTCGCGGCTGCACGCGTTTATCGTGCTGTGCTTGCTGACCGGGGTCCGGTCGGAGGAGGCGCGGGCGCTGACGTGGGAGCACGTGGATCACGAGGCCGGGACGATCTCGGTTTGGCGGTCGGCGCGGGCGCATGGCGACACCAAGACGAACCGGTCGCGGCGGACGCTGAAGCTCCCGGAGATCGCCGTGGACGCACTGCGGGCGCAGCGGCGGCGGCAGGCTTCGGAGCGGGCCGAGGCCGGGGAGATGTGGCAGGAGCGTGGGCTGGTGTTCACCACGTCGGTGGGGACGGGGTATGAGTCGCATAACCTGCGGCGGGACTTCCGGCGGGTCACCGCGGCGGCTGGGCTCGGGGCGCGGTGGGTGCCGAAGGAGCTTCGGACCTCGTTCGTCAGCATGATGAGCTACCAGGGCGTTCCGGTCGAGGAGATCGCCCGGCTGGCCGGGCACGCCAGCTCGCGGACTACCGAGGTCATCTACCGGCGGGAGTTGCGGCCGGTGATCGCGACTGGAGCCGAGGTCATGGACCAGATTTTCCGGCCGAAGCAGCGACAAGGTGCCGCAGGATGAAGAGCCAGCACCTGCTCCTCCGCGTGGTCGGCAGGGAGTTCGTCTTGCGTTTTGTATTTATCCCGCAAGTTATGCTGGCACTGATACGTCCCCATCGTAAGGAGGCGGGATGACAAATAGCGCTTCCTATCCGGGAGACTCGCCCGATGCCCGTCCTGAGTCCATCGATGAGCAGGTTAGGCGCAAGGGCATCCGGCCAGTCGAGTCTGTTGAGGACATGGCGCAGGCCGGGGTTTTTGAGTCCGATGAGGAACTGGAGCAGTTCCTCGCGCACGTCTACGCTGCCCGTCAAACAGACGTTGCCTGACCGGCCCAATGCGCTACGTCATCCTTGACACCGATGTGGCGTCCCGGGCGATCAAGGGCAAGCTCACTGATCCGCTGGCCGCGCGACTGACCGGTATGGCCTGGTGCGTGACGTTCGTGACCGTTGGCGAACTGTGGCAGTGGGCGACCACGCGCAGCTGGGGACCGCGGACCCGCGAAGATCTCGAGCTGTGGCTTGGCCGCGTTGTGGTGCTGGACTCAGATGACGCAACCTCGCGGACATGGGGCAGGATTTCAGCGGAAGCCAGGCGCCGGGGACGTCCGCGGCCAGCTAACGACAGCTGGATCGCCGCATGCTGTCTAGCCCACGA
>Ga0302229_10002027_pt1 | contig 14992 bp, 16 predicted proteins | sample II_Palsa_N1_3_FD_193518 | JGI IMG/M metagenome (GOLD analysis project Ga0302229, IMG submission 193518) | Peat permafrost microbial communities from Stordalen Mire near Abisko, Sweden - II_Palsa_N1_3 | ecosystem: Environmental > Terrestrial > Soil > Palsa > Peat permafrost | place: Sweden... | reverse complement strand
CGAGGGCCTGCACGCCGATCTGCAGGTTGATCGCGTTGACCGGCGTCTTCCGCCCCGGGTTCACCTTGCCCACCATCTTCGGCAGGACGCCGGAGCGGCCCATCGCGTACCACGTCCGCGTCCCGCCGTTGAAGCACGCGATGGACAAGGCGATGGCCGAGTTCAGCAGCGCGAAGAGCAGCAGCACCCAGGCGCCGCCCCAGACCCGCTGGGCCATCGTGGCGACCGGGAAGGCGGTCGCGGCGGGAATGCTGCCCACCTTGCTCACGCCGATGCCGACAAGATAACCCCAGGTCACGAACACGAAGTAAATCGTCAGCACGGCGACAGAGCCGACCAGCCCGATCGGAACGTTGCGCTTGGGGTTCCTGCTCTCCTCGGCTAGCGGGCCGGTGCTCTCCCAGCCGCTGAAGGCGAAGATCGAGAACACCACGCCGAGGAACAAGTTGCCCGCCAGTCCGAAGTGACCCGGATTGAGCGGCCCGAAGCTGAACCCGCCGGGACCGGGCGATGCAAGCCCGGTGAAGGCGAGCGCCACCATGATCACTATCTCAATCAGCCCGGTGATGATCAGCGCCTTCTCCGAGATGGCGATCCCCTGGTAGGCGAAGAAGATCACCAGGGCCACGCCGACGACGACCCAGATCCACCACGGGATGTCCACCCCGTACTCGGCCTTGATCGACGGCTCCAGAACGGTCTTGGCCAGGTACGACATGGTAAGCGTGGCCACTGGCGGCAGCCAGATCGAGAACAGCACCCCGGCAAAGAACCCCGCGCGCGGATGGAAGGCCCGGGCTATCCAGGTGTACCAGCCGCCCGCCGACGGGAACACTTTCGCTAGCTGCGCCGCCGACAATGCCTGTAGCCCGAGCAAGATACCGCCGAACAGGAACGCCCACGGCGTCACCAGTCCGGCGAAACTCACGATGAACACGAAGGACGCGAGGATCGCGAACGACGGCCCGATCGTGGCGATGCCCTGCATCAGTATTCCGGGGAGGCTGACCGCGTTCTCCCGCAATTCGGTCTTAACGGTGCCCGTACTCGACTGACCAGCCTCAACTGCCATCGTGAGTCTCCTTCTCGTCATCCGCCGGTAACAGGTCACCTCGGCACATGGAGCATCCGCTCAAGGATTGTTCATCCGTTCACAGGAGTATCGACCTCGCTGGCCGAACTTGGCAAGGGTTTGTCTGCTCAACCCAGATCGGAGATCCCGTGATGGCCGGGACCGCGCGGGATGATCGGCCAGATGTCTACGACAATGTCGTCTTGGACCACGTGGTACGCGTCGTACCAGTTCACCGTGCTCGGCGAGTACCCGGGCACGAGCGCCACCGGATCACCGACCCGCAGCGGGGATCCTCCGGCAGCGTCGAAGATGCCGTGTTCCTCATCGAACCGGAACACCTTGTGGTCGTGGCCGACCATCGTCACGTCAGCCGGGTCGGCGACGGACTTGTTGCCGGCGTCCACGATGACCTTGCCGCTCTGCCGGCTGATGACAGTCGCCTGGATGGTGAGGGAGTGCTCGAAGCCAGGCACCATCCGGCCGTGGAAGTTGTCCATGACCACGTACGTGCCAGCCTGGATCTCAGTCATGCCCGGGTAGGCCGCGGTCCAGCTCCAGGTGGCGATCCCGCCGGCCGACCGGATCGGGCATCCAATGCCGTCCGCCTCCAGTAGCTCGGCTACGCCGGTGAAGAACTTCATCGCCTCGCGCTGGCGCTCGTGCCGCAGTTCGTTGTCCGGCGTCAGGGAGCAGTGCCCTTCGTAACCCGTGATGCCTTCGAAGCGCAGCCCGGGCAGATCCATCACCTGCCGGGCCACTGCCAGGCAGTCCGCCGCGTCGTCCACCCCGCAGCGGTCCATGCCGGTGTCCACCTCCACCATGATCCCTAGCGTCGACCCCGCTGTGACGGCGGCCGCGGCAAGAGCCGCAGCGTTCGCGGCCTCGTCCACCGCGACGAGCACCCGGTGATCCCGGGCCAGCTCGGCTAGTACCCGGACCTTGCCCGGATGCGCCACCATGTTGACCACGAACAGATCGTCCATCCCGGCGGCGGCGAGGATCGCGGCCTCCCACACGGTGGCCATGGACAGCCCGCCGGCCCCAGCTTGCAGCTGGCGGCGGGCCAGGTCCGGGCTCTTATGCGTCTTGTAGTGCGGCCGGATGGTGGCCCCGCCCATCTGCTTCAGCTCGCTCGCCATATGGTCGATGTTGCGTTGCGCAGCGTCGACATCGAGCACCAGGGCGGGCGTGATCAGCTCATCGCGCCGCTGACCGATGGCCGCTGTGTACTCGTGCCTGACATTGTCGTATGCCTCTCGCAAGATCTGCGCCGCGTCCGGCATCGCATGCCTCCTAAGCGTCTGTCATCACAGTTCGGCGTTCACGATGAAGCCACCGTCCACCAGCAGCGTCGCGGCGGTCACGTAGCTGGCGTCGGGTGAGAGCAGGTACGCGATCGTGGCTGCCAGTTCGGTCGGCTCGGCTCCGCGGTGCAGCGCGATGCGATCGTTGTAGTACTTCACCGCGGCGGGGTCCTCCATCAGCGGCGCGCTCATGTTGGTCATCACCCAGCCCGGCTCGACCGCGTTCACCCGGATGCCGTGGACGCCCAGGTCACAGGCCAGCGCCTTAGCCAGCATGCTGATGGCGCCCTTGGTCCCGCAGTAGGCGGTCTGGCCTGGGGCGCCCACATGGGCCGAGATCGAGCTCACGCAGCAGATCGCGCCGCCGTGCCGCTCACGGATCATCTGCTTGGCGCCTTCGGTGCAGACCATCCAGGTGCCCCGGACGTTCGTCTCGAACAGGTTGTTGAAGTCCTCGACGGTCGTCTCATCCCACGCCATGAACGGGTTGACGGCGGCGTTCGACACCACGTAGTCGAGGCGCCCACCGCGTTCGGCCGCGCTGTCCACCATCGCGGTGACCTGTCCCGGATCACGCATATCGGCGATCACCGGGAAGCCCTGGCCGCCGGCCTCGCCGATCCGCCGTAGCGTCTCGGCCGGATCCTGCTCCGGCAGCTGGTTCACTGCGACGACCGCGCCCTCCGCGGCGAGGCGCACCGCGGTCGCCTGGCCGATGCCCGTAGTCGCTCCGGTGACTAGCGCGACCTTACCCTCAAACCGCCGCTCCATGGTTCGTTGCCTCCCTGAGTCATACGTCATCGCCGCCATGCGGGCCGGCACCGGCGGGTCGGTAAGAAGATTGCGATCGGGTTCCACGGCGACCCGGTGCCGCCGGGCAGCCGGAGCGGCAGGCCGACCACCATGAACTCAAAGCGCCCCTCCTCTTCGCAGGCCACGGCCAGGTCCTCGAGCTGCAGGCTATCGGCGGCGAACATGCCCATGGCGGTGACCTGCAGCGGGTGTATCGGGTAGAGGATGCCCTCGACGTGGCTGGGTACTGTCTCTCCGTCGCCGTCCGGCAGGAACGCGGCGATCCGCCGCTCGTGCATCCACCGGATCGTGTCTACGTGCAGGCCGGCCTTGCCCTGGCCGGCCGGCGGGTAGTCGTTGCTCCATGCGCCCAGCTCAAGGCGGCGCCGGTGATGCCCGGTGCGGAAAACGAGAATGTCGCCCTCGCCGAGCTGGACCCCTTGTGCCTGCTCGACCGCCTCGAGCTCGGCACGGGTCACGGCCTCGCCCGGCTCCAGCCAACTGACACCGCGAAACCGTGGCACGTCCAGCAGGACGCCCCGGCCGACGAGCCCTTCGCGGTAGGCCGTCACGTCGAGCGCGGTGGCACCCTGAGAGGTCATCACCTGCTGCGCCGGCCGGCCGTTATAGACGCGACCCTGGTAGGCGATGTGGCAGAGCGCGTCCATATGGGTGTGGCAGTCGCCGTGGAAGGCCAGGCCGAGGTAATCCGTGGCAAAGGTCACCCCGCTGGAGCCAATGTCGATGTCATGGCCCTGGACCACGTGATGGATGACCGGGCTCGGGTTGTCCGGCCCGGCCGACGTGTTCATGGGGATCGCCATCGTCACGCGCCGCCCGGACCTGACTGTTCGGGTCGCGCCCCGCACGGCGTCCGGGGTGATGTAATTCAGCGTGCCCAGTCCGTCGTCGGGTCCCCAGCGGCCCCAGTTCTTGACCGCCTCAAAAATCTCGTCGAACTCGGCCAGCGTGACCGGCGCGGGCTGGGTCGGCTGCTTCGTCATGGCCTGGCTCCCTCTTTTCTTCCGACCGGTCATGGCCGTCCGTCACCGATGAGTACTGCTCATACGCCGCCACAGAGGCTGACCATGACCCCCAAGGAGCACTTGCTCAGATGACGGTCATTCGCTCAGCCTGAGTATCGAACAAGGCCCGCGATGCCGCAAGACCAGCTGCAGATCCCCGGCGAACCCTGGGCAATGCAGGACCGGCCCGGCCCGGTCAGCGTGACCGGCTTCGCTCCAGTTCAAGCAACCGGATGGCGGCCAACTCGTTCGTGACGAGAACATCGAGGAACCCGCCGTGCAGTGCGCCGAGGATCGCCTCTGCCTTGTGTTCCCCGCCGGCCACCCCGACTACCCTGGGGATCCGTCTCAGGTCGGCTAGCTCAATGCCGATCCGGCGGTCATGAATCGGCAGGTCCACGACGTCGCCGCTGGCGTCGAAGAACTGGCCGAGGATGTCGCCGACGACACCGCGTCCGAGCAGCCCGCGGCTGTCGTCGGCAGTCAGGTAGCCCATATGGACTATGGTCGCGTCGGCAGTCGGGGTACCGACGCCGACCAGCGCGTACTCCACGCTGCAGGCCTGTTTCAGTACCTGCTGGATAGTCGGCTCTTCGCGGAGAGCTGCCGCCAGGGCAGATGTGGACGCCATGATCGGGCTCGGGATCACGGTGACCGAGGTGAGGTCGGCCGACTCAGTGGCTATCTCGCCTTTGGAGGACAGGATGGTCTGCAGGTAGCCCTCCACCCCGCCAGTCAGCGTGACCATGTGCACCGGCCCGACCGCCCCGAAACTCGTGGCCGCGATCACTCGCGAGACGGTCTCGCCCCAGCCCACGCCGAGGCTCGCGCCTGGACGCAGATGGGTGCTCATGAACTGGGCTCCCCCGAGGCCGACGCGGGCGTTCAGGGCATGGTGATCGAACGGTTCCTTCTTGTGGTCCGGTACGACCAGCGCCTCGGCCAAGCCGAACGTGTTGCGCAGCTCACCGCTCAGCTCGAACGCATCCAGGTGCTCGGTGTTCAGGTTGATCGACACCAGGCCGACCCTTCTGGCCCGGTCGAGCAGCCGCCCCACCGACGCCCTGGACACCGACAGCCGCCGGGCGATCTCGTCCTGGGTCAGTTCGTCCTTGTAGTAGTACCAGGCCGCCCGGAGCAGGAGTTCCTCAGAGCTCCAGCGTCCCGCGTCGCCGGCACGTGCTGCTTTCACATGCCCGCCTGCCCTGTTCTCAGGCATGCGGGATCACCTGGCCCCCATCCACCGGGATCACCGCCCCCGTTATGAACGACGACACCGGGCTTAGCAGCAGGGCGATCCACCGCGCGACCTCAGCTGGATCACCGATCCGGCCGAGCGGTACCTGACTCTTCAGCCACCGGTGGGCCTCTTCCAGATTGTCGCTCCAGGTGGCGTGGATGGGGGTATCAATCGGTCCAGGCGCGATGCAGTTGACCCGGATGCCGGCCGGTGCCAGCTCCCCAGCCAGCGACTGGGTCAGGTAGTCCAGGGCGGACTTGGTCATTCCGTACACAGACTGGCCAGATAGCCGCAGGGTGCCCGAGGAAGAGCTGATGTTGACCACCGACTTGAGCGGAGACTCCCGAAGCGATGGCAGCGCGGCCTGGATAAGGAAGTAGGGAGCCCGGACATTCGTCGCCACCTGCTCATCGAATCCAGCGGCTTCCCACTCGGCCAATGGCAGGTGCTGGCACATGGCCGCGTTGTTGACCAGGCCATCGACCCGGCCGAACGCGGCCAGCGCTGCGGCGATGATGCGGGCCGGACTGGTGGGATCGGCCAGGTCGGCCGGTACCAGGACGGCGTGGCCACCGGTCTCCTCGATCGCATCGGCGCTGTGCCGAAGCAGTGCTTCTCGCCTGCCGACCAGCACCACCGAAGCACCGGCGACCCCGAGCAGCCGCGCGGTGGCCGCACCGATCCCGCTGCCCGCCCCGGTCACGACGACTGCGCAGCCCTCTAGGGCTAGGTCTACGACGCCAGCGGGAACGGCGGATGCGGTGGTAGCCATGGACCCTCCCAGGTGGACCGGCCGTATCAGTCCAGCCTGTCGTTTCGGTACAGTCGCGTGAGGCCGACCGGATGACAGGCTGCCGGATATCCGGGTGACAAAGACTGTCTAACTCATTCTGAGCAAATGTCAACACTATGAGCACTCGCTCGCCATGTCTAAAGCGGTGCCGTTTGGCTCTTGGTTGCCTCCTAGCTAGAGGGAAGGGAATCCTTGCCAGCCACCAAACTGGCGCGTCTAACGGGCCCGGCGGTGGGGTGAAGATGGCGTGGGTTCCGATCCTTCGCCAGATGACGTGCGGCTGGCCAGGTACGCGTTCTTCCCCGTAGCCGAAGGTCGCCCGGCCGTCGTTGTCCCATGTCATCTCGAACACGCCTGGATGAGCGGCGACGCCTTTGACGCGCAGGCCTGGCCGGAACGGACGGTCCGGGGCTATCAGATCCGGAACGAAGATCTCAAGAACTACCTTGCGGAACAGGTCCTGCTGCTGCGAGGTGAGCTTCTTCCAGTCCCGCTCAAAACGGGGAAGCGTCTCGAACGTCGGCATCAGGCATCCGCCGCGCCGAGCTCGTCTAGGTGGGCGAACATGTCCTCGGCCGACTCGTGCGACGTTCCCCGCCCCTGGGTGATGTCTTCATCAGCCTCTCGTTCCCCGGCCAGCCACTGAGGGGTGAAGAACCACGCCTGGTCGGTAGGGATGGACACGTAGCCGCGGATCGTAATCGTCCCATCGGCATGGACCGAGAACTCCACCTCGTCACCCTCGCTAATATGCAGCGCCCGCCTGATCTCCTCAGGCAGCGTCAGCTGAGCCTTGGGACGGACCTTCACCCGGGCGCTGAAGCGGGGTGGCGGCTCGATCTTGGCAGCAGGCATACTCACGACAGCCAGCTCTCTCCAGTCGGATTTTCTTATTATCCTACTTTACCACCCAGCAAGGTTGGGCGACCGTCGACATCATTGACGGCCCCGGTAACGCCGGGAACTTCCTGCATTTACTTCTCCAAATACCGGGCCGAACTGAGCGCCCGGGCACTGAAACAGATGCACGGGTTTCCGGTTCAAGCATCCGACAGGCTCATCGCGGCCATGACAGAAGTCATCGACTATCCCGACGACCCGCTCCGGACCTCCCCAACCAGCGACCCCTACGTCAGACGAGTCGAGTTTGGCGACGCGGGTCTGATCACCTACCCAGCGAGCAGCACGATATTGACGCCGCTCGTCAAATAGCCAGCTGATCACCATGGTGTCCACGACCACGACGTCACAGTCGGTGGGCCACAACACCGCATTCAGCGCCATCTTCACTTCGATGTCTCCAGCATCGAAGCTAGGGAGAGACCCACCGGATCTTCTGAGGCGGCCGACGGCGATCAAGAGAAACGGCGAGGAGCGGCAAGCGCGGTCGCAAACCCGACATTGCTGTCGTCGGCTTGTTTAGGGCCGGACGAGCGCTTTGCCAATTTTTGTGCCGTCGAGCAGAGACAACAAGGCTTCGGGAGCGCTGTCGATGCCCTCGAATATGGTGACGTCGGCGCGTAGGCGACCGGCTTCAAGGAGCGGGGCCACCTCCGCCTCGAACTCGGCGCGGCGATGGAGGTGATCGAGAACCAGGAACCCCTCGAGGCGCAGCCGCTTGACGATGATCTCGGCGAGATTGGCCGGGCCGGGTTGCCGTACGCCGTATCCGGAGATCATTCCGCAGGCGGCGATGCGCCCGCCTATCCGCATGATGTCCAATGCGGCTTCGAGGTGGTCCCCGCCGACGTTGTCGAAGTAGACGTGAATGCCCTCAGGAGCCGCCTGGCGAAGCTGCTCCCGAAAACGGCCTGCCCGGTAGTCCACGGCCGCGTCCAGGCCGAGGGTTTCTGTGAGGTACCTGGCCTTGTCGGTACCCCCTGTTGATCCGATCACCATCCCCGCGCCTCGTGCCCTGGCCAGCTGTGCGGCGACGGAACCCACCGCACCCGCGGCGGCCGAGACCCAGACGGTCTCGCCGGGCTGGACCTGCGCAACCTTTAGGAGCCCGATGTACGCGGTCAGTCCCGGGACGCCGAACGCGTGCAGCCACATGTGCGCCGGCAGGGCGTCGCTGGGATGGATGCGAAGCGCGCTGCCTGCCTCGACGACGGCGAGATCTCGCCAGCCGCCCGGGAACAGCGCCCAGTCACCCTCTTCCCAGCCGTCGGCCGCACTCCGCACTACCTGTCCCACAGCGCGCGCCTCGATGGCGGTGCCGAGCTGGAACGCCGGGGCGTAAGTCGCGACCGTCAGGCGGGGGATCATCGAGGGATCGACGCTGATCGCGGCTGCGCGCATTAGGAGGCAGCCGGCGGTCAGGCCGGGAACCGGCCGGTCGATGACGTCGAAGCAGCCCGCGGTCGGCCGTCCCGAAGGACGACGCGTCAGGACGACCTCACGCATGTTCGTGCCACGGATCAGTCATTCCCAGGACCAGTCCAGGGTTCCGCCCGCCCGGGCGACCATCCGCCCGATGATGTCGTCGTAGATCGCCATCGGGTTCTCACCGGCAGGCAGCGCCGCCGTGAGGACCTGCATCATGAGATCAGCCGGCGGCTGCGCCACGCTGTCTCCGACGGCCAGCGCGTAGCGCTGCAGGTGGTTGGCGAACTTGCCGCTGACGGGCGGGAAAGCCCGGTGAACGGGATGCTTCATCGCCTCGTCGAGCGTAACGAAACGGGCTCCTTCCTCAGCGAACCGCCGGAGGATCTCGCCGAGCAGGTCCTGGGCCGGGGCCGTGCCGTGGATTAGCCAGATGTAGGGCAGGTCGCCGCCGAACATCCGGCGTGCCGCTTCTGCATGAGCGTGGAGTTGGCCGACCGCGGCCTCAACGTAGCTGGTGCGCAGCAAAGACACGGCGTCCTGGTCGCCCGCGTCGAGAGCTCGCGCGTACGGTGCCGTCCACGCGAAATCACCGAACCACGCGGTGATCGGCGCCGTTGTATAGCCGTCGTCGCGTAGCCGTTCCTCCACCGCGCCGCGCTTAGCCTCGCTACGCCCCGACATGTCCATGGCGTGCCTGAAGTACTTCACCGGCGCCTGGTCGACCAGGTCCCCGATGATGCCTTCGGCCACGCGGATGTCGTCGCAGTACCGATCGGCGTTCAGCCAGTTGAGGTTCGCGTGGCAATGCGTGTGGTTACCCAGGTGGTGGCCAGCTTCGCACCAGCGTTCAAGCACAGCTCGCAGGGCGGGGTCGTCCGCCACCGGGGCGGTGTGCGCGAAGGCGTAGACGCCTGCCACGTCGTGCTGTGCCAGCGCGTCAAGCAGGCCGTCCATCACGGTGTGGGCGGTGTAACCCCGCGGCATGGGAGTGCCGTCCCACAGCAGCAGTTCGTCGATAGTGATCGCGATGTCCATACGCGGGACTGTAAGGGCGCCCGCGGCAACGGAGTTGTCCGAACGCGCACTCTGCTTCTCCCTCAGCGCACGTCTACGCTTCTCCCTCAGCGCACGTCTACGCGAACGGCGCGGGGAGACACACCGAAGCAGGCGCGAAACGCCTTGGTGAAGGCGGCAGCGCTCCCGAATCCACATTCGGCTGCGATCGCAGCAACGGTGCGATGTCGCTGGCGGGGATCCTCGAGCAACGACCTCGCCAGGCTAAGACGCTCGAACCGGATCAGGTCTCTGGGGGTGGTTCCGCTGCGCTGCAGAACCGCCTGAACCAGACGCAGAGACCACCCCAGCGCAGCCGCGATCGCCGCCCCATCCAGCCACGGATCGCATGCGTGCATGCGCACGTAGCTTCGTATCGCTGACTCGACGTCTGCGTGATGGTCAGGAGCATCAGCCTCAGGAGCCGCGGACGCCAAGACGGCGAGGTCCACCAGCCGATCACAGATGGCCTCAAAGGTGTGGGCACTCAGACTCGACTCCTGTTCTCGCAGGGACTCGAGCATGCTCCAAACGACGTATCCGAGGCCGCTGCGACGATCCGCGACGAGTGTCTCGACTGACCGGGGAATCCGGCTACGCACCCGATCCAGAGGTGCGATGAAACACACCGCCTCACACGGTCGAGCATGCTCACACAACGCCGGTCGAGCCATATTGACGAAGATCATATCGCCGGGCCGGATCACAGCGCGGTGTCCGCCTTGCTCAAGCGTGACCTCGCCGTTGATCGGGACAACCAACTCATAGGTCTCGCGCGGATCACGACGCACCTCCGCCCCGCTGCGAACGAGCCGCTCGGCCGCCCCGACCCAACGGACGAGACGATACGACGACGTGCCCTGCCAAGCGAGCCGCCCATGGTAGCTGCCTTCATCGGGAGTTCCGATCCGGAAGGCACCATGCAAACGGGAGACTTCCTCTTGCCAGCCCAACAGCGCAGGCGCGGCGCTCGAACTAACAAAGCGCCCGACGTCGTACACGACCCCGATTCTGACACAACCTGTCCGGAGCCGAATAGCCCTCGGCCGCTGGACTGAAGCAACCAGGGGTGGCCCGCGGCACCCGTGGGCTCGCCCGCAGGATCGCGCTCTCGCCCGAAACCTAGCGAGGCAGCGAGCGCTCAATGGCGTCTTCTCCGGGACCAAGCTGCCAGCCGCGGGGCAGGCGGCCACGGGCCAGCGGGCTCCACACGATCGTGCCGATCCCCTCATTGGCGCATAGCGGCAGCATCTCCCGCTCCTCCTCGCAGGCGAGCGGGTTATGGTGGCCCTGCATCGACACGAAGCGGGCCCAGCCGTGTTCCCGCTGCAGGTGCAGGGCCTTGGCGAACTCCCAGGCGTGCATCGAGGAGCCGCCGAGGTACCGGGCCTTGCCGGCCTTCACCACGTCGTGCAGCGCCTCCAGGGTCTCCTCGACCGGGGTCGAGGGGCGCATCGGGTGCCGGACCTTGCTCGACCTGGTCATCGAGAGCCTCGGGACAGAACGGGGTGCGCCTACGTCGGAAGTTCGCGGACGCACGGAATGACTTGCGTGCCGACGGACTGTTCTCAGCGGCCGTCGATGGCGTCCTGGGCTCCGGCGACGCTCGCATCACCGGGATGCTCTTTTCGCTGCTGCCGGAAAGGGCGAGGCAGCCACCGGCCTGGATCGCCGAGCCTCATCCGCCATGAATGGGCGCAGGCGGTCTGGCCAGCTCGTCTCGCTGCCACTGGCCTGGAGGCTGTCCGTGGTGTCGGCGGAACGCCGCGGCGAAGGCGTTCGGCGAGGCGTAGCCGGTCCGGTCGGCGATCTGGGCGAGGGTCGGCTCGCCGGTTCGCAGGTAGTCGCGGGCGAGGGTCATCCGCCAGTCTGTCAGGTACTGCATTGGCGCCTGGCCGAGTGATCGTTCGAAGTTCCGGGCGAAGGCCGGGCGGGACAGCCCGCTCAGGGACGCTAGTTCGGCACGGTCCAGGGGTGGCCGGCATCGGCGTGGATCGCATGCAGGGCGGGGCTTAGCCGGGGATCACCAGCGGCCTGATACCAGCGAGGGGCCGTCGGGCTCTGCTCGAAGCAAGCGCGCATGGCCAGCACCAGCAAGACATCGAGCAGGCGGTCGAGAACGGTCTGCTGCCCTGGGGCCGGGACGCTCAGCTCCCGAGAGAGCAGCGCGATGACGTCGTGCAGTGGATCGTGGGCGGCGGCACGCAGCAGCAGGGCCGGCGGCAGAGTCCGGATCAGGCCACGGCCGACGTCGCCGGAGAACCGGTAGGCGCCGCACAGGAATACTGTCGCCCCCCGGTGGCCGGTGTGCTCCTCGTCGGCATGCTCCTCACGGAAGCGCTCGGGTGAGATGCAGATCGCATCCGGCTTGTGCGCGATGTGATGGTCCGGCCCTCCCGGGACGAGGGCCAGGTCACCCGGCGCGAGCTCCAGCGCGGCTCCCGGATCGTCGAGCCATAGCCATGCGCGGCCCTGGACAACGGTATGCAGAGCCAACTGGATCGTCCCGGGCAGGCGCAGTCCCCACGGGGGCCGCGCTACCGACCGGGCGAAGACGCCGCCCGATGCACGCGCACTGGCGAGGTGATCCTGCAATATGTCCACGACATGAGCGTATCTCGTAACAACTTGAGCGCATAGCGCATTGATTAGCTCTACCGTGGGTCAGAAGATGGAGTCATGCTGACCTTACCTTCTCTCACGCTCGTACTCGGCGCTACCGGCAAGACCGGCTCACGCGTCGCGAACAGGCTGCTCTTGCGCGGCCTGCCTGTTCGCACCGCGGCCCGCTCTGGTGCCGACGCCCATTTCGACTGGGACGACCCCGGGACCTAAGTTCCAGCGCTCCAGGGCGTCAAGCGCGTCTATCTCGTCGGACCGGTCATGCGGACAGACTTCGCTGACCAGGTATCGGTGTTCCTCGACGGTGCCGAGGACGCCGGTGCCAGGCACGTCACCTATCTCAGCGCCTTACGGCGTCGGCTCGGCGCCGCCGAGACGGCCATGCGCAGCGTCGAACTCGACCTGCTCAGCCGGCCGGGCCTCACCCATGCAATCTTGCGACCGGCGTGGTTCATGCAGAACTTCAGTGAGACCTTCCTCAAGCCAATGGGCGGCGCCATCGTGGTTCCGGCTGGTAAGGGCGCAGAGGCCTTCGTCGACGCGGAGGACATCGCCGCGGTCGCGAGCGTGACACTGGCCGACCCGGAGGCCCATGCCGGCGCCGAGTACGCCCTCACCGGTCCGGAGGCACTCACGATCGAGGAGGCAGCCAAGATCATCAGCGATGTCAGCGGCCAGGCTATTAACTACACCGACATTGACCGCGACCAATGGGTCGCCGCTGCGGTAGCAGGAGGGGTACCAGCCGACTACGGGGCGATTCTGCGCAGCTGACCGAAACCATCGCGTCCGGTCACGGCTCGCGACCCAACAGTGGCGTGGAGAAGGCGACCGGCGCGGCGCCGACAAGTTTCGCTGACTTCGCGCGGCGCACAGCCGCGGCCTGGGCCGTGGACGAGGCCCGATGACTTCCTGGCCTTGGACCCGTTCTTCCGGATCATCGAGGAAGGCGTGGCCGGGCTGGTGGACGGTGAGCAATTCTTCGACCTGCTGGCCGAGGACGTCGTCTTCGAGTACGTCATTACGGTCCCGGGCTACCCGCGCCGTGTCGAAGGGCGCCAGGCCGTAGCCGAGCTGTATCGTCCCTATGGCGCCACATTCTCCCTCGATCGTTGCTATGACCTGGCCGTCCACCACGACCAGGCCACGGGCGTGGTCGTCCTCGAATACGCTTCGCAGGGCCGCGCCATCCCGACTGGAAACGCCTACAGCAATCGCTATAGCTCGGTCCTGTCGATCGTCGACCGCAAGATCGCGCACTGGCGGGACTACCTCGACCCGCTAGCAGTCTTTGACGCCATCGGATGGCCCGCCGCGGCGACACGCAACCACTGACTACTCCCGGCGAGTGCCAGGCCTGTCGCTGGCGACGTCCCAGCGGCTGGCCGGGCCGCGGGCCGGTGGCCAAGCCTCGGTCACCGTGGATCTGGTGATGCCTGCCGTCGGCGCACGGCGCGCCCTCGTGGTCCAAGGGGATGCCGCCATGGCCCCTGGGCACCCTTCCCGCGTCCGGGAGCATACACCGGTGGTTCCCGGCTGTCTTTGCTGCTCGGCCCTGGTGGGCGCAACTGGGTTCGAACCAGTGGCCCCTCGCTTGTAAGGCGCAACCGAACTGTCGCGGGACGTCGCCGGGCGTAGCCTGAAGAGCCAGTTAGCTGGAGTGATTGTCGCTGCACGTCGGCCTGTGTCGCTGGGAGCCTGCCTACGTTGCTCCCCGTTTGGCTCCCCCACTTTCGTTAGCGCCGCTAATTATCAACGTTAGTGTGCGATGCTGACGGCCCGACGCCCATAGCTGCGGCGACATCCCTGAGCCGGCACACTGCCTGCATCGGCGCTCGTGGCCGGAGATACCTAAAACCGGTCAGAACCACCTGGCAAATACTTTCCCGCCCGCCGATCGCCTAGAACACGGCCCGGCTAGGCTGCTGCTGTCGCGACACGGCTAGAGCAATGGCTTCGCGTTCCCGTGTCCGGCAAGGCACACTGGAGATGTGACCGCTGAGCAGCTAGAGCTGATTTCCACCGACCCAAGGGTGATGCACGGCCAGGCCGTGATCGTCGGCACCCGCGTGCCGGTCAGCGTGATCCTGGACTGCCTGGCCGCCGGCATGACGGCCGAGGAGATCACCGCCGAATACCCCACCGTCACCGCCGTGGGCGTACGCGCGGCTGCCGCCTACGGCGCGGCGCTGGCCCGCGAGGATCTGCTCCCGCTACCCCAGTCACGGTGAAGTTCAAGCTCGACGAGAACCTGCCGGCCTCGTCCTCTGCCATCTTGGCCAACGCCGGTCATGACATTGATACCGTCGCCGACGAAGGGCTCACCGGCGCACCGGATCAAGATGTAGTCGCCGCGGCCACCGCGGCTGGACGGATCCTGATCTCCTTGGACCGCGGGCTGGGCGGTCCTCCAGCACGGCCTACTGCGAATCCGCCATCCTTGACCCACCCCTAACTCAAAGCGGTACACAGCTGGAAAACCTGGGTCGTCGTCGTCGTGGGCGCAACAGGTTTCGAACCTGTGACCCCTCGCTTGTAAGGTGAATTTCCTTTGTCGCAGGACGTCGCCTGCTGTCGGCTGATAGGGCATCTACCTGCGACAATCGTGGCTAGTACTAGTTGTAGCCCGATGACTCTTCGCGTCTGCGGTCGTTGGCTCTTGGTTTGGCTCTTGGATCTCGCCACCGGATACAACTACGTCGCAGGCCACTAGCTCACGGTGCGGCGCTGGGCGCAGGACACTGCCACCACATCTTTGGG
>Ga0302229_10002024_pt1 | contig 15005 bp, 11 predicted proteins | sample II_Palsa_N1_3_FD_193518 | JGI IMG/M metagenome (GOLD analysis project Ga0302229, IMG submission 193518) | Peat permafrost microbial communities from Stordalen Mire near Abisko, Sweden - II_Palsa_N1_3 | ecosystem: Environmental > Terrestrial > Soil > Palsa > Peat permafrost | place: Sweden... | reverse complement strand
AAAGGCACAGGCGGCCGTCGGCGAGGCGTTCCGCTCCGACTGGGGGCGGGTCGTCGCCTACCTGATCCACGTCACCGGGGACTGGGACCTGGCCGAGGAGTGCGCCCAGGACGCCTTCACCAAGGCCCTGGAGCGGTGGCCACGCGACGGGATCCCGGCGAGCCCCGCCGCATGGCTGAAGATTACTGCCCGCAACCGGGCCCTCGATCAACTGCGCCGCACTGCCGTCGGGGCGGCCAAGCTGCGGGAGGTGGCGATGCCAGTGCTCGCAGGCGAAAGCGGCGAAGGCAGCGCCCAGGACGACAGCGGGATCGCCGATGACCGGCTGCGGTTGATGTTCACCTGCTGTCACCCGGCCCTTCCCATCGACGCGCAGGTCGCGTTGACGCTGCGCACCCTGGCCGGTCTGACCACGGCCGAGATCGCCCGAGCGTTCCTCGTCCCGGACGAGACCATGGCCAAGCGCCTGGTGCGGGCCAAACACAAGATCCGCGACGCCGCGATCCCCTACCGGGTGCCGCCCGCCCACCAGCTCCCCGAGCGCACGATGGCCGTCCTGGCCGTGCTGTACGCCCTGTTCAACGAGGGTTACAGCGCGAGTGCCGGCGCCAGCCTGGTGCGGCGGGGCCTATGCGACGAGGCCATCCGCCTGGCCCGCCTGCTTACTGATCTGATGCCTGATGAGCCCGAGGCGCTCGGATTGCTCGCCCTCATGGTCCTCCACAACGCGCGCAGCACTGCCCGCGTTGACGCCGTCGGCGACCTGGTGACTCTCGAGGACCAGGACCGCACCCTGTGGGACACCACGGCCATCGGCGAGGCCAGCGCGGTCCTGGACGCCGCTGTCCGCCTCCGCCACCCCGGCCCGTACCAGGTGATGGCCGCCATCGCCGCCAGCCATGCATCCGCCCCGAACGCCGACGCCACCGACTGGGCCGAGATCGCCGTGCTGTATGGGCGGCTGAGCCAGATGATTCCATCCCCGGTCATCGCGCTCAACAGGGCCGTTGCAGTAGCCATGGCCGACGGACCAGCCACCGGGCTCCGGCTCGTAGAACAGCTCGAACGGAACGATGCTCTCTCCGGGTACTACCTCCTCCCGGCCACCCGGGCCGACCTGCTCCGGCGGCTCGGCCGCAGCGACGAAGCCGCCGCCGCCTACCGCCAGGCCCTGGAGCTCGCACCCACCGACGCCGAGCGACGCTACCTCACGAGACGGCTCGGCGAAATCTCGCCTAGCCGATAGCGGACCGGCAGCGGGCCCAGCCGCGCCGCTCGCCCGGGCTGCCAAGCCGGTGCACGAATCCTGCAACGCCCCTCGAGATCGCGTCGGTTGCTGGCGCGACGGTATTCGGGCAGCGGCCTCACCTCCCAGGACCATCCGCTCCCCAGGCCAGCCAGCACTGGAAACAGCGGTACAACATCCGCGCCACGACTACGCCCGCAGACATGAACCGTGACCTACTAGCTAGGCCGCGGGAGGGCAGCGAACCTGGCCGGGGGTCCCGACGCGGCGCCGCCCAGTCATCGCCTGCGAGCGGGAAAGGGGCGCCCACAGCCGTGGGCTGTGCCGTTATCCGCAACAGGTGTTGGCCGGATGCCGGTAGTGCCCGACAGGATGGTCCCAGCCCCGGATCCAGTGATCTGGGTGACCCTGGAAGTTCCCTGGTGAGTGGAGAGGTCATGTGGACGGCACGGCCGACCCTGCCGAGGTGCGGCGGCACGGCGACTGGTAGACGCGGGCCTTGCGGAGGTGTCGCCCATAGCGGTGCCAGTGACGGTGGTGATCGTCGAGGAATCGAGTGTGCTGAAGGACGTGTGCCGGGTGGACGGCGCTCCGCTGGCCAGCATCAAGACCGCGGTGAGCAAGGCGTATGCGGTCACGGCGATCGGAATGCCGCCGGATGAGAATGCCGCCGGATGAGTTGTACGCAGCAGTGGAGACCGATGGCGCGGCGGTTGCATCATTCGCAGCGGCCGCCGCGACCGCAGGGCCGCCGCGGAACCCCGGACTAGGCAAGTGCAACCGCACCGTGCTCTCGCTGCCCCTGTCCCGCCACGCTGGTCACCAGATCGACGAAGCTGCGCACCACCAGCCTGGCGTCGTCGGCGCGCCAGGCTACGCACAGCGCGGTGGGAGGCACGTCCGTGGCCGGGACGAAAACGATGCCCGGCCGCGCGTTATAGGTCTCGGCCGACGCCGGGCACAGGCTGAGGCCGTGGCTGGCCACGATGTGCTCACGCCATTCTTCGATCGTGCGTGCCACCGCCCCGATAAGGGGCGTGTCACCGCCGGGCCGGGGATTGACCAGCCAGTCATCCCGCCACGGCGCAGGGACGCACCCGTCGGTGGCCAGCCCGGCGGCCACCCAGGGCTGCCCGGCCACGTCGGCGAGCGTGAGCGTGCCGTGAGAGGCCAGGGGATGCCCGGCGGGCAGCACGAACACCCGGGATTCTTCGGCGACCCGCCGCAGCTCGATCCCGGCGGCGGCGACCGGCGGGCGCAGCAGGGCAACATCGCTGCTGCGGTCCAGCAGTCCGCAGGCCGGCTGGGTCAGGTCGAAGGTGATCAGCAGCACCTCGACCTGCGGGTAGGCGCGCTCGAATGCGGTCAGCAGCATGGTCCTGGTGTCGCCGCCGGCGGCGAGGCTGATTCCGACGGACAAAGTGCCGGTCACCGCGCGGGCCGCGTTACGCGCCGCTGTGACGCCACGGTCCAGGCTAGCCAGGGTTTCCCTGGCTGCGGCAAGGAAGACCGCCCCGGCCGGGGTGACGGTCACGCCGCGGCTGCCGCGTACGAGCAGCTGGATACCCACCGCATCTTCCAGTTTCCTGATCTGGGTGCTCAGTACCTGCTGGGCGACGTGTACCCGGCGGGCGGCGGCTGTGAAGCTGTTTTCCTCAGCGACCGCGACGAAGTATCTCAGGTGCCGCAACTCGATGTCCACGATAGATCATCTTATGAATGGAGCCTGACGGCATGAGCGATGGCCACGACAGTCCCGGGCGGCCCCGCGGGCGGCTCGCCGAGGTGATCGCCACCCGAGGCGGGCAGGCGCCGCCTGAGGCACCGTTCGTGATCGAGCACCGCGAGGCGCTGATCTACATCCTGTGCCAGGCAGCAGAGCTGGAGCACGGCATCATGACGCAGTACCTGTTCGCGGCGTTCTCGCTGAAGCAGTCCGCGGGCGAGGGGCTGTCGGGCGCCGAGGCCGCCGCCGTGCAGCGCTGGCGGAGGCAGATCATGCACATCGCCGCCCAGGAGATGCTGCACCTGGCCCTGGTGCAGAACCTGCTGTCCGCGATCGGGGCCGCGCCGCACCTGACCCGGCCGAACTTCCCGCAGCCCGCCAGCCACTACCCGGCCGGCGTCCACCTGGCGCTGCTGCCGTTCGGCGAGCAGGCGCTGCGGCACTTCATGTTCCTTGAGCGCCCCGAGGGCATGGCGCTGCACGACGCTGAGGGACTGGCCACCTTCAATCGGGCGGCGCCCCTGGTGCAGGCCGACGACATCGTCCCGCGCGGCCAGGACTTCGCCACAGTCGGGCACCTATACCGGTCAATCGAGGCAGGCATCGCCCACCTGGCCGGCAAGTACGGCGAAGACTGGCTGTTCGTCGGCCCGCCCCGGGCCCAGGCGACCGCGAAGCACTTCAGCTGGCCCGAACTGGTAGCGGTGACCGACGCAGCCTCCGCGCAGCGCGCCATTGATGAGATCCTTGAACAGGGCGAAGGACCGCGCGGGGCCTGGCAGGACGCCCACTTCGGCCAGTTCGTCACCATCCTGGACGAATTCGAGCAGCTCCGGCAGGCCAACCGGGCCTTCGACCCCGCCCGGCCGGTCATCGCCGCTAACGTCCGGCCGAGCGAGCGCGATCCCGGCTGCCCGCTGGTCACCGACCCGACCGCCAAGCGCGTCATGGACCTTTTCAATGTCTGCTACGAGATCCTGCTGCTGGCCTTCCAGCGGTTCTTCGCGCACACCGAGGAGTCCGACGCCCAGCTCGCTGCCCTCGCCGACGCCACCGTGGCGCTGATGGTCCGGGTGGTCAGGCCGCTTGGCGACCTGATCACCACACTGCCCGCCGGACCGGAATATTCGGGCCGGACCGCTGGGCCCAGCTTCGAGCTGTTCTACGAAAGCGACTACCTGCTCCCGCACCGCGACGCCGCCTGGATCCTGCTCGCCGAGCGCATCGACGAGGCCGCCGTGTTCTGTGCGTCGGCATCCCCGGAGCTGACGGAGCTGGCGCCCGTGCTTGAAGCGCTGCACGACATCGCACGGTCGCTGACCGCGCACATTCCGGGACGAAAGACCATAACTTCCGCGGCGCCGGCCGCCGACATCGGCTCGCTGCTGGCTGAGGCTTCCCATTTGTACAGAACGGCGCGGGTTACGCCATCGTCCGACGACCCCGTCGCTGCTGGCATGGCCGAAGCGTTCGCCAAGGCTTACCGGATACTTGCACCACGAGACCGTTCGGCATCCTCTTCTGTTCCGGCGGCTACGGCAGCACGCGTCGTCAACAGCGTTCTGCGGCCGTTGGCTGTGGCGCTCGGCCAGGGCGAAGGCGGGACACCCGTCGCCGAAGCGGAAACGGCGCCGGCCAGTCCCGCCGAGGCCGCGTGGGACGCGGCGCGGTTCGCGACCGGGCTACGGGCCCAGCTGGCCGACGCGGCACCGCCAGGGCTGCTTGAGGCGACCGCAGCGCTTCAGCACCTCGCCTGCCAGCTCACCCCCGCCGGCCAGCGGGCAAGCCGAATCGGCGAGCTGGCCGGAATCCAGGCGGCCCTGCCCGCCGGGATCATGGTGGCGGAGAACGGGCCGTACCTGGCCACCAACGTTCCCGCGGTGCACACCTATCTTGGCGAGCAGCTCGCGGTGCCGCCGCAGCTCGCGCTGTGCCGCTGCGGCCAGTCGGCGATGAAGCCGTTCTGCGACGGGACGCACGCGCGATCCGGGTTCAGTGGCGAGAAGGACCCCAAGCGGGTGCCCGACCGGCGGGACTCCTACCCCGGCCAGCAGGTGACGATCTTCGACAATCGCGGCGTCTGCCAGCACTCCGGCTTGTGCACCGACCGGCTGCCGGCAGTGTTCCGCACCGATGCCGAGTCGTTCGTCGCCCCGAGCGGCGGCCGTTTCGACGAGATCATCCGGGCCGTACGGGATTGCCCGTCCGGCGCGCTGAGCCTGGCACTGGGCCAGCAGGAAGCCCGGCTGTTCGTCGACTGGGACGCCGGACGCGAGGCGGCAATCGAGGTGTCGCAGGACGGGCCGTACCGGGTGACCGGCGGCATCCCGCTGGTCGATACGACGGGCGCCGACGTTGCCCGGGCCGCGGGATCATCCCGTGAGCACTACGCCCTGTGCCGCTGCGGCCACTCGCGAAACAAGCCGTTCTGCAGCGGCATGCACTGGTACGCCGGGTTCCGTGACCCGGTGCGCAGCGGCGAGCCGACGCTGTTCCAGTGGGCGGGCGGGCTGCCCGCGCTGACCCGGATGACCCGGCTGCTGTATGAGAAGCACGTGCCAGCCGACGACCTGCTCGCGCCCGCGTTTGCGGACATGCCGCCCGGGCACCCGCAGCGCGAGGCCATGTGGCTCGCCGAGGTATTCGGCGGCCCCGCGTGGTACAGCCAGCGATCCGGCGACGCGACCGGGCCGCGGCAGGCGCACGCAGGCCGCGGGTTCACCGACCGGCAGCGGGCACGCTGGGCGGAGCTCGCCATGCGCGCCGCCGATGAGGCTCGGCTGCCCGCCGACCCCGAATTTCGCGCCGCGCTGGCCGGGTACCTGGAGTGGGGCTCACGACTAGCCCGCGCCGAGTCCGCGGGCGCCGCAGCCGGGGCGCAGGCCGAGGCGGCCGGAGGCGTAACCGCGAAGGAGCCCGTGCCGAGCTGGGACTGGACCCCGGTCGGGCCGCCCGGCGCGGCCGGCGCGGAAGCGGCCGCGCCGGACCAGCCGACCGTCGCGTTGCCCGGGCCGGGCGCGACGGTGAGCTTCGAGGCGCATGTCAAGCCGCTGTTCCGCTCCCGCGACCGGGAATCTATGATCTTCGCATTCGACCTATGGTCACTGGCCGACGTCCAGGCACACGCCGCGGACATCGGCGACCGGCTCCGCAACGGCACGATGCCGTGCGACGGCGCCTGGGCGCCGGAGAAGACAGACTTGTTCGAGCGCTGGGCCGAATCCGGCTTCCAGCCCTAGTGAGACGGAACAGCATGCTGATCTTGGTGATATGCCGTCCGGCCGAGGGCGCCGACCAAGCGGAGTTCCGGCGCCTGGTTCCGGCTGAGACGGCCGCATTGCGCGACCTGAAGGGCAGCCGAGTGCTGACCGGCGCATGGAGCCCCGGGCGCCCAGGCGCCGTGCTCATGCTCGACGCCCCGGGCGAGGCCGAAGCCGCCCGGCTCATGGCTGGCCTCCCCTTGGTGCAGGCCGGCTTGATCAGCACCGAAATCATCCCTCTGCATCCCATGGACCTATGACCGCGTCGTCGGTGAGGTGGCAGCCAGAGCAGCGCCCACCGCCGTGGATCTCTCCTCCCGGCCGCCAGCCCGGGTCGGGTGGCGAACGGGCATCTCCGCTGCCCTGGCTAGGGCCGCGGAGATCATCGTGTACGCCCACACGGCGGAAATCGTGGGCCTCATTGTCGCTGTGGTCGGCTTGTCAGCCATGGGATCCTCGCTTTCTGTCCTTGGTAGATCATCGCGAGCGGCGCGGCGGGCCGTCTAACACCTACGGCGGATCCCGTTACATGCCAGGGCTGTGGGACAGAGCGCCCTCGCTGGTCCACTCACTTCAGCTCGTGTATCACCTGTGCGGGGTTGGTCAGGTCATGTCGACAGGAGCATTGTGACAGTGGTAACTTGCGAAAGCCATGACTAACGCAAGGTCGATGATCGAGGTGCTCGGCGAGCCGATGCGCGTCACGATCCTCGAGCGGCTCCTCGAGACACCGGCCACCGCGACAGAACTTGCGCAGCACCTTCCCGTGACCCGGTCAGCGGTCTCTCAGCACCTGCAAATGATGAAGTCCGTCGGGCTGGTCGACGACACGCCCGCCGGTACTCGCCGGGTGTACACGGTAGATCCGGATGCTCTCGCGCTGCTGCGCAGTTACTTCGACGCGTTCTGGAACCGTTCGCTCAAGGGTTTCCGCCGCGCCGCCGAGATGACCACCCGAACCCCCGCCGCCCCCCCAGGCACCGGCCAGGACCTCAATTACCCGCAGCCCGATCCCCCAGGAGGAGCGCAGTGACAACGCAGACCAGTCCCACCTCGGTCAGCACCGAAGTCGAAGTCGATGCCAGCGCGGAGCATGCGTTCCGCGTCTTCACCGAAGGGATCGGCACCTGGTGGGACGACGACAAGCACATCCTGCAAGCCCCGTTGGCCGAGATGGTCTTCGAGCCCTATGTCGGCGGCCACATCATCGACCGCGGCACCGATGGCACTGAATGCCAGTGGGCCACCGTTCTCGCCTACGAACCGCCCGTCCGGGTCTGTTTCAGCTGGGACATCAACCTCAGATGGCAGATCGAGCCCGACCCGGAGCGCGCCAGCGAGGTCGAGATCACCTTCACCGAGCTCACGCCCGGCCGCACCCGGGTCGTGCTGACCCACCGGAACCTCGACCGGCATGGCGACGGGTGGGAAGGCATGCGCGACGCGGTCGGCTCGGGCTGGAGCCTGAGCGGCTTCGCCAAGGCGGCCCAGCAGCCTTTCAGTGGCGTTGCGCTCGCCAAGGCGCTCCCGGCCGTCACTGATGACACGATGCGGTCCAGGATCGCCCAGGCCAAGCCCTACACCGTCATGGTGCTGCATACCACCACAGCCTTCGCCCGTCCTGCCTGCGACGCCGTCGTCTGGGAACACGGACGACGCAACATGGCACTCGTCGAAGCGGGCCTGCTCCCGGTCGTCCTTCCCGCCGCCGACGACAGCGGCATCGCCGGCTACGGCATCTTCAACGCCGACCTCGACACGAGCCGCCGCCTCATGGACAACGACCCCGGCGTGCGCGCCGGTATCTTCAGCATCGAACTGCACCCCGTGCGCGGCTTTCCCGGATCCTGCCTCCCATAAGCCGGAACGGTGGTTGATCATCACCTCCCCCCCTGGCCCGGCATGGCAGGTGGATGGAACGACGACTGACGCCGGGCAGACCAGGTAAGCACGGGGTCTGTCAAGTTAACGGCTCTGTCGCACTTTCGGGGGTAGCGGGTTGTGCTGATGTGTCACGATCGGTCATGATTGACGTGACAGAGCTTGTGAGGACTGTGTTTTCCGGATTGTCTGCCCTGGTCCTCGAGGATGTCGAGGACGCGGGCGACGTGATCTGCGTGCGGGCGAGGACCCGGCACGGGGCGGTGACCTGCCCGGGGTGCGGCGCCGGAACGGCCCGCGTGCACGAGTACCGCGAGCGGACGGCGGCTGTTCCCGCCGACGGCCGCCGCGTCCTGGTCCGGGTGCGGATCCGCCGGATGCGCTGCCCGGCGCTGGACTGCCAGGTGCAGACCTTCCGCGAGCAGGTCCCCGGCGTCCAGGAGCGTTACCAGCGGCGCATCTCGCGGCTGACGGCCCAGGTCAGCGCGGTGGCACGCGAATTAGCGGGCAGGGCCCCGGCGCGGCTGCTGCCGGCCCTGGGCATCATGTTCTCCCGGCATACCGCGCTGCGGGTCCTCCTGAAGATCCCCCTGCCCGGGATGACGGTGCCACGGGTGCCCGGGATCGATGACTTCGCGCTGCGCCGCGGCCTGGTCTATGCGACCGTGCTCATCGACGCCGAGACCGGGCGGCACGTCGACGTCGTCCCCGGCCGCACCGCCGACATCGCCGCAAAGTGGCTACGGGATCATCCCGGGGCCGAGATCGTGTGCCGTGACGGGTCGGGTGCTTACGGCGAGGCCGTCCGCCAGGCGCTGCCATCGGCGGTCCAGGTCAGTGACCGCTGGCACCTGTGGCACGGCCTCGGCGAGGCCGCCCGGAAGGAAGTCGCGGCGCACTGCGCCTGCTGGGCGAAGGGCATCCCGCTGCAGGACGGCAAGCGCGCCGCCACCACCGCCGAACGCTGGCAGCAGGTCCACGACCTGCGGGCCCGGAACGTCGGCCTGCTCGACTGCGCCCGCCGCCTGGGCCTGTCCCTCAACACCGTCAAGCGCTACGACCGGGCCAGCGAGCCCGGGCGGCTGCAGCGCGTCCCCGAAGTACCGGCCCACCCTCGTCGACCCCCACCGTGACTACCTCCGCAAGCGCCGGGCACAAGAGCCCGGCGTCCCGGTCCAGCAGCTGCTGCGCGAGATCCGCGAGCGCGGCTACCAGGGCAGCTCCAACCTCCTGGTCCGCTACATCAACCAGGGCCGCCTGGACAGCGACCGCCCGCACCTGTCACCCCGCCGGGCCGCCCGGATCCTGCTCACCAGGCCGGACCGCCTCACGGCCGGCCAGCACGAGACGCTCGCCGGGCTCACCGCCGCCTGCCCCGAGATGACCGCCTGACCAGCCTCATCACATCCTTCGCAGCCCTGCTAGCCGCCGACCCGGGCAACGACGCCAGGCTCCTGCAGTGGATCACCGACGCGCGCGCCGCCGATCTGCCCGACGTGCACTCATTCACCCGCGGCCTCGACCTGGACCTCCAGGCCGCCACGGCGGCGCTCACGATGCCGCTGCCGCCGCCAGATCAGCCGACGCCACTTGCAGAGCCAGTGGTTACCGGCCGTCGGCAGCCGACCAGGACGGGTGGATTGTGCCCGCCCTCACCGCTAGTCGCACAACACGCCGAGGACCAGACGTTGGTGACCGTGTCCCGCTCCCTGGCGACGGTTCGGGCCGCGTCCGCGTACCTGCCCCAGACGTCGGCAACGAGTTCTCCGTCGAGGCAAACCGCCGCCGGGGCTCCCGTCGAGTGGACCCGCGAGCGCCTTTCGCACTGCGGCGAAGCGCGTATCGCAGACGCCATGAACTTCAGCGCAAGCGGAACGTAACCGTCCGGGCACCCGGATTAACCGGGCGGCAGGAGGCTAGGTGATGCGGCAGGAGGAGGGCTGGCGGTCGATCTGGTAGGCGGTCGCGCCGATGTAGATCGTGCCGCCGGCGACCACCAGGTTCCCTGTGCCGTCGAGTTGCGCCAGGCCCTGCGTGTCCGACCAGGCGCGGCAGCCGGTGGCCTGGGCCAGGCCGGACAAGTCGCCCTGCTGGTCGTCCACGTAGACGACGCCGTCGGCGAGCACGGGCGACGTGGCGGCCGGGTGGGGGAATTCGGACGTCCACCGGACCCGGCCCGTCGCCGTGTCCAGGGCGTGCAGGCTGGCCACGCCGTAGGTGCTCGACACGTAGACCAGGCCGCCACCGACCGCCGGGGTCTGGTTGTCGAGGTAGGACGGACTCTGCCCGGCGGCGGGCGCGTAGGCCCAGCGGACCCGGCCGGTTGCGGCGTCAAGTGCGTCGAGCTTCGCGGTGGCCTGGTAGCCGCCCACGAAGTACACCGTATCGCCTGAAACGGCCGGGTCGCTTGCCGCGGCAGCGTTCGACATGCCGGTGGCGAACTGCCAGCGCTGCGCGCCGGTGGCCGTGTCCAGCGCGTACAGCGTGCCGCTCGCGCCCACGACGTAAACGGACGACCCGGACACGACCGGGCCCGTGCCCGCCCCGAGGATGTCCCCGGCAGAGACCGACCAGCGGACCTGGCCGGTGGCAGCATCGACGGCGGTGACCGTGGTGAAGCCGTTCACGTAGACCGTGCCGTTTGCGGCGGTGACGCCGCCCCGGGATGCCTCGGCCACCGGCACCGACCACAGCTGTGCCCCGGTGGCGCTGCTGACCGCCCACAGGCGGCCGTTGCTCGTCACGTAGACGGAGGAGCCCGTGACCGCGGGCGTCGCGTCGATCGGGTAGTAGAAGCGGTGCTCCCAGCGCGTTTTCCCCGATGCGGCGCCGACAGCGTACAAGTCGCCGTCGGTGTCGGCCAGATAAGCGGACCCGCCCCTGACCACCGGGCCGCCGACCTGCGCATCGGCCAGCCCTGCCGTCCAGCGCACAGTGACACCGCGCACCTGGCGGCCGGCCAGATGGGCGCCTATCAGGGCGATCCCCACCACGACGACCACCAGCGTGCCCAGGCACCCGATGGCGCCCGCAGCCCGGCGCCGCCGCACCGCGATCGGCGGGCCCGCCGGAACGGTGGCGTGGATGTTGACGTCCCTGCCGACCTGGATGACGGACCCTCCGTTGTCAGCGCGGGCGTCCTGGTACGTACCCGGGTACGCCCCGGGCCATGGCGGGCCCGGCCGGGGCGGCCCGGCATGGCGCGGGCGGCCGTAGAGTGGGACGCCCTGCGGCAGATCGCCCTGAGGCGAGCGGGGGGGCTGGGCGCCCTGGCGGGGCGGCCTGGGCCCCTGGGGCAGGGTCACCGTCCGGTCCGGGGCAGGCCGGTGTTGTTCTGGTCACCCGCGACCTGGGTGATGGAGCCGCCCGAGGCGTTGGCGTTCATCCAGACGTTCGGCCGCGGGGCAGCGGGCTCGGCCACGGGCGGGCGGAACCCAGCCGGGGCGGCCGACGAGACAGGTGCCGACGGAGCGGATGCTTCGGGGGCTTCACGGCCGGCGAAGCTCGCGCCCCACAGGGCCGCGACCGCGGCGGCGGCTCCAGCCACGCCCACGCCGACGACCCAGCGGTCCGTAGCAGAACGAACCCAGGTCGGCAGCACCAGGGCCACGGACAAGCACAGCACGAAGCAGAACGCCGCCAGCGTCACCGCCGCAGCTATAAGCCAGCGAAATCCCTGGGTCATCAGCTCACCGCCCGCAATGGCTGGCACTTTGTCGCGATTCCGGCGCTCAATATAACAGCAGGCAAGGCCTGATGTACCCGTACGATAAAACGATCATCACACGCAACCGGACATTATCAGGGAAACTGCGCATTACGGGCTTGCTCACTCCCGCTCCAGTGCGGAGGGAAGCCGGTGCAGCCAGGAGCCGTGGCTGTCGCGTGGCCGACGGGCCGACCGCGCTGGCGAGCACGCACATCTGGCCGTCGCCAGCGGGCCCAGCGGCGCCCGGTACAACGCCGGGCGCCTCGCGAGACATTCAGGCGGCGCCCAGGCCGCGGACCTGGCGGGCGAACTGCTCGCGCTAGCCCGGGGTGACCTGAAAGTTCAAGGCTGCAACCGCCCAGTAGGATACACAGCACGCCCCGCTCGTCAGCGCAATGGCATCTTACTCACATGCGAATAGATGGCGTTATCGGCGCGCATGCTTATGCGCTCAGTTGCATACTCACTCTTGTATTGATTCACGGACCCTGACGTGAACTAGTGCCGCATCAAGCTACGTTTGCCCGGTCGACGATGCGGCGGAGTCGTTCGTCGTAGGCGTGGTTGTTGCGCCAGATGATGTACCGGCGGATCATGCTGGCCTGTTCCTTGTGGCTGGCGTGGTCGGTGCCGTCCAGCGCGAAGTACCGCAGCGCCGTGAATTGCGCCTCGATGCGGTTTAACCAGGACGAATTCGTCGGCGTGCAGGCGATCTCGACGTTGTTCGCCGCCGCCCAGGTCCCGACCCGGGTGTCTTTGGCAGTGCTGAGGTGCGGGCTGAAGTTGTCGCAGATGATCGCGATGCGAGTAGATAGCGGGTACAGCGAGCGCAGGTAGCGGCAGAACTCCAGGAACCGGGGCCGGGTCTTGCGCGGCTTGATGTGCCCGTACAGCTTGTCCTCGCCCAGATCGTAGGCGGCGAACAGGTGCCGGACCCCGGCGGTGCGGGTATAGGTGGCGCGCATCCGGTGTCGGGGTTCCCGGTCAGGTTCTTTGCTCTTGCCGCTGACTGCGGCCCATTGTCGTCCGGGCCTGGGCTGCAGGTTGAGCGGCCCGAATTCATCCACGCAAAACATGACTTCCGGGTCGCCGCCGGCCGGGACTGCCTCGCGGTCGGCGATCGCGTACAGCTGCTCGATGCGGGCCTTCTTCTCCGCGTAGCGCGGGTCTTTGGAGGCCTTCCACGTTTTCAGCCGCTGAAAGGTAACGCCCTCCTCGCGGAGCAGAACCCGCAGGCCCTCGTGGCTGATGTCGTCGACCACCCCCTCAGCCACCAGGAAATCCGCCAGCTTAGCCAGGCTCCAGGTGGAAAACGGCAGGTCATGCTCGGCCGGCTTGGACTTGGCGATCTTCTTGATCTCCCGCCGCTGGCCCAGCGTGAACTTCGGCGGATGACCGCCCTTGTACTTCGGATACAGCGAGCTGAACCCGTCGGCGTTGAAGTTCCGGATCACGTCCCGGACTCGGTCCTCGCTGGTGAACGCGACCTTCGCGATCGCGGCCACGTCCATGGCCTGAGCAGACAGCAGCACCATCTGCGCCCGCCGCCAGGTCACCACCGACCCGCTGCCCCGGCGGATGATCCGCACCAGCCGCCGTCCCTCGTCATCGTCGATCTCGCGCACACGCAGGCGTTCGGTCACCGGCCCAGTCTCGGCGATCAGCACCCGCGGCGAAAGTCCCAGCCGGGCGAACGTAATCTGCTACGGCACTAGCTACTGCTTGTTTGCTTGGGACGGTGCCTGTCCGGTGGGCCCCCGATAGGGGAAGACTACTGGCGTGGTCTTTGTCGTGGATGATCTACTGGGGTGGCTGGTCGGGCTGGTCGCCGATGCCGGCCGTAAGAAGCTGGTCACGCTGGTGCTGGGCAGTGATCAGGAGCGGGCGCTCCGCCAGGCCACGGTGGCCGCTGTGGAGGCCACGGCGGCGCAGCTGGTAGCCCTTGGGCGTCCGTGACTCAGGGACGGCGCGGGCCTCAGGCGAGCGCGAGCCCGCCGGGCATCCAGCGGACCAGGACGGCCTGGTGCTTAACCCGAAGTTCCCCCCAAGCCGAAATGGTCGACGCGTTTCACCAGGTGGTAGAGCCGTTGATCACGGAAATTACATGTCTACGTAGTCATGATCTGAGGGTTGTCTCACCTGGTCAGCGCCTATATCGGTTCGCCGCCGGGGAACTGCGTCAGCTTCCCGGCACCCCCCGGGGGTGCCGGGGTGTTACCCGGCGCGGGCGGGTGGGCTGTGGCTGCGAAGCACCTTGGTCCGGTCCCGGTTCCACGCGGTGGTGGTGCCGTCGGGGTGGCGGACCAGGGTCCAGCCCATCCGGTGGATCATCAACTGATGGTGATGGAAACATAGCAATATGCAATTGTCCAGGCTGGTCTCGCCGCCGTGGCCCTTGTGCTTAAGGTGGTGCACCTGGCAGGCCGACGCCGGCTGGTCACAGCCGCCCGCCCACTGGCAATGCTGGTCCCGCAGCTTGACCGCGGTGCGGATCGCGGACGGCACGTCGTCGCTGTAGCCGACGTCCAGCGGCTGGCTGGGGCCGCCGAGCCTCGCGCCGAGTTCGCGGCGGCGCAGGAAGCTCGCCAGCCCGCCGGGACCCGAGAGCAAGGCCACGGCCTTGCCGATGATCTGCTGCTCGAGTGACTCGCGGCTCAGGCCCGGCGGCAGCGGCTGGGGACCCGGCACCCGCTCACCCGGGCCGGCCGGGCCCGAAGCGGTATGATCCGGGGCGGTGTGATCCGGGTCGGTGTGATCCGGGTCGCTGTGATCCGGGTCGCTGTGATCCGGGTCGCTGTGATCCGGGTCGCTGTGATCCGGGTCGCTGTGATCCGGGGTGGCGTGGTCCGGGTCGGTGCGGGTGGGGGTGGTGCGGGCGGGGGTGCAGCGGCCGGGGCCGTGCCCGGCCAGGTCCAGGCAGAACCGGACCAGATCTTCCAGGACCCCGGGGTTGACGGTGCCCAGCACCACCGGCGTCACCGACGCGTCGCACGCGAACCCGTCCGCGGCGTCGCCTTCCAGCCACGCGGAGCCGTCCGACCCGCCGGCCGACGCGGCGGCGCGGTGCGCGGCCCACTGGCCCCGGACCCGCTCGGTCCACTCCTCCTGGAGCTTGGAGTCGAGGTCGAGGTCGATCAGGTCGGCCAGGGAGATGTGGGCCGAGACCTTGACCGGCTGCCCGGC
>Ga0302229_10002023_pt1 | contig 15012 bp, 15 predicted proteins | sample II_Palsa_N1_3_FD_193518 | JGI IMG/M metagenome (GOLD analysis project Ga0302229, IMG submission 193518) | Peat permafrost microbial communities from Stordalen Mire near Abisko, Sweden - II_Palsa_N1_3 | ecosystem: Environmental > Terrestrial > Soil > Palsa > Peat permafrost | place: Sweden... | reverse complement strand
CAGATGTCGCACTCGCACGTATAAAGCATTTTGCACTGGATTATGCATGTGCATTCCCGCATTCTCTTCGGCCCCTGAGGAGTAGTCGGTGGTAGCCGCCGTGCACGAGGAACTAACCAGGCCGCGGGTGATGGCCGTCGTCGACGATCTGGGGGCGCAGGGCGCTTCCGGGGTGCTCGAGGTCAAGGGGGATCCGTCCGGCGCGATCTACCTGGACGCCGGTCAGATCGCCTTCGCCGGGGCGTCGTGGGTGCCCGGTCTCATTCCCCGCCTTTCCGGTCTGCGCCCCTCCCCGGCCGGGCTGCAGCGGCTGCTGGCGGAGCGGGACGCCGAGGACGCCGCCGTCGCGGCGCTGGCCGTGCAGCAGGGCTGCCTGACGGCGGCCGGACTGCATGAGCTGATCCGGTCGATCGTCGTCGACGCGTTTCTGGTGCTGGTGGTGCCGCTGGCGGTGAACTCGCCGGTCGCGGCGATCCGGTTCACGTCGACCCGGACGTACTGGACGGAGATGTTCCCCCGGCTCGACATCGACTCGGTGCGCCGGGAGGCGGTCGGGCGGGCGGAGGGCATCGCCCAGTACGGCCTGGCCCCGACCACGGCGGTGGCGCTGCGGGAGCTGCGGCGGCCGAGCGCGGTGCTGACGCGGGAGCAGTGGGCGGTCGCGAGCCAGATCATGGGGAACTCGTCGGCGCGGGACCTCGCGCTGCGGCACGGGACGGCGCTGGCCGACATGACCGAGTGCCTGGGCCGCCTCACCCGGGCCGGGGTGTGCGCGCCGGTGCGCGTTCGGGAGCGTCGCCAGCTGACGCCCGCGGTGCCGGGACACGGGCCGACGGCGCCGGCCGAGCGGCTGGCCGAGCGTCCTCGGGCGGCGGCGGTCCGGCCTGCGGGGACGGAACGGCCCGTCGGGGTCGCGGCCATGGCCGATCAGGCGCCGTCGGCGGACGTCCTGCGGCAGGTGCTGGCCGGGCTGAGGAAGCTCAGCTAGCGGCGGCCGGGGTCACTGCGCGGACGAGCGGCGCATCGGCAGCGGCGCGGTGCCGTCGGCGTCGGGCTGCTCCGGCGGCACCCACGGCGTGGCCGGCGGGTACCCGGGGTTCGTCTGCGGCCTTCTGGCGATGTTCGACAGGTGCTCGGCCACCCGGTCGATGATGGAGCGGGTCTGGTAGTTGAGGATCGCGATGTTCAGCTCGGTGGTGCCGAGGACCGCGACGATGGCGGCGCTGCCGGCCGCGTAGACGGCCAGGTAGCCGTCGCTGGCGCGGGTGATGACGTCCCTGAGCTGCCCGGAATCGGTGCTCAGGGTGACGCGGACCGCGACCGCGTGCATGGCCGCGACCAGGGCGGCGATCTGGGTGGGCTCCAGGTCGTGCATGTCGTCCGCGATCAGGATGCCGTCGGCGGTGGCGGCGACGCTGCCGCGGACACCGGGGACCTGCTCCCTGATCTGCCTCAGCTCCTGGCCGATCTGGTCGGTCAGGGCCGCGTCTCTAGGCATTGGGGCCTCCTGCGTCGGATAGGGCGCGCATGAACGACATGACCTCGGCCGGCCGTTGCGCGGGCGCGCCGCTGGTGATCGCCTGGGCGTGCCCGGGCACGACGAGCATGCCGAGCGCCAGCAGCCGGTAGACCTCGATCGTGGTGCCGAAAACGCTCCGGCCGAGCGCCAGGGCGAGGGTTCTCGGCGTGCTCCCGTCACCGGTGCGGACGAGCAGCGCCCACTGCGACGCCGACACCTGGAAGCTCGGCGGGTCCCTCGGCGCGAAGCGGACGATGGGCGAATCCGCGGTCACCACCGGCGCCAGCTGGCGCAGAACCTGGCGACGGCGCTCGACCTCGGTCAGCACGGTCTCGATCGGCAGCGGGCTCATCTGGCCGGAGGGCGGGTAGTCGCAGGGGCGGAACTTGGCGTAGCGCGATTCGCTCGACAGCAGCTCGGTGATGGCGTCGATGGTCGGCTCGGTGAGCGCGAGCATGTCGACCAGCCGGTCGAACGAAGGCGCCGCGACCAGTTCCGCGCCGTTCGACGGCGGGCCGGCCTCGGTCGTCACTAAACCGAGCGCGGCCAGGCCCACGGTCCGCCGGGCCGGCGTCGGCGTGCGGGACGACTGCGCGTAGACCACGCGGCCGTCGCGGAAGAAGATCCCCCCGTCGCCGTGCCCGGACATCGGCAGCATGCCGGTGCTGCCGGTGGCGGCGAGCTTGCGCAGCCGCGCCTCGATCAGGTTCGCGTATCCGCCCACTGTTCTCCCTGGCAAGACTCTCCCTGGCAGGACCGAGTCGGCCAGCCGCTGCACCCGGGTGCGCTTGGTGACCTGGCTCATGCGGTGAAGCTCGCGCAGAAATCGCGGATGGAGCGGTGGGCCATCGCCAGATTCGTGCGCTGGCGGTCCGCGATGACGAGGAGCAGGATTTGCGGCTGCTGATCGAGCCCGACGGGGCGAACCATGAAGAAGCTATCGCTAAAGGTCACCATCACGTCCTCGAGGTTCTCGCCGGTCGCCAGTCTCCCGTTCAGCAGGGTGAGCGCATTAATAACGTCGGCCGCGCCCGCCGCCGCCGTTGTCGGCGCCGGACCGTCGTGGTTCTCCCGGAACTCTCGGGTCGCGAGAACCATGCCGGTGGAACCATCAATAAGGCATGCCAGCCTGAAACCATCAATCGCCATGACCGGCGCCAGGAGTTCGTCGGCCGCAGGCAAGATCATGGGCGGTCTCCCCTTCTGATACCGCCGTATCGTAATCAATAGCCGATCTCACCCGCAGGCTATTAGAAAAATGTCGAAACCCGAACTGTTGCGGTATTGACGAAATGCGCAATTCGAGTCTTTTGTCGTGATCGCCGACGGCCGTTGACTGCGCGTGCGCAGTTCGGGAAGTGCGGTCACCGATTGTGACGGGTAGGGGGCGTTCATGAAGCTCTACTTCGATGACGTTGCGTTCGATGGGCAGTTGCAGCGGAGCGTCGGGAAGTCCGATTCAGGGATGGCCAGCGTCGGGGAGTGCCTGGCCGTTGCCGAGCAGATCGCCCCCGGCGACCGAGGCAGCTGGTACCGGGCGTGGTCGGGTTTCGGCACCCGGCTGGCCGACCAGGCCGACGAGGCGGCCAAGGCCGGGCATCGCGTCAGCGCCCGGGGCGCTTACCTGCGCGCGGCCGAGTACTTCCGGCAGGCGTTCTTCTTCCACCGCGATGACCTGGACTCCGGCGAGCTCCGGAGCGCGTACGCGTCGAGCGTGCGGGCGTTCCGGTCGGCGCTCCCCCATCTTGATCACCCCGGGCGGGTGCTGTCGGTGTCCGGTGCCCTGTCGGGCTACCTGTTCGCGCCGCCCTCGGCGGCCGGCCGGCTGCCGGTCGTCCTGCATATCGGCGGCTACGACGGGACCGCCGAGGAGCTGTACGCATCGGCGGCGCCCGCGCTCGAGCGGGGCTACGCGTTCGCCGCCCTCGACGGCCCCGGTCAGGGGGCGATGCTGTACGACCACCGCGTTCCGATGCGGCCGGACTGGGAGAACGTCGTGCCGGCGATGTTCGACGCGCTGGCGGCGCAGCCCGAGGTCGATCCGCGCCGCGTGGTGCTGGCCGGGCGGTCGTTCGGCGGGCTGATCGCGCCCCGCGGCGCGGCCGGGGAGGGCCGGCTCGCCGCGATGATCGTCGACCCGGGCGCATGGGACCTGGGGGCGGCGTCGATGGCGCGGCTGGGTCCTTTGGCGGGCCGGGTCCATGACCCCTCGGCCGAGGCGGAGTTCGACGCCCTGCTCGGCATTGCGGCGCTGCGGGCGCTGCTGGCGCCCCGGATGGCGACCCACGGGCTCACCAGCGTCCGCGCGTACGTCGCCGACCTGCAGCGCTACACGAACGTCGCGACCGCGGCCGGCATCACCTGCCCGGCCTTCGTCACCGACAACGAGACCGACGTGGTCTCCCCCGGCCAGGGCAGGACGCTGTTCGACCACCTTGCCTGCCCCAAGGAGTTCCGCCTGTTCACCCGGGCGGAGGGGGCCGAGGGACACTGCGAGGGGATGGCGCCGATCGTGTTCTGGGACGCCGCGTTCAACTGGCTGGACTCGGTGCTGGCGGGCTGAGCCAGGGAATTCCGGATGGCGTGAGCAAGCGGTTTGCTCAGATCACGACAAACCAACGCCTCCCCCAGCCAGGCTCCGTTCGCGGTGACGTTGGGCGCGGGCCAGATGTGGGTGATGGGCGACGCCCTCGCGGGCGTCGTCGCCCTGGTGGCGGCGATCGTGCAGGGAACGGTCGGCACCATCAGGTGGGCGATGCTCCGCCGCCGGCGCAGACGCCTCCGGCTGCCGCGGTCACCATCGGTCAGCCGCCCGGGGTGATGAGGCCCGATTCGTAGGCAAGGACCACGGCCTGGACCCGGTCGCGGAGGCCGAGCTTGGCCAGGATCCGCCCGACGTGCACCTTGACCGTCCCCTCGGACAGGTAGAGGTCGGCCGCGATCTCCCGGTTGGACCGGCCGGCCGCGAGCTGGGCGAACACGGTCTGCTCGCGGTCGGTCAGCTTGTCGATGATCGCGTCCCGGTTCCGCTGCCGGCCCGGATCGGGGAGCAGGGCGGTGAACTGATGGATGAGCCGCCGGGTCGCGGCCGGGGCGAGGACGGCGTCGCCGCTGGCGACGCTGCGGATGGCGGTGATCAGATCCGCCGGCGGCGCGTCTTTCAGCAGGAAACCGCTGGCGCCCGCCTTGAGCCCGGCGAAGACGTACTCGTCGAGGTCGAAGGTGGTGAGGATGATGACCTTGCTGTCCGGGCCGGCGGCGGTGATGGCGGCGGTCGCGGCGATTCCGTCCATGCCCGGCATCCGGACATCCATCAGCACCACGTCGGGCCGCAGGGCCGACGCCATCGCGACGCCGGCCGCGCCGTCGGCGGCCTCCCCGGCGACCTCGATATCCGGTTCGGTCTCCAGGATCAGCCGGAAGCCCATCCGCAGCAGGGCCTGATCATCGACGAGCAGCACCCGGATCACGGGGCATCACCGGCGTCAAGCAGCAGCCGCGCGGAGACCTGCCAGCCGCCGGGCTCGCGCGGGCCGGCCTGAACGTCCCCGCCGTAGGCGCGGGCCCGCTCCCGCATCCCGACCAGGCCGCCGCCGGCGGTGGCGGGGGCCGAGCGGGAGGCTGACTGCGGAGCGGGCGGGACCCCGGCGCCGTCGTCGTCGATATCGACCAGCAGCTCGCCGGGCTGGAACCGCAGGCGGACGGTGGCGCGGGCGCCGGCCCCGCCGTGCTTGAGGGTGTTGGTGAGCGCCTCCTGCACGAGCCGGTACACCGTCAGCTGCACGCCGACCGGCACCTCGGGCGCCTCGCCGCGGACCTCGAGGGTGGTGTCGAGCCCGGCCGAGCGGACCTGCTCGATGAGCGGCTCGAGCTGGGCCAGGCCAGGCACCGGCTGCCGCGCCCCGGCTGCCTCCTCGCCTGGGCTCTGACCTCCGTTCCCGGCCGGGCGCTCGGCCGGGGGCTCACGCAGGACGCCGAGGAGACGGCGGGTATCGGCCAGCGCCGTCCGCCCGGTGGCCGACACGCGGCGCATCACGTCGGTGGCGCGCTCGGAGCGCTCCGGGGAGGAATCCGACACCGCGACGGCCGCGTCGGACAAGGTGACCATGACCGTGAGGTGGTGGGCGACGATGTCGTGCATCTCGCGGGCGATCCGAGCCCGCTCGGCCGCCGCCGCCAGCGCGCCCTGCTGGTCGCGCTCGCGCTCGAGCCGGGCGGCCCGGTCGCGCAGTTCGGCCAGGAAGGCGAGCCTGGTGGCCGAGTACAGGCCGAGCCCGAGCGCGGCGCCGACCAGCCCGGACAGGAAAATCGCCGGATACCACCAGGAGCCGCCCGCGAGCCAGATCGTGACCGCGACGATGACCAGCTCGAACGCGGCCGCGCAGGCGAGCGCCTCCCGCCGCGGCCGCATGACGGCGACGGTGTACAGGGCGATGAGCAGGGCAAGGCCGTTGGCGGTGCGGTGATCGATCACGATCGCGAGGCTGACGGCGAGCACGCAGCCGAGCACCGGGACGGGCCAGATCCGGCGGACAAGCAGCGGCGCGGCCGAGAGGAACAGCGCCAGCGCGAGCCCCCACGGATGCTCGGTGGCGGGGGCGCTCGCGCTGCCGCCGTGGTACGCCTCGGGCAGCCCAGAAACCGCTGCGATCAGGGCGACGAGCACGTCAAGCACCCAGCGCCCCGCGGTGCGGTTCGCTGGGTGCCCGGCGGCCCCGATCGGTCTCATGCTCGACTATTCTCCCCCGGTGCTCCCCCGGTCAGGCGTCGACGCGTCGCAGTCGCACGGCCGCGGCCGCGATGAGGACGACGGCGTACCCGCACAGCACCGCGAAGCCGGTCCACGGAGACAGCGCGTCGGTGACGCTCCGCGCCCCGCCCCAGACCGCGTCGCCCGCGTACGAGGGGAGGTACTGGGACAGGTGGTCGCTGATCGAGGCGGGCAGCAGGCCGGTGAGCGGCGGGATCACGAAGAAGACGCCGGCGAAGGTGGCGATGCCGGCCGCGGTGTTGCGGAACAGCGCGCCGAGGGCGACGCCGATCATCCCCGACACGGTCCCGTACAGGGCGGCGCCGATGATCGACCGCAGGGCCCCGGGAGCGGTGACCGACACCCCCAGGTGATGGCTGTTCAGCAGCGCCTGGCCGAGGAAGAAGCAGATGACGCTGGCGACGAGCGAGATCGAGAAGATCACGCCCGCGAACACGGCCAGCTTCCCCCACAGCACCGGCAGGCGCCGGGGCACGGCGGTGAGCGACGAGCGGATCATCCCGGTGCTGTACTCGCCGCTGATCATCAGCACGCCCAGCACCCCGAACGCCACCACGGCGAACATCATGCCGCTGAGGCTGATGCTGACGGGGTTGAAGGTGGCCCGGTCGGCCGCGTCGAACGTGTGGTACTGGCTGGCGGTCACCGCCGAGAACAGCGCGCTGATGCCGATCATCAGCACCACCGCCACCAGCAGGGTCCACACGGTGGAGCGCACGGTGCGGAACTTGGTGAACTCCGAGACCAGCACCCGGGCCTGGGTCACCTTGAGCACCGGGCCGGCCGGGCGGGCCGGGCGGGCCGACGCGGGCTCGGAGGTAAGGACGGCGCTCATCAGGCCACCGCCGTCTCGGCGCCGTCGCGGGCACCGTCGTGGGTGCCGTCGTGGGCACCGTACGATCCGCGAGCGTCGTGCGAACGGAAGTCGACCGAGTCGTCGGTCAGCTGCATGAAGGCCTCCTCGAGCGAGGCGCGCTGGGTGGTCAGCTCGAAGACCGGCAGCCGCGCCTGCCAGGCCGCCAGGCCGATCTGCTCGGCGGTCAGCCCCCGTACCTGCAGGACGTCGGAGGCGTCGCTGGTCACGGTGATGTCGGGGCCGAGCAGGAGGCTGCGCATCTGCGCCACCTCCGGCGTCCGCACGGTGACGCTCATGCCGCCGGCCCGGGAGACGAACTCCTCGACGGTGGTGTCGGCGATCAGCCGCCCCCGGCCGATCACCACCAGCCGGGTCGCGGTCAGCGCCATCTCGCTCATCAGGTGCGAGGAGACGAACACCGTGTGACCGTCGGCCGCGAGGGCCTTGAGCAGGTTCCGCACCCAGAGCACCCCCTCCGGGTCAAGGCCGTTGACCGGCTCGTCCAGGATCACCACCCGGGGATCGCCGAGCAGCGCCGAGGCGATGCCCAGCCGCTGGCCCATCCCGAGCGAGAACCCGCCGACCCGCTTGGCCGCCACGTCGGCCAGGCCGACCATCTCGATCAGCTCGCTGACGCGGCGACGGGGCACGCCGTTCGTCTGCGCGAGCGCCAGCAGGTGGTTGCGGGCCGACCGCCCGGTGTGCACCGCCTTGGCCTCGAGCAGGATGCCCAGCTCCGCCATCGGCGCCGTCGCCGCCCGGTAGTCCTTCCCGTTGACCAGGACCCGGCCGGTGGTGGGCTCGTCCAGCGCGGCGATCATCCGCATCGTGGTGGACTTGCCGGCGCCGTTCGGCCCGAGAAAACCAGTCACCGTCCCGGCCGGCACGGAGAAGCTCAGGCGGTCAACCGCCAGCTTGTCCCCGTACCGCTTGCTGAGGTTCTCAACCTCGATCATCGCTGCGCCCTCCGTCTGCTCATGCCGTTAGTCCCGGCACCAACCACGCTAGGAGCAGGCGGCCCGGACCGGGGTCGGCCGAGCGGCCACAGCTTCGCCGCCGGGGTATGCCGTAAGACGTAGTCCGGGTCCGTCAGCGGTTGAGGCCGGCCCGGGGAGGAGAGTCAGCGGAGGGGAGATGAGTCGCCTCGGACCGTTCGGAGGAAAAAAGATTTTTATCCCGAACGGGCCCGGGCGCCTCATCTCCGGTCAGGCGTTATGCGTAGGTCCGCAGGACGCGCAGGGCGGCGGCACCGTGCGGGCCGGTGGTACGCAGGCCGGAGTCGGCCGGGTCGAGGCGCTGGGCCGCCACCCGGCAGAATGCGCCGGCTGATCCGCTGATCTGCGTTTCGGCGTCGTCCGGTCCGAACGTCCACGTGGTGACCTCGTCCGGCGCCGTCAGCGAGCAGCGCACCGCGGCCGGCCCCTCCCCCGCGCGTGACAGCGCGTACGGCAGCGTGCGGTGCGCGAGCCACGCGATATGGCGCAGCCGGTCGGTGTCGGGGAAGTCGATGCCGAGCGGGTCGGTGATGTCGAGGCCGTGCGCCCAGTACTCCGCCAGCCGCGTCGTCGTGAGCGTGGCCGGCTTCATCGGCCCGGCCACCCACTGCAGCGGCAGCTCCGGGTCGGCCGCCCGGAGCGCCTCGACGGCGGTGTCGCGCGCCTCTCGCCAGCGTGCGAAGACCAGGTCGGGGGTGGTCCGTTCGGCGTCCACCATCCGCGCCGCCCAGCCGTCGACCGTGCCCGCGGCGGCGACGTCCTGGCGGTGGTCGGCGCCGTCCGCGCTGGCCGCGACGGCCTCGTCGGACTGGGCCAGGTGGAGCACGACGTCGGCGACCGACCAGCCGTCGGCCCCCGACTCGGCCTGCCACTGCGCCTGGGTCAGCAGGCCGAGGATGCCCTGCAGGCGCAGCGCCTCCGCGACGAAGTCGTCAATGACCGTCAAGGCGGTCCTCCTCACAGCGTGGATGTCGGTGCCCTGCCAACCTATTCGCTGACGGCCGGCCCGGTTACTGGCTGAGGATCTGCTCGCGCAGGATGTCGGCGTGGCCGCAGTGCTGGGCCAGCTCGCGCAGCAGGTGGAGGTAGACCCAGCGCAGCGGGAGCGGGCTCCGGCGGTTGCCGCGCAGCACGTCATCGAGCCCGAGGGAGTCGGTCGCGCGGCGGGATGCCGCGCACGCCTCGCTGTGCGCCTTTTGCACGGTGGCGATGGTGTCGTCGTCGGTCAGGATGTACGACTCGTCGGGGGTGGCCGGGAGGCCGATCTCCGATCGGGGGCGGCCGGTGATGCCCTCGTCGAACCAGACCTTCTCGACGAACGTCGCGTGCTTGACCAGGCCGAGCAGGGTGGTCCTGGACGGGACCAGGGAGCGGCGCGCCTGCTCTTCTGTCAGCCCGTCGAGGCAGCGGTTGAGGTCATTGCGGTGCTCGTCGAGGAAGACCTCGAACTGGACGCGGACGGGCTCGTTGAGTACGTCCTCGGTGGACGTCGCGGTCTGGGGAGGCATGGGTGGAGCATTTCAGAGCCCAGGTCTGGGCGGTGCGCCGGGGCGACCGCTGGCGCCCGTCCCGCTCCTGATAGGACGGTTATGCTTGCGCCGGGGGCCTGCTAGCACAAGGGCGCGGGACGAGCGGGGTACGGACGATGACAGAGGAAGCTTCTCCGGCTGGCGACCGTCGCGACCGCGACGGGCTGCCTTCGCTACGCGCGTCGCACGCCGACCGGGACCGCACGGTCGAGGTCCTGCGGGACGCGGCCGGCGACGGCCGGCTCACGGCCTCCGAGTTCGACGAGCGGGTGGAGGCGGCGCTGACCGCGCGGACCGGGAGCGAACTGGCCGCGCTGACCGCCGACCTGCCCGCCGCCCCGCGGCCGCAGGCCAAGGAACTGGTGCGGATCGACCAGCGCTTCGGCGAGGTCGCGCGGGTCGGCCGGTGGGTCGTCCCGAAGCGGATGGAGATCAAGGCGACGGCGGGCGACGTCACCCTCGACTTCACCGACGCCGTGATCACTCACGGCACGCTGCACATCGAGGTCGATCTCGGCATGGGGGCCGACCTGACGCTCGTGATCAGGCCGGGGATTGAGGTGGACGTCGACGACCTGGTCGTTCGCCTGGGCGACGTCAACCTCCGCCCCTCCGTTGGCGGGGTGCCGGTCACGCTCATGGTCGTCGTGAGCGGGCGTGTCCGGGGCGGGAACGTGGTCGCCCGGTTCCCGCGACGGACGTTCCGGGAGTGGATGCGCCGTCAGCCACCGCGCTGGCAGTCGCCGGCCGAGTGACGCGAGGCGGGTGACGGCCGCGGACGCGGGGCGGGTGACGGGGGCGGATGCGGGGCGGGTGACGCGTCGGCTGGCGCGCGCCGGTGGACGCGGGGCCTGTCGGCTACGCCATCTACCCGATTCGCATCCTGTCGGCTACGCCATCGACATGGCCTATTGGTGTCAACGGCGTAGGTGACAGGCGCGGGGATCTGTCGGTGGCGTCGGTGACCTGGAGAATTCAAGTCACACCTGCGTTTCGCGAAGGCGGCCGGAAAGGCGCCACGATCGCGGAGAATTTTATTATCGCGAAGGATATTTGCACTTATAAGATAATTATCCTTCGCCAAGATAAAAGCCTTCGTGATCAGGCGCCGCCCCGCTGGATCGGGCGACTCCTATGGGACGTAAGCGACGAACGGTGGGCATGGGACGAGACCAGCCACGCCCGCGCCCAGACCAGCAAGCCCGTGCTCTACCGGCGCTGGAAGACCCGCGAAGACCTGCTGCGGGCCACCGCCCGCCACCGTGGTGCGGCCGATCCGCCTGCCGTCCCCGACACCGGCACCCTCCGGGGCGACCTGCTGGCGCTGCTCAGCTACGCCAACACCACCCGCAACCCGATGGTCGCCCTGGTGAGCAGCATGCTCGGCAGTTACTACAACCAGACGATGTCATTGACCTTGCCCGGGTGCAGCAGTGGCATGAGCAGGTGACAGCTGCACACTGGCCAGGACGGGCGCGGCGCGCTGAGGCGGGCATAATGAGGCCATGACAGCTGGGCTTGTCCGGTGCGGGCACTGCGGCCAGGCCATCCCCACCCTGCTGGTACTACGTGGCGGGCAGGTGACCGCCCGGCAGACCGGCGCCGTCCCCTTGGCCGCCCTGCGGACCCGGGTTGACAGCGCGCTCGCGGCCGACGGCTGAGCGTTGACGCCGGGCGCCACTACCGGCGCGCTTAGTCCAGGTAGTCGCGGAGAACCTGGGAGCGGGACGGGTGGCGCAGCTTCAACATTGTCTTCGACTCGATCTGGCGGATCCGCTCGCGCGTGACGCCGTAGACCTTGCCGATCTCGTCCAGCGTCTTCGGCTGACCGTCGGTCAGGCCGAACCGCAAGCTCACGACGCCCGCCTCCCGCTCGGACAGCGTGCCGAGCACCGAGTGAAGCTGCTCCTGCAGCAGCGTGAAGCTGACCGCCTCGCCTGGCTGGATCGCCTCGGTATCCTCGATCAGGTCGCCGAACTCGCTGTCGCCCTCCTCGCCGAGCGGCGTGTGCAGCGAGATCGGCTCGCGGCCGTACTGCTGCACCTCGACGACCTTCTCCGGGGTCATGTCGAGCTCGACCGCCAACTCCTCCGGCGTTGGCTCGCGGCCGAGGTCCTGGAGCATCTGCCGCTGCAGGCGCGCCAGCTTGTTGATGACCTCGACCATGTGCACCGGAATGCGGATGGTGCGCGCCTGGTCGGCCATCGCCCGCGTGATCGCCTGCCTGATCCACCAGGTGGCGTACGTCGAAAACTTGTAGCCCTTGGCGTAGTCGAACTTCTCCACAGCGCGGATCAGGCCGAGGTTGCCCTCCTGGATCAGGTCGAGGAAGAGCATGCCGCGCCCGGTGTACCGCTTAGCCAGGCTGACGACGAGCCGCAGGTTGGCCTCGAGCAGGTGGTCCTTGGCCCGGCGGCCGTCCTCGGCGACCAACTCCAGGTCCGCGCGCACGTCGCCGGGCAGGTTGTCGCGTGACTCGGCGAGCTTCTCCTCGGCGAACAGCCCGGCCTCGATCCGCTTGGCGAGCTCCACTTCCTGCGCGGCGTTCAGCAGCGACACCTTGCCGATCTGCTTCAGGTAGTCCTTAACCGGGTCCGCCGTCGCGCCCGCGACCGCTACCCGCGCGGCCGGAAGATCGTCGTCATCGTCGCCGAAGACCAAGATCTCCTCGTCCTCGCCGCCCGCCTCCGGGAGAGCTGGGCCATGCGCGGTCGCCACGCTGGGCATCTCGTCCTCAGCGTCCGCCTCGACGTCCGCCTCGACGTCCACCTCGGTGGACGGCTGGTCAGTCTCAGGGTCCTCGAGGTCTTCAGGTCCTCCCGGTGCATCCAGCCCGCCGACGTCGCCGACCAGATCGTCCGGTATCTCGGCGACATCGCTGATGTCGTCGCCGAGGACGGCTAGGACGGTGAGCGCGGCCTGAAGGCCGACATCCTCCGCGTCCAGACCGCCGAAGTCGCCAGGATCAGCGTTCTGAAGATCCGGGTCGGCGTCTAGGTCAACCTCGTCGAGTTCCACCGCGATCAAGCCGCCGGCGTCGGAGCGTGGCCCCGAACCGTGTTCATCTGCGTTCCGGGGGCGTGGACCGGCCGGCCGTGGAGCCGCCTGAACCGGCTGAACCGCCTGAACCTCGACGACCCGAGGCTCCACGCCCGAGGGCGCGGAGCGCCGCTGGCGCTCACGCTCCGCGCGGCGCCTGGCCTTGCTTTCCCTGCTGTTAAGCCTGCTCATCCTTATCGCCGCCTCCTAGACCCCCCGCGACAAGGGATACCGATACAAACATCCCCAATTTTGGGCGCCCTAGCCCAAGCGCTGGCCAGCCGTCGCTTCCCACCGAGCGCGATGGCACCATATCGCCGAGCGGCCGGAGGAGAGAAACACCTGATAGTAGCCGCCGGCGGTCACCCCGAGTTCCTCGGCCAGCTCCCGGCACAGCCCATACTCGACGCTACAGACCGTCCCCCCGCCACCAGCTAGACGCCGATGGCCTGCGGATACGCCAAAGCAGGAGCCAGCCGGGACGCTCACGGCCTCGCAGCCGCCCGCGGAGACGGAGGACGAACCCGGACAGCACGCATAGGGCGCCCGCGTCGATGATCATCGCGAGCAACGTGTACCCGACGGCCCCGGTGCTTGTCATCAGGGTCGGGCTGGAACCAGCCGACCAGACGGGAGCCTGCACGAGGAAGGGGCGGTCCAGCGGGAGCTCGGCCGGCCAGACCGCCGGGAGACCGCTGCCTTCCAGGATGCCCGCCGTCCTGGTCGTGCAGCCGTCCTTGCCGCAATCCTGGACGTAGGAGCGCGGCAGGAAGACCGCCGTCGACGTCGAATCAGTCAGGTACGCCACCGCGTTCACCTGATTCGGCAGCGTCACCGCCAGGCAGCCCAGCACTACGGCGGCGATGACCGCCCGGACGAACCACTCGGCCGGGTCTGACCTGCTGGGGCGAGCCGCCCAATGATGCACCGGGCTGAAGGGCGCGTCAAGGAAACCCGCGGTGTAGACGCCGCGGCGCCTCAGCCCGAGCGTTCCCACGCCCACCAGGCAGACAGCAGCCACCCACACCACCAGGATCAGCGCGATGAAGACCCCGTGCGCCCCGCTATCGGAAAACTCGGAACCAGACCCGGTACCACCAACCAGGACGATGGCCCCGAGCGCGGCGATAGCGGTCCAGGCCGACCAGCGGCGGCGGCGGACGATCCGCTTGATGTCGGGAGGGAACCGGCGGCGTCGCGGTCCCCGGTAAACGTGGGCGCCGGGCTGCCTCACGGCGCACCAGCCCGGCCGGGCCGCGACTTGTTCACGAGCGCGCGGGTGGCGACCTGGGCGTCGCCGATGAGCCCCGCGACCTCGTGCGGGTTCGCCAAGTCGATGAAGACGGGCGGAGTGGCGGTGGCCGCGGGCCACGGGAGTGCCCTCCACCCCCGGAGCCGCGATGAGCCGTCGGCGGCGGCAAGGCCGGTGATGACCGACGTACCGCGCAGCACCGGCGGGAGCAGCGCGTTGAGCGGGGCCTGGACCATAACCGGTGGACCGCCGCCAAGCGTGCGCCAGGTCGTGACCAGCCTGCGGCTGGTAAGCACGTAACGGGACCGCCTGATGCGCAGGCGACGGTGAACCACCCGTCCGGCCGCAGGGTAGACACCGCCGACCAGCGCCATCAGCCCCACCCAGACCAAGAAAAACCCGGGCCCCCCGGATCGCGAAGCGATGACGCCCATGCCGGTGACGAATGCCAGCCAGACCAGCGCGAATGCGGTCAGGTAGACGTCTTGGCCGCCGAACCACCACGGGATCCTGGCCGGCCCGCCGGTCCAGAGCATGTCCTCGCCAGGCCCGAGAGCGACCTGGCTCGGCACAACCGGGTCGGCGAGATGGGCCGACGATGAGAACGCATCGATCTCGTCGTCGCGAAACCGCCGCCGGGCCTCCGCGATGACCTGGCATGCCTGTACCGCGTCTGGTACCGCCCGCAAGACGGTGACGCTATTCACCGCAGCCAGGCCGAGGCCGGTCGGCTGGAAGAACGTCCGCCCGAGCCGTCGGCCTTGAGCGCCGCCGCTGCCAGCACCGAGCAGCACGTCCCCGGTTCCGCCCCGATTCGGCCGCACCGCCGGCTCGCCGAGCTGGTCCAGGTAGACCGACGTGACATCGTCCGCCCCCCGGCCGCCGCTCACGATGACCCGGTAATTCGTCACCTCATAGACCGTGCGACGCCGCTTCGCCGGCCCGGTGACCAGAAGGACTACCAGCATTCCGAGCGCTTGAAGGGCACCAGCGCCCCACGCGATCGCGGCAAGGACCTTGAACCCGACTGGAAGCCCTCGCAGCCAATGCG
>Ga0302229_10002019_pt1 | contig 15027 bp, 14 predicted proteins | sample II_Palsa_N1_3_FD_193518 | JGI IMG/M metagenome (GOLD analysis project Ga0302229, IMG submission 193518) | Peat permafrost microbial communities from Stordalen Mire near Abisko, Sweden - II_Palsa_N1_3 | ecosystem: Environmental > Terrestrial > Soil > Palsa > Peat permafrost | place: Sweden... | reverse complement strand
GATTCCCCTGCGTTTACGGGGGAGTGGAACCCCGACCGCCTAGCGGAGGCGCGAAGCAGCCGACGGGTGGAGGGGGCGTCAAAGTGTAGCGCCAGCCCCCTCCCGCCCTGCGGGCGTACCCCCCCCGTAAAAAGGGGGAGATCGATCAGCCCCGGAAGCGCGAGAAGAGCTCGGTCATGACGCTCATGGTCCGTTCGGCGTCGGCGCGGTCGGGGGTCTCGTTCGCATCGCCATAGCCCTGCATGTCGCCGCCGGAAATGTCCTGAACGACGATTCCATCGCTTCGGGAAATCGCGTTCACGCCGCGATAGTAGACCCCATAGTCGACCTCGGGTTGGGGCAGGAGCCAGGCGATCTGGCCGCGAACCGGGGTGACGCTCGCATCCTTCCACCACTCACGGGCGGCGACGCCCGGGCAGTTTATCACCACCGGTTCGGCGAGCGTGGCGAGGTCGGCCGGGGCATGGAACTCGGCCCGGACGATCTGACCGCCGGCGGCGCGAAAGTCGCTCATCAGGGTGTGGCCGTAGTCGGCGATGTTGAACATCATTGACGACCCGCGGCGCACCACCGGGGTCGGAAATGGCGTCGAGCCGGCCGGCAGGGTCTCCTGCTTGGGAGTCAGGTCGGCGATCAGCGATCGGTAGCTGGCGAAATCGAGGGCGCCGGGCGGCTCGGGCGGCGAGGGCTCATCCTCAGCGTCGTGCAGGAAATAGTGATCGCGCCACGCCACCGGCGTTCCCGGCAGGCCGAGGTACTGTCGGTAGGTCTTGAAGGAGAAGCGGGCCATCTGCTCCCAAAGCGCGGCGAAGCCGGGTCCGGCGGCGCTGGTTAGTGCGATGCGCGAATCCGGCGTCCATGAGCCGGTGGCGCGGGCCGAGCGCGTCTGGGGCAGCAGGTCGCGGGCGTAGATCGTCACCTTGGCGCCGGCGCGCTGGGCGATGATCGCCGACGTCAGCCCGATGGCCCCACCGCCGATCACGGCCACCTCGCGCGGACTGGCGGCCATGGCCTGGCGCACGGCGACGTCGGCCGAACCCCAGGAGAGCGACCAGCCGCTGCCGCCATGGCCATAGTTGTGAACCACCAGCTTGTCGCCAACCTGTTCGGTTTCCAGGCGCGGACCGGCGGCGCGGAAGGGCCGCAGGCAGACGGTGATATCGAACATCCGGTCGAGACGGGCGCGGATCGGCGCGATCGTCGGCCGGTAGGCGCCGCGCGGCAGGCCGGCGCAGGCCCCGAAACTCGTCAGGCTGAGCGCAGCTCCGCCCTGCAGGAGCCGCCGGCGAGCCAGTCCGTCAGTCAATGGTGGCTCCCTCGACGCTCATTTTTCGATCCACAGATGACACAGATGAACACAGATGGATCGCGGGACGGCCGCGCACGAGTCTCAGGTGCGTGAGCTTCGATTGCGCGCCAAGGGCGCGCGAAGGAATCCCTCGTAGCGGCGGCGTCTCGCCGGCATGGAATGCGCGGAAGGCGGCCGGCGAGACGCCGGCGCTACGTGCTTCATTTGTGTTCATCTGCGTCATCTGTGGATCAACAATCATCCCTCCGCCGTCACCCGCACCTCGACCGCCAGGCGCTGGGCGCGGCCCTGCGCCAAGAGCATGCCGTCGATAGGCGCCACGTCGGCGTAGTCGCGGCCGATGGCGAGCACGATGTGGTCGTTGCGGGTGGTGACGGCATTCGTTGGATCGAAGCCGACCCACCCAGCGGCCCCACCGCACCACAGCTGCACCCAGGCGTGGGTGGCGTCGGCGCCCTGCAGGTCGGCCCCGCCGCCGGTGTGCAGGTAGCCGCTGACATAGGCGGCCGGCAGGCCGAGGCCGCGAAGGCCGCTGATCATGATGTGAGCGAAGTCCTGGCAGACGCCGCGCCGCGCCGCGAAGGCCTCGCGGGCCGGGGTCCTGACGTCGGTGGCCTCGGGGTCGTAGCGGAAGTCCTCATGGATGCGGCTCATGAGCTCACTGGCCGCTTCGATGATCGGCCGGCCGAGCGTGAAACTCGTCCGCGCATAGTCGGTGATCTCAGCCGCCAGAGGTGCGCGGGCGGTGGGGTAGATGAACGAGGCGGGCCCCTCCGGACCGAGTTCCGTGGACTGCAGGCTCGAAGCCCTGACGCTCTCCCAGGGCGTATCAAAGGCGAAGGCGATCGGCGGGGCGTGGACGTCCACCCGCGCCCGGGATTCGATGACCAGCGCGCGGTGCGGCTCGGTGATCGCCACCGCCATGACCTCCTCGCCGAAGGCGCCGCAGCTGACGACCTCGCGCGCCGGCGCCGGGGTGAGGACGACCCAGCTCGAAAGCCGCGTCTGGTCGACGAAGGTGCGCGGGGTTAGGCGCATGACGCAGCGGGCGTAGGCGACCTCCTCCTCGTAGGCGAAGCTGGAGCGATGGAGGATGTCGTAGATCATGCCAGGCCGCTAAGTTTGACGGTCGGGATGGCGTTGGCGCCTTGCAGGAAATAGCGCTCGGCTATGGCGTTGGAGAGTTTGGTCAGGGCGTCCTGGAAGGCCAGGGCCCGTTCCGGCCCGATCGACCCGGCGTCGGCCGTGGCGATCTCGGTGGCGAGCAGGGTGACGATGCGGACCGACGGCTCCAGCTTGCCGTCCTCGACCAGCTTGGGCAGTGCGGCCAGGTGGTCCTTCACGGTCTCGACCTGGAAGGCCAGGGAGCGGGTGTTGAACGGATCGAGCATGATCATGTCGCGCACCGGCCGCAGCGCCAGGCCGGCGAGATAGCGGGCGCGGTAGGTGATCTGAGAATCCGCCAGGTCGAGCAGCAGGTCGAGGTCGTCGAGCGTCGCCGTCTCGCCGGCCAGGGCGCGGGCGAAGCCGCAGATGTTGGTCCCGCGCTCGATCCGCCGGCCCATGTCGAGGAAGCGCCAGCCGGCGGCGCGGTTCATGTTCTCCTGGGCGAGACCGGCGAGAGCGGCCAGCCGCTGCAGGGCCTGCTCGACCTGGGCCAGGGCGTCGGCCTCGGAGATCGCCTCTGGTGCGGCGAGGCCCCGCTCCAGGCTGACCAGCAGCGACCAGAAATCACCTGACAGACGCTCGCGCATGGAGGAGGCGGTGCGGACGGCCTGGCGAACGAGGTTGATCGCCGAACCGGACGCGGCCTCCTCGTGCAGGGCGCAGCGGGCGGCATCGAGGGCCCGGCGACCGAGCGCCTCGGGGGTCAGAGCGCCCCAGTCGAACAGCAGGGTCTGGAGCTGGGCCAGGGTCTCGCCGGCCCCATGCACCGCCGCATCGGCGTCCATCAGGCTGGCGCACAGGCTGCGGGTCAGACGCAGGGTCGCCTCGGCCCGCTCGAGATAGCGGCCGAGCCAGAAGAGATTGTCCGCAGCCCTGCCAGGAAGATGCCCAAGGACGCGGCGCACCTCGACTTCATCCTGGCTCGGCATCAAGGTGATGCGCTCCACCGGCTCCTCGCCGATCACCCAGACGTCAGCGGTGCGCGTGCCCTCGCCCATCGAGATGGCCCGCGCGTCCGCCCGGTCGGAGGTGCGGCAGAAGCCGCCGGGCATGACCGTGAATCCGTCCGGCGTGGCGGCGGCGAAGACGCGGAGCACGAACGGCGCGGGCTCGAGTCGATCGTCGCGCAGCACCGGCGTGGTGGAGAGCTGGGCCACCTCCTGGCCGACGAAATCCGCCGGGCGATCGGCCATGGCCGCCAGAAGCTGGATCCGCTCCGGCTCAGACAACTCCGACATCACACGGGCGGGCAACTGGTCGAAGGCTCCGGCGATGGCGAGGTCGGGATCGCTCTCCACCAGCGCCTGCTCGGACGCCTGGCCGCACCACCAGGTGGCGACGCTCGGCAGAGCTAGCTCTTCGCCAAGAAGGCGCCGGCAGAGGCCCGGCAGGAAGGGCAGCAAGGCGCGCGATTCGACGACCCCGGACCCCGGCATGTTGAGCACCGCGACGCCGCCGGCCCGCACCGCCTCCATCAGTCCCGGCACACCCAGGCGCGAGGCCCGGTTCAGCTCCAGGGGATCGACGAAGTCCGCGTCCACCCGCCGCCAGATGACGTCAGCGCGTTTTAGACCGGCGATGGTTCTGACCCAGACCTTGCCGTCACGCGCCACCAGATCGTCGCCTTCGACGAGCAGGAAGCCGAGATAGCGCGCCAGGTGCGCCTGCTCGAAATAGGTCTCGCTGTAGGGGCCTGGGGTGAGCAGGCAGATGCGTGGATCGTGGCGCTCGGCGCAGGCGGCCAGGCCCTGGCGCAGGTCATCGAAGAACGGCGCGAGACGGCGCACGTTCATGGCGTTGTACAGGTTGGGATAGGCGCGCGAGAGCACGAGGCGGTTCTCGAGCTCGTAGCCGGCCCCCGACGGGGCCTGGGCGCGGTCGGAATGCACCCACCAGCGTCCGTCCGGTCCGCGGCCGAGATCGACGGCGTAGAGTTGCAGCCAGCGGCCGCCGGGCGCGGACGCGCCGCGAACGGCGCGGATGAAGTCGCGCGAGCCGGTAACGACGGCGGCCGGCAGGGCGCCTTCGCGAACCATGCGGGCCTCGCCGTAGAGGTCGGCCAGCAGGGCCTCCATCAGCCGGGCGCGCTGGGCGACGCCGGCGGCCAGCGCCGACCACTCTTCGGGGCCGATGATCAGCGGCGCCTGACCGAGCGGCCATGAGCGCTCCGCCTCCTCGCCCCAGACCCGGTGCGAGACGCCGGAATCGCGGATGTGGCGCATGGCGAGGTTGAAGCGGGCGGGTATTTCGCCTTCCGGGTACTCGGCAAGATCGCCGAGGAACTCGAGCCAGTAGGGCCGCGGCCGGCCGGTGCGGTCGAAGAGCTCATCCGGCACGCCGGACAACGGGCGATAGTCCCGAAGCCAGCGGGAGAGGCGCGCCGCACCCTGCGGATCGAGATCGCTCCGCCGCCGTTCGAGGTGTTCCGCGCTCATCAGTCTCCGCACATCCATGCATCGCAGGCGCTGTCGCCTCCGTCCATGACGGCCGCGCGCGCTGCCGGCAAGAGAGCGTGAGGCGCTCGGTTCGAAGGCGCCGCGTCACGGACCGCGGGCGTCCCGCCCGCTGCGGCCCGAAGGCTCGCGCTGCGCGCCTCAGCCGCGGGCGGCGCGACCGGGCGATCGCAGGAGATGCGCCAGAAACAGACGTTGGATTTCGCCCCGGAAACCGACAATCGGCGCGCGGGTCTGGCGGCAATGAACGTCCCAAGGCGGAATGAGTGGTAAGACAAGGGAATGAGCGACCCGCCCGACGCCGAGACGCCGATCCAGCGCGCACTGCGACTCAAGCAGGCGGCCACCAACGCCAGGCCCAAGCCGCCGCGGGGCGGAAAGTTCCAGCGCCAGCAGACGGCCGCCCTCGCCTCGGGGAAGTCGAAACCCTGGATGAAGCGCTGATCAACGTCAGTAGTCCGCATTCCGCGCGCACGAAAAGAACGGTCATCCGACAACCGGCGCCGAGACCCGCCACCCACGCCACCCTACCCGCTTGATCGCAAACCCCATATATTGCATACTGCAATCATGCAGACTGCCGAAGCCGCGTGGACTCCCCAGCCCGGGCCCCAGTTCGCCTTCGTAAACAGCCAAGTCTTCGACGTGGTCTATGGCGGGGCTCGCGGTGGCGGCAAGACTGACGCGGCGCTGGGCGACTTCGCCCTGCACGCGGCGCAATTCGGGGCCGAGGCCCGCGGCCTGTTGGTGCGGCGGACGCGCACGGCCCTGGAGCCGACGATCGAGCGGGCCAGGGCCATCTACGCCCCCTGCGAGGCCAAGTGGCAGGAGCAGAAGTCGCGTTTCCTCTGGCCCTCCGGCGCCGTGCTCTATTTCCGCGACCTGGACCGCGACGCCCACGCCGAGCTCTACCAGGGCCACAGTTACACGCGAGTCTATGTCGAGGAGCTGACCCAGTTTCCCTCCCCGCGTCCGGTGGACAAGCTGAAGGCGACCCTGCGCAGCGCCGCGGGCACGCCGTGCGGATTTCGCGCGACGTGCAACCCTGGCGGCGCTGGCCACAACTGGGTCAAGGCCCGCTACATCGACCCTGGGCCGTGGACGGTGGTCGAGCGAGGCGGGCTCAGCCAGCTCTTCATCCCGGCCAAGCTGGCCGACAACCCCAAGCTGGCCGAGAGCGATCCGCTGTATGTCCAGCGCCTGCGCCAGTCCGGCTCGGCGACCCTGATCAAGGCCTGGCTGGACGGCGATTGGAACATCGTCGAGGGGGCGTTCTTCGACCGTTGGAGCGCGCGCAACATCGTTCGGCCGTTCGCCATCCCGGCCTTCTGGACCCGGATCCGCAGCTTCGACTGGGGCTCGGCCGCGCCGTTCAGCGTCGGCTGGTGGGCGGTGGCGTCAGACCCGACGCCCGTGGAGGGCATGGTGATCCCCCGCGGCGCGCTGGTCCGCTATCGCGAATGGTATGGCGCGCGAGACGGCGCGGGCCTCAAACTGACCGCCGAGGAGGTCGCCGCCGGGATCCTGGCGCGTGAGACGGCCGAGAAGATCATCGACGGGGTGGCCGATCCCTCGATCTTCGCCCAGAACGGCGGCCCCTCGATCGCCGAGCGCATGTTCCGCGCCGGTTGCCGTCAGCGGGCGGCCGACAACACCCGCGTGGGCATGATCGGCGCGCTGAGCGGCTGGGATCAGGTGCGGGCCCGCATCGCCGGCCACGACGGCGTCCCGTTGCTCTATGTCTTCGAGACCTGCCGCGACTTCATCCGCACCGTGCCGGTGTTGCAGCACGATCCCGCCCGGCCCGAGGACGTCGACACGGCCGCCGAGGATCACGTGGCCGACGAGACGCGCTATGCCTGCCTCAGCCGGCCGCTGACTTCGAAGGCTCCGCCGGCGCCGGGCGCCCCGCCCGACCGCTGGCGCAAGCCGGAGCCAGCCGAGGGGTGGAAGACGATGTGATCCGCAGATGACGCGGATGAAGGCAGATTGATTTCGCAGATGAATACACGGGTTCCTTCCCCCAATTGATGGGGCGACGGTGGCCCAACGGGCCGGATGAGGAGTGTTTGCGGGTGACGGCTTTCCGCAGAGGGACCGTGGCGGCTGAACCACCCCCTCATCCGGCGCTGCGCGTCACCTTCTCCCCCGAAGAGAGGGGGAGAAGGAAGGGGCTGTTGCGGCCGTTCAAATTGCGAAACCGGCTTCCCCTTTTGCGGCAGGCGCTCTAGGCCCCGCCAATGCTCAACCTCACCGGCATCACAGTTCGCCTGGGCGGACGGACGATTATCGACGACGCGACGGCGGCGCTGCCGCCGCGCGGTCGTATCGGGCTGATCGGGCGGAACGGCGCCGGCAAGTCGACGCTGGTGCGGGTCATCGCCGGCATGCTGGAGCCGGACAGCGGCGTCGTCGCCGCGCCGCGCGGCAGCCGGCTGGGTTATATCGCGCAAGAGGCGCCGGGCGGCGACGCCACGCCTATCGAGACGGTGCTCGCCGCCGACAGCGTGCGCGCCGCGCTGGTGGCCGAGGCCGAGATCTGTGACGATCCCCACCGCGTCGCCGACATCCATGACCGGCTGTTCGCCATAGACGCCCATGCCGCGCCCGCGCGGGCGGCGCGGATCCTGGCCGGCCTCGGCTTCAGCGAAGAGGCCCAGCATCGCCCGCTGGAGGCTTTCTCGGGCGGATGGCGGATGCGCGTGGCGCTCGCCGCCCTGCTGTTCTCACAGCCGGACCTGCTGCTGCTCGACGAGCCCTCGAACCACCTCGACCTGGAAGCCGTGCTGTGGCTCGAGGATTTCCTGCGCTCCTATCCGGCGACGATCCTGCTCGTCAGCCACGAGCGCGATTTCCTTAACAATGTGGTCGACCACATCCTGCATCTGGCGGCCGGCAAGCTTACGCTCTACCCGGGCGGCTACGACGCCTTCGAGCGCCAGCGCGCCGAGCGGCAGGCTCAGATTGCCTCGGCCCGGGCCAAGCAGAAGGCCGTACGCGAGCGCCTGGCGGATTACGTCGCCCGCAATTCGGCCCGCGCTTCCACCGCCAAACAGGCCCAGTCGCGCGCCAAGGCGCTGGCGAGGATGCAGCCGATCGCCGAAATGATCGACGACCCCTCGCTCAGTTTCGAATTTCCGAATCCCAACGCGCTGCGCCCGCCGCTGGTGACGCTCGACCTGGCGACGGTGGGCTATGGCGACACGCCGGTGCTGCAGCGGCTGAACCTGAGGCTCGATCCCGATGACCGCCTCGCTCTCTTAGGACGCAACGGCAACGGCAAGACGACGCTGGCGCGCCTGCTGGCGGCGCAACTGGCCCCCATGGCCGGAACCATGAAGGCCCCGGGCAAGATGCGGGTGGGTTATTTCACGCAATACCAGGTGGAGGAACTGGACCGTTCGGAAACGCCGCTGGCGCACATGGCCCAGATGATGAAGGACGCGAGCCCCGCGGCGGTGCGGGCGCAACTCGGCCGGTTCGGATTCTCCGGCGTCAAGGCAACGACCGAGGTCGGCAAGCTTTCGGGCGGCGAGCGGGCCCGGCTGGCGCTGGCGCTGATCACCCGCGACGCGCCGCACCTGTTGATCTTGGACGAGCCCACCAACCACCTGGACGTCGACGCCCGCGAGGCCCTGATCCAGGCGCTCAACGCCTACAGCGGCGCGGTGGTGATCGTCACTCACGATCGGCACATGCTGGAGATGACCGCGGACCGGCTGGTTCTGGTCGACGGCGGCACGGCGCAGGAATTCGACGGGTCGATCGAGGACTACATCGCCTTCGTCTTAGCGAAGGAGCCCGGAGGAAGCGGCGCAGGGGGGCGGCCGGAGGGCAGGCGCAAGGACCAGCGCAAGGCGGCCGCCGAGGCGCGCGCCAGGGGCCAGGAACTGCGCAAGCGCCGCCGTGAGGCGGAGCTGGATCTCGAAAGGCTGACGCGCCAGCGCAACGCCATCGATCAGGCGATGTTCGATCCGGGGTCGGCGGAGGCGCCTCTGGCGAAGCTGACGATGACGGAGCTGATGAAGCAGCGGGCCGATCTCGAAGTCCGCATCGGCATGGCCGAAGCCACCTGGCTCGAGGCCAGCGAGGCCCTGGAAGCCATTGCCGCCTAAGCTGCGTCGGCGAAGGCGCGTCGCCGTCTGCCGCGGCCCTTGTCTCGGAACGCTGGCGCGTGTCGATGGATGGTTTGATCCACAGATGACGCAGATGAGCACAAATTAGCTTCGCGGATTGAGTCGGACGGACTCGTGGCGCCGCCCTCCTCTGCGTCATCCCGGAACCGAACGCTGCGAGGTGTCCGGGACCGAGGGGTCACATGCGCATCGCCGGTCGCTCCTGGGTCGCCGCATCTTCGGACGCCTGATGGCGTTCTGCGTGCGGGATGACGCAAGTTATGGGGTTTGGCGCGGACGGGCGGTCGGGCCGGCAATGGCGGTTGACTCTTCAATAATTCCAGAAATATAGAATTACCAACCTTGCCGGGGAGGCCCGCCATGAAGCGAATGCATCTGCACGTGAGCGTGCCCGATCTCGCCCAATCGATCCAGTTCTACGAAACCCTGTTCGGGGCGCCGCCGACCGTCGTGAGGGACGACTACGCGAAGTGGATGCTGGAAGACCCGCGGGTGAACTTCGCCATCTCGCAGCGAGGTGTCCGAGCAGGCGTGGATCACATCGGCATTCAAGTCGAGAGCCGGGCCGAACTCGGCGAGCTGGCGACTCGGCTGAAGACCGCCGGCGCCCAGACCTTCGATGAAGAGGCGACGACGTGCTGCTACGCGCGGTCGGACAAGAGCTGGGTGACCGACCCGGCCGGCGTCCATTGGGAGACCTTCTACACCTTCGGTGAAGCGGTGACCTACGGAGAGGACCCAGCTCAGGCCGCAATGATTTCGTCGGCTGAGACCGGGGCCTGCTGCGGCGCTGCGCCTAAGGCCGCCGCCGCTTCCTGCTGCTGAGCCGATGGAACCGCAATCCGCCGTGAGCGCCCTTTCCGCACTCGCCCACCCCGGCCGCCTGGACATCTTCCGTTTGCTCGTCCGAGCCGGACCGGCGGGCATGGCGGCTGGCGACATCGCACGCGCGACCGGCAGCCTGGCCAATACCCTCTCGACCAACCTGAGTGTTCTGGCCGGCGTCGGGCTGGTCAGTTCGAGGCGTGACGGCCGCTCGATCATCTATGCAGCCGGTTACGACCGCATGCGCGACCTGCTGGCCTTCCTCATGGAAGACTGCTGCGGCGGGCAAGCGGAGATCTGTGCGCCGCTGGCGACCATCGCGGAGCGCGCCGCCTGCTGCCCCTAGGAGACCCGCGATGAACGATGCAGGCCGACCTCTGAACGTCCTCTTCCTCTGCACCGGCAACTCGGCGCGGTCGATCTTGGCCGAGGCGATCATGAACCGGGCGGCCCGGGGGCGCTTCCGCGCTTACTCGGCCGGGTCCCATCCCAAAGGCGAGGTCAACCCCCACGCCCTCGACCTACTGCGCAGCCTTCACTACCCGGTGCAAGAATTCCGCTCGAAGCCGTGGGACGAGTTCGAGGGCGCCGGCGCGCCCAAGATCGACTTTGTCTTCACTGTCTGTGACGACGCGGCGGCGGAGATCTGCCCAATATGGCCCGGCCAACCGATGACCGCGCACTGGGGAATCCCGGATCCGGCGGCCGCGCAAGGCTCTCCCGCCGAGATCGCCCTGGCCTTCGCCGGCGCCTACCGAATGCTGAACAACCGGATCACGCTGTTCACCAACCTTCCGATCGTTTCGCTCGACAAGCTGTCGCTGCAACGCCGGCTGGATGAGATCGGCCAGCAGAGAGAGACGGCCGAGCGGGCATGACGGACAACGCTTCCGCGACCGACGCGAGCCTCGAGCCACCGCTGCGCCGATTCTCGACGTCACGCCGTCTCGTGGGAGAGGCGCTGGGAAGCGCGCTGCTGCTGGCCATCGTCATCGGTTCGGGAATCATGGGTGAGCGCCTGGCCGGCGGTAACGTCGCCATCGCGCTGCTGGGCAATACGCTCGCGACCGGCGCGGGCCTGGTGGTGCTGATCACTATTTTTGGGCCGTTGTCCGGCGCCCACCTCAACCCGGCTGTCACGCTGGTGTTCGCCTTGCGGAACGAGATCAGCTGGAAACTGGCCGGCGCCTATGTCGCGGTCCAGATCGTCGGGGCCGTGGTCGGGGTCTGGACGGCGCACGCCATGTTCGCCGAGCCAATCTGGCAGGTCTCGACCAAGCTTCGGGATGGGCCGGCCCAGGCCTTCGCCGAGTTCGTCGCGACCTTTGGCCTGATCGCCGCCATCCTGGGGTCGATCCGCTTCCGGTCGGAGGCGACGCCCACGATCGTCGGCCTCTACATCACCGCGGCTTACTGGTTCACCGCCTCGACGTCGTTCGCCAATCCGGCCGTGACCCTCGCCCGGTCGCTGTCGAACACGTTCGCCGGCATAGCGCCCGGTTCGGCGCCAGTGTTCGTCGCCGCCCAGCTCACTGGGGCGGTTGTGGCAAGCCTGGTGTTCCGATGGCTCCTGGAAGAGCGCCCGCCTGCGCAGGGCGGAGGCCCCTGTGATCCGCAGGCGGTTCAGATGGCCGCAGAATGATCTGGGGCGAGGTCGCCCGGCGAACTCAGGGCTGGCTGCTGTTCCAGATGTCGGTCCACAGCTTCCAGCTTGCGCCGTCGCGTTTCCAGATCACGACGTATTTGCCGGTGAGCGTCTGTGAGGGCGAGCCTTTGGTCTTGAACGCGTAGGTTCCCAACTCGCGGGCGTAGTCGGAACCGAGCGGCTGGACGTCGCCCGCTGTGAGCGTAGCGTCGGCGATACCGCTGACCGTCTGGTCCCAAAGGGCCTTGATCGCGGCGTGGCCGCTCAGCTGCGGCCCGCCGGCCGGCAGGATCGTCGCATCGCTCGCATAGAGCGCCGTCAGAGCCGCCGCGTCCCCGGCGCGGATTGCGGCCCCGAACTTATCGTCGAGCGCCTGAATCTGCTGCTTGGTCGGCGGTGCGGCCTGCGCGGCCGTGGTCAAGGCCAACGCGGCCAGCAACGTGAGTCCGAGTGTTCTGGTGTTCATGCGAGCCTCCCTCGATCGGGAAGATTGCCGACGAGCGGTCAAGCTTTGCAAGCCTCTGAGTGGAAAGCGCGTAGCGCCGGCGTCTCGCCGGCACGTTTTCGTGAGGCGCAGGAGCAAAAGACCTCGGCCTCGCCGATTGCCGGCGAGACGCGGCGCTACGAAGGGGGCGAGGCCGCCTCCGCCGCCTCGGCCAGGTCGCGCACCGCCTCGCCCATGGCGCGGAAGCCGTCGCGCAGGGGGCCGCGCAACTGGCGGGCGACGCGGGCCCCCAGCAGGCCGCCGAACAACTCGCCATTGGAGAAGATGCTCGAGCCCGGGACCAGCTCCTCGATCTCGAAGTAGCGCGTGGTGCGCACGAGGCCGCCGAGCAGCGATAGGCGCCAGTGCAGCTGCTCGTTGGGCACCCAGTCGACCACCACCGGGCGGATGGCGCGGGTCGGCTGGCCGGCGACGGCGACGTCGAGATCGAGCTGGCCGCCGATACGGATCGTCCCCACCGCCCGCGGATAGAGCGTGCACCACTTGGGCCAGCCCTCGACGTCGGCGAGCACGGTCCAGATGGTCTCGGCTGAGGCGCGGACGCCGATGCGGTGCTCGAGCTTGGCCCGGCTCACGCGCGCAACCTCCAGGTGACGCCGGCGGCGCTGTCCATCACCACGACGCCGAGTTCGTCCAGCTCGCCGCGGATGGCGTCGGCGCGGGGCCAGTCCTTGGACCTCCGGGCGTCGGTGCGCGCGGTGAGCAGCGCCTCGACCTGGGCGGAGAGCGCCGGGTCGGCGCCGTGGAACCAGGCCTTGGGATCTGCGGTCAGGAAGCCGATGAGCGCGCCGCCGGCCAGAAGCTGGCCCTTGGCCTCGGCCCGTTCGGCCCCTGAGCCGCCTTCCAGCTTCCGCGCCAGAGCGAAGAGTTCGGCGTTGCTCCGCGGCGTATTGAGATCGTCCTCCAGGGCGGCGACGAACGCCTCGGAGGGCTCATCCGCGGTCGGAACGACGTCTTCGGCCCGGAGCAGGGCGCCGTACAGGGTGTCAAGCGCGGCCTTGGCCTGGGCGATAATCTCGTCGCTCCAGGCCAGCGGCTGGCGGTAGTGCGAGGCGAGGAGGGCCCAGCGCAGGGCCTCCGGCGGCCAGCGCTCGACGAGTGTGTGGACCAGTTCAACGTTGCCGAGGCTCTTCGACATCTTCTCCGAGCCCATGTTGAGGAAGCCGTTGTGCAGCCAGTATTCGGCGTAGGCGTCGCCATGGCCGCCGGCGCAGACGCCCTGGGCCCGCTCGTTCTCATGGTGCGGAAAGATCAGGTCGTTGCCGCCGCCGTGGATGTCGATCGGCAGGCCGAGATTCTCTTCGATCATCGCCGAGCACTCGATATGCCAGCCGGGCCGGCCGGGGCCGAAGGGGCTTGGCCATTCCGGTTCGCCGGGCTTGGAGGGCTTCCACAGCACGAAGTCGGCCGGATGGCGCTTGTAGGGGGCGACCTCGACCCGCGCGCCGGCGACCATGTCGTCCAAGGAGCGGCGCGAGAGCGCGCCGTAGTCGGCATAGGCCTGGGTGTCGAAAAGGACATGGCCCTCGGCCTGGTAGGCGGCGTTGGCGCGCATGATCTGGCCGATCATGGCGATGATCGCGTCCATGGTCTGGGTGGCGCGCGGCTCGAAGGTGGGCCGCAACGCGCCCAGCGCGCCCATGTCGGCATGATAGGCGGCGAGATAGCGGTCGGTGATGACGTCGATCGGCACGCCTTCGTCGGCGGCCTTGCGATTGATTTTGTCGTCCACGTCAGTGACGTTGGCGGCGTAGAGGACATTGTCTTCGCCGTAGAGCCGCCTCAGCAATCGGAAGAGCACGTCGAAGACGACGACCGGCCGGGCGTTGCCGATGTGGGCGTAGTTGTAGACCGTCGGCCCGCAGACATACATCGTCACACGCTCGGGATCGCGTGGGACGAACAGCCGCTTTTCGCGGGCCATGGTGTCGTAAAGGGCGAGGGTCATGTGATCGGCAGGTTTGTCGGGCCGGCTGATATAGCGGCTGGCGCCCGCTCAGGCCACCGGCGCGTTGGCCGGCTCGCCGTCGAGCTCTGGCGACGCCTCGAGCTGCGGCTTCCTCACCAGGGTGACGAGCACGAAGCTGAGGGTGACCAGCAGATACCAGGCCCCGATCTTGCCGGGGCCCACTGGCGCCCAGTGGCGCGCCTGGCTGGGATAGACCCAGGCGGCGGCGAAGGTGCCGAGATTCTCAGCCACCCAGATGAACACCGCGGTGAGCAAGGCGCTGAGGAGCAGCGGCATGCGCCGCACCGTCCGGTCGGGGGTGAACCACACCCAGGTGCGCCACCAGATGAGGGCGGAGAAGGCGAAGAGGGCCGGGCGGATGTCGGGCAGGAAGTGGTGGGTGAAGAAGTTGACGTAGGCGAGGATCGCCAGAGTCCAGGGAGCCCAGGCGGGCGGATAGCGCTCGTAGCGCAGGTCCATCAGGCGCCAGATGCGGGCGATGTAGCTGCCGATGCTGGCGTACATGAAGCCGGAGAAGAGCGGCACGCCGCCAATTCTGAGCAGACTGGCCTCCGGATAGATCCACGAGCCGTGGGCAGTCTTGAACACCTCCATGACCGTGCCGACGACGTGAAAGACGAGGATCACCAGGGCCTCGTCCCAGCGCTCCAGCTTGGTCGCCAGCATCCCGGCCTGGATGGCCACGGCCGCCAGGACGAGGAAATCATAGCGGGCCAGCGGAGCGCCATGCGGCCAGAGTGTCGGCCAGGCGAAGTGGGTGGCGAGGATGAGCGCCAGCATCGCCCCACCGAAGAGGCTGGCCCAGGCCTGCTTGAGGCCGAAGATGAAGAGCTCATAGAGGGCGGCGGGGACGGGGCCACGGCCGGCCCACGGCTCCAGGGCGGCCTGCATCCGCTCGACCCGAGCCTTGATCTTGTCGTTCAGGCTCAGGGGTGGGCTCGACAGGTTCATTGATCCACAGATGACACAGATTGATTTCGCAGATGGGTGCAAGCGGGTCCTTCTCCCCATTCGTGGG
>Ga0302229_10002016_pt1 | contig 15037 bp, 16 predicted proteins | sample II_Palsa_N1_3_FD_193518 | JGI IMG/M metagenome (GOLD analysis project Ga0302229, IMG submission 193518) | Peat permafrost microbial communities from Stordalen Mire near Abisko, Sweden - II_Palsa_N1_3 | ecosystem: Environmental > Terrestrial > Soil > Palsa > Peat permafrost | place: Sweden... | reverse complement strand
GCGACCGCCAGATCCGGCGGGAACGACACCGGGCCCACGCTCGCCCCCGGATACAAAACGATGTGCTCGGGCAGGTAGAAGGACTCGAAACCGCACTCTTCGGCGTGCCGCGCCGCCGCGGCCATCGGGTCGGGATCGGCGCCGTAGTACGCCGTGTTGTAGGCCAGCCCGAACTTCACGTCATCCCTGCCTTCCGAGCGGCGCATGAGGGCGCGGTCGAGGTGCCAGCCTGTCCGGCTACCCGCCGACCGTACCGCCTTGATGGCCTGGCTGGCCGGTGATCACTGCTCCGGCGGCGACCGGGATCGCGCCAGGCTTGAGCTCCGCAGTATCTTTGACTAAAGTCAAAGGTCATGGGCGACTCGCATGGGGATACGGCGGTTTTCCGTCAGTTCAGTCGGTACTTCACCCGGCGGGCGGGGGTGCTTTCCGACTCCTACCTTGGCCAGGCCCGCCCGTTGGGGGCTGCCCGGGTACTGTTCGAGATCGGTTCCGGGGTGTCCCTGCGGGAGCTGCGGACCCGGCTGGGCCTGGATCCGGGATATCTGAGCCGGATTATCCGGTCCCTGGAGGACGAAGGGCTGATCCGGGTCAGCGCGGACCGGCACGACGGCCGGCTGCGGGTGGCCGAGCTCACCCCGGCAGGCGAGGCCGAGCTGGCTGAGCAGGATCGGCGGGCGAATGGAATCGCCGAGGGCCTGCTGGGCACTCTGGCGGAGGGGCAGCGGCGTGAGCTGGTGGCCGCGCTCGGGGCCGCGCAGCGGTTGCTGCGCCTAGCCGCGGTAAGCGTGCAGGCGGTCGACCCACTGTCGGCCGACGCCCGCAGCTGCCTGGCCGCGTATGTCGCCGAGTTGCGGGAGCGGTTCCCGGAGGGGTTCGACGAGGCGGACCTGGTCCAGCCGCAGGAGGTGCAGGGCGATGCGGGGGTGTTCCTGGTTGCCTACGAGGAGGGTTGTCCGGTCGGCTGCGGGGCGCTGCGTGCCCTTGAGCCCGGGGCCGGGGAGATCCGGCACGTGTGGGTGGCCGCCGGGACGCGGGGGCTGGGTGTGGGCCGGCGGCTGCTGACCGGGCTGGAACGCGAGGCAGCGGCCCGGGGGTTCGGGGTGGTCCGGCTCGGCACGCACCGAGCGCTCACCGAAGCGGTCCAGATGTACCGCAGCAGCGGGTACACGGAGGTCCCGCCGTACGGGCAAGAGCCGCACGCCCATTACTGGTTCGAGAAACGCCAGCCTTAGCCGAGCTTCCAGGGATCGATGAGTTCGACTCCCGCTTCCTCGAAGCCGGTGGTGTTGCGGGTGGCCAAAATGGCGCCCAGGTCGCGGCAGATGGCTGCGATCTGAGCGTCGGCGACGCCGATGGGCCTGCCGATTCGCTCGCGCCCGGTGACGATCTCCGCGTACCGCATGGAGGCGCGCTCATCGAAGGGGAGAACCCGGCCGTGGAAGTCCTCGGTCAGGATGCCGCGGATCACGACCGTCAGTTCCCGCTTACGGTGACCGTCGGGAAGCCTCGCGACGCCGTACCGAAGTTCGGCAGCGGTGACCGCGGTTGTGGCCACGTCGGAGACTTCAAGGGAGTCAAGCCAGGAGAGCGCTCCGGGGTCGGGTGCCTGGCGGGCCAGCTCGGAGATGACGTTGGTGTCGAGAACGATCACAGGTCGAACTCCGCCGCGCGCGGCAGTTCGTCGCTGCGGTCGGGAAGCTCCAGATCACCTTCAAGCCCCTGGAAGCGGGCCCGGATGCGGCTTCCGAGGCCATGTTCGGCGGGGCGGAGCATCAGTTGCTCGTGGAGGATTGCCCGGACCTCGGCTTCCATTGACCTGCCGTGCCGCGCGGCCTGGACGCGCAGCCGCGCATGCGTGACCGGATCAAGCCCCCGGATCGTTAGCGTCGCCATCGCGCCCTCCTCCACATAGTGACTGCAATGCTAGCATTGCTTCTGATGACAGCATAATACTCCGCCGCTCACGGGTGTCTGGATGTCATCGATGACCAGGGTCTCCAGCCGGGTGTCGTGGCTGGCGGCCATGGACTCCGAGAGGATGGCGATGCCGAGCCCGCGGCCGTCGTCGCCCAGCTCATCAAGCAAGCCGCCAACGCCACCAGCTGACGCCTCGGCGGGACATCAAGCGACCCGGCGGGCAACGGGGACCGCCCGTTCCCCGCCGGGTCCGTACCGCCCGGACCGCCGGACGGGTCAGGGTGAGATGGTGATGCTGCCTGATCCGGTGGCGCCCATGGTCTTTCGCGTCACGCCCCGGCTGGTCGTCAGCTCACGGGCTCGGCTGATACCGCATCGGCGGCCAGCAGGACGGCCTGGCCGGGGACGATCTTGAGGTCAGCCAGGCTGGTGTGCGATCCGCTGCCGGTGCCGAAGCTGGTGGCGCCGGCGGTGAAGGTGAACGCGTTGCCGGTGGTGTCGGCGTAGACGAAGGTGCCGGCCGGGTCGGCGACGACCAGCCCGCCCGATGATCCGGCCGGCAGCGACGCGGGCGTCTGCCAGCTGCCCCCGGCCAGGTCCCAGGCGTAGGACGAGCCGAACACGGCGATCGCGTTCCCGGCCCCGTCGATCCCAGTGGACACCGCAAGCGCCGGGGCGCTCCGGGCGACCACTATCTTGTCGGTCCAGGCCCCGGACGGGGACCGGGTCAGCAACCCGGTCTGGCCGTCCAGTACCGACCAGGCGACCGACGCCTGCCCGGCGTTGTTCAGAGCGACCGCCGAGGTCCCGAGCTGGCGGTAAGTGGTAGATCCGGATCCGGAGGCCACCTCGACCGGGGCGGAGAACCCGCCGGTGACGGTGCCGGAGAGTGCCCACAGGTTGTTGAGGCCTCCGTTGAACATGATGATCGCGCCGCCGCTAGCGTTGACGGCCATGCTCAGGCTGTGCGCCGGGCCGTCGTTGTTTTCGACCGACAGCGTCGTGGCCGGTCCCCAGCTGCTGCTGCCGGCCGGCAGAACCGCGTCGGTGGTATCACCGGGACCCACCACCCAGCCGGCGATGACGTTGCCGGAGCCGTCCACACCGAGTACCAGCCCGCCGGTGTCCTCCACGTTGGTGCTGAGGGTGACCGGCGCACGCCAGCTGCCGCCGGCCGGATGCACGGCCGCCTCCAGCACGGTGCTGCCGGTCGAGCTCGACACGTATCCCCACAGCGCGACCGTCTCGCCGGCCGGGGTGACCGCCACGACGACGCTCCGCCCGGAGCTCTGCGTGTTGCTGCCCTGACCCAGGTCCGTCGCCTGCCAGGTCTTCCCGTTCGTGCTGGTGCACACCTCGACATTCGCGGTGCCGCCGGAGGCCGTGAAGGTCCCGCCGGCCGCCATGGCCCCGGCCTGGTTGACCGCCACCGAGTTGCCGCACGACCCCGGCAGCGCGACCGGCGACGACCACGTAGCGGCCAGCGCGGGCAGCGCGGGCCAAACCCCGAACACGGCCGCGCCCGCCAGCGTCACCAGGGCGCCCCGCCCGATCCACCTGCTTGACCGAGTACGCGATTGAGCATGCTGCATGATGGCCTCCTCCTGACATCTGAGATCACTCGCCGCGTACGGCCAAGATCAAAGAAGAAGGCACAGGCAGGATGCTCATCGCTAGTCGCATGACGCCTCCCCGCTGCTCCGCTCGGGCCGTCGCGACAGTCATCCCGGCGGCAGCGCACTGCGACAACAGTGCTGCCCGCCGCCTGTACCCCTAACACGTACCGGCCGCCCGGCCGGTTCAGACCGGCGGTGAATACAAGGCAAATTTCTAGTGGGCAGCCTGGTTATGGCCGGCGGCGCCCGGCGGGCGCTGGGACGACTCGAAGGCCTGGCGGCTGTGGTACAGGAGTTCGCGGAGGGCGGGGCTGTCTGCCGCGGTCCAGATCAGGGCCAGCACCGCGGGTGTCTGGATGTCATCGATGACCAGGGATTCCAGCCGCGCGCCGTGGCTGGCGGCCATGGACTCCGAGAGGATGGCGATGCCGAGCCCGCGGCTGGCGAGATCGGCGACGGCGCCCGGCGCGCTGGCTTGCAGCGCAATGTCCGGCTGGATGCCCTGGGCGGCGCAGGCCTGGTCGAGCACGGATCGGATCCCGGTCCCTTGGGGCAGGCACACGATCGGGTACGCGGTGACGTCCGCCAGGGTGACCCGCGGTCGCCCGGCCAGGGGGTGGCCGGGCGGCAGCGCCGCCACGAGCCGTTCGCTGATGATCTGCAGCGCGCCTAGTCCTGGGGGCGGGGCGCCGGACGCTCCGATGAGGGCGAGGTCCGCCTGGCCGGCCCGGACGCGTTCGGTGAGCCGGTCGGAGCTGTCCTCGATCAGGGTGATCTCGACGTGGGGGTGGGCTTGGTGGAACGCCGCGAGGGCATTGAACAGCGGGGTGACGGTGCACGCGGTGACCATGCCGACCACGAGTCGGCCGCGGATCAGCCCGTTCACCTCGTCCACGGCCTGCCGGACGGCGCCGGCCGAAGCGAGTACGGCGCGGGCGTGCGGCAGCGCCGCCGCTCCCGCGGCCGTCAGTGTGGCCGTCCGGCCTGACCGGTCGATCAGGGTGGCGCCGAGATCGTGCTCGAGCTGCCGGATCTGGGCGCTGACCCCCGACTGGCTGATATGCACGCGCTGCGCCGCGCGGGTGAAGTTCGCTTCGTCTGCCACCGCGATGAAGTACTCCAGCTGCCTCATTTCCATATCCACAGATTCTAGTTGTCATCAGAACCATCTGTTGGACTTATGGCTCGGCGGCGGCCAGGATTGGCAGTGTTCCAATTCGTTCGTTCCAACTCGTTCCAACTCGCACAAGGGAAGGACCACTGTGCCGGACCACGACAGAGCCCTGAAGCCGGAAGACCTCACCCGGCTGTTCGTCGAGCGCGCCAACGCGGGTGATGCGGCCGGCATCGCCGCGCTCTACGAAGAAAACGCCGTCATGGCCTACCCGCCGGGCCGCCAGACGGTAGGCCGCGACGCCATTCGCGCGCTGTGGGAAAAGGTCCTGGCGAACGCGCCGCACTTCGAGCCGGAGCCGCCGCTGCCGACCCTGATCAGCGGCGACATCGCACTGACTGCCACCCCGCCCAAAGACGGCGCGGGCGCCCGGGCGCAGGTAGTCCGCAGGCAGCCCGACGGCACCTGGCTGCGACTGCTCGACCAGCCCGAGTTCATCTCGCCTGCATCCTGATACGAATAGGGCATGGTTGCCCGGCTGCTGCTCGTCCACAGTCCGCTGGTGGGGTCAGGAACCTGGGATCTGGTCGCCGCTGACCTGGCCAGGCGCGGCTACGCCGTGAGCGTCCCCGACCTGACCGGCACGCTCACGGCCGGGCCGCAGTACTGCCTGCGGCAGGCCGAGATGATAACCCGCGGTACAGCTGGCCAGCCCGCGATCCTCATCGGGCATAGCGGCGCGGGGCCGCTGCTGGCTGCGGCGGGTGCCATCTCCGGGCAGGTCCGCGGGTACCTCTTCGTCGACGCCGGCCTGCCGATCCCGGCGCAGACCTGGATGGAGACCGTGCCACCCGAGCTGGCGGCCCAGGTCCGCGGGATGGCTGATGACCAGGGCTGGCTGCCGCCCTGGCCGCAATGGTGGGGCGATGAGGCCGTGGCCGAGCTGATCCCGGATCCGGCCGCGCGGCGGCACTTCACGGCCGGCTGCCCCCCGCTGCCGCTGGCCATGTTCGAGGAAGTACACCCGCCCGCGCCGCGCTGGCCCGATGCGCCCGCCGCCTACCTGCAGCTGAGCGAGGCATATGAGGACCAGGCGGCCAGAGCAGCCGGACTGGGCTGGCCGGTAGCGGAACGGATGAGCCACCACCTCGCGCCGCTGACCCACCCTGCCCTAGTCGCCGAATCGCTGCACGAACTGCTCGGCCAGCTCCACTGAGCGTCGATACTGTCATCCCGGCCAGGAGGAATCCGAAGCGGAACAAAATAAACGGACGGAACGGACACGACCGCTTGTCTCCTGGCCAACTAACCAAAAGCGAATTGGGTTTGACTTCCGTCCTGATGTATTCCGAATTGAGTACCATTGCCGCTAAGAACTCCCTCGGCGTTGCCGCATCGGCGTAGACGCGCGACAAAAGCGCAGCCACCGGCCTAGACAATCGGCGAAGATCAGGTGTACCTTTCCGACGCTGGCGCGTGCTGCGCTAGGACCTAATATCGAATGGCGGGGGGCCGTAGATGGCGATCGGTAAGGGCTTTAGCCTGTCGGATGTCGTCAATGGGGCGATTGGTAACTTCCCGGGTAACTGCATGGGGTACATGAACCCTGGCGCGAGCGGTAGCGGCTACATCGCGACGATGAAGCTGTCGGTCGACAAGGTGGACATGACCGGCCTCGATCCCGGCGCGGGCGGCATCGTCTCATACGACCGCTGCGAGAAAGACGACGCGTACATAGGGCAGATCAACATGGGAACGGCGTCGTCGTTCTGCGGCGTCAACGGTGCCCTGTGGGGCTTGCATCTCGCCGTGGCCCCGTCCATCAAGGACGGATCCCTGGAACCTCTGTTTACGTATCCAGGCCCGAGTTATCCACCCGACGAGAAGCTGCCGGCCCAGGGTATTGTCCCGGTTTATCCGGTGTGGCCGCTGCTCGACGCGGCCGAGCGTCTTTTCGGTCGGGTGGACAAGACCGGTGACGGCGAGACCGACCTGCGCCGTTTTCCGCCGCTGCCAGGCGCACACGTGATCTGCGCCAACAAGGACGCGAGCGGCATGGGTCCCGGATTCTACTGGTCGGCTATCGGCATCGCCATTGCTGATGACCGCGAGACGCAGTCCAACCTTTTCATTGAGGACTGCGGGCTCGACAGCAACTCGGGCAGTCATGCCGCCGCGGAAGCCACGCTGCTGACCCACTTGCAGTCCGTCGCGAAGAGCATGGTGCTGTGCGGACAGGACCAAGACGCCACTTACACCTCGATCTACATCGGTGGCAAGTTCATCTGGACCCGGAAGGACGAGTGGGGTTGCTCGTTGGCGTGCGCGCCGTATGTGGTCCTGGCGGAGGACGCGGTCGAGGCGTTCCCGCAGCCCGCCACGCTCCTCGACCTGACCATCGGCGAGTGGGAAGACGCCGTGGGACTGCCGCCGCTGCCGCCCGCGCCGGCCGACCTCGATGTGGGAGGCATTGGCGTCCGACCCGAGCAGCAGGCCTAAGTTTGATCCCATGGAACCCACGACTGTCGTCGAGACGGCCCGCCGTGCGCTGGGGCTGGCTGGCGTTTTCCTGCCGTTTTCCCGCACCAGCCCGGCATCCGCCGATCAGCAGCGCGAGGCGGTTCGCCGGCTCGAACGGGCCGGCTGCCGCTCCGTGTGGACCAACGAGGGCGTCGGCGGCAAGGACGCCCTGGTGCAGCTGGCCGTGCTGCTCGCGGTCACCGAGCGGATGGTGTTCGGGACGGCCATCGCCAACATCTGGGCCCGGGCACCGCAGACCGCGCACGGCGCGGCCGCGCTGCTGGCCCAGGCCTATCCGGACCGGTTCGTGCTCGGGCTCGGTGTCGGCTACCCGCACCAGGCGGCCAGCGTGGGCCGGGAATTCGGTCCGCCGGTGGCCACGATGCGCGACTACCTGGACCAGCTGACCGCCCCGACGCAGCTGCCGGCCCCCGATGTGGCCTATCCGAAGATCATCGGCGCGAACGGCCCGAAGATGCTCGCGCTGTCTGGCGAGATCGCCGACGGGGCCCTGCCCGCGATGACGCCGCCGGAGTTCACCGCCCAGGCCCGGCAGCTCCTCGGGCCGGACAAGCTCCTGGTCGTCGGGCTGGCCATCGTCGCCGACGCGGACCAAAACCGGGCCAAGGCGGCCGCGCGCCAGCAGGTGGCCGGCCGGCTCGGCCAGCCGGGCACGTACGCCGCCACGATGGCCCGGCTGGGCTACTCCGAGCGGGAGATCACCGAGGTGAGCGACCGGCTGGTGGACGCGATCGTCGGGTACGGTGACGCGGCCGCGATCGCGGCCAAGGCGCGCGAGCACCTGGCCGCCGGCGCGGACCACGTGATGGTCATGCCGACCGGCACCGACTTCGCCGGCGGCGTCGACCAGCTAGAACAGCTCGCCCCCGCGCTGGCCCAGCTGAACCCCTAAAACCCCCTAACCCGGCCAGCGCGGTGAGATAGCTCGCCGACGCGAGGTACGCCCGCTCGATGCTCTGCCCCACCCTGGTCTTGTCCCGGTACCGGAACTGCGCAAGTCCCGGCTGCAGCCGGTCGCCGCCGGTCGGCAGCACATGCACCGTCACGTCGTCTGGCAGCGACGACATGTCCTCGTGGAACCGGTGCCGCCGGGCAATCTCGAACGCCACCAGGCCCACCTGCCAAGGCCGGGTCGGAACGGACAGTGGACTTTCGATCCGCCCCACCTGCAGCACGTAGACGGTGCTGGCCCCGAGCGCGACAGCCCGTCCGACCGGGATCGAGTCGACCAGGCCGCCGTCGAAGTAGTGCTGCCCGTCGATCTCGACCGGCGGCAGCAGCCCGGGCACGGCGCACGAGGCCATCACCGCGGGCACCACCGGTCCGCTGGTGAACCAGCGGGCCGTCGCGTTCTCGATGCTGGCCGCCACGCACTGGAAAGGCAGCTTGAGGTCGGCGAAGTCCTCCCCGGGCAGGACGCCCGCCAGCAACCGGCTCAGCGGCTCAAGTGAGTGCAGGTGCGTCCCGGAACGCAGCAACCGCACCGCGCGGCCCCACAGTCTCTCGCTGAAGGCCAGCCGCAGCTCGTCGCCTTCCCACATCTGCCTGAGCCGCGCCGCCGCGCCCGGCGGGTCCGCCGCCACCAGCGCGCCGTTGATGGCGCCGATCGAGGTGCCCACGATCAGGTCGGGCCGGACGCCCGCCTCAGAAAGCGCCTGCAGCATGCCGACCTCATGCGCGCCCAGCAGCCCCCCGCCGCCGAGCACGAACGCCGTCGTCATCCCCCCAGCCTAGCCAGGCCCGCCGGGCGCCCAGGCTGACCCGCCATCCGCACCGTGACTGGTCCTGCGGAAGGCCTGACATGCAGTCGCATTCCGGATACCGCCAGTCCGCGCCAGGAGGGAAGATTCGAGGTCATGACCGAATCTATGCGGTGGCCCGAAGGATTCATGTGGGGGACCGGCGCGTCGTCTACCCAGAGCGAAGGCGCGTCGCCGGCCTCGGACTGGTGGGACTGGGAGCGGGCGGGCCGCGCGCCGCTGTCCGGTGAAGGGAACGGGTTCGCCGTCCGCTACGCCGAGGACTTCGCGCTGCTGGCCGGTCTCGGGCTGCGGCATCATCGGCTCTCGATCGACTGGGCCCGGGTCGAGCCCGAACCGGGTCGTCATGACCCGGCGGCCATCGCTCACTACCGCGACGTGCTGGCCGCCGCGCTCGACGCCGGTGTCGAGCCATGGGTCTGCCTGCACCACTTCACGCTGCCCCGGTGGTTCACGGACAGCGGCGGCTTCGGTGCCGAGCCGAACCGGCTGAACGCGTGGGCCAGGCATGTCGAGTTCATCGCCGAGACGTTCGGCGATCTAGCCCGGGGCTGGCAGCCCGTCAACGAGACGAACTACTATCCGTTCGCCGCCTACCTGGGCGGCGGCTGGCCACCAGGCCACAACGACCTCGCCGAATGCGCGCGGGTTTCCCAGGCGATGCAACTGGCCACGGCCGAGGCCGCCGTGCGGCTCAAGCAGACCGGAGCGCCGGTCGCGTCGATATTCGGGCTGTCCGCCATCCAGGCCATGGATGACACGCCGAAGACCAGGCGGCTGGCCGGCCTGATCGACGACGTCAACTGGCAGGCGGGTCTCGGCCTGTTCCGCGACGGCACGCTCCGCGTCCCCGGGGCCTGTTCCACTGGACCGCCGTTGACAATTACGAGTGGCGGCACGGCTACGACGTCCAGTTCGGGATCATCGACCGCGACCGTCACATCCGCCCCAGCGCCCGGGTGCTGCAGCGCGAGGCGGTCGGCCTATCCGCACAATGACTGGTCACCGCGAACGGCCTGGCGGCAGTCAGGTGGCGGATAGCGCCCGGCGCGCTCATCGTGCTCGACTGAAGACCCAAGAACACCTCGAGTACCAAGGACACGAATGAGCGAGTGGCGAGACCTTGAGGGCCTGAGCGCGCTGGTCACCGGAGCCACCTCGGGCATCGGCCGGGCCGCCGCTGAAGAGCTGGGCCGGCACGGTGCGGAAGTGATCGTGCACGGGCGGGACGCCGCCCGCGGCGGCGCGGTCGTCGACGGCATCGCGGCCGACGGCGGCAAGGCCCGCTTCGTCGCCGCCGACATCACCGAGCCCGCCGGGCTCGACGATCTGATCCAGCAGGCCGGGACGGTCGATGTCCTGGTCAACAACGCCGGGCTGGCGTGGTTCGGGCCGACGCCCGAGCTCGACGTGGCGACCTTCGACCGGCTTTTCGCCGCCAACGTCCGGGCGCCCTACTTCCTGGTCGCCGCGCTGGCCCCCCAGATGGCCGCCCGGGGCGGCGGCAGCATCGTCAACATCGGGAGCATGGCCGGCCACGTCGGCATGCCCGGAGGCGCCGCCTACGGTGCCACCAAGGGCGCGCTGGCCGCGATGACCCGGTCCTGGGCGGCCGAGTTCAGCCCGGCCGGCGTCCGGATCAACACCGTCGCCTCCGGACCCGTCTACACCCCCATCCAGTCCGACGAGGTCACAGACGCCGTCGGCGCCACCACGATCATGGCGCGGGCCGCTCAGCCCGGCGAGATCGCCAACGTGATCGTCTTCCTCGCCTCGCCGAAGGCCAGCTACGTCACCGGCGCGGTCTTCGCCGCTGACGGCGGCCGGATGGCGATCTGACGAGCACGCGGCGGTTCCGCGGCGGGCGGGGATCCGGCCTGCGCCCCGTCTACCGCATCATCGCTGGGGTGGTGACGGCGCTGCTTGTGGGCGTGGCCGCCGCCGCGGTTCTGTACCAGACCTCCGTGCAGCCGGGCGCGGCCATCGTAGCGGCGGTCTTCGACGGCGGGCAGCTGGTCACGCCCCCGGCGGGCTTCGGCCAGCTCGCGCGCACCGTGACTGAGCGGCGCGTGCCCGTGCCCGTCTCCGGCGCGCCGACGGCGTACCTCGACATTTACACGCCGGCCGGCGGGGACGGGCAGCCGCGTCCGGTCGTCTTGTGGATCCACGGCGGCGGCTTCATCTCCAGTTCGGCGGCCACCGTGGCCGACTACACGATCCTGCTCGCGCACGCGGGCCGGGATCACCGCCGCGGCGCCGTCCGGTGCGCTGCGGGGCGTCGTGCTGTTCTGCGGTCTGTACGACACACGCACCGTGGGATCGACCGGCTTCCCCGCGCTGCGGACTTACCTGTGGGCGTACACGGGCGTCCGCGACTGGACGTCGTACCCGGCGATCGATCAGCTATCAACCGTCTTGCACGTCACCCCGGACTACCCGGCGACGTTCCTGTCGGTGGGCGACGCCGACCCGTTCGCGGCCCAGGCCGCGGAGCTGGCGCGAGCGCTGAAACAGCGTGGCGTGCCGCTGACGACGCTGTTCTGGACCGGGACCGGCGACCACCTCAACCACGAGTACCAGTTCAACTTCGATCTCCCGCAGGCGCGAACCGCATTCGCGCGGACGCTCGCCTTCCTCGCCGCGACCACTAAGAGCTGAGCCCATGACAGATCCGAGCGTGCCCAGCCCGCGCCGCCGCGGTCGCCGCCTCGCCTGGCGGATCGGGTGGGTGCTGCTCACCCTCGTCAGCTTCTGCGCCATGTACGCCATCCTTGTCGTCGGCGGTCACTGACCGCTGCGAAACGACGCTAGCTAGGATCTGAATGCTGGCTGTCGATTTTCAGGAAAAGGCCCATGGACGCAGGGGACCCGAGCCGCCCGCCGGGCGGCCGTAGCCGCCTGGTTGGCCGGGAAGCCGAACAAGCCCTGATCGCGGCTCGCCTGAATGACGGGCAGGGCGGGCGGGGTGGTGCCGCCATCTTGATCCGGGGCCCGGCCGGCATCGGCAAGTCGGCGCTTGTCGACGACGCCGTGCAGCGGGCGGCTCCGTCCACGCGGATCCTGCGGACCGTCGGGACCTCGCCGGAGACGGGCCTGGGGATGGCCGGGCTCTACCAGCTCCTTCAGCCGTTGCTTCCGCTGGCCCACCTGATCCCCGGGCCCCGGCAGGAGGCGCTGCGGGTGGCCTTCGGCATCGTCGCCGGAGCGCCGCCTGAGCCCTTCGCGGTGGCCATGGCGGCCCTGGACCTGCTCGTTGACGCGGCCGCCGAACAACCGCTCCTGGTGGTCGCCGAGGATCTCCAGTGGCTGGATCCGGCGACCGTGAGCGTGCTCCGCTTCATCGCGCGGCGCCTGGAGCACGACCCGATCGTGCTGCTGGCCACGGCCCGAGACGACGGCCCCGATCCCCTCGCCGGCGCGGCCCCCCGGGTGCTCGAGCTGAAGCCGCTCGGCGCCGACGACTCGGACCGGCTGCTCGCCTCCGCCGCGCCGGACCTGGGCCGCCCGGCCCAGGCCAGGATCCTGCAGATCGCCGAGGGCAATCCGCTCGCCCTGGTGGAATTGCCGAAGTCCCCTGCCCTGACGCTGCGGTCGGCCGGCGGTGCCGGCTGGCTGCCCCTCACCCAGCGGCTCCAGGGCGCTTTCGCGGCGCGGGTAGACCGGCTTCCCCCTGCGGTCCGTACCGCTCTCAACCTGCTCGCCCTGCACGACTCGGGGTCCCTGGCGGAACTGCTCGCCGCGCTCGGCCCGGAGGGGACACCGGCGAGCCTGGAGGTCCTTGAGCCCGCGATCGCCGCGGGCCTCGTCCAGCTGTCAGGCAATGAGCTGCAGTTCGGCCACGGGTTGATGCGATCGGCCGTGTACAACATCATGCCGGCGAGCGGCCGGGTGGCCGGGCACCTCGCGCTGGCGCGAGCCGTCGGCCCCGGAACCGACCGGGGCATCTTGCACCGGGCCAGGGCGGCGACCGGGTACGACGGGGCCGTCGCCGCCGAACTCGAGCTGGTCGCCGACCGGGCGGCGGGCCGTGGTGCCGTGTCCGCCGCGGTGACGACGCTGGCCCGCGCCGCCGAGCTGACCACCTCCGCCCCGCGCAAGCGCCGCTATCTGTTCCGGGCCGCGGGCCTGGCGTACCAGCTCGGCCAGACCGATGTCGGCAATGCGCACCGCGCCGTCCTGGCCCTGCTCGCGGACGACGAGCGCAGCCGCCTGCTCCTCGAAGAGCTCGCCGAGCTGGCCGACCTGGGCGGCGGCGGCCCGGCCCGGCTCCAGGCGCTTGTCGGCCTGGCTGAGCGGTCACGCCGGCTCGGTGACGATCGCCTGGCCGGGTCTTTCCTCCATGCGGCGGCGTACCGCTGCTGGACGCGCCAGCCCGACACCGCTCTAGCCCGGACCATAGTCGCGCTGGCCACGGAAATGGCCGGCTCGCTCAGCGATGCGCAGCGCGCCGTCGTGCTTGGCTACGCCGACCCGGTCGGCAGCGCCCAAGCTGTGGCCGGCATCCTGCACGGAGTGATGATCACCGAGCTCGACTCGGTGACGGTCCAGGCGCTCGGCCACGCTGCCGCGAGCATCGGGGACTTCGAGCTCGCCGACCTGTTCTACGCCGATGCCGTGAGCCGCCTTCGGGTCGAGGGGCGGCTTCAGGTGCTGGCCCGGGCGGTCGTGCTGCAGGCCTGGACGAGCCTGCGGCGCGCCCAGTGGTCGACGGCCATCTCGCTCGCCGAGGAAGGTTCCCGCCTGGCCGTGGAGTCCGGTCAGCCGGAATGGCAGGCGAGCGGCCTGGCCGCCCAGGCCATGGTCGCGGCCCTGCGCGGGGAGGTGACCGAGGCAACGTCCGCGGCCGATCGGGCCGATCGGATCGCCGTCCCCAATCACATGGCCATCATCGCGGCGGTTTCGCTGCTGGCCCGGGCCACCGCCGCGGCGGCCGAAGGCGACTTCGCCGGCGCGTGGGATTACCTGAGCCGCCTGCACCGCGAGGCCGATCCCGCCTTCCATCCGGTCCAGGCGCTGTGGTCGCTGTCGCACCTGGCGTACGCCGCCGTCCAGTGCGACCGCGTCGAGCGCACCCGTGAGCTGACCGAGCAGCTGATCTCGCGGCTACCGTCGGCCCCGACCGGGCTGGCTGCGCGGATGAACCTGATCTACGCCGGCGCGCGCTGCTGGCCCCCGACACGGACATCGACGACCGCGTCCGGGCCGCGCTGGACAGCCAGGTCGGGAACTGGCCGTTCGAGCGGAGCCGCATGCAGCTCGTGCTCGGGTCACGGCTGAGGCGCCAGCGACGGACCCAGGAATCACGCGAACTGCTGCGGGCGGCCCGGGACGGCTTTGACAGCCTGGGCGCCCGGCTATGGGCCGAACGGGCCAGCGAGGAACTGCGGGCCGGCGGCGAGGCCAGCCGGGCGTCGGTGCCGGCGGTGTGGGACTCGCTGTCCGCCCAGGAACTGCAGGTCGCCCGGATGGTGGCGGAAGGACTCTCGAACCGGCAGATCGGGGAGCGCCTCTACCTCTCGCATCGGACGGTGGCCAGCCATCTTTACCGCATCTTCCCTAAGCTGGGCATCACCAGCCGGGCGCAGCTGACCGCCATGAGCCTCGACCTGCCCGAGAGAGCAGGCTAGATCTTCCGGGCTTTGGCGTTGCCGGATCGGCGCCGAGGCCGCCGGCCCGGGCGCACCTCAGCCGCGCCTGATGGTCAGGCCGAGCGAGGCGAACTGCTCGAACGGCCGGTGGTACCCGCGCTCGATATGGTGCACGCCGCGCAGCACAGAAGGCCGGTCGGCTACCGAAGCGCCCAGCACGGCGGAGAACCCGGCGCGCACGTCCGGCATGGTGACGTCCGCGCCCTGGAGCTTGGACACGCCCCTGATCACGGCCGAGTGCACCGCGTTGGTGTCGTGGAACCGGCACGCGGGCCCGCCCAGGCAGGCCGCGAACACCTCGATCTCGCAGCCCATCTTCTGCAGCGCGGGCACGTACACCAGCCGGTTCTCGAATACCGTCTCGTGCAGCACGGACATCCCGTCGGCCTGGGTGAACAGCACCATCAGCGGCTGCTGCCAGTCGGTCATGAACCCGGG